>Ga0207714_1000840_pt1 | contig 20773 bp, 19 predicted proteins | sample PonA232FremontCA_2_FD_187270 | JGI IMG/M metagenome (GOLD analysis project Ga0207714, IMG submission 187270) | Marine sediment microbial community from Fremont, CA, USA - Pond A23 Sediment 2 (SPAdes) | ecosystem: Environmental > Aquatic > Marine > Unclassified | place: USA: Fremont, California...
GAGCCGGTTGCCGCCCCGCGAACGGAACGCAACCGCGCTCGCATCGACTTCCTCGGCGGCCTCGAAGATGGCATCCACAATGTTTCGGCGATAAGCTGTGTGCTCCGACGCGTCGGGGAACACCTCGCGGATGGCCGCGTAGGATTTCTCCGCGATTTCCTCGGACTGGGAGACCGGCGTCTTGTCCGGGACGCCTTCGCCCTTTTCGACCACGTGAAGACCTGTAACATGGGCCGGATCGTAGGGTTCCAGGGCTTTTGCAGTCTTTCTCGCATCGGTTTCGTTGGCGACCGGAAGGAGAACGTGCTTTAGAAGATCGCGTTTGTCACCTTCGGGTGAGCCGCTCATGTACGATTGTACGCCCGTTCTCCCTTAAAGGCTACAGGGTAATCGGCGAATCAATTGCCGAACTCCCACGAGATTCACGCCAGGGTTTGGTCACAGACCACCAAAATAGGCCTCCCTACAGCAGGAACGTCTCGGTCCGCTCCCCGAGATCGATGAACGAGTCCGCGACGTCTCGCAGTTCCTCGGCCGTGGAACTCTCAAAGGCCATCACCTCCACGCGCACGCCCTCGTGACGGAGGTGAGAAACGAGTCGGGAGAAATCCCCGTCACCGGTGCAGAGAACCACGGTGTCCACGTGATCGGCGAGCGTGACCGCATCGAGGCTCATTCCCACGTCCCAGTCGGCCTTCTTCGTGCCGTCCTGGAAGGTCTTGATGTCCTTGATCTTCGTCTCGAACCCGATGTCGGTCAGCGCCTCGAAGAAACTCTCCTCTTCGGGCGAATCCGCACGAATGACGTAGGCGATCGCCCGCGTGAGTTCGCGATTCTGAACGGCCTTCTCCAGGAGCGCGGCGTAATCGATGTTTTGAGAATGGAGGCTCTGTGCTGAGTGATAGAGGTTCTGCGCGTCGGCGAGCACCGCGACGCGCTGGCCGGGATGGATCGAAGTCATGTCTATGCAGGCGTAGCCGCGGCAGTTAAAGCCCACCCTCACGCCGTCGGCGCGTCGAACCGTTTCAGGGTCAATGACTCCGGATCGAGCTCGTAGTAGGACTCCCAGGTCGGTGCGAGCGTGATGACCCGGGTGTCGCCGAACTCGCTCTCAGTGTGTTGGTGGTGATGGCCGACCAGACAGAGTGCCGGTTCGAGCACGTCGATCAGTTCGTCGATCGGTTGACAGCCAACGGTGTAGTCTTCGTGGACCGGCGTTCCGTGGGGAGCTTCGTGGGCGAGCAGGACGTCCACGTGGGACTCGCGTTTCAACCGCTGGACGTCGGCACGAACGAAGTGCCGCCGTCGCTCGCCACGGAGCGCTGACCGCGGTTTGTCGTACTGGGTCGGTGCGTAATTCCCTGAGAGGCCGCCGAACGTGAGCCCCCGAAGTTCGACGGTCCGGCTGTTGAGGAGACGAGCGTTTTTCACCTCGGAGCTCCGGATCCGGCCGTGCCGCAGCGCGTCGATCACGTCGAAGTCCTCGTTGTTCCCCGCGATGAAGTAGGTCTCGACCGGGAGATCGTAGTAAAAGAGGTCACCGAGCTGCAGCGCCACGTCCGGATCGGCCACCTCGTAGGCCCGTTCGAGAGCCTGGCGGCGATCGGGCGTGTTCGCGTGGGCATCTCCCAAGACGAGCATCGAATCGCCCTTCGACGGCCGCCCACTAAAACGGGGTGGCCCCGGCGCCGTGGCACAACAGCTATAAACCTGGCCGGCCAGCGTTCTTCCATGACACTCGCACCCCCACATGGTGACTGTTGGTCGGGTGGCGAGTGCCGAGTTTTCGGGAAACGTGGGCAGTAACATGGCTCGTTGCGGGTTGGGACCCCGTTTCGGGCCGCGTTGCCGCCCGGTTTTTCGGGCCGTCGACCGACACCGAAGCACCGGCTCTCGACTGACCACCCCACACCGAATACACCGACTATGACACACGAGCTTACCACCGGCGTCTTCCCAGCGATGACGACGCCGTTTGCCGAAGACGGAAGCATCGATCACGACCAACTTGCCAGCGACGCTGAGCGCCTCGTCGAGGCGGGCGTCGACGGACTCGTCCCGGTCGGATCGACCGGCGAAAGCGCGACGCTGACCCACCAAGAGCACGTCGACGTCGTCGAAACCGTCGTCGGAGCCGTCGACGTCCCGGTCATCGCGGGGGCCGGCAGTAACGCCACCCACGAAGCACTCGCCCTCGCACGGGGCGCCAAGGAAGCCGGGGCCGACGGACTGTTGCTCATCTCGCCGTACTACAACAAGCCCGAACCGGCGGGAATGGAAGCTCACTATCGAGCCATCGCCGACGAGGTGAACCTGCCCCAGATAATCTACAACGTTCCCTCCCGAACGGGCCGGAACATCGCCGTGGAGACGGCAGCGAACCTCGCGAGTCACGAGAACATCGTGGGCTACAAGGCCGCAAGCGGGGACCTCAATCGGGTCAGCGAGGTCGCCCGCCGAACCGCCGATGAGGAGTTTTCGGTCCTCTCCGGGGACGACGGCCTCACTCTCCCGATCCTCTCGGTCGGGGGTACTGGCGTCATCAGCGTGGCCGGCAATGTAGAGCCCGAACGGGTGTCTGACCTGGTCTGGAGCGCACTCGACGGGGACTGGGACCACGCCCAGGCGGTCCATCGCGAACTGGCCCCCCTGGTGGACCAACTCTTTGTTGAAACCAATCCGATTCCGGTGAAGGCCGCGATGGAAATGCGCGGGTACGGCCCGGGCCGCCTCCGATCGCCGCTCTCACAGTTGCAGCCGGAAAACCGAGCCGACCTGGAAGCCGTCCTGGACGACCTTGCGGAGGAGCAGTAGATGAGCGGCAACGAAAGTACGACGCCGCTTTCAGTCGGGATCACCGGCGGAAACGGTCGCATGGGATCGACGGTCCGATCCGTCGCCGACGAGCGAGGCTTCGAGATTGCCTTCGCCGTCGATCGAGCGGCAGAATCGAAACAAGGGGATGTCCTCCCAGCGGATCGCTACGCGACGCTTCTCGAAGAGACTGAGCCGGACGTAATAGTGGATTTCACCGGCCCCGAGAGCACAGTCGAATACGTCGCCGAAGCGGCCCAAGCGGGGGTTCCGTTCGTCACAGGCACCACTGGTTTCGACGCAGACCAGCAGGAAAATCTCGAAGCGGCCGGAGAAGATATTCCGGTCATTCGTGGCGCGAACTTCGCCCGCGGAGTCCAGGCGCTCCTGGATGCGGTCGCCGCCGCAGTCGAGTCGGTACCAGGGTACGACGTCGAACTGACGGAGACCCACCACAACGGAAAGCGCGACGCCCCGTCAGGCACGGCTGGGGTCATCCTCGACGAGATCGATGCGGTCCGAGGCGACGACGGTGAACGAGTTCACGGCCGCGTCGGTGAGGCAAAGCGAGAACCGGGCGAAATCGGGGTTCATGCCCGTCGAGCCGGGGACGTCACCGGGGAGCACGAGGTGCTGCTCGCTGGCAACCGAGAAGTGCTCTCGCTCACCCATCGCGCTGGTTCACGGTCGGTGTTTGCCGAAGGGGCCCTCGACGCCGCCGCCTGGCTGGTCGATCAGCCAGCCGGGTTCTACCAGTTCGCGAATATCGCGGCCGAACTCTCGGAGGTGCCGGACCAATGAGTCTCGAAGGCGATATCGAGGCGTTACAGGCCCAGTACGAAGACGGATCTGTCGACGCAGAGAGCGCCGGTGACGAGGAACTTGCTGTTCTGGAAGAGTTCCTCCAGGCGCTCGAAGCCGGAGAGATCCGGGCCGCGGAAAAACGGAACGGGGAGTGGAGCGCAGTCGAATGGGTCAAAACGGGCATCCTGCTCAACTTCTCGCTCCGGGAGACAGCGGCCAGAACCTACGGCGACGTTACGTACCACGACGTCCTCCCGCTCAGGGAGACCGCAGACCTCGGCGACCGCGGCACCCGCAACACCCCTGACGGCACGACGATCCGCCGCGGGGCGTACGTTGGGAGCGACGCAATCCTCATGAGCCCCAGTTTCGTCAATATCGGCGCACACGTCGGGGACGGCACGCTGGTCGATTCGGCCAATACGGTCGGGTCCTGTGCGCAGATCGGTGACAACGTCAAACTCGGTGGAAACACCTTGATCGGCGGCGTTCTCGAACCGGTCGAAGACGCGCCGGTGGTCGTCGAAGACGACGTCTCGCTGGGTGCGGGTACCCGAGTTACCTCGGGCTTCGTCGTGGGCGAAGGAAGCGTCGTGGGTGAAAACACGCTTTTGACCCCACGGATACCGATCTACGACTTAGTCGACGAAACGGTTCGCTACGGGAAGCTCCCACCCGAGCGCAGGGCGTTCACGCGCTTTGTCGAGTCGAGCGTTGGGGATCACGACCTCTTCGACGGGGGTGCCTACAAACCCGCCGTCGTCGCCATGGACATCGAGGCCGAGACCCGGGAGGCGACCGAACGGGAGGCCGAACTCCGGGATACATGAGCGAAAGCGTCAGACGTGTTACGGAGTGGCAAACCGAACGCCTCGAAGCCATCGCCGAGGAGTACGGCACACCGGCTTACGTCATCGACCTCGACCGAGTCCGGGAGAACGTCGACCGGCTGGAGCAAGCGTTCCCAGACGCCGGAATTCATTACGCAGTCAAGGCAAACGCCGGCCGCGGGGTTCTCGAAACAATGGAGTCGACGGGCATTGGCGCCGAAGCGGCCTCTGCTGGGGAATACCGGCGGGCCCTCGATGCCGGATTCAGTTCCGAAGACCTACTGTACACGCCAGTCAACCCTCCGGCCAGGGACCTCGACGCGGTCCTGGAAAGTGAGGGCGACCCGCTTGCGATCACCGTCGGGGCGGTCGATACGATTCGCCGCCTCGCGGAGCGGGAGTATACAGGGGCCGTTTCGATCCGCATTCATCCAGGAACCGGCGCAGGTCATAGCGACGCCGTCGCGACGGGTGCCGACGCGAAGTTCGGTATCGCAGTGGACCGCGTGAAAAACGCTGTCGACCTCGCGAGCGGTCGTGGAATGACCGTCCTGGGCGTCCATGCCCACGCCGGCAGCGGGGTGCTCAACGACGACCTCGACGCCCATAAAGCGGTAGTCGAAACGGTCGCCGAAGTCGCGACGGATCTAAACGTCGACCTCGACTTCGTCGACGTCGGTGGAGGCTTCGGCGTGCCCTATCGCTTCGAAGAGGAGGCGTTGGACATCGAGGCGCTGGCCGAATCGACCCGCGAAGCGCTTGCGGGAGTCGATGCCAAACTGCGGATCGAACCGGGTCGCTACCTGGTCGCTGACGCCGGGGTCCTTCTGACCCGAGTGACGACGATCAAGCCTACCGGCGACGAAGTTCTGGCGGGTGTCGACGCAGGGATGACCGACCTCCTGCGCCCGGCCCTTTATGACGCCTATCATCCCGTCGCACAAGTCGGCCCGTCGGGAACGCGTGAGGGGGCCGTGGTCACGGTCGTCGGGCCGGTCTGTGAGAGCACGGACGTTCTCGCTGAGCGACGCCAATTGCCAGCCCCGCACCGCGGTGACCTCCTGGCCGTTGGAGTGACCGGTGCGTATGGCATCGAAATGGCGAGCCAGTACAACTCCCGTCCGAGACCACCAGTACTCGCGATTCGAGACGGGGAGACGACCCGCATTCGACGACGGGAAGAGATCGCGGACGTTACGGCCGCGGAGGTAACCGAATGACCACAGTTCCCTACAGACACTACCACGGCACCGGAAACGAGTTCGCAGTCGTCGAAAGCGAGCGGCTCGAAGCGAAGCGATCGGACTTTTCTAAAGAACTCTGTGCGGAACTCGAAATCGACGGCGTCCTCTTCCTGGATCTGGACACCGAGCCAGAGCCCTCCAGGATCGGATTCCGGCTCTACCAACCGGACGGTGGCACGGCAGCGATGTGTGGGAACGGCGCTCGCGTCGCGGCCCGCTGGGGCAACGAGCAAACCGGCGAGACGGAGTTCGTGCTCGAAACCCCGGCCGGACCGCGGCGAAGCCACCTCGACGACGACGTCATCACCGTCGAAATGGGCGAGCCGACGTTCGATCCGGACGCGATCCCCCTCGACGCTGAAGAACCGATGATCGAGGAGCCATTCGAAGGGATGCCGATTACGGCGGTCAACACGGGAGTCCCTCACGCCGTCGCCTTCCTCCACTCCGTCGACGACCTGGAGCTGACCGTCGCTGCCCAACCGATCCGGTACGCTGAGCGGTTCCCGGAGGGGTCCAACGTGACCGTCGCAGAAAAGACGGGGCCGCGGGCCTTCAAGCAACGAACCTACGAACGGGGCGTCGAGGGGGAGACCGAGTCTTGTGGAACTGGCGCCGTCGCAATCGCAGCCGTCGCCCGGGAACTCGACCTGGTCGCAGGGGACGAGCCCATCGAAGTCTCGCCCCCCGGTGGGACCCTGGAAGTGACAGTCCCAGAGACCGGGCCCGCGACCCTCGCGGGGCCGACGGCCTTCGTCGCGGAGGACGTCAAGGAATTCGACACGGAGGCAGCGGAATGAGCTTCGACGCGATCGACTTCCTGGAAACGGCCGTGCAAACCCGATCGGAGGAGTCAGTCACTGAAATGCGGGAACTACTCGTCCAGACGCTCGAGGACGCCGGTATCGAGCCCACAGTCGACGAGGCCGGGAACGTTCATGCGTCGAAGGGGAGCGGGTCGCCACACATCGTTCTGAATACACACATCGACACAGTCCCCCCGCATCTGCCGTTCGAGCGATCGGATGGGGAGATACGGGGCCGGGGGGCCTGTGACGCGAAGGGGCCACTCGCAACGATTCTCGAGGCCTTTCTCGCCGTCGAGCCGGAATCGGGAACGGTCTCGCTCGCAATTACGCCTGACGAGGAGCGAGAGTCGACTGGCGCCGCGGCGCTGGACCTTTCCGCGGATGGCTTCATCGTCGGGGAACCGACCGGTCTGGACGCCTGCGTCGCTGCAAGAGGGCGTTTCGAGGGGACTGTAACCCTCCACGGAATGGGGGCTCACGCGGCCGACCCGGAGGCCGGCGTGAATTCGATTGCTGGGCTAGCAGCACTCCTGGAGGGTCTAGATACCTACGACGAGGTCCAAGGGACGGCGTCTCATCCCCGACTGGGAGAGCCGACCCTGACGCCGACGCAGGTCTCAGGTGGCGAGGCAGCCAATCGAATCCCGGAGGAGACGACCCTGACCTTCGATCGCCGGAGCGTCCCGCCGGAGCAGGAATCGGCGTTTTTCGAGCACCTCGAAAGCCACCTTCGAGAGCGGGTTCCTGAATCCCTGGACGTGAGGGTAGACCGAGCCGACCGCGAAACGCCCTTCCTCGAAGGGTTCGAGACCGATCCCGATTCGGCCGTCGTGAAGGCTCTCGTGGGGGCCGGGGCCGGCGAGCCACGAACCTTCGGCGCTGCGACTGAGGCTGCTTACTTCGCTGATGTGGCTCCGACGGTGGTGTTCGGTCCTGGAACGCTGTCGGACGCCGAAGGCCCTGTAGCACACGGGCAGCGGGAGTACGTTCCGGTCGAAGCGGTGGAAGAAGCTGGGGCAATCCTGACGAGGACGCTTCGAACTCTCGTCGGCTAGGTCAGGTCGCGGGCGAGTTCTGAAGCGATGCCGAGGTAGGTCTCCGGCGTCAGTTCACGGAGCTCGGCTTTGGTCGTGTCCGGAAGGTCCAGGTCAGCGATGAGCGAGTGGAAATCCTCGAGGGTCACTGTTTCGCCGCGGGTCGCTTCCTTGACCATCTCGTAGGCGTCTTCACGTCCCTCGCGACGAAGGACCGTCTGGATCGCTTCACCGATGATGGCCGGGTTGTCCCGGAGGTCCTCTCGCATCACGGTCTCTCGGGGAACAACTTTCTCCAAACCAGTCTGGACTTTCTCGTACCCGATAAGAGAGTGGGCGAGGGCGACCCCCACGTTTCGTTTCACCGTCGAATCCGAGAGGTCACGCTGCATCCGTGAGGTCGTGATCGACTCGGCGAGGAAGGAAAAGTCGCTGTTGGCACGGGAGAGGTTGCCCTCGCTGTTCTCGAAGTCGATCGGATTGACCTTGTGGGGCATCGTCGAGGAGCCGGTTTCGCCGGCAGTCGTTTCCTGGCCCAAATAGCCCCGACTGACGTACTCCCAGACGTCCCGATCCAGGTCGATAAGAACCCGATTGGCCCGGGCAAACGCGTCGAAGAGAGTCGCGAAGTCGTCTCCAGGGTTGATCTGTGTCGTGAGGCCCACGTAGTCAAGCCCCAGTTCCGTGAGGAACTCCCTGGCTACCTTCGGCCAATCGACGTCGGGGTAGGCAACGTCGTGGGCACCAAACGTGCCTGTTGCGCCCCCGAGTTTTCCAGCGAGTGAGTCCTTCGCTTCTTCTATCGCCCCAAGTGAGCGTCCAAGGCGACTCGCGTACACAGCCATTTCCTTGCCAAAGGTCGTCGGCGTGGCCGGTTGCCCGTGGGTTCGTGCCAACATTGGAACGTCGGCGTAGTCGTGGGCGAACTCTACGAGTGAATCCCGAACCGTTCGAAGCCGGGGGAGCAACACCTCATCTACTGCCTCTCGAACCAGCAATCGATAGGCAATATTCGAGACGTCCTCGCTGGTCAGCCCGAAGTGAAGCCAGGGATGGACTCGCTGCGGGGAGTGCTCCCGCAGGAAATACTCCACGGCCTTCACGTCGTGGTTCGTCGCGTCGTACCCGCGAGCGCCAGTCGTCTCAATGGCCTTGATCAATTCCGCCGCCTCGTCATCGAACTCCCGGTAGAGAATGCGCAAATTCTCTCGGAGTTGCGAATCGATCGTGAGCGGCGTGGCCTCGAGGTCGGCCAGGGCAATCACGTACTCGACTTCGACTTTGACTCGGGCACGCATGAGCGCGGCTTCGCTGACGTACGCCGCGAGTGGCGCCGTGCGGTCCGCGTAGCGGCCGTCGAGCGGCGAGCGGGCCCAGAGTGGGCCCCGATCGGTCGGCATGTCTCTCCGTGGCCCCGGTCGGGGCAAAAGAATGTCGGTCGGGAGTCACGGACGTGGATACTTTTTCTCCCGAGTCGGTTCTCGACCGCAGAGATGGCCACGTTCGTGAAATATTCGCCAGCCGGATCACAACGGCTTTGGAAATGGCCGGCGGTAACTGGGATATGCCGACTATCGCGGGGCTCGCGAGCAATCGCGGGCGGAACCTGTTACATCTCCAGGACACCCAGCCAGCCGGAGCGACGTTAGGGACCGTAATTTCGGATACTCCAGACGCCCCGATCATCGAGGCAGCCGAGGCCAGAGGCATCGATACGGCCGTCGTCGAGAAAACCCCGGAAATGGACCGGGAGGAACACGAGCGGCGGGTTTTGCAGGCCCTCGAAGGGTACGACGTAGAACTCGTGGCGCTGGACGGCTACATGCGAATTCTCTCCTCTACCTTCCTCGACGCCGTTCCGCTGACGGTAAACGTTCACCCGTCCCTGCTGCCGGCTTTTCCCGGAGCCGACGCCCACGAGCAGGTTTTGGAGGCGGGAGTCGCAGTGACGGGGTGTACGGTCCACGTGGTCACCGACGCCGTCGCGGATGACGGGACGATAGTAGAAGCGGAGATAGACGGCGGACCGATCCTAACCCAGGAGCCCGTGCCAGTCTTCCCTGAAGACGATCGAGCCAGCCTGAAACGTCGAGTTCGGGAAGCAGCCGAATTCAAAGCCTACCCCCGAGCCATCGAAATGATCCTCGACGGGACGGTAAGCGTTGATGGCGACGAAGTAAGCCGGGCAGTCGATCCCAATGGGTTCCCCGCCCAGCGCTTCGATTCTTCGGATAAAGTTCGGGAGCTCCGCTACGGCGAAAACCCCCATCAGGACGGGGCCGTCTACCGGGATCGGACGACCGAGGCCGCGAACGTGATCGACGCCGACCAACTGAACGAGGGGGCCAAAGCCCTCTCGTACAACAATTACAACGACGCCGACGCGGCGTTGAATCTCGTCCGGGAGTTCGAGGCCCCCGCGGCGGCGGTTATCAAGCATACGAACCCCGCAGGCTGTGCAACCGGCGAGTCCGTCAGGGAGGCCTACGATCGAGCGCTTTCCACGGACGCGAAGAGCGCATTCGGTGGAATCGTCGCCCTCAATCGACCCTGCGATGAGAGCACGGCAAAATCCATCGTCGAATCGTTCAAGGAAGCCGTCGTCGCGCCCGAATATTCGGCGGCCGCAGAATCCGTCCTCAGTGAGAAAGAGAACCTCCGCGTTTTGGCGGTGGGTGACCTCTCGGGAACGACCCCGCCTACGGTCGAAAAACCGATCGTTGGCGGTCGGTTGGTGCAGGATCGAGACGCGCAAACGCTTACTATAGACGATCTCGAAACCGTCACGGATCGGGAGCCGACCCAGGAACAGTTGGAGGCCCTGCTTTTCGCCTGGCACACGGCAAAGCACGTCAAGTCAAACGCCATCGTTCTCGCCCAGGGCACCGAAACCGTCGGCATCGGGATGGGACAGGCCAGCCGCGTCGACGCCGTCGAATTGGCAACGGGGAAAGCCGAAGAGGACGCGGAAGGCAAATCCGCCGCTGGAAGCGTCATGGCCAGTGATGCGTTTTTCCCCTTCCCTGACGGCGTCGAAATCGCAGCGAAGGCCGGCGTCGAAGCGGTCATCCAGCCAGGAGGGTCTGTGAACGACGAGGCCGTGATCGACGCCGCCGACGAACACGGATTGGCGATGGTCTTCACGGGGACCAGAGCGTTCCGCCACGATTAGACGGGGACTTTCCCGGTTCCACTAACTATACCCGCCCCCACGTCGAACGGTCGGCCATGAACGTCGGCGTCGTGCTGTTGAACTTTGGAGAACCCGCCGAACCGACTCGCGAGGCCGTGCTCCCCTTCCTGAAACGCATCTTTCTGGACAACGCGAGCCTCGAACGGTTCGACAGCGAGGGTGAAGCTGAAGAGCGGGCGGCCGAACTCGCGGAGCGCAGAGCAGGGGGCCTCATCGAAGAGTACGAGGCGATTGGGGGATCCCCGCTGGAGGAGCAGGCGCGGGCCCAGGCCCGAGACCTGGAAACCGAACTCGAAAGCCGGGAGTTCGACGTCGAAGTCCGACTGGGGATGCAGTTCACCGAACCGCAGCTCACGGACGTTGCAAAGGACATGGCCACGGCGGGGTTCGACCGGGTTCTCGTATTGCCGTTTTACCCACTCTCCGGCCCCTCGACCAACATCTCCGCCGTCGACAATTTCCAGACGGCCCTCGAATCCGCAAATGATGCCGTCGAAATGCGGGCTGTGACTGGCTGGCATCGCCATCCAACGTACACGCGACTGCGATTGGAGAACATCCGGACCTTCGTGCGAAACGAGGGGGTCGATCTGCAAGATCCGGACACTGAACTGCTATTCTCGGCCCACGGGACCCCGACCTCCTACCTGGAGGCCGGCAGTCGCTACGACAAGTACGTGGCGGACCTCGCCGAGACGATGGCGTCGCTCCTGAACGTCGAGGAGTACACGCTCGGTTTCCAGAATCACGCCAATCGGGACATCCCCTGGACGGAACCCGACATCGAAACGGCACTGGCGTCAGTCGAGGCGGACCGAGTGGTCGTCGAACCGATGAGTTTCCTCCACGAGCAATCCGAGACCCTCCACGAGCTGGATATCGATCTCAAAGCGGATGCCGAAGCCCACGGACTCGATTTTCACCGGGTGCCGGTCCCACACGACGATCCGCGGCTGGCCACCATCGTCGCCGACCTCCTGGAACCGTTCCTCGCGGACTTCGATCCGAGCTACCACCAGCTCAGACACTGTCAGTGCCGGGAGGAACCGAACACGTACTGTCTCAACGCCCCCGTCGAGTAGCTACCACTCCCAGGATTTCGCAGTCTCGACGAAGGCCTCGACTGATTCGACCGGGGTCCGACGATCAATCCCATGCCCGAGGTTGAGAATATGCCCCTCGGGTCCGGCGGCCTCGATGACGGCTTTCGTACGCTCGCGTACGAATTCCGGTTTTCCTAACAGGTCAGTAGGATCGAGATTGCCCTGGACCGGCTGATCGCCCAGTGTCTCACGCGCCGAATCCATCTCGACCGTCCAATCGAGGCTCACGACGTCGGCGCCACTTTCAGCTAGGGTGGGGAGGCGTCCGCCCATGTTGCGGACGAAGAGGATCGTCGGGACGTCGACGGCGGAGAGAATTTCCCGATGGAGCGGAAGGATGTACTCCCGATAATCCGCCGGGCCGAGCAACCCCGCATAGGTGTCGAACAGTTGCACGGCGTCCGCGCCGTGCTCGACCTGATAGTGTAGGAACTCCGTGATAACCTCCGTAAAAGTCTCCAGAAGGTCTTCGAAAGCGTCCGGATGGGCGGCGCGGAATCCGCGAACCGGCACGTGAGACTTCGAGGGTTCGCCCGCGACGGCGTAGGAGGCCAGGGTGAACGGCCCCCCTGCGAATCCGAGGGTCGCAGCCTGATCACCGACCCGTTCAGTGACCCGCTCCAGGAGCGAGCCGACGTAGTCCAGTCGCTCCGCAACCGGAGCTGCCCCTGATGGGATATCCGCTGGGGTCTCGATCGGATCATCGATAACCGGGCCGACCCCGGACTCCAGATGGTAGTCGATGCCGAGCGGTTCGAGCGCGACGAGGATGTCCGAATACATGACGACGCCGTCGACGCCGAACCGCTCGAAGGGCTGGAGGGTTATCTCCTCGGCCACGTCAGGGGTCGAAATGGCCTCTCGAAAGGTGTAGTCCGCTCGAATCGCCTGATATTCGGGGAGGTACCGGCCGGCCTGGCGCATGAGCCACACCGGGGGTCGATCTGTCGCCTCGCCGCGAGCGGCCCGGAGGAAACGATCTTTCATTTCTCGGAACGCCGGGCGGAGAGACCAAAAGCGTTCACAAGACGGCTATCGGCGGAGTCGACGGTAGATGTCGAGATACCGCTCCAGAAACGCCTGATCGTCATAGTCTGTGAAATTCTCGTCGAAGGACTTCGCTTCGAGTTCCCCCGCAGTGGCCAATCGTTCGGTGAGTTCCTCCGGGCTGGTCGCGGTGAAGCCGCGGTCCTCGTGGACGACCAGTTCGTGTGCGCTCGAGGCCTCGTGATACTCGACGATAGAAATACACCCCGAGGCGAGTGCTCGGAGTAAATCGTGCGCGAAGGGGGTGTATTCGGCGGTATGGACGTAGACGTGTGCGTTTTTGAAGAGGGCGATCCGCTCCTCGACGGGACGGTCACCCACGAACTCGACCCGGTCGTCGATGCGGAGGTCACTGGCCTGACGCTCGTAGGCCCGTTTGCGTGGCCCATCTCCGATGATAGTGGCCGTCCAGTCGTATTCGCGGAATTCCGCGAGGGCCAAAAGCAGCGTTTCGAGGTTCGCCCCCTCGTCCAGCCGGCGGGAAAAAACGATGTCACCACCAGATGACGGCTCGATGTCCCGGATCGCCCCAATATCGATCCCCGTCGGGATGACCCGGACGTGGTCGTCGGCGACGCCGAGTTCCCTGACGGCCGTTTCGACCGTTTCTGACGGCGTGACGACGGCACCAGCAGAACTGAGAGCCCGACGACGGAACCAACCGCCAACCGCTCCAGTTCGGGCTGGTGGCTCGTAGTAGTCGAGCAGGAAACCCGCGCCGGAGATAGTCGCCCCGAGGTGAGCGCCAGCGACCCAGGTCGGCTCGCCGCCCGCAGCGTGGACGACGTCCGGGCGTCGCTCCCGGATGGCCTTCGCGATACGGCCGGCGGTCAGCAACGCGTTCCCGTCGGGCACCGCGTAGTAGGTGACGTCGTCCTGTTCGAAGGTGTCGAAGTCACTTTGCCACCACTTCGATGTGATGTAGGTAACGTCGTGGCCGCGGTTCGCGGCCGCAGTGGCTAGGCGGTGACGTCGAGCAGTTGCGTCCCGCTCCCCGTGATGGATCGTGCGCGACGCCACGAAAGCCAGCCGCATACTATCGGCCACGGCGACCGTTTTAAAAAAGGTTTCAATTCCGTCCCGAAAGTACTGTTCAACTCCCAGTGTGCCCCACCTACCCGAGAGTACCCGTCCCTCCTGACCCGACTTCAACTCGCTTACCGTACAGCTAGAGTGTCGTTCCGCCCAGCGTCGGGCCGCATTGGGGGCAATAGGCGTGGTTACGATAGACGGTCGCGTGTTCGAGCGATCGCCCACAGGCCTGACAGCGCTGGTATGCTTCTGAGCGCATGGCGATACCTGTACCAACTGGCCACAGTTATAAACCCTTTCCAGAACGGGCGGAAACTGCAGGTTTTTAGGCTAGCCAAAATTTAGAGGACGCCCGTCTTCGTGGCCGCTTCGATGGCTGCGGCCTCCTCGATCCCGTCGCCGAGAATCGTGTACCGGTCGCGAATCTCGTGTGCGGAGGTGAGTGCTTCGATCAGTTCCGCGTCCGAGATACCGAGTTCCTCGGCTGTCGTCGGAGCGTCGATGCTGGCCAGAGCGTCTCGAACCGCCCGCCACTCGCCGTCTTCCCCGCTGTGCAGGTATTCGGACAGGATCGATCCGACGCCGACCTGGTGGCCATGGAGAGCCCGCCCGGGCGCGATTCGATCGAGTTGATGGCTAAATAGGTGTTCTGCGCCACTGGCCGGCCTCGAGGAGCCGGCGATGCTCATCGCCACTCCGGAGGAGACCAGGGCTTTGAGCACGATCCAGGCCGATTCCTCCAGTCCTCGTTTGATCGACGGGGCCGAATCCCGGAGGAGTTCCGCCGTCATCATCGAGAGCGCCCCTGCGTACTCGGAGTACGGGACGTTTTTCAGTCGATTCGCGAGTTGCCAATCTTTGACCGCCGTGTAATTGGAGATGATGTCCGCACAGCCCGCAGTCATCAACTCCCAGGGCGCTTCCGCGATAATCCCCGTGTCTGCTATCACGGCAATCGGTGGCGCCGCCGCGACGCTGTGACGAGTATCGCCCTCCGGCACTGACCCACGGCCGCTCACGATGCCGTCGTGGCTGGCAGCGGTGGGGACCGAAACGAAGCCGACGCCAAGTTCGTCAGCCGCCATCTTCGCGATGTCGATTGGTTTCCCGCCGCCGACCCCGATCAGAAAGCCGGGATCGACGGTTGCGGCCCGATCCAGAACCCTTTGGACCGCGTCGAAGTTCGCCGTTTCCACGACCACCGTTTCCGCGTCGAAGCCCGCCTGCGTGAGCCGATCGACGAGGTCGTCCCCTGCCACTCCGCGAGCAGTCGGACTGGTTACGACCAGCGCCGGCCCACGGAGGTGGGTTTCCTGAATGACCGTCCCGGCCTCGGCCAGCACGTCATGGCCGACCATGACGTTGCGGGGCAGTCGGATCCAGGTCGATTTTTCGAACATACCCACCCTTCTCCAGCGGGCATAATAAACCATCCCGGGACGGAACCTCCGAGCGAGTCAGACCGTTTCCAGAACCTCGACGAGTCGCTCTTCGGCACTTCGGTCGGGACCATTCTCCCGACCGTCACGGTCGCTTTGTCGGTGCTCCGCGACCGTTCGCCGCATGGCTTCCTCGACCGGGGTGGATTGCCAGCCTAATTCACTGAGCTTTGCCGTCGATAGCAAATGGGGATAGGACCGGTACAGCGGGAAATCCGTCGATTGGAGGTCGGCGATCGAGAGTTCGCGGTCGCTCGCGTGCACCACGTCCACGGATTCCCCCATGGCAGTCCCAATGAGCTCAACCATTCGATCTATCGTCACCGCGTTCTGGTCGCCAACGTTGTACCACTCCCCAGCGGTCCCACGCTCGGCGACGATTCGTAAGGCGCTCGCGACGTCCTCCACGAAGGCTCGTTGCCAGAGGTTCGTCCCATCACCCGGAACGACCACCTGATCGTAGGTTTCGACGCGGTGCAGCCAGTAGTCCAGCCGCTCCGTGTAATCGTAGGGGCCATAGACGATCGGCGGGCGAACCGACATTGCTCTGGTGCCCCGATCGGCCGCCCTCGCGACTTCTCGGTCACCCGCTGCCTTTCGATTTCCGTAGGTTTCACCCGACTCCTCGGTGGCCTGCTCCGGCGTGCAGTCGTGAATCGCCGTCTCGTCCTCCCGCTTTGGAATCGTTTCCTCGTCGTAGGCCGCCCCGCTGGAGACGTAGACGTAGGCCTCGACGTCCTCGAAAACCCGGGTCGCGTGGGCGACCTCACTTGGATGATAGGCGACGACATCGAAAACGACATCCGGATCGGCGCTCTCTGCGAGTTGCTCCACCGCCGTCTCGTTCGTCCGATCGCCACTGACCTGGGACACCCGGTCGTCGTCCGCGAAAGGGTTCTCGTGCTGACCGCGATTGAAAATCGTAACCTGATACCCATGCTCCAGTAGTTCGGTGACGAGATGGCGGCCGATAAACCGGGTGCCACCGATGACGAGGGCGTCTTCCATACGCGGATATCGATCGGTTCGTGGAAAACCGTGACGACGTTACACCGAGTCTCGAATCTGCTCGAAGACGTTCTGTTCGGCCTTGCGGAGCCGGGTTCCGAACGCCGATCCGGAAATCCCGATTTTCGTCGCCATCGCTTCGATCGTCGTCTCGCTCGGCGTCTCGTAATAGCCGTCCTCCAGGGCCCGGAGGAAGGCTTCTCGGCGCTTCTCGGTCAACGCTCCCAGGTCGATTTCGACCGACCAGTCCGTCGAGGTTTCCGTCAGGGTCTGATAGTCGACGAGGTCGGCGCGCTCACAGACCTCACCGAGCGCTTCGGTAATCGTTTGGGCGTCTGCGGTGTCGGTGACGTACGTCGAGAATTCCAGCCCGTCACCCTCCGGTGTTATGTTGCGTCGTGACAGTTTCCCGACCTCGAAAACGACCGTACAGGGACAGACCGTTTCGGCTGGGCGTTCGTACTGTCGGACCGACAGTCCGTCTTCGGTCTCGACCAAAAACTCACAGCGGCGTTTGTCCCCGGACTGGTACACCGACACTTCCGTGACCTCGCCGGACAACTCCGTGACCGGGCAGTCCGCCGGCTCACTGACCCTGTAGGTCAGCCGATATTCACACCGGTCCAGAGTCGTTGCCGACGAGTCGGTCATTTAGGTAACCGTTGGCCGAACGCGATCCATCATTGTCTCGATCTGTTCCTCCGTCGGGCCGGTAACCCCGAGTTCTCCGCGTAACGTCACCATGCTTTCGGTCAATAAGGACACACTCCACCGGTGGAACGGGGCCGCAGCCGTCGCTTCCTCGACCATTCCAGCGAAGGCGTCGATCCAGTCCAGTTCCGTCTCGACAAAGGCAGAGAGCTCCTCGTGTTCGCCCGCTTCCGCCAGCAGGCTCGCGTATTCGAGCTGGAGGGCTACGTGATCGGCCGGGTAGGCTGCCGGAACCGAGACGGAAAGGGCCTCGAGGCGTTCTTCCATTCTGGTCGCCGGAGGGCCCTCCATGAGCCCCTGTGTTTGATCGCCGTACCACTCCTTGTACGGCGACGCGGCTGGTGGCGCGAACGGCGTCCGATAGGCCCCGAAGAGCGCTTCGAAGTCTTCGGTGAGAGAGAGTTCCGCGGCCGTCGGCTGGTCAGACGGGACGTCGATGCCGGTCGCCTCGGCGAGTCGTTCGACGTCTTCCTGGACCGAACCGGAGGTTACTGCGGTTTCGAGTGCCTCGTCGGGCCGCCCCAGGCAGTTCGAGAGCAGGGCTAGAAGCCCCGCCCACGAATCGGGGGCGGACAACTGCGTCGCTTCGTTTCGGGGTGGATCGCCCATGAGTTAGAGCCCTGGTACTGCAAGTGGTGTTTTCACGGCCGCCAGGAGTACGACGTACCGTAGCAGGTACCCGCCGACGAGCACGAACACGTATTTCGTCCCATACCCGTAGGTTAGTATCCGTTCTCCAAAGTCCGTTTCGTCGAAGTCCGTGAACTGATGGAGGACCGTCACCGTGAGTGAGATAACCACGGGTATTGACGTTCCAATCAGCAGGACACCCCCGATGAACTCCAGGCTGTACGTGCCAAGCAGGTTCGACAGCGTGGCCTGCGAGCCGACGTTGGCGCTGTTGGCGAGGAAGGAAAGGAGCGCGCCAATCGCCACCAGTTCGACGAGGATGATGACGTCATCGGTCAGGCAGAACCGGTGATTGATTCGAGTGAGTGCCCCGCCGCTGGCGACCGTGCCAAGAAGGGCCGCCGAAATCCCAGTCGAGACGCCACTCATCAGGAAGATGAACGGCAGGTAGGTTCGACTCCACATCGGAACGCTGGCGAGGTCACTCAAGAGCATGGCCGTATAGATGACGACCGAGACCGCAAGCGCGCTGCCGACGATTCGAAAGCCACCCCAGGCCCGCCCGGGCAGCCGGGTGAGGTCGGCGATTCGGTCGATGACCCAGACGATTCCGTGGTCAGTTCGCCAGGGCATCACGCCGTCGACCCAGCCGAGGATACGACGGGGGAACAGGCTCAGTCCCTCCTTTCCGCGGAGTTCCGCGCCGAAATGAAGCCAGAGCGCCTCCAGGAGCGCCACTATCGAGAAGAGGATGATCAACCACGTGCCGATGACCATCCAGGAGCCGTAGTTCGTAAAGTTCCACGCGAACGTCAGCGCCCGGAGCGGGGCCCCGAGGTGAGAGAGCAACGCGATACTGCCGACGCCAATGGCGAGGAGCGCGACGATCGAGCCCCAGCGGGAGGTTTCCCCGCACGCGAAGCTATGATCGGCGTCTTTTGTTTCAGCGAGCAGCAGTTTCGCAAGCGTCCGTTTCGTTCCGAGGAGGCTCTTCATGAAGCTCGCCCAGGTCGAGGTGAGATATGCGCCGCCGGCCACGCCCCCGAGGAAGAGGTAGGTCGCGATGAAGACCCCCCAGTGGACGTGGGGCAACCAGAGCCATTCGGCGCCACCTGTTGCGGACATCGTTAATCCCCTGCGTTGAACGGCGTGGTAACCTCAGCAGTGCCGCCGGCGCCGCCAGCCGAGGCCTGTGTTTTCTGCAGCGGTTCCACGATGACTCGTCCGTTTGCAACCGCACCGGACCGGAACCGTTCGGCTGCCGCCTCCGAGGCTTCCTGGATGATCTCTTTCTCCGGGCCGGCCTTGATCGCCTCGCCCACACAGTCCGAGACGCAGTTCGGCTGGACCTGATCGTCCAGTTCGTGTTTGGGCGTGTCCTCGACGTCGGCACCGCCACCTGGGCCCTGCCCCAGACACATGTTACATTTGGACATGAGCCCTTCGTCGCCGTAGGTCGGTGCGCCGAACGGGCAGGCCCAGCCGCAGTACTTGCACCCGATGCAGTCGTCCCGGTTGACCGTCACGATACCGTCGCTCTCGCGTTTTTCGATCGCGTTGGTCGGGCAGACCTTCTCGCACGGCGCGTCGTGACAGTGCATGCAGGACATCGAGATCGGAACGTCCTCGACGTCCGGATAGGTCCCGGCCTCGTGGTGGGTCACCGTCCGCCAGTCGTCAGTGTCCGCCCCGCGACCGTGGAACTGCTTGCAGGAGACAGAACACGCGTGACAACCGATACAGCGGTTCGGGTCGAAGTAGAAGACCCAGTGATCGCTTTCGTCCGCCATCGTCAGTCACCCCCCGCCGGCGTGACCTCGACAGCGATGTGCCGGTCCACCTGTCCCGTGATGGGATCCATCTGGTCTGTGTGTAACATCATCGTATTCATGCCGTCCGCCTCCTCGGGACCGCCGGTACCGGACTCCCGCGAGGTAATCGAGGACGTCGCTCCGAACCCGTATTCCGCGGTAACGAGTCCTGGCTGGACGCGTTCCGTGAGATGGGCCATCAGCGTTCCCTCGCCGTCCGCGGACTGCACCGTTACCATGTCGCCGGTCTCGACGCCGCGGCGCTCCGCATCCTTCGGGTTCATGTGAAGGTAGTTGCCGCGATAGTCCTCGTCGGGCACTCCATTGCGCTTCGCGTACTGGTCCTGTAACCGCTCGTGAGGCTGGTTGCTCCCGTGCGAGAAGAACACCGACCGGGTGTCGGTGAACTCCAGTGGGTACTCCTCACCGGTTTCGTCGCCGTACGTGCCGGGTGGGACCCACTCGGGCGCGGTTCCCATGCCGGCCTCTTCTGCAGCCTTTGCGAACGAGGAGATCTGATCGAGGTCGAAGCGGAACGTGAAGTTGGGGTTGTCCTTCCACTTCTCGTAATCGTACTCCTCGACGAGGCAGTAGTTTTTCTCGCCGGTGGAGAGGTCCTCGAGGGTGGTTCCACAGGTTCCAAGCTGATCGTTGATGAACTCCCCGTGGGAGTCCCACTGCTGGAAGACCGTCCAGTCGTCGTTGTCGGTCTCCTCGGCCATCTTGTCCGCGATGCCCGTGAGAATGTCCCAGTCCGGACGCGTGTTCCACTGTGGCTCAACGGCCGCTTTGCCACCAGTGACCCACTTGTGACGGGGATAGGCCGACCAGTTGCCGGTTCCCATCGTGTCCTTTTCCAGACTCGTCGATTCTGGCAAGACGATGTCCGCACGCCTGGAGACGCCGTTCCAGTAGGCGTCGATCGAGAGAACAAAGTCCATATCCTCGATAGCCTGAATCCACGCCTGGGTGTTGCCGTCCTTCAAGGGATCGTCGTGGTGACAGACGATGCCATTGATGTGGTCGTTGTCCACCATCTCCGGCACGAGGTTGTGCGCGATGCCCTCGATGTGCCTGACGGGATAGTCCGAGTACTCGTCGTACTTCTTCAGCGCGGGCTCCTTGAACTCGGCACGGTTGGTGTAATCCATCTCGCAGACCTCGCCGAAGGAGGCCGTGCTCGGATACTCCCAGAGCCGCAGGCCGCCTGGCCGGTCGATGTTGCCGACCAACCCGTTGAGCGCCGTGATGTTCTGGGTCGCCT
>Ga0207714_1000841_pt1 | contig 20763 bp, 10 predicted proteins | sample PonA232FremontCA_2_FD_187270 | JGI IMG/M metagenome (GOLD analysis project Ga0207714, IMG submission 187270) | Marine sediment microbial community from Fremont, CA, USA - Pond A23 Sediment 2 (SPAdes) | ecosystem: Environmental > Aquatic > Marine > Unclassified | place: USA: Fremont, California...
GAATGGATGAAACTGGAAAAGGAACTGGGGATGAGTCATTCCCAAGCGGATGATACAGGTTACAGGGGAACAAATGAGGGCAGTAAATTAGCAGGGAAGGCTTCCCTTTGGATAAAAGGCAAATTGAAAAATAACGCCAAATTTAACACCTCCGGTTTCACTGCTCTTCCAAGCGGTTATCGAGGCGACACATGGAATTATTTCAACATCGAAGATGAAGGCTCCTGGTGGTCATCCACCAGGGCATCAAATCTAAGTGCATGGTATCGGAGCATATATTTCAACTATACGAACGTCTACCGTCTCAGTATTGATAAAAACCATGGCTTTTCGGTTCGCTGCGTAAGAAATGATTGATTCGGTTCTCTTACAAATTAAAAAATTTTTCATCCGGTTAATGCTTAGTAGGCCTTTTCATAAGCTTGGCGGAGTGATGCCTATATGAACGTAATAAACAAAATGCCCAAAGAATGAAATGGCAAAATAACTTTGCGAAAATTGGCATGAAACATTATATGCCATTTCGGGCATTTTTTCAATGATTTCAGTAGGTTATAAACACTTCATCCGCGCCGCTTTCGGTGATGGTAGGCATCTGCACGCTACCGAATTTACTCCTCGATATATAGGGAACCCCTTCGCTGTTATCCGACACATAATCGTGGATCTCCCCATAGGTGAGCTGCCCGTCGCCGTTTTGATCGGTTGTTTCCTTTTCCTTGAGGGCCTTCAGGAAATAGTATGTATAGAGGCTGTGCTGTTTCTCGTTGTAAGTCCTCGAAACCTGGTTTCCCCTGGAAGAAGTCAACAGCACCCCGTTTTGCATGGTGAATGAAGGGTTATTGATCTTCGGCTGGATGATTTTGGCATCTCCCAGGATGTTTTTACCCGAGAAACAGGCGTCCACCACCACCGTGGTTTTGCGGGCAGGTAAGCGGGCCAGGTTGTTGTAAAGGATGTTCCGCTGGTAACCTCCTTGTGCCACGTATTGGGGATCACATTCGACCGGCACAAAATAGCCCTTCTGTTGCTGAACATCGGGGGCGCCATGGCCGGAATAGTATACAAACACCTCCGACTTGCCGGGTTTTACCTGGTGGTAGAGCTTACCCCTGTAATTGTCTTCGGTGCCGAAATAGGTCTCGAAGACCCCTTTAGAGGCATTCTTTTCCACATACACATTTTCCTCCTTATACCCCAGCATCCTGACCAGGTACTGCTTCACCGTTTCCGCATCGTTAATGGCGTATTCCACATCTTCAGTCTCCTTGTAATCCTCATTGCCGATCACCACCGCCACGGCATTGTCCTTCGACCTGCCGGTGGTGGGAATATTTTGATCCACATCGGGGATGAATTCCGGGGGCCTGGGGGGATTTCCCCGGTGAAGAGAAAGCTTGAGGGGATAATCCCCTCCGTATTGTTTGCTATCCTCTGATAGCAATGTTAATTGAACGGGCAGCTCTGACGAGCCATCATATTCTTTGTTGACGGCAAAGCTAAAATCAACGGTTTCGATGGCACCGGGCTCCATCTTGCCCAGGGCATGATTTGTTCGGCTGTTGATGAGTTTGATGTTGGGGTTGGCGATGTGAAGGTTGGCATGAACATCGCGGGCAGTACCTTCTCCCTGGTTGATCACCTTCATACGGGCACGGATCACTTCGGCCTTCTCGATTTGCCCGTTGTTGTTGTGGCTCCTCTGCTCTTCGATGGTGGTATTGAACAAAGCCAAATGGGGTGCCTTGAAAGCTTCGGCAGTGACCGGATAAGTGAAATCATCAGGGGGGAAACCATTGGCCTCTCGGAAAGAAAAGTCAAAACCAATGTCGCCTTCGGGCAACTTCTTATCGGTCGACACGGAGAAAGTAACCTTCCGGCTTTTTCCCGGAGCAATGCCCGATAGATATTGCTGTTGTTCATAAGAAAGGCCCTGACTGACCTGTGAGGACATCGAAGCGGTGATGTTTTGCGCCCGCCCATTCCCCTTGTTTTTGATTTTCAAAGTGAAGGAAGCATCCTCACCTGCATCAAGCTTATCATTCCCCGAAGGCTCAGAAAAAGACAGATCAGTAACTTCCAACTCCGGTATGCCGCCCATGCCGGTTTCCCCCTGTGGCTCATAATCAACATACAAGGGCTCTTTCTGTTGCCCAAAGGCATAGGTTTTACCTGTAACCGGATGCGTCAGTTCCATGTTGAAAAGATCATAAGATTCGCCATCCTCCTGCAACTGGCGCACCGCAGAAATCCGAACATCTTCCCTGTGCTGCTTCAATTGCCGGGCAGCATCACGGTCCATCTTCAACCGGTAGGTCTCCCCTTTGACAGTGATCGAATAAGTCTGATCCGATAAATCATAATCGCCAAGCCTGAAACCAGCCAATTTGATCTGCTCATAGGAATTTTTGATCTGCATCTTTCGCTCCCGCCGGGCTTGCTTCATGCAGTCCTTTAATACAGAGGCCTGAAGTTTCCTGCCTTCCTCCAGGCGTTTTTTATATTCTTTTTGGTATTCAAATTCACTCTTGGGCTCGAAATATTTCGTGTACTGAGCAAATTGATCAGTCTGGCAATTGTATAAGTCCAGATCAGACCTGAAATAAAAAACATTTAAGTGCTTATCCCGCACCCAGCCTTTATCTCCTTTATAAACCATTGAATTCCAGGATTCATCTTGTTTTACTACCGGAGCGTTGAAACCTCCGGGAAGCTTTGCCAGGGTGGTGCTATACTGAGAAGTGCTTTTTTGCAGGGGAGTCTTATCCCGGCTAACCACCCCATAAGGCTCCATCCAACTGGAACTGTTCAGCTGAAGGGTGTTTATAAATGGCTGATCATTCAGTGCAAAATGAAAGGTGTAGGCTTTGGAGGTCCGCATAAAGGAGGGCACACCAAAATCATCTACAGGAACCGATATCTCTCCGTGCGCATTGGTTTGATAGCTGTTGATATGGCCGTTGGAAGATACATCAATGGGCTTATTTTTAATGGGTTCCTGTTTGTATTTAAATTTGACCGGCCCGTCGCGTTTTTTGATTTTACTGGCATAATGGGTGTCGTTTTTCCCGGCTGCAATATGGAGTACCACACCAAAGCCGCCACTTAATCCGGCCAGCAGGAGTTGCTCTCCAAATGAATCCAGGCCACCCTGATGTACCAGAGCCGCGATAGCCAAACCATCAAGAAGTACACCAAATGAATGCATACCCACCTTTCCGCCTTTTCCCTTTTCATATTTGATGTACTTTTTTATGGTGGTTTCGTAGCGGTATTTATTTTTCTCCAGCATCCGTAAATTGGCCCGGGCATTGTCCACGGAAGGCTTCTCATCCATGACAGCCTTATAATTCTGATCCACCAGTTCACGGCTCTCCTGGTCGATTACCGGGGAATATTCTTCGGTTTCCACCACCGTCCGGCAGCTGAATAACAAAAATAAAGGAACAGCTAAAAGGAGAACGATCCGGTTAAGATGAAATGAAGGTCTCATATCAAGGGCATTTTGAAATGAATATGTTGGGAAACTTTGATTCCTTATTGAATCAGGGCAAAAAGGCCGCTTTTGTTAACGGAAAAATGTAAAAAATTTCCCTTTCACTTACAAAATACTCTTATTGCTTTCCTTTTGTTTCAGAAAAACACTTGTTATCAATTCCGAAAATGGTATTCATACTTTTCTGCAAAGGATACATCGCACCTCTCAAAAAATGGTTGCAGGCACTGCATCTTCAAAAACATTCAATCCATTAAAGGATGGAGGTAAAGGGAAGGGGGGCGGCGAAGGGTTCACCTTTGGATGACAATACCCCGGGCCAGTTCCTGGTCCATGGCCACCCGGGTGCGGTCAACCTCAACGATATAGGCCGGGTAACGCTGCAACACCCGCACGATCCTACCTGGCAATATCCCCATGGCCAGAAATTTTTGAAGGTTTTTGCTCTCGTGGGTTACCAGGCGTTTGACCACGGCCGATTCTCCTTTTTTAAGGGTTGTCAGGGTAAACTCCTCCTCACCACTGATATCCTGCGATGATTGGTATTTATTGGTCGTTTTTCCGGTTTTCCTGTCTTTGAACAAAAAAAGGGAAACCCGCTGGCAAATTGGGCAGAAATAAGGAACGGGGAACATTTTCAATACGGCTCGAAGCATAGCTTATGGAGTTCATTTGTTATAAAAACGCGGCACAATATTATTGATCGGTTTTTTTACCCTTTGGGGTAAACAGTTTACGGAAGAAATTCAGTGACGAGGGTTCAGGTAAATTTTCGAATCCACAGTTGGGGCACCGGGTCATTTTGCAGCTTGCCACCGGGCAGCTGCTGCAGGCCGACACTCCCTGTTCCTCTGAATATTGCATTCCGCAAAATGAGCATCGGATCATATTCACCTCCTAGATCATGATGTTAAACGTGGTAAAGATATAGTGGAGCAACCACCCCATTGAGAATGCAAGGGCGAGCACAAAAAGGAATATGCCGACAGCGGTTTTGGCGCCTCTTTCTTTGAACATGACCATCAATTGGGCGATACAAGGCACAAAGAGGGTCAGCACCACCGCGGCGATGGTCAGTTGCCCGGCCGAGAGCATTTCTTTCATGTCGTAGAGACCGGCCGCGCCATAATCGCGCCTGAAAAAGCCGAAAAAGAACACCTCCGAGGTGGCATCGGGCAGGCCCATGCCATTGACCAGGGGTTCGAGGTTTTTCAATATAAAGGGAAACACCCCGGTTAGTTGAAGCAGCCAAATAACGAGGCTGGCGATGATGAACAAAGGGAAGACCTCTTTCAGATACCAAACGATGCGGGTATAGGTTTTGGCCAGCACATTTGAGATTTTGGGCAGCCTCAGTGGGGGAAGTTCCATGAAGAAAGCCGGTTTGTGTCCGGGTATAATCCGCGAGGCCAGGTAGCCCACCAGCAAAAAATTGCCGATGATCACCCCCGCCCATATCAGCAGGGCTTTGGGGAAGGGGGCCAGCAGGGCAAAGATCACCCCCAGTTGGGCCGAACAGGGAATGGCCAGGGCCAGCAAAAGGGTGGCAATCACCCGCTCCCTGCTGGTTTCCTGGGTCCGGGTGGTGACCGTCGCCATCGTGTCGCATCCCAGCCCCAGGACCATGGGTATAACAGCCCGCCCGCTCAGTCCAATCTTTTTAAACACCCGGTCGATCATAAATGAAAGCCGGGGCAAATAGCCGGTATCTTCGATAATGGAAAAGGCAAAGAAAAAAGTACCCACCACTGGCAGGATGATGGCAATGGCATAGGTCAACCCCAAAGTGACCAGCCCGTAGTTGCCTATAATCAGCTCGCGGATGGCCTCCACACCAGTCAGATCACGCACAAAACCCGAAATTCCCGGGTTAATATACTGCCCGAAAAGCTGTCCCTCAATGAAATCGACAAGCGTTCCGGCACCAAAGACCCCCACAAACTTGTAGAACACCAGGTATATAACCACCAGCAACAGGGGAACCCCGGTAACCGGCCATGTCATCAACCGGCTCAGCTTTTCACTCCACTGAATCTTATGGTTTTCCTCCCGGGTGGTGGTTTCATGGCTGATCCGATCAGCCTCATGATGAATGCTTAGGCGCATCAGGTAAAGCAGGGATTCACCTGCCCGGGTACTCGCCTCATCAATGATTCGCCGGATGGTGCCATTGGCTTCCGGCTGAGAATGAGCCACCATGTTAAAGGCATCTTTATCATCCTGAAGTAAAAGTTGAGCCAGACTGCGCTTACAGAGGGGATAGCCGTCATCCAGAAGCTCTTCAATACCTGATATACCCCGTTCAACCGATTCTTCAAAAGGTATAACCCTGTGATGATTACTCCGCCGATAATTCAAAACATGTTTGAGGATGCCATTAAGGCCCCTGCCGGTAACAGCAACGGTAGGAACCACAGGTATACCCGTTTCCCTGGAGAGTTGTTCGCTATCAATCTCCAGGCCCTCTTTCTCGGCCTCATCCATCATATTGACCACCAAAATCACCTTCAGGCCGGTCTCAGAAAGCTCCATGGCCAGGGGCAACATCCGCTTCAGGTTCCTGGCATCCACTACATGTAAAACGAAACTGGGGCGATTTCGGAAAAGGGCCATTTTGGCAACCCGTTCCTCCTCGGTGATGGGAAGCAATGAATACATACCGGGCAGATCCCAAATGTCATACTTATCCCGGGCCAGGGTAAACTGGCCCTTTTCAACCGCCACGGTCGTTCCGGGATAATTCGATACAGCCACCCGGGAACCCGTCAAGCGATTAAAAAGCAAACTTTTACCCACATTGGGCTGCCCGGTCAGGGCAATCCACCGTTCACTTGTAACATCAGGTGATCCAACACCATGACAGGAAGCCGATGCACCTTTGCACTGTTTTTGTTTATATTCCTGTTCTATACCCATAGATGAAATTTTCAAATCTTTAATACCTCCATGACACCCTAAAGAGCCCGGTAAAAGCGTTGTCCAATGTATTTTTCATACCCGGATGAATAATGTACTGCAAGTCGGGCTGAATGACCAGGTTCCCCGGTAATCGATAACGATAGGTCAACTCAACCACGGTTTCACAGTCCTCATAGATCCCTGACCCAATGGTGGGCAACGCCCTGTTAAAAGAGGCCCGGGCTACTGCCAAACCCAGTCGCCCCGGCCGATTGTTGGAAAAAAGCCCTGTATAGTTCAATCCACCGGCAAGATAGAAATCATTCAAATTGCTCCTTCCGGGCGCATATCCCAGTTGAAGCAAGGCGCCCATCCCCGGCTCCGAATTGTCCATGTCCGAAAGTAAGTTTTGATCAGCGATGAAGTAAACCCCGCTGTCTCCGTTTCCGGCGGAAGAGGTCCCGTACATCGGCTTCACCTGTCCACTGTGATGAAAAGCCCCTAATTTATAGGTACCCGCTGCTTGTGGGAAAAGATCCTCAAGGTGAATCTCACCGACATAAAACAGTCCGTTGCCCTTTTCCAGGTTCAGATCAGTCCCGAAGTTGGAACGAGTGATCTCTCCGGGCCGTCCATTATAGACGCCTGCCCGGAAAGCCATCCCTTCCTTCCCCTCGTAAATACCCACTAAACCAAGGGTGGTGTTGGGAAAAATTGATACCGGCACATTCAGCGAAGCCAGGGGCATGATGCCAAAGGAACTGTTGATGTACAAACCTGCCCGCTCGCTGACAAAAAAAACTGCATTCAGATCATGCTTGCCGACAATAACTGTCAGGTCATTCATTTTGTGCTTATACCATAACTGAAAAAGATAAGTGTGTGGCTGACTTTCAATGTTGTTAAAGACTTGCAGGTCTCCAACAAGGTTTTCAGAAGGTTGCTGGCCATAGGTGTTCTGCAGGTGAACTCTGAATGTTCCGTTGTTCCACATTCCCAATTCCCCGGTGTTCATAGTGAAACATAAATTGATCAATCCGGCATGAGCCCAACCAGTTTCCTTCCCCCCGTTGAAATTGCCTGCAACGTCCTGATCAATTGATACAGCAGTGGTATAACCATAATGTTGGCTGTTGGCAGGGGAAATAAAAACAACAGCCAGCAGAAGACTTGCCAATACGTATTTAAATGTAGCAAAACGCATGGTGGATTATTTTTGTGTTTATTTAGATTAATTATAAAAAACAAAACTACCTGTTAACGCAATAACAAACAATCCCAACATGTTGGGATTTTCTAAAAGCGTTGACATTGGCGGCACAGAAAGGAAAAACACAAGTTGGAAGAATCCTAACGGATTTGATCTTTGGGGATCAATCCGTTCAAGACAGCATAGACGGTAAGGCCGCTGACCGTTTTGATGCCCAGTTTGGCCGTTATATTTTTCCGGTGGGAGATAACCGTATGCCGGCTGATGTATAGTTTTGCAGCAATTTGTTGATTGGTATAACCCAGGGCAACCTCTTTGAGGACTTCCTGCTCCCGGCTGCTCAATAACGAGCCTGCCTTATCCGATTCCCCGGTACCAGGCTGGAGCACCGATTCGACGGCGGCGACCAGTTCTTCTTTGGTGCCGCTGCGGTCCATTACCGCATCAAACTTGTTCTTATGGCGAATTTGCCCGGGATTGGCAGAAAGGCCAACATATAAAGTCTGCTCCTTAAGTTGAAAAAAAAGGTCAGTCGATGGTTTATCGGTCAGCAGCTGCTCGTCAATAAAAACAGCATGTACCTTGTTTTTATCAAGATGGCTGTTGAGCTCACCCATATCATCGATGAACAAAACATCCGTCCTGACCATATCGCTGACCAGGGCCGCAATACCCCTTTTTAACAGGTAAGCCGGTTCAGCAATGATCACGGGTTGGGCCACGGTGCGCAATGGATTCATGGTGGGCTATTGCTGATTCCTGAATTGTTGCTCAATGTTTTCCAGCACTGGCAGCAGAATGACATCTTCCAGCCGCTCATGGTCCTTGAGATCGTCCTCAAATATAAACAGCCAGTATAAAAGGTTGTTGCATACCTCCACATCATAATCCGGGGGAAGGTATTTAATCAGGATGTTTTTTAAATCCACCAGCTTGGCAATGACACTTTCATGCTCGTCAGCGTGCGCCTGGTAAGAAAAATTGTATTCCCTCCGCAGGGTCTCCAGGTCCTTTCCCCCCGTTTTTCCCTCAACCAAAGCCCGGACATAGGGAAAAAAATGGATTTCCTCCCCGCTCAGATGATTCTGAAGTTCCTCCTTGTACTTCCTGTAAAAATCTTCGATCAGCCTTAAATCTTCGCAATGCCCGCTGCAGGTGCTGACCAGCTTTTCGATCATTCCCTCCGCTTCGGGCAACATCGTGCGGTTGTAATATTCATGCGATTGAAGCAGATAATCGATGATCAGGGTGGCCGGGTATCCGCGCATCTTATCCCGGGGAAAATAGGATGGGTCATGGTAGGTATTGACAATGTCCAAAAAAAAGGAAAGGTTCAAACCGTGATCCCGGCACACCTTTTCCACCGTTTTATCACCAAAACCAAGTTTTATTCCAAAGCGATTGATCACCGGCAGCAACAGATAATTCATATGAATCACCTCGGCCATCTTCATATCGGAGGTTACAGTGTTTTTCCCCATCATAGAGCAAATATCTGTGTTTCGAACAAATTTAAGAAAATGGATATATTCCAAATGATCTTTAATGGATTTAATTGTTAACTGACTAATAGTTTACTGGTAAAAACTGAAAGAATGCTCACCCGCATTAGAAAAGGGCGATAATCAAAAAATAGTCATCACATCAATCAACTCAATATCATTTCCCCGAAATGGAAGATGTCCCCATCTTTTTCTTCTCCTTTCAACCTTTTTGTTATTTTTAAGTCAAAACACATATTGAAATATTCTAAATGGGGGTTGCCCATTAAATTTACAGGCTAATTATCAATGAAAAATTTGAATCACGCCTTACACCATCGAAACAACCACCATTGGGAATTTAACCAAGGCATTTAATTCTTAACCCCGAAAACAATCCTGCAATATGAAGTATCTAAAACAACTAACTTTCCTAACATGCTTGATTTTCCTGGCCATCAGCGTTTATGCCCAGGAGAAGAAGGCCCTGACCTTTGACGAGATCCTCAAATGGAACCGGATCACCGAAAAAAAACTCTCCAACAACGGCGAAGTGGCGGCTTACAAACTCGAGCCCTGGAAAGGCGATCCGGTCCTTAAACTGGCTGACAAGGACGGTGAAACCCTGTTTACCCAAGTCGGGGGAACCGACCTGCATTTGACCGAAGACTCCAAATATTTGATCGCCCGCATCAAACCCCGGGAAGACACCATCGACCACCTCAAGCTGGAAGGGGTCAAAGAAAAAAAACTTCCCCGGGATCAATTGTTAATCTACCATATCGAATCGGGACAGAAAGAAACAGTCCCAAACCTGGAATCCTTCGAGGTACTGGAAAAGTGGAGCGGCTGGATGGCCTATCAAACCCAACCCGAAGCAAGCAAAGACACCTCAGCAAATAACGGGTCCGAGAAAGGGCAGTCCGGGGAAAACAGTTACACCCTTCACATCAAAAAATTACCGGGTGAAGCCGTGGAGTTTCCCTGTGTAACCGATTATGTTTTTGCTGAAGAGGAGAAGGTGCTGGCTTTTGTTTCCACCGGCAACAAAAAGGACTTTCAGCCCGGCGTTTACCGTTATGATTTGAAATCGGGCACTTCCACCCCGGTTATGACGGGCGATGCCAGCTACAAACAACTCACCATCAGCGACAATGGCCGGCTGATGGCATTTGTGGCCGACAGTGTGAGCGGAAAAGCGGACAAAAGATATGCCCTTTACCTGTCGGAAGAAGGCCAGAAGGCACAGAAACTTGTTAAGCATGGACATTCGGCCATTCCTGACAACTGGCGGGTCAGTGAAAACGGCAAGGTTCGTTTTTCCGAATCCAACGAGCGGATATTTTTCGGCACCGCCCCCATTCGCCCGGAGCCGGACAGCACCACCCTGGAAGAAGACATCCCCAAACTGGACATCTGGCATTGGAACGAGCCCGTTCTCCATTCCCGGCAGCTGGAATTGCGGGAAGAAAAGCTCAACAAAAGCTACCTGGCGGTATATCACCGTGACCAGGGCAGGATGGTACAGCTTGAAGACAAGGATTTCACCGGCATTGAGCTGATCAACCAGGGGGATGCCCCGAAGGTTCTGGCATGGTCCAACCTCCCCTATGCAGTGCGCAGGATGTGGGAAGGTTTCCCCTACCGCCGCGACTTTTACCTGGTTGACATGCAGACCGGCAAGGCAGAAATGTTCAAAAAGAACTGCCGGGCTGTGCCCCAAACTTCGCCCGACGGCAATTTCATTTACTGGTACCAGGCCACTGACACCACCTGGAACACCTACCACATCGAAACGGGCAGGGAGTACACCGTGACCCGTCCGGGAGAGGTTCAATGTGCCAGGGCCCTGCACGACCGACCCAGCCCGGCATCCTCCTACGGCACAGCCGGCTGGCTGGAAGACGACGAAGCCCTGCTGGTCTATGACCGCTTCGACATCTGGCGGGTAGACCCCCAAAACAGGGAGGAACCGGTTAACATGACCCAAAACGGCCGGCAAACCAACAACCAGTACCGGCTGATCCGCTACAACCAGGAAGATGACGAAGAACAAGGGCTGAAGGCCAACAAAACCTACCACCTGCACGGGCACAACATCAAAACACGCGGAGACCGCTATTACACGCTGAACCTGGAAAAACCGGCCAAGCCCGAACGCATACTGGGTGGAACCTATAAGCTGAACGAGCCCATCCGGGCCAAAAATGAACAAGCCTACCTCTACACCCGCGAAACGTTCCAAAGGTTCCCCGATCTGCTTCTTACCGAAGACTTTAATGAGGCCACCCGCATCAGCCATGCCAACCCGCAGCAAAAGAAATTCAAATGGGGTACGGCCGAGCTCTACAACTGGACCTCGGCCGACGGCCGCAAGCTCCAGGGCCTGCTGGTCAAACCCGAGGATTTTGACCCCAACAAGAAATACCCGCTGATCGTCAATTTTTACGAGAAGAGTTCACAAAACCTCTATGATCACCGTGTTCCTGAAGCAGATCGCTCCACGGTCGATTATCACTACTATACCAGCAACGATTACATCATCTTCAATCCCGATGTGTATTACAACACGGGTTATCCGGGCCAGGACGCCTTCAACTGCGTAATGCCCGGCATCACCCAGCTGATATCGGAAGGCTTCATCGACAAGGACCACATTGCAGCACAGGGCCATAGCTGGGGCGGGTACCAGGTCGCCTACCTGGCCACCCGAACCGACCTGTTTGCCGCCATCGAAGCCGGGGCACCAGTCAGCAATATGTTTAGCTCCTATGGCGGCATCCGTGGATGGTCGGGCCTGAACCGCTCCTTCCAGTATGAACACAGCCAGAGCCGCATCGGCGGCTCCATGTGGGAATACCCCATGAGGTACCTGGAAAATTCACCCTTGTTCTGGGCCAAAAAAATCAATACCCCCATGATGATTATGCACAACCAAAAAGACGGCGCTGTGCCCCAAAGCCAGGGCATCGAATTCTTCATCGCCCTGCGCCGCCTGCGTAAACCAGCATGGCTTTTGGATTACAGGGAAGGCGATCACTGGCCCACCAAAGTGCGCGACAAATACGATTTCCAGATACGCCTTTCCCAGTTCTTTGACCATTACCTGAAAGAAAAACCCATGCCCGAATGGATGAAGGAAGGCATACCCGCGGTCGACCGGAAAGTGGACATGGGTTATGAGCTGGTGGAATGAATCAAGGAAAGGACCACAAAAAAATCCTCAATCAAAGTTAAATGGAGACAACGGGTAGGATTCGTCAAAAAATGATTCATGAAATGACCTGGCAGGAAGATGGCCAGCCCCAAACCGGCCCGCCTGTATAGTTTGTCCTTGAAGGGAATGATTCATGAAATGACTTGCAGGGGGCTTTAAATGGAAATGGCTTGTTAAAGGCTCCTTGTAATGACCGAAGAAAAAGTCCACGGTGACCAAAGAAAAGGTCCAGATGACCGAACAAAAGGTCCAGATGACCGAATAAAAGACCCATGCCGGCATCAGGCATGGGCCTTTTATTGTTCAGCTCCCTCGTCGATGTCTATAATCTCGTAGTAGTGGCTTTCGGGGCCTTCGAGTCTGAAACGATCGCCAAGGCTTTTGCTGAGCAACAATTTGGCCACGGGCGAGTGGATATGGAGCACTTTCTGGCCGGTTCCCCGTGCTCCTTCCCTGTCCTTATCCCTGGTAAAGGCCAAAGTAATGCGTTGATAATCGTTGAGGTTTTTGACCGTCACTTGTGAATCCTCCGTCACCTTTTTTCTCCGGCCCGATTGATCAAACCCCTGGGTGGGAGTGGACGCCTCCTTCGCCGGAAACTCCCCGGACGGCCCTCCGGACGACGCAACGGAAGAGATTCTGGAGGCTTCCCCGGACGGCCCTTCTGAAGACCCCTCTTCGGGCGCCCCCTCGGAAGACCCCCGGGAAGAATCTTCGGGCGGCTCTTCGGAAGACCGGCCGGATGACTGCCCGAAAGACGGATCAGATGAAGCTTCAAACGATTCCCCGGATAAATTCCCGGACGATCTGCCGGTCGGACCCCTGCCAGGATCCCTGTTTTGCCCACTATGGCCGGAAGAGGCCGCAGCTTCACCGGCATCGTCTTCCCGATATGCCCTTGTGGAAGCGGATGCCTCGGAGCCGGATAGCCCGGAATCAGAAGATTCGGACTCCTCGGGTTCAGAATCGGTGGGTTCGGACTCAGCAGGTTCGGACTCCACGGGTTCAAAATCAGGGGGTTCGAATCCGGATTGTTCTTCCCCGGAAAAGATCCCACCCGAAGGCGTTTCCTTTCCGGCCGCTGAATGGGCCTGCCTTTCCTCCTTTACCTCTTCATCCTTCAGCTGAATGTGGTTCACCAAACCCTGCACTTCCTTTTCGGGATCAGGCCACCACCGGGTCGACCATATCCGGTAATACTCAAGGCCCATGTCCTGTTCCACAATCTTCTGCCGGAAAAGATCATGGGCATAAGCCGTCTGCGAGGAATGATGTGAAGCCCCATCACACTCCAAAACCATCATCGGATGCCCGGTATCGCGCGTGCGGATGACAAAATCAAAACGAAAACCACCATACTCATACCCGGTCTCAATCCGGCCGGCATCAATATGTTGCTCCAGGTAACGGCGCACCTGCTGTTTAAAGGGAGAAGCCCCGTCTCCACCCATCCGGGCAGGCTGATCATCGGTATATTGTTCACTTAAAAGGTTCAGGATACCCTGGCGCGTGTCTTCATCCCCATTTTCAACGGCCCGTGCATATGCCAGATAGGCATAGAAAACCGCCCTGCCTGTATTGCCCTTCTCCGGTATTTCCTGGTTGTAACGCTCATAAAACTCCGATGGGACGGATGTGCACACATAAAGCTTCTCCCGGGCCCGGGTGATGATCACATTAAACAGCTTGTACCCCTGGCGCTGGTTGATCGGACCAAAATGCTGCTTCAGCCGGCCCTGCTCATCGCGGCCAAAAGTGGTGGAAAGAATGATCACGTCGCGCTCCTCCCCCTGGATGTTCTCCAAATTCTTTACAAACAAACCCTTTTCGCGCAACTTCTCATAAGTATGGTATTTTGCCTCATCGGCATAAATCTCCTTAAACAGGCGGTCATTGATGCGGTCGCGCTGGTTCATGTTGAAGGTAGCCACACCCACCGAAGGCATCTCCTTTTCATACAGGGCCGGGATCTGGTTGAACAGCAGATCCGCCACCCAGTCCACTTCGGCCGGATTGGTCCGGTCTTTCCGGTAAATGCCGTCAACCTGCATAAAACGGATCGGCCTTTCCCCATTCTTAGGCTGGGTTGGAGTCAGGCGTGAACCATAAAAAGCGGCGTTGGAAAAGTCGATCAGGAAAGGGTGGCGCGAACGGTAATGGAAATCCAAATAGGACTTATTAAAACCTGAATCCACCCCATACTGAAGCAATGATTCTTTGGTGGCATTCTCCAGGGAATCGTCCCATTCGCCGGTGTCCGGACCTTCAGACTCATCCCCCGCATCCGGCCCATCCTCTTCTTCCTCCTCCATACCCAGCGGGATTTCCTTGCCAAAATAGTTGCTCGGTGGCATCTGGTGCTCATCGCCCGATATGATCTTATAGCGGCCCTTCAGGTAGGAAGGAAACGTATCCTCCAACCTGAGCTGGCTGGCCTCATCAAAGATCACCACATCGAAAAGTCCCTCTTCCATCGGCAACACAGACCCCGAAACAACCGGATTGACCATCAGCACTGGAAAAATATCACTGAAAAACTGAAAATCGGTATGGATAATCTTCCGTAGTGAGTTCTTCCGCCCGTATTTCTTATTCTTGCGGTAATTATAAAGGCTGTTGATCTTGCCCTTTTCCCGCTTAAACCGCGCAATGGCCCCCTGTTGACGTTTAATCCAAAGATTGGTGATCTGCTCAACCTGCTTCTCTTTCAAAAAACGCTCAACTTCAAAGAATTCATTGATTAAGGAACTGTCCTCGTGGAAAGGCCTCAGCTGTTCTTCATACCGGGCCAGCACATGGTCATAATACCAGGCCCTGAAGGCCGCCTCCCGGTCCTCCACATTCCAGTCAATCATCGCATCCAGCAAATTCTTGTGCTTGGCGGGCAGATTGAAATAAAAATTTTTCCATTCGTGAAATTCACGGTATTGATCGAATGCCTCCAGCAGGGTGTTCAGTTCACCCTGATAAGCTTCAATTTTATTGCGCAGCTGCTTATAATCCTTTGGTTTGCGGTAAACGAAATGAAAGTCAAAAAGTTGCTGCTGATCGTGCCGGCGGGCCAATTCCAGATACCGGGCATAAACCTGGCGTTTGGCCCTGACAATTTTTTTATGATACCCGGTGAACAAGGCCAGAAGGCCTAATGCTTTGCGCCGAAGGGGTTTATTGGCGGAGAATTTCCTGCCATACAGCTGCGCATACTGGTCATACATGCTGATCAGGTTGCGGCAGGCTTCTGCCAGTGCACCCAGCTCCTCTTCCATTTGCTGATGGGTACTTCTCAGGTAAGGTTGATGAAAAATATCTGAGCGCAGTTTTTCCAGGGGATGCTGCCGGGTTTTAATCTTTTCGCAGTGGTATCGGCCGTCTCTAAGGGTCTGGCTCAGCGCCTTAAACTCTTCATGATCAAAGCTATAGTCGGAACTGTTGAGGGAACTTCTCAGGGTCTTCAACGGATCCGAATCCCTGTTAAGGTGTCGGTTGGCCATATAATGGCCGATGGCATCCTGCCAGGTGTCGTCGCCCAGGACCTGTGTCAAAACAGCCTGGTGGCGGCGGTTGATCTCCGTCCGGATCTGGTTGTAACGGTCCAGGGCGGAATGATAATCCACTTGCCGGTAGAAATCTGTGTAATCTTTCACTTCGTCGACTGTATTGCGAACCTTCCCGATGATTTTTCGCCGGTCACGACCCACATCATCGATGATGGCCGCGAACCGGCCCAGACCCTTCTGCTCCAGGTTGTGGTAGATCACGTCCATGGCCGTCTTCTTTTCACAAACCACCAGGCATTTGGCACCACTTTCCAGGGCATTGGTGATGATAGCCGTCAACGACTGGCTCTTGCCGGTACCGGGTGGCCCCTGTATGATCCGGGCCAAATTATGGTTCAGGGCGTTAACGATCTGCTCCTGGCTGGGATCGGTCGCTACACCCGAAACGCTCGTCTTTTGGTAAGGCTGTGGCGGCAACTTTTCAAAGTAAAAAGATTTGCGGTTCGCCTTCAGGTACTCCACTTCATTGATGAGGCTTTCCTTTTGGGCTTTGTACAGGCCAAAAACGCCCGACCAGCTTATCCATGGCACGTCCCCGGTCTTCCGGTCAATGCTTCGGCTTTCCGGGGCCGGGTTGACCTGCACGGTGAAATCCTGCTCCGGATCCGCATTAAGCTTATCCAGCACCTCATGGCAGATCTGGACCAATTCATCCCGGTCAATGACCGAATCCTCCAGGTAATCGCTGCTGAGCTGCTGAAGTGTGATGCCTTCATCCTGCTTGAGATAGGAAATCAACACCTCGTTGATGTCAACCGGACTGTCTTCATCCTTGATGATCTCCCAGACATTGCTCTTGCGCGAAGATTTGTCGATGTCCAGATGCCACACCAACAGGGGCGCCTTGATGATCTTCTCCGGATCCTGGCGGCTCTTTTTGATCAGAAGGGGATAACCCAGGCCAAAGGTTTTGATGCCGTGCTCAAAATAATTGTCGTTGTTCTGGTAATACATCCCGTTGAGCTTCCGGGCCAGGTAATTCAGTTCTTTTTTTCGTTCATCTTCAATCCTGTTGAAATTGAGCTGGTTGAAAGACACGGGGAACTTAAAGTTGGGGGTTCGCAGCAACCGGTCGAGAAAATCCTCCGCCACTCCGGTTTGGATGACATCCAGCCGGTTCATGTCCAACCGGGTGGCATAGCGACCCGGAAGGGTGTTCAGGTGAATCGACCGTAAATTACCGGTTTTAAGTTTCTGCCCGAGGTAATCCAAAAATTTCTTTGAAGGCATCAAGGCTTTTTTTTCATTCGACGTATGGCATGGCGGGCCGGCCATTCAGCTTTTAACCGATAGATAAACGGATACCGCCGGATGTAATTTGTACGGCAACAAATTGATATGGTTTCCGGTGGATGGTAAAAATCTCTGACCGGGGGGCTTGCATGAACCCGCCGGTCGTCACATCCAGCGTTCCACATGCCAGACGAAAGCCCGAACGCCAATGTCTTCGTTGAGGGCATCGAGTTTTTTGACTCCCTCCAAAACGCGGTCGACCTGGTCATCCTCAACAACAGTCAGGGTGGCTGAATTAAGCTCAGGCCAGGTGTGGGTGCCCAGGTGGGGATCGCCATTGACTGAACCCCGGCCGGTGACTTCGGGCCACTGCGAGTAGCCCCGGATCTCGAGGCGGTCCAGCATAAATTCGACTTTTTCCGAATGGGCCTGGTTGTAAACAATAAAAATGGCTTTCATAGAAGTTGGTTTTATTACCCCCGCTTAGCGGACCCCGCTAAACGGACTCCGCTAAGCGGAAGGGAGGCGAACCCGCCAGATTCAACCCCGCTAAGCGGGGTAGTGAATTTTTTATCCCCGCTAAGCGGGGGTAATTTTTATCAGACCCCGCTAAGCGGGGGTAATTTTCATCAGACCCCGCTAAGCGGGGTTGTCATCCATAAAATGGAACTTACGGCGCATCTTTTCCTTGGCGGCACGTTCACCGCGACTTGAGAACACGCGGTATATCACCGGCACGATGATCATCGTCAGGATGGTAGAGAAGATCAGCCCGCCAATCACTGAGATGCCCATGGGGCTCCACAGCTCGGAGCCTTCGCCGATGCCGATGGCCAGGGGCAGCATGGCGAAGATGGTGGTCAGGGCTGTCATCAGCACCGGCCGCAGCCGGGCCTTCCCCGAAAGCACAATGGCCTGATCCAGGGGATAACCCCGGTCGCGCATCAGGTTGATGTAGTCGACCAGCACCACGGCATTCTTCACCACAATACCAATCAGCATGATGGCGCCCAACCCGGCTATCACACTCAGTGTGGTGTCGGTAATCAAAAGGGCCAGGATTACCCCGGTGAAGGCGAAGGGGATGGAAAACATTATGATGAAAGGCATCTTGAACGATTCGAACTGCGAGGCCATCACAATGTAAACCAAAATCAGGCTCAGCAAAAGCAAAAGGCCCAGATCGGCAAAACCCTCCTGCTGGTCCTCGAAAGCACCTCCCACCTCTACCATGATCTCGCGGGGGATGTCTGACTGATCAACCACCCCCTGTATCTCCATCGCCAATTCCCCCAGGGAAGTCTGGTAGGGCTTGGCCGAGACAGTCACAATACGCTGGCGGCTCTTTCGCTCAACATTCGGCGGGGACCAGTACTCCATCACATGGCCGATCTCCCCCACTTGTACCATATGACCCATGGCATTTTGAATGGTCATGCTTTCAATATCCGAAATGGAGTTGCGGTATTCCTCCTTGAAGCGGATGGAAATGTCGTATTCATCGCCGTATTCGCGGAAATAGGTGGCTGTCATGCCATCGATGCGGTTCCTCAATGCGGAAGAAATCATAGCAGTATTGAGCCCCATCCGGGATATTTTCTCGCGGTCGAGTTCAACGCGCAACTCGGGTTTGATCTCTTCGCGGCTGATGGCCACATCCCGTGCTCCTTCAAGGGCAGTAATGCGTCGGGATAGCTGATGTGCCAGTAGGGTGGTCGCTTCCAGGTCATAGCCATAGATTTCCACGTCTACGTTGTTGCCACCCATACCACCGCCTTCTTCGGTATTTACATTAAAATTCTTAATCTCAGGGATATTCCGCAATTTGACACGCAAAGCTTCGGCAATATCCCAGATGGAGCGGTCCCGCTTGTTGGCATCGCTCAGGCGCATGCTAAAATTAATGATGTTCGAGCCGGTGGTCAGCCAGATGGTCTCCATTACGGCATCCTCATCGGTGCCGGCCGTGGCCGATATGAGCTCCACCTCGGGGAGGTAGCGCTCGACAATGTCCTCAATCTGACGGGCTACGCGCGAAGTCTCCTCCAGACGGGTACCCGGCATCAGTTCTACTTCCGCCGACATCATTCCCTGGTCGGACGGGGGAAAAAACTCAGACCCCACCCTTCCGGCCAGGCCAATGGAGGTAAAAAAGATGGCAAAAGCCAGGATGGTGACAATGAGTTTATGGTGAATGCTCCAGTTTAAAACCCGGCCGTACCAGTTGTCCAGTCCATTGAGCATGGGCAGTATGGTGCGGTCATGACTGACAAGCAACGGACGCCTCTTTTTCTTCAGATGCATCAGCCGGGAACTGAGCATGGGGGTGAGCGAAATGGCGGTCAGGGTCGAAGTGACCACCGTAATGGTGACGATCCATCCCAACTGCCGGAACATCACACCGGTCAGTCCTTTAATAAGGGTCATCGGGAAAAACACCGCCACTACGGTCAGGGTCGTTACGATCACCGCCAGCCATACTTCATTGGTGGCATAGATGGCAGCTTCCCGTGGACTGCTGCCCCGCTCAATGTGTTTGGAGATGTTCTCCAAAACCACAATGGCATCATCCACAACCATCCCAATGACAATGGCCAGGGAGGACAGGGAGATGATATTGAGGCTGTTGCCGGTGACATAAAGATAGATGAATGAAACAATCAGGGCAATGGGGATGGTCAGGGCAATGATGAAGGTCGCCCGCCAGCGGCCCAGGAAAAACAGCACCACCAAAACCACGAAAATAAAAGCAAACGTCAGGGTATCCGACAGGTTCATGACCGAGTCGGTGATGAACTCACTGGAATCAAACACCGACATGATCTGGATGTCGGGGGGCAGAAAACGTTGCAACTCCTTCAGGTTGGCATCCACTTCACTGGCCACATCCACCGTATTGGCCCCGGATTGCTTCATCACCATCAGGCTGACTCCCTTTAGGCCATTGACCTTTTCATCAATGGTCATCTCCCCGATGGAATCGCGTACCTCAGCTACATCTTTCAGGTAAATGGTTTGTTCGTCGTGGTAACCCACCACCAGGTCTTTAATCTGAGCGCTCTCATCGAATTCTCCCTCCACCCTAACCGGGTACCTCATCCGCCCCATCTTGATGTTGCCGCTGGGCAGGTTCAGGTTTTCGGCCTGCAACACACCACCAATCTGCTCGATGGTCATATTATAAGCCTCCAGTTTGCGCGGGTCTACCTGAACCTGCACCTCCCTGCGGGGTGTTCCTGAAAGATATACGCCCCCGATGCCCTCAATGCGGTTCAGAGGATTAACCAGGCGCTCCTCGAGCATCTTCTCGATGCCTTCATAGCTCTCATCGGACGTGATCACGTAAACCATCACCGGCATCATGCTGGTGCTGAATTTAAATACCGTGGGCTTGCTGGCTCCTTCCGGCAGATAGTCCTCCACAAAGGCCAGGGCATCGCGGATGTCATTGGCCGCCAGGCTCAAATCCGTTTCATACTCAAACTCCATGGACACCACCGAACTGTTGTCCTGGGAGACCGAGGTGATCTCCTTGAGGTTGTCCACCGTATTGAGCACATCCTCAATAGGTTTGGTGATGTTGGTTTCAATATCCGCCGCGTTGGCTCCAGGATAGGAGGTCAACACTGTGATGGCCGGATATTCAATCTCGGGATACAGATCCACCGGCA
>Ga0207714_1000842_pt1 | contig 20763 bp, 29 predicted proteins | sample PonA232FremontCA_2_FD_187270 | JGI IMG/M metagenome (GOLD analysis project Ga0207714, IMG submission 187270) | Marine sediment microbial community from Fremont, CA, USA - Pond A23 Sediment 2 (SPAdes) | ecosystem: Environmental > Aquatic > Marine > Unclassified | place: USA: Fremont, California...
TCTGTCGAAGTCTGCCGGACTCCCCAAGGCAAAAACAACTTCGGGAGTCCGAATACGATGGAAGATAGGAGTACCGGGGGCTTGGCACTCCCAGCAGTCTCACCCGCTATAGTCCGTAAACCCCACACGGATTCTCACCGTACTGGGGTTCGGTGGAACTGCAAACCTGAAATCTCCAACGCTCAGGATTCCTCCGCCTTCAGGCCGAGGAGGATGTCAAGAGGAGCTCTGGGAGACCGTCCTCGCATGCGGAAGCTGGCAGGGGGAACTTACAAACGAGCGGAAAAACGGCGAGCGGTACGTCGTCGATCAGACGATTACACCGCTGTGCGACGACAATGGCCCGGTCAGATTCGTCGCCGTTAACCGCGAGATCACCGATCGTCGACTCCGCGAACAGCGGCTGGCCGTCCTCAGCCGGATTCTTCGGCACAACCTCCGGAATAGCGCAACGATCATCCAAGGATACGCCGACAACACCGAGACAGTGGACGACGCAACGACCGCCGTTCACAACGAGGCGGCGGCACTCATTGACCTCGCCGACCGCGCACGACAGTTCGACCAGTTGCTCGCTAACGCCGACAACCAGCAGTCGGTCGCACTACGTAACGTGATCGGGGAAGCTCTCGGGGGCGATCGGTGGGCCACCGCAGATCCGGCCTTCGAAGTCGACGTCGCTATCGAGGACCCCATCCAGACCAATCCTGAACTTCTCCAGGTGATCATTGAGGAGCTGGTTGACAACGCAGTCGAACATACCGAGACTGAACGACCAACGATCAGGATTGAGGCCTACCGGACCGGCGATCGTCATTACGAGCTGTTCGTATCCGACAACGGACCGGGAATTCCGGAGAGCGAGCTGGCGCCACTCAAAAACGGGACGGAAACGGCCCTCGTCCACGGAAGCGGGCTCGGACTGTGGCTCGTTACGTGGGGGGTGCGACACCTCGGCGGTACGATTGACTACGAGACGGCCGATGACGGCGGAGCCATCGCCCGGATGACTCTCCCCGCGGGGGCGCCAGCCCAGACGTGATTGGCTATCATCTCAGCGGACAGGCCGGGTGATCGGGTGCCATCCTCGGGCACTCACTTCGCACGTGAGCGCCAGTAGACGAGTGCCGCCCCGAGGAGAGCACCAACGACACCGCCCGGGAGCCCGAACGCAAGCAGTCCAGCGGCGACTCCAAGCGCCTGTCGCCAAGCGATTATCACTCCCAATCCGACGCCGATACCACCGCCAAGGATTGCTGCGAGCGTCGCCCAGCTTCGTCGGCGTGTCTGTGCCGTGACACCGCCAGCCCGACGCTCAGCCTGAAGGGTGAGGCCGGCGTGACTGAGGGCCATCAGGGCAACGGCGACGAGAACCCCGACCGGCAGTCCGACGATCGCCGATGGCCAGATGTACGGATCAAGCACCGCCGTGACCGCAACAGCAACGAACAGGCCGCCGAGGCCGCCGATGAGCAGACTCACGATCAGCCGCGCAAGCGAGCGCATGCCGAATGTATGTCAGTAAATCGAATAAGTTCCGCGGCTGACGGGCTGGAGGTTAAGCCACTGTGCGGCGAAACGGCTGTATGACCCGTCCGAGTGGTGACGAAAAGCTCAACAGCGCCTCCGAGTGGCCACTAACACGGAGCGCATGAACGAGTCCGTGGTGCTGGTCGTTCCATCAGAGACCCCCACACCGGGGATCAAGCGGACACTCGATCATCTTGACCGGCAGCCAGTTGAGACACTTGTTCATGACCGTCCTGAGGACGGCCACTACTATCTCTCGCCAGCGACGGTCAAACGACTCGAAGCGCTACTGAGAGAAACAGAGGCTACCGGTGTTATCGTGGACGGCGAGATGCATCCGGGCCAGACGGTCGATCTTGAAGACCGACTCGGCGTCGAGACCCGCGACCGACGGGGGCTCGTCTGGGAGCACCTGGCAGAAGCGAATCCGGTCGCTGAGACCCGGTTGGCGCTACGCCGGCGGCGTATCGAGCGTCGAGCCGTCGCCACCCGACAGCGCCAGCAGTCAACGAGCGCTCCAACGAGGACCAGTGGCCGACTAGACGACCTCACCCGACAGTGTCAGGATCTACGACAGGAACTCGAAGAGCGACAGCGCGCCGCCCGGACTCGAATTCGTACCGCCCACACTGACGTTGACGCGTACGTCGTAGCGATTCGCCAAGCGGACGCGGAAGCCGCCACCGGGTGGGCAGCCCTAACCGACGAACCAGCCACCTCAGGCCTTCGACCCCGACGTCCGCAGACGACGGTAACAACGGTCCAGGCGCACACAATCGCGGTAACGATGATTCCCGACATTCCTGGGGACAGGGGACTCCCGGAGTGGGTCACAGCCGCTGTTCCCGGGATTGAGTCGGCGCTTGACCGCGCTGATGTTGTCGTCGGAGCGCCAGGTACGTTTCTTAAGCGCATCACCGACTCGGACACATCAACGGTTGTGACCGACGAGACGGCGTCGATTCCCGCCGCCGTCGCAGAGCGACTCCCGACCGTACAGTTGGCAATCGAGTTGCCGTACGCCGACGATGCTCACACGCTCGTCTCGTGGCTCCACGACCACACGGTCGTGCGGGAGACCGCGTATACAGACACCATCACGGTCCACTGTACGGCTCCGGAAGGTGCCCGCAACGACATCATCCGACGGGTGGAATCCGTCGACGGAACATGGCAGCGCCATACGGCCGCGGGGGCCAGGTGACGATCCAAAATCAGTAACAAACCAGGATGATTGCCGCCAGATGGGCCTCGATCGCTTACGCTGATCGACGGTTAATATAGATAAGCCAACATATTTTTCCAGAATCACCTCATATGAAAAATAGCTCACAGAATGAGCGACGACGCCGCGCCGTCAGTCGCAAGGATGCAGACACCCAAGCGGGAGCTACTCGCCTTTCTCATGCTTACCGGCGTATGGTCCTGGGGGCTGTGGCTCCCTCGGGCGCTCACCTCACAGGGAATCACCGCCGTTCCGGTGCTCCCAAATCTCGGGGCATTTGGGCCGACCATCGCCGCGCTCGTTCTCACCTATCACGCGACCGGTCGCCCGGGGGTCAAGCGACTGCTTAGGAGGACGGTTGATGCGAGATTTCGGGCGCGCTGGTGGCTGGCAATACTCTTGCTCTTTCCATCGATGAATGCTGGACTTCTTCTCGGGAGTGCACTGCTGGGAGCACCGCTGCCGGCCATGCCCTGGCGTGACCAGCCATTAACGCTGGCTGTTGGCTTCATCATCGTACTGGTGAGCACGGGGCCGATCCAGGAGGAGCTTGGATGGCGGGGGTACGCACTTGATCGACTCCAGGCAATTGGAAGGCGAACACGGTGGCCAGCGCTACTCGCGAGTTTTACACTTGGGGGGATCTGGGCGGCGTGGCATCTGCCGCTGTTTTTCTTTGAGACGGCGGCCATCTACCGCTCTGAGAACGTCATCGGATTTCTTCCCGCGATTGTGCTAGTGACGATTATCATGACCTGGATCCACAACAACACCGGCGGGAGTCTTCTTGCAGCGGTGCTCACCCACGCCTCGTTCAACTTCTCACACTGGGCATTCCCGGTGCTCGAATCACCGGTAGCGCGGGAGGTGTACTTAATCGTTCTCGCCGGGACGACCGCTATCGTCGTCACCGGTTGGGGACCGAGGCGACTTCGCCGCGGGAGTGACCTCGGGACAGGATGAACCGCCCCACAATCAGGAACGCTCCAACCGCTGTCCCGCGATCCGATCGACGGTCGAGGGGCCGAGTCAGCCAACAACAAACGCCACCGTCGCAGCCAGCATGAGGGGGATGAGTGACCTCCTCGCAGGGAGGTAGATTCTCCAGTCCGGACGCTCAAAGGAGGTAAGCCTTTGTGTCAGACGGGTCTAGTGTGGATATCCTACAGAATGGCATCCGATGGTCAGGAGCTCACTACCGAGCAATACCAGCAGCTAATCACACGCGGGTCCGACATTATCACCATCGTCGATGCAGACGGGACGATCATCTACCAGTCGCCACAGTCACACGAGGTCAAGGGCTGGACGGCCGAGGAGATGGTCGGCGATGACATTCTCGGGTACGTCCATCCGGACGACCGCGAGCGTGTCGAAGAGAAGTTTCGGGATCTCGTGACCGAGAGCGGCCGAATCGAGCGCAAGGCTGAGTTTCGGTTCGACCACAAAACCGAGGGCTGGATCTGGCTGGAGGTCACCGGAACGGCCCCCGAGTCCAACAGCATTGACGGGTATATCACAGCGAGCCGGGACGTCACCGACCGGAAAGAGCGCGAACGGAATCTTGAGTTGCTGAACAAAATCGTCCGACACGACATCCGAAACAAGCTCCAGGTGATCCTCGGAGCCGGACAGATGCTCGAAGCACACGTCGACAAGCAGGGCCAAGAGTCCCTCAGTCGGTTGCTCGCGAGCGCGCGAGAGGCCGTCGAGATTACCGACACGGCCCGTGATGTCGCCGAGGTGGTCCTGCGGACGGGGACCGAACCGCGCCCGGTTGAACTCGCGCCGGTACTCACCGACGAAGTTGACGAGATTCGCTCTTACCACGAGGATGCCGTCGTACAACTTGAGGGACCGCTTCCGGACGTTGTGGTTCGCGCTGACGATCTCCTGCCGGCGGTCTTTCGGAATCTCCTGACAAACGCTATCGAACACAATGACAAGGAACTCCCGCAGGTTACCGTCTCGGTTGACGAACATCCAGAGCATATTGTTGTTCGGGTAGCCGACAACGGGCCAGGCGTCCCCGAAGCATCGCGCGAAGAGATCTTCGAGGAAGGGGAGACCGGCCTTGGGAGCGATGGAACTGGTATCGGCCTGTATCTCGTTGCGACACTCGTCGAGGATTACGGTGGAACGGTATACGTTGAGGACAACGATCCGACGGGCTCGGTGTTCGTCGTTGAACTTCAGAAGGCCAACGGCGCGTGATACTCCGGACGGAGGGCCGTTAATCGGTCGTTAGGTACGATCCGGGGCGAAATAGGCGGGATATAACAATGCCCCTTACCGGTGTACGTACCATCCGCCTGGAACGGTCGACCGGGCCAGTACGTACCGACCCGACCAGGCATCCCCCCCAGTGATCGCGGCCCCGGGCTCCCGTCCCCAGACACCGGTCAAATCGTGCATCCGGACAGTCAGGCTCGATATGGATCGTCACACTCCGCACGGCCCGGAGCCGCGTTCATTTTTCAGCGGTAGCGAGGCGAACGCCCCACCGTTCATGCCGGGGATGAGGCCGACGGCTCAGAGCCACTCCATCGCAACGTCACGTCGCCGGAGTATTGTGGAGTGGCGGGGAATGCAGGGGTTTAGCCTTGGAACTTCCATAAAGGATACCTGTCCGGCAGCGTGGGTCTCAGGCGATGCCCTCCGCCACTGTCCCGCCTGAGGAACTCCTCGCGGTCATTGACCAGTATCGTAGTCGCCAGCGTCTTGTCACCGGCCTGCTTGTCGGGCTTGTATTTATTCCCTTTCTGGCCGTCTACGCTTGGCAGGGACTTCTGCCAGCAGCCGTGGTCGCGATAGGAATGATCGTTCTCCTTCGGGCCCCAATTCTGCGCCCCCGCGGCACGGCTCGGATACGGACGGCAGACGACCCAGAAACGGTGGCCGACGTCTTTACCGGTCCCAGGCCCCCGCTGCTGGCGTTCCAATGGGGTCTCGCCGATGTCATCACCACCGACAAGGGAACGACGTACACGTTCACCGATCTCTTCGGTCGCCGTCAGACCGAGATGACGGTTAACGCCCAGCGGACATCCCTCAAAGAGGGCCAGATCCGGATCGACCTGTCAGTAACAGCCGACGGAGCGCCGTGGGGGACATACACGGTAACGATCGGTGCCGACGGCGAGCAGACGACTGTTACCATTGAGTACACTGCGGACCGTCGCTTCGGCCTTCGGCGACTTCCACAGCAGGTGTTGATGCGGCGGTATCAACCCGATGCGCTTGCCGCCCAAGGATATACGATTCTCGAACGCGACGCTCATTTCGGACGCTGAACGCATCCGTCAAAAAGCGCATCGCGGAACCAGGAAGCCCCACCCGCATCAAGCGCGTCAGCGCGAGCAGGGTGGGTAGCTCACCCGGTGGTCTTACCGGCTCTGACTCGCGTACACCGGGTGTACAAGAGTTTGAGTCGCGTTGGTACTCGCGGCGAAACGCTATGATGCTCATGCAGCAACACCGGCTCAGGTGGGGGAGAAGATCAAGCGAGCGCTAGGCTCGGGAGGTACAACAGCAGACAGACAGCGCCGAGGCGCCGGTCAATCCTACGGGCATAAAACAGCAGCGCAAGGACGGCAATCGAGACGAGCAGCATGTACCCCATCGTAAGTGAGAGCGCCGCCGTGTCGGTGACAACCACGTCCGTCACGAGTGCACCAATACCGAGCGAGAAGACCGGATCGGTGATGTTACTTCCGAGGAGGCCCCCGACAGAAATGCCACTTGCACCACGGTAGGCGGCGAGACTCGAGACAGCAATCTCGGGCGTCGTCGTCCCTAGTCCGGTGAGGAGACCGACCAACAGTTCGGGGATTCCGAGCATCCGGGCGAGGGTGACACCGCTGGTGACCAGGAGATGGCCACCGATGGCCACCAAGACAATTCCAAGGAGGATCCGTGGGAGTGCACGCTGGGGCGTCGCTCGCCCTTCAACGACCTCCGGAGTGACCTCGGCTCCACCTTCGTGGGAGTACAGATCGTGAATGAATGCAACGTAGGCCAGCATCATCAACACACCCTCCGAGCGGATGATCACCCCATCGTCAAGAACAAGGATCATGATGATCATCGCAAGGAGCATCGCTCCGCCATACACGAGCACGTTCCGCCGGTCGGCCTCAATCCCGGCGACCAGTGCGACGATTCCAATTGCCAGTGTGATCTGTGCTGTCTCGGATCCGATGATGTTGCCAACGAGGAGATCGCCGGCCGCATAAAGGGCACCGAACAACGAGGTCGTCATCTCCGGAATCGAGGTGCCGATAGAGACGATCGTGACGCCGATGAAGAACGATGAGAGCCCGTAATACAGCGCCAGTTCAGCCGCCGCATCGACCATTCGGTCGGCGCCGATCAGAAGCAACGTCAGCCCAGTAAGGAGGCTGGCGGCCGGGAGAAGCATCTCATTGGATACCTATCAAACGAAGGACCATAACTGCTTGCGGCCGAGAGACAACAATCCGTGAGCGCCGTGTGCGCTGGCGGCCTATTCGACGGCAATTTCGGCGTCGGCGGTCTTCATCGCAAACCGGTTCTCACAGAACGGGCATTCGAACTGGTGCCATATCTCGGCACGGAGTTCGTCCGAATCGGTCGTCGCATCGAGTTCCCGCGTCCAATGGCCCTTCTCATCGAAGATGGCGTCGTGGCCGCAGAAGGGACAGGCGACCGGGTGCTGTTGGTCGGCGTCGCTGTGCTCAATCGCGGAGTCGAGTGTTTGCTCGGGCATTGCGATCACTCACATTTAGCTCACTGTCTGGAGCCTATAAAATGATACGGATCACTATATCTGTCCAGGTAGAGCAATATAGTGGTATATATTAACACTGCGGCGAAGCACGCAAGCAGCTCGCGCCCCCACAGTCAGTGTGACCAACCAATCACGGTCCGGGGTGACCAGCCTGCGGATTGACCGCGAAGCGCTACCGCCGGAGGAGACCAAGACAGCAACCTTCGGGATGGGGTGTTTCTGGGGTCCGGAGGCCCGATTCGGGGCGACAGAAGGGGTCGTCCGCACACGAGTCGGCTACGCCGGTGGTACCACACCGGAGCCAACCTACCACGCTCTCGGTGATCACACGGAGGTTGTGCAAGTCGAGTATGATCCATCGATCCTCACGTACGCGGACCTACTAGCGGTGTTCTGGGCGGGACACCGGCCACGAACTCCGGCACCAAAACGACAGTATCGGTCGGTAATCCTCGTTGACGGCGAGACACAGCGCGCTGCCGCCGAACGCAGTCGCGCGGCATGCGCCGATCAGGATCAGGGATCGGTTGAGACAACCATCGAACCGCTTGAGACGTTCCATCGGGCCGAAGCGTACCATCAAAAATACGAGCTACGGTCGACACCGGTTGTCGGCGATGCGATTGTCGAACGCTACGGCGAGCACCTGCTTGACTCGACGGCCGCCGCCCGACTCAACGGCTATCTCGGCGGACACGGGGACAGCGAGCGACGTGACGCCTTGCTTGCTGCGCTTGATCTCCCGGCAGCGATCCGCTCAGAGCTTCGACGACGCATCTGATGATCGGGCACCGCGATGTCGCAGTCGCCGGTAGGCGAGCCCAGCAGCCCCCAGCCACAGGATGACCTCAACGACAAACGACGGCGTTCCAAGGTACTGGATAGCGAATGCGACCGGTGGAAGCCCGAGTGGGTCCGTCGGAACCGTTAGCGGCCAGCCCAGAAAACGCACGTGTCCGGGACGGCCGTTGAGCACGAGGTGGAGTGCATCGAGTATGAGATGTGATCCCCATCCGACAGCCACAGCTCTGCCGGCAGGGCCACGGAGCGCTAGCGGGAGAATGATAGCTCCGAACAACAGACTATGGCCGATCGACTGATAGACCTCGATCACGCCAACCATCGCCAGTGGCTTGTCCATGAGGTCGGGCAGCGCCGCTCCTGCGACGATCCACACCGACGGGAGACGGGGCTGCCGACCGAGAAGGGCAGCCACGAGGAGGTGGGTCGGAAACAACACGACAGGTATACTTCGGGCGTCATGGGCTTTGTTCTGGCGCTCACGCAGCGGAATCGGGGTCCCGAAGGGCTCGTCCGCTATGTCGGTCGCCCGGTTGTACGTGTGCTTGCGGTGGGGCTCTTTTTTGAGTTGAGCGACCGCTCGGGGTCGGTGATGCGGTCTCGGCCGGCGTCAAGCTGCCCGACCATTGATTGAGAATAGGTGCTGTCGACGGTGTCCAGATGAGATATACAACAGGGTCGGCAGACAGGCGGGTTGGCCGACGACAGTCCGCATGCGGTCAGGTTCGGTCTCAAGGGTCTTTGCGCGTTCACACCGCCGCTGGGCGTTTTCGGCGGCGTTAGCCGTGAGTTCGAGAATGACATCATTCAACTCGCCTGTCAGAGTCGCAAGTGTGATCGCCAGAACGCGATCTCGCCGTCTCGAAGGTATCCTGCCCCGTCTGATGGGATCAAGCCGGAGACGATCAATCTCCGCTTGTGAGGCCATGCTGGCGGCATCTGTGATTGAGTCAGGAGAAGCGATGGCTGATCGCCCGTAGCGTTTTATTCGATGAGAACCGTACTCACGATGATGAGCCAGCGCACGCTCGACGCGTTTGACCAGCCGGAGTTTGACGCCGGCGACCGCGTTGTCGATGCGGATCCCGTTGATCCGGAGGAGACGCCGGACGAGATGGTCGTCCTCGATCCGGACGTCGGCACGGCGGCGACGGTTACCGTCGATGGGACGACAATCGCCGAGCTCAATCCCTCATATCCCGCTGACGAGCGTGTTGTCGAAACAGCGTACATTAGCTATCTCGACAGCTACGTCTCTCCGTGGCGAGAGTGGGCGCCAACGGAACTGGGGGACCGTCTGGCGGCGTTCTGCCGACAGTGGGGGATACGCCAGGCCACATACTCCTATCCGGAAGGACGACTGCAGCGTGTTACTGAGCCCTGACCATGGCGCCATGACCCATAGGAGAGGATTCGGCGTAGAGAGCCCCTCTACCGCCTGAAATGGAGAGCGTCTGCTCGCGCTGTGTTGGTCAGCGCCCACTCGCGTTGGTCCACAAAAGGGCCACCATACCAGATCCGGTGAGGAGGGTATCAACAACGAGATGTAATAACGGTCGACACTATTATGTATCCGTACGCGTTTCTATATAGAACATGTCAGAGGATCTGTTTGAATTCTATCGGACGGTGTCACTCGACGGACGGCCGGGGGCACCGCTTGATCTATTTCGCGTAACGACCGTCGCGTTCGCCGGGTCGTCAACGAGCGACGGACGGTACGCCACGCTCGGTGTTGGACCGAACAAGCCACTGTCGAAGTTGTCGGAACCGGAGTTCATGGAACTGCGCGAGGAAACGCTGACGCGACTCGATACGCTCGTTGCCGAGCATGCCGCTGTCGACTATCCAGCCACGGAGCGACAGCGGATCGCCGAACAGATCCTCGTGTGCTTCGGCGCGTACATGACCCACGCGTATACGTCAAGTGATCGGGTGCGAGAAGCCTGTGCCGCCGCGCTCGAAACACTGCTTGAATCGTCCGACACTAAGCGACTCACGCTGCTTGAGGAAGTCGCACGTGAACACCGTGGACAGCCGGAACGCCGCGGTGGGACAACCGGACGGCGATCGCCATCGTAGTCACACTCACGCCGAAGGTAGCGACGCCGAGAGGTGTTCAGCCATCGCAAGCCCATCCTGATACCGATCAATAGCGGCCGTCTGGTGATCCTGACACCCGAGGACACCGACAGCCCCATCTCCGACCGGGACCACGGGGTGGGTCGGTCGGGTCATTGCAAGTTGACAGCTTGGACATCCAAGTCCGCCCGCCGGTCGGTGCTGAAGCAGTTCGTGTTCGGCGGTAGTCGTCAGGCCACAGACCGAGGCGAAGTGATCACGGTGTTCTGCACACCCGACGAGCGGCACGCGTAGCGTATCGAGTAAGAGCACCGATCGATCCGACGGGCCGCCGGAACGCAACGCCTGCTCACACGCCTGACACCCGAGTCCCAGCTCGTCTGCGGCCATCTCACTCGTCCACGATAATCCTGCGCCCGAGGACATACCCGCTATAGAGGATCGCCGAACAAAGGTGTGTGGATCGGACTCTATCGCCAATATATCAGCACGCCAGCATACTGGGAGCAACAGAGACTGGCGAACCGTGCCGGCAATTCTCACAAAACGATTATATGACTGTCGGACAAAATTCAGGTATGGAATCAATGCAAGTCGATGACCTTGTAGAGCAGCTCAACGAAGCCGACGAACCCAGCATGGAGGCGTTGCGGACGGCCGCGATGAGCGTCGATGTCTATAGCTTCGAGCCGGGAGCCGAGGACCCGATGCACTCACACGGCGAGGACGAGGTATACTACGTCGTCTCCGGGAGCGGGAGCATCAACATCGAAGGCGACTATCAGTCGGTCGAGGAGGGCGATCTCATTTACGTCGAACCGGGGACCGAACACCAGTTCACCGACTTTGAGGACGAGCTCGTGATGGTGGTCTTCTACGCCCCGCCACACGGGTCACAATCCTAACGCGGCACAAAGACGCTCGCGGGGACGGCTGCCTGCCGACTGGTCGTTCTTTTCGCTACGGTCCGGGTCTGACTGTTCAGCCTACTTGAACCGAGGAGCGACGAGACGCACGATCAGGATTCGCGCCACTTGTGACCACACTCAACGCAGGTGAATAGCCGAACCTCATAGGAGCCGCCCGGTTTCGGCATCATCTCATAGTAGGCCCGATCACTATCACAGTCAGCTGTTGGACAGGACTCCCGCACTGTCTCGGTTGAGTCCTGGGTCACATCGGCTACAGCTGGTCTTCCATGGTCCTGCTGTCCATCCTGGATTGCCATCGCCGCTTCTGTTTGCAAGTCACGTGGCGCTTCATGCTCGCAGGAGCGACACACCCACGTATCGCCCTCCGTGTGCATCAACGAGCCACACTCATCACAGAATTGCATCCAAGACAACGGTCATACCTGTCGAATATACGTATTAAGATTCGACTCATCGTGAACGTCAGGCAATCCTGACGGGACCGAGTGATCCGGGCGGACCGAGCTGATCAGTTGTCCTGGCCGACGGCGACCAAAAGCGTCGGCTCGTCCCGGCTGTCTGCGCAGTCCGCCCCGCGGTCAACCGTGATCGTCCGAGGGGCACTCGCATTGGGAGCAACCCGGAGAGTTGCCTCAAGCACGAATGTCTGGCTATCGCCGCCGACGATCGTATTCGGTCGCTCGTATCGCGGCGTCCGATAGTCAACGTGGACATTACGGACCGCCTCACTCCCGACGACACAGCCGTCGATCCGGGGGAGGTCAAGTTGCCGGGTGAAGACAAAGTCATTGGTCGCCGTCACCGTACCAACTGTCGTCGTGACCGTGCGAGTCTCCTCCGGGGGATCGGCCGATCCGTCTGCGATTGTGATCGATGGGGTCTCATTCAGTGTGGTGGTATAGGCCACCTCACTTCCGGTGACATCCATGCCAACCAGGCCGGCACTTATCATCAGACATACCCCGAGGACGAGGCCGGCCGTCCGCGTCGATACCGAGAGCGCCCGTTCACGATGGAGGTATCCAAACAAGACAAACCCGAGACCCGACATCGCCAGCAGCCCGAAGAGCCCGGCCGGGGACACCGCGAACACGCTAAGAAGGTACCCGATCAACACCGTGTAGGCTAAAGCGGCGAGTGTGAACGCCACGACATCCAGCAGATCCCCGGTGATTGCTAGTCCACTGGTGAACAGAACAACAACGAGCGCGAACAGAAGTACCGCCTTCACCGTGATCGACAGGCCGAACAGCACGTCTCGCGCGAAGACGATGAGCGCACCGAGAACAAACGCGATTCCGACGGCGTATAGGAACGTGCCACTGTCGATTTGAGCAGTCATAACCGACATCAACTGAGGACGCTTCTGAACCTTTGGGGTACTGTGACGGCCGTCACAGTCAATGAGCGGCGTTGCCAGCAATGAGACGACGCCTCAGGATTATGCCGACTGACTAGAAGTCATCTGTATGCAGCTGTCCAGACGGCAGGTACTCGCCACCGGGGCTGTCGGTGGGATCGGGACACTTGCCGGGTGCGCCGATCCGGACGCGGTGATGGCGATTGAGGGCGTGCCGACGGCACAAGCGATTGCCGAGCGTGCGACCCTCCAGCCCGAGCAGTATCCGACAACACTTGTGGCCGATGCGATTAACGGAGGGACGACTCGCGCTGCCGACGGTGAGGAGGCCGACCCACCGTACACACCGTCGCGACCGGTTGTACACAACGATACCGTCTACACGCTGACGTGGTCCGCAATTGACCGGCAGACACAGCGGACAGAGTACGTCCTCACACTTGACGTCGAAGCGGACGGCCCGACACCGGAGATTGACTACGGCGATCTCCCGACAGTCGACCGGGAGGCGATCGGACCGCTCCCCGAGTACGTCGCGCAGTACAAGGAGGCCCAGCAAGAGGACGATGAGACGCTTGACCCCCCCGAGTTCGAACGCCAGCGGTGGTACCCACCGGCCGATCGGAACGCCTCGGTGCTCGTGCCCGAGCCCCAGTACGATGCCATCGGTGTCAACGGCTACACGACGACCGTAGCCGTTTCGTCAACTACGGTCCGGCGGCAGGTCTTCCGGTATACGGCCACTAAGGAGGCGTCGACGCTCGCCACCTTCGGACGGACACTCACGTCGCAGACGGTCAGGCTCGGTGGACTCGGGGAGACCGAGCGGTCGTTCCTCGAGTCAGTCCGCGACGAGGGAGAGTACTACCACGGCTCCGGAAGCGACAGCACCGATGCGTTTGAACGCCTTGCCGACCGCCTGGTTGCCGAGCCCGCCATTGTTGTCGAGGATCGTCAGGGTGAATGGCTCGTTGAGTACGAGGGAAGCCGATACTGGGTGATGATTGACTTCGTCGCGATGGAGGAGTACGCCGACCGGCTTGAATCCGCAGAACTCTAAGATCCACCGCGTATGTCGTCCGAAACACTTGTCTCGGTGGTCGGGACCATCCTGTACGTCTGGGTGTATCCGGTCCTGTTATGGGCACCGCTGTTGCTCGCGAAGCGACTGCGCTCGCTCTTCAAGACTCTTCCACCAACAAACGCCTGGCTTCCCGCCTACCTGCTGACGATGGGTGTTGCGGCGGTGCCGTTTCTGGCCGCCCTGATCGGGGTAGCCGCCGAAACAGGCATTGAGGACGGGGCGGTATTCGCGAATACGCTCTTGCAGGTACTCTCTGTGATCGGCGTTGGATACGTCGGTGGGGCCCCAGTCGTCGGGGTCGTTGGACTCCCTCGCGCCGGGATCGACTGGGATCCGACCGGGTATGGGGTCGGGACGTGGCTGCTGTTAGCCGTCGGTGGTCTCTGGTATGCGTTGTTGTTCGTCGTGCCGCTGGGGATCCTGTCGCTGTTCGTCGCGCTTCCGACCGGCTGAGCAGCACATTGAATGGGTGGCAAGTGAACAAACGGACATGAGTACTCTCACCACCGGGCTGCAGTTCGTTGCTGACCTTGCGCTTGGGACCTGGTTCGGTGCGATGATCTTTTTCTCCTTCGTCGGGGCCCCGACAACATTCGCGGTCCTCGGCAGCGACGACGCCGGGTCGGTTGTGAATGCGATTTTCCCGAGGTACTACACGCTGGGGATCGGGCTCGGGCTCGTTGCACTGGTGGGCATCGTCGCCCGCGGTGTTCTTACACAGCGGATCGTCCCAGCCGGGGGTGCCGCCGGGGCAACAGTACTGGCGATACTCACCGCTGGGTATGCACGCTATCGACTCATCCCGAAGATGGAGGCCGCCGGCGATGAGGCATTTGATCGGTATCACGATCAAAGCGTTCGGCTCAATGCGGTAGCGCTTCTCGCGGTCTTTGCCGCGCTGATTGCAACCCATATCTGAAGGCTCAAACGCACGTTTGTGCGTCCAGAGCGTCTTTTAGTCCCGACAGTCGACTGCGGACATGGTCGATCGGACGCGACGCAACGCGTTGCGCGTCGCTGGAGCGCTTCTTGCGGGCGGAGTTGCCGGCTGCATTGGCGCTGAGTCGGGGAGTCACGCGACCGGAGAGAGCTCAACCGGCATGCGCGGGCGACTCCCGTCGGCGTCAACCCCGTTTGAGTCGCTTTCACGGCGGGGCCCTGGCTCCGATATGATCGTCTACACCGATCCCGGTACAGTTGATCACCACGACATACAGTTCGTATTGAACGAGGCCGACGCCGAGGCACTCACGGTTGACCTGGCGAAGCCAACGCCGGTACGAGCGTTTCTCACGGAGACAGACTTCACCAGCGCCTCAATCGTCATCGAACAGCGGACCATCGAGGACTGTTATGAACGACGCCTACTAGCGGTAGACGCTACGGAAGACCGGTTCCGGAGCTGGTACTGCCAGCAACTCCGGCCGCCAACCGCGCGGTGTGCAGCCGATACGAAGGTAGTGGTGGCGACATTGATCCGGGTTCAACACGTCTACGAGGAACCCCCATCGAGCCGCGCAAGCAGCGAGCGTCGCGGCTGTCCGGCTGAAGGAGGCGAGGACCAGACATGACCCACACGCACAGCCGGCGAACGGTGCTCGCGACGGGAGCAGCGCTGACCGGCATGCTCGCGGGATGTACACAGGATCAGGACAAGAGAGCGGACAGTACGGTCGAACTGTCGGCCATCCCGAACATCCTCGCAGAGCCAGTTCCGGAGGTCCAGCCGTCGGCACCGATCATTCCTGCAGAAGAGCCGTATCGAGACGCACGCACCCGGACAACGACACTGCTCAACGAACTGCCGGTGTCGATCGCCCAGAGTGACGTCCCCAACGGGGTCGTTCGCGAACACATCGACGATCACCGCAGTCGGGCGCGCGAGCATATCGATACCGCATCGGTCGGCGGCGAGCGGCGATATCATGCTTTTGTTGACACCGTCGACGCGCGAGCCGATGCCCGGCAGGCGGCGACAATGTACGAGGCCGTCGAACGGTATCGACAGAACGCACTCGCCGAGCTCTCTGAGAGTCTACGGAGCGAACATACCGCCGTCGAGCCGACTGTCCGTGACGCCCGTCAGAGCGTCTCCTACATGGGGCCAACAGATGGGCCCGAACTGTACCGGGCGTTAGCACTGTATACGACCGCTGAACACGCCCTTGACAACGCCGAGCGTCGACTGGCTAACTGGGAACTTCGCCCGGACTCAACGGTCGTTGATCTCGGAGAGGCCGCCGCAACGCTTGAGTCCGCACAGGCAGCCACCGACGTCTGGAGTCATCTACTGAGACGGTACGCCGACGATCGACCTGCTGCTACGGCCCTCCAACCGCTGTGTGAGACGGCTATCTCGGCGACGCGCCAGCGGATCGATGCCATCGACCTGCCGACTCGGGAGGACGACGACTGGGTCCAGCAGCTCATCGATCAGGATATCGACGAGAACAGCATTCGCTGGGAGGTACTCTACGAGTCCGTCGATCCGGTCTATCGTGCTCGTGACGACCTTGCAGAGGCCGCCACGACAACACCGATGCCCCTTGCTGATGGGCTCACGGCAGCCCTACGGGTCGAACAGGAGTATCGGGCGTTCAAGCGAGTCCGACAGCGGGTCGCTGAGGAGTTGTCCCCGGAGATCAACGAGACGACGGTCCAAGCCGAGCGTGAGGCAGCAATCGAGGCCGCACAGACGGCCACAGACGCGATTTCTGGACCGTCGATGGCACGCGATCGACTGGCGGAGACGGTCCGCTCAATCACGTACGCCGACGGGTCGCTTGAGATACTCATCGAAGACGGGGTTGATGGAGTGACATCAATGCGGGGTGAGTACCTCGAATACGTCTGTCTCCGAGAACGGCTGACCGTGCTTCCAGCCGCTGCAAGGGCCTTTCGCGAGCGCCTGCAGGAGGCTTGATCAATCCTATAGCGAGTTGTGTCGATCCGGTTGGGGGGATCATCCACAAACAGAGGAACAGCCCCACGCTGTTTGGAGAAACGATGGCGTCGACCAGTGCCACAGACAGCCACCAGACAGGCGAGTTCTCATGCCGCTTGAGCTCCATAACGGCACATGGACACCGACGAGATTCGACAGGCGTGGGACGAGGTTGCGGCGACATACGCCGACAGGCGCGATCCCGACGGCTCGGACGCGGCGTTAATCGAGGAGCTCCTCGAAGTATGTCCCCCGGATCCGCTGGTCGTCGACATCGGCTGTGGAGACGGGGCGCGAACACTCGCGAACCTCCCAGCCGGGAGTGTTGGCGTCGACTTCTCTCGGGAGGGGCTTGAACTGGCCCGCGAAACCGTTCCAGCCGCGCGGGTGCTCCAAGCGGAGATGCGGGCGCTGCCGTTTGACGACGGAATCGCCGACGCGATGACCGCCTACCACGCCGTCTTTCACGTCCCGCGAGAAGACCAGCCGGCGGTCTACCGGGAGTTCGCCCGCGTTCTTACCGCCGGTGGGACACTGTTGATGACACTCCCGGCCGGGCAATTCGAGACCGTCCGTCGCGGATGGATGGGCGGATCGATGTTCTTCTCGGCGCCGGGGCGGGAACAGACACTCAAGCAACTCGCCGCTGCCGGCTTCGAGAACCTCCGGACAAAGACGGTGAGCGATCCACTCGGCAGTTCAAGCGAGTTCGTCTTCGCCGACCGCTCCTGACGACAGGCCGTAGCGCCGAACGACTCGAAACGAGGCTATCTTGATACAGCGAGAGAATCCCGCTCTTCCCGTGAGGGACGAGTGTTCCGACCTGGGCGGTCGGAACCACGGAGCGAACAGGGCGGGAGTGAATCGTGTAAGCTCTGGTGGAGGTCATCACTACTTCGCTCGGCTGGATATTCCCCGCCGACCCGAACCAATTAAGTCAGAGTGCTATCATAGGCTATGTATAGTGACAGGGTGTCATACAACGGCTTCCATACCTGTTAGCACCGCCCCGAATCGGTCAATTCAGAGAACTCACATACCAGCGAGGGCGACGATCTTACCGAAATCTGGCAAGAACGGCGTGCAAGATACAGACCTTGAATTCAGCACGTAGATTCCGTCTTCCTACAGACTAAAACAGACTGACCTGCGTTCAGCAAACAAAAATTTCTTCCAGACCGTGTTTATCAAATTGGGGTTGCAAGCGAGGAGGACTCTCCCATCTGTCCAGGCTCACTGGAAACTCTGATAGAGCAGGACAGACACCGCAACGGCCGCAAAGAGGTCTGGGAGGAACGCAAACGGACCGAGGGTCGGACTCCCCCGGAAACCGAACAGTAAGTGGATTGCAGGATTTGAGGAAACCGCATACAGCAGCAAAGCGACGCTGAAGAGCAGAAGGCTAAGCGTGAACCGGTTGGGAAGGTCTCGGTAGAGCACCAAATACGACCAAGTGAGAACGAACAGGAGCAGGACGTTGAACGTCGACAGGAAGAACCGCACCTCCGTCACGAGATCAAAGCTATGCATCCCTTGACCCATTCCTCTGCCCATGCCGCCGATGAGTTGTGGATCAAGGAGTAAGGCAACGACTGCACTCAGAATCGCTGCGGTGCCAATGATGGCACCCACTTTCGTCTGCGGGTTCACCCCTCCATCTCGCGGGTTTGCATCACTCATGGTCACCACCCTTCAAGCCGTCTCCTTCGAAGTCAGCCGATTCTGCGATTGATTCGAGAACGCCGAGATTCGATTCCATCCGTTCGGTCAGAAAATACATGTCCCCGTACCCGTCCCCAACGGCTTCCACCACGTCGTTCTCGACCAACAGGTCGAGATGGTGGCGGATGGTTTTGTAATTGAGGTCGAGTGTCGAGGCAAGTTGATTGGCGTTCATCGGTTCACGCTCCAGGGTTTTGATGATGCGAAAGCGGTTTCTCCCGCCGCGGGCCCCACCGATCAGCCACCAGAGTACCTTTCGCATCGCGTCACGACACGAATTCGGGAGTGGAGGGTATTAAACTGGTCTTCTCGTCAGCGAGGATGGAGCCCTGTGGAGTTGGATCAGGCGACCGTCTTAGCTCATGCAAGAGCCGTCAGCGGGGCCGTGAGGTCCGTTGCCAGCGCCTTGACCGGCACCGTTGCCAGTCCCGTCAGCGGGACCGTTGCCCTGACCTGCACCCGCACCCTGACCGAACGGGCCTTCGCCCTGACCGCCGTCAGCAGGCTGGCCAACTGCCGGGTCCTCAACACCGAAGTCTTCGAGCATGCTCGTCACCATCGACTGGATGTCCTCCGGTGCTGCATCATTCTCGATCATGGTCGTCACCTCGTCCTGAATCGATTGCACCTCGGAGTCAGTCAGGTCGAACCGATCCTGGAACATGTCGAGGCGCTCGTCACCGGTCACCCACAGACTGTTCGAACCGTCCTGGGCCAGCGTGGCGTTCTCTGAAGCCACCTGGTCGCCCTGGCCGTAGCCGTTGAATGTCTGTGCGTCGGTATCGGCGACGGTGAAGCCGCCGGTCGCAGCTGCCGCGCCGCCGGTAATGGCCATCAGGCCCACCAGTGCGACGCCGAGCAGTTTGAAGATCGTTTTCATTACTGTGTCACCACACTTTGTTCGAGGACCGGGACATAAGTATAGATTTTCCGAGATTTTACCAGACTCTATTCGGAGTAAGACCCAAATTCGACCCAATTTTGTCCGAGACTGGCTAACCGCCACGGTAGACGTACCGAGACGGCCAGATCAAGCAGTTTCTAAATGGTTCCGGCATCGATCATATGGAATGACACGGTCACAGATATCGCCGAAACTGGAATAATGGCCGTTTGACAAAGGCGAAGTTGCTCACGGCAACGATGGCCCACACTACACCGAACCAGACGTGTAGATGGATGATGATTTCCAGACCCTCTCCGCCTTGTAGATACGAAATGAAGAGTGGGACAGCGGTGAGAACCGTGACAACAAGCGCAATTACTGTAGTGTACTGGACAGATTTGCCGATACCTGAAAACTGAGCCATCTTCGGTCACTATTTCCACTATCTAAGGCGACAATGTTTCGCCGAATATATTCGTATTCAAGATACTGTTACCGAAGGGTAGGCCCTTCGAGATTACGCAGTTTCATCTTATACGCTAAGCGGTATCGTGATTACACGCTTGATGTTCGTTTCACTGCATTCGGTGGGGTCACTACTGATATGATATGATCTAATTGGTCGCAATACATCTATATTGTATGTGCACGAAACCGTTCACACCGCTGAATTTGGGTCTGAGTCGGGACAGACTCCGGCGAAATTTCGGAAAAATGATGAAAAGCGCAGGGTGAAATTACTGGCTGTGCAAAATCCAATGAACGACAAATCAACCCACACACGACGAAAACTGCTCGCCAGTCTCGGTGGCGCGGCTACGATCGCCATAGCTGGATGCGCGAACAGCGGTCAGCCAGCCGAGACAGCTTTGACACCGACGACAGAGCCCCAGACGCCGACCCAGATGGCCACAACAGATTCGGTTGCCACCGTCAACGAACAGGGTGCTACGTCGATGCAGCAAGAGACGTTGGAAGCGGAACTGGCCGAATTCCCCACAAACGATTTGACAGGCGAGGAAATAGCCGGGCTGAAATTCATGCGCGAGGAGGAAAAGTTGGCTCACGACCTCTACACCGAACTCGAATCCGAGTTCGGATACCGTGTTTTCGAGAATATCGCGGCCTCAGAGCAAACCCACACCGATGCGGTGGCGCTTTTGCTGGAGAAATACGACATCTCCGATCCGGTGACCGGAGAACGAGGCACGTTCTCGAACGAGGATCTTCAGTCCCTGTATGATAACCTCCTCAAAACGGGGATTGAGTCGGCTGAAGCCGCATTAAAAGTCGGCGCAGAAGTCGAGGAGGTTGACATCGTCGATATCCAAAAACGGGCAGAAGCGACGGACGAGGAGGCGATCACCCTTGTTTATTCGTGAGCGTACTCGATGTGGCCCTTGTTGCTACGATGATGAACGAACCTTCT
>Ga0207714_1000843_pt1 | contig 20762 bp, 20 predicted proteins | sample PonA232FremontCA_2_FD_187270 | JGI IMG/M metagenome (GOLD analysis project Ga0207714, IMG submission 187270) | Marine sediment microbial community from Fremont, CA, USA - Pond A23 Sediment 2 (SPAdes) | ecosystem: Environmental > Aquatic > Marine > Unclassified | place: USA: Fremont, California...
GTTCGAGGAGCATATCTCTCCTACCACGGGCCGTAGTATAGTCGTGACGCTCGCGGGCGGGGACTGCCCACGACACGCGGAAGTGGTCGTCTCTACCGACACCTGGCAACAGGACAGCCAGGAGAAAAATCAAGAAGAGATGACCGCCTATCCGGCCGTCCGGGCCGAGGTGGAGGCCGCAGGCTGCTCCTGGGTCGACGGTGTCGTTCGCGACGGAAACCTCGTCACGGGGCAGGCCTGGCCCGACCACCCCGAGTGGCTCGCCGAGTTCACGAACCCGCTCGGCGACAACGTCTCTCACGGCGACCCGATTTCGGCCGACGGCGACCGACCGACACCCCTGCCGTGCGAACGTTATTTGTGCCGGCAGGAAGAGGCTCTGGTATGCCGTACAGCTACGAACCCCACCACTTCGAGGACTTCGAGGAACAGAAGGAGTTTGTAAGCGTCGGACGAACCGTCACCGAATCAGACTTCGTGATGCACTCGGCACTGGCCGGTGACTGGACAGAGCTACATACGAACAAAGAGTACGCCGCGGAGATGGAGTTCGGCCAGCGCATCGCTCACGGCCCGATGACGTTCGTCCAGGCGACCGGGTTCGTCTACCGGATGGGTATCGTCGAACGGACCGCGATTGCGTTTCTCGGGATGAACTACATGGACCTGCCCAACCCCGTGTTCATCGGGGACACACTCTCACTGGAGGCGGTAGTCAGTGACCGGACAGACGTCGACAGCCGTGACGACGCCGGGATCGTGATACTCGATTGCACGATGACCAATCAAGAGGACACAGTTGTCTTCGAGGGTGATATGAAGTTCCTCGTAAAGATACGCGGCGGGGAGTGACTCCCGCGTGGTGCAGTCGTCTCGCGGACGGTGTGTCACCGCTTTGCTCGACCACGCCCGGACGGCCCCGGGTCGAGAAACCGGTCGAGCGAGGTCTGGGAAGGCGTCGCCGGTCAGGCGTCCTCGACGCGTTTCCCCTCCGCCTGCGGGACGACGACCCGCTCGGCGTCGGTGAACTCACGGCCGAGCTCCCGCCCCTCGAACAGGTGGTCGAGAAAGACCGCGAGCGAGGCCACCTCCGAGTGTGGCTGGTTCGTCACCGCGACGTTCCGGTCGGCGACCCGGTACACCTCGAAGGCGACCTTCTCCGCACCGACGACCGCCAGGAGCGGTGTTCCGGTGTCGCTGTCCGGACCCTCTCCGTCGGCCAGCCACCGCGAGCGTATCTCGGTCTCGACGTCCTGGAGCGGGAGCCCGTACATCGTGAGGTGGACGACCGTGCCGGGCCACGCGGCGAGAAACGCCTCTGGGTCGTCTGTCGTCGTCACGTCGAACGGGCCGCCGAACCGCTCTGTCACCGCCGCGACACTCTCTCGTCGGTCCGCTGCGGCCCCGGCGAGCACGACGCGGTCGGCACCGAGTGCGCGGGCGGTCAGGCCGACGTGAGTCGTCATGCGCTCGTCCCGTCCGGGGCGGTGGCCGAGTCGCAACACCGCAACCTCCGGTGTGTCCTGCATCACTCTGAGAGGGCCTGGTTGAGCTCCTGTGCGAGGTCGGACGTCAGGGTTCTGAGATTGGGGCTGAGCAGGTCGCCGTCGAGCACGAACGAGGGTGTGCCACGGACCCCGAGGGCCTGGCCCCGCTCCATGTCCGCGTCGATGGCGTCGTCGTACTCGAGGTTCGACGCCGCCGCCTCGACCGCACCCCCGTCGAACCCGAGGTCGTCTGCGAGCCCACCCAGAAAAGCTGCTGCCCCGGGGCCGAGGCTGCCCTGGTTGTCGAACACCGAGGCGGTGAACTCCCAGAACGCCCCGTTGCCGTGACGGTCGTACACCTCGCGGGCGGCGTTTGCCGCCCGGCGAGCGGGCCCAGTCTGGTCTCGTGGGTCTGTCACGACGAAGTCCCGGTGTTCGTAGCGGATGCGCCCTTCCGTCAGGTAGTTTGTCTCGAGGGCCGGAAACACGTTCTGGGCGTACTGCCGGCAGGTTGGACAGTTCAGGTCCTCGTACACCTCCAGTGTCACGTCGGCGTCACCGTCACCGCGTACGGGAACCCCGTCGGCCCCGCTCGGGTTCCCGCTCGTACACCCCGCCACCGCTACTGCCGCACCGGTCCCGACCCCGAGCAGCAGCCGTCTCCGGGTCGTGTCGCCGAGTACACTGTCGTCTGTCATGTCCTGAGGTTGTGTGTCGAGTGATTTAATTGGCCCGTCTCGACATGGAGCCCGCACGACCGGCAGTTCAGCCGGCTCAGTCCACGAGCCGCCACCGGCGCTCCTCCTGCCGGACGATCCCCTCGGTGGCGAGCACGTCGAGCAGGTCACCGACGACCTGTGGTGGGATACCGAGCTGTCGGGCGAGCGCGGTTGTCTCCTGTGGCTCCTCTGCGAGTGTCACCAGGAGCTCGGTGACGAGCCGCGGGTCGGCCGCGTCAACCTGGTCTGTGAGCCGCTCGCGCAGGTCGGTGATACGGCCCTCGGCCCAGCGGTGGAGCAGTGACAGCTCCCGCTCTAACTGCTCGAAGTCGTGGAGCTGCCGGGCCAGCCCGGCCAGGTCGATCCCCCGCTCGGCTGTCGAGCCGCGGTCTGTCTCGGTGAACTCCGTCTCACCGCCGGTGTCGTTGCTTTCCTCCTCGGGGTTCTCGTCGACAGCCGACTCCAGGTCGAGGCTCACCTGCCGGACTGACGCGATATCGACCCGGCTACTCGGCGGGTAGGCGCTCCGCGTGCCGAACTTGTACGGCGAAACCGTCACCTCCAGACTGATGTGCCGGGAGATGGAGAAGTACTTTCGCCGTCTGTCGTCGGTCCGGCTCTCGACCAGCCCGGCGTCCTCGAGTTTCTCGAGGTGGTCGATAACCGCCTTCGGGCTGACACCGAGCTGCTCGCTGATCTCCGTGACGTAGCAGGGCTTGCGCGCCAGCAGACGCAGGATGCGCCGCCGGTTGGCGTTACCCAGCAGGTCGAGAAACTCGGCGGAATCCATTTACCAGACGTAATCGATGCCTCCACAAGTATCTGTTCCGCGGCGTCGGCTCACTCGGACTCGAACTCGAGTGCGGCCGAGTTGATGCAGTAGCGCTTGCCGGTTGGTTCGGGTCCATCCTCGAAGATGTGACCGAGGTGTCCCTCACAGCGGGCACAGACTGCCTCCGTCCGGCGCATTCCGTGGCTGGTGTCGACCCGTGTCTCGATGTTACCCTCTTGATAGGCATCAAAGAAACTCGGCCACCCGGAGCCGGAGTCGAACTTCTGCTCCGAGTGGAACAGCTCCGCGCCACAGCCCGCACAGGTGAACGTCCCCGCCTCGTCGATGTCGAGCAGGTCACCGGTGAACCGGGGTTCTGTGTCTGCCTCCCGCAGGATGCGGTACTCCTCGTCGGTCAGTATCTCGCGCCACTCGTCGTCGTTCTCCGGAACTGACTCTTGTTCTGACATACACAGAAGTAGACGCTCGATACATAATATCCCTACGGACTCCCGGGGTCGACAACGTCCTGCCGGACCCGGTCTCCCCTCACACCCTCTGTCGTGGCTGGTTCCGTCGGTACAGCCCGAAAGATACTAATATCGGTCAGTCTACGATATAATTATGATCAGAGCCCACGCAGTTTGGCTGGACAGCCCGTCCACCGATGGGTTCGACACGCGGCGGCCACGGCCGGGCCGTTAGGCCCGACAGTATCACCCCTTTCTCTGACCCGTTCGATATCGTTCGACCGACACCAACCGGCGGTGTCGACCAGATGCCACGCGACCCACGACACATCAGATGACAGCATCCACCACAGGAACAGACCGCGTCGCACTCGCCTTCTCCGGCGGGCTCGATACGACAGTCTGTGTGCCACTACTCGAGGAGGAGTACGGCTACGACGAGGTTATCGGCGTTACAGTCGACGTAGGACAGCCGGACGTGGAGTTTGCCGAGGCCCGCGAGACGGCCGACGCGCTCGATGTCCAGCACCACGTTGTCGACGCCCGCGAGGAGTTCGCGGCACTGTGCCTGCGCTCGGTGCAGGCAAACGCCACCTACCAGGGGTATCCGCTCGGAACAGCGCTCGCCCGACCCGTCATCGCCGCGGCAATCCGGGACGTCGCAGCGGCGGAGAACTGTGTTGCACTCGCCCACGGCTGCACCGGGAAGGGCAACGACCAGCTACGTTTCGAGGCGGTCTGGCGCGACACCGGGTTCGAGGTGGTCGCGCCGGTCCGGGAGCGGGGGCTCACCCGCGAGTGGGAAAACGAGTTTGCCGCCGAGCGCGGGCTCCCCGTCGAGGGCGGTGTAGCGGGCCGGTACAGCGTCGACGCGAACCTCTGGAGCCGCTCCATCGAGGGGTCAGAGCTCGAGGACCCGGGAACGGTTCCGGCGGACAACGTCTACGAGTGGACCGCGGACCCGGGGCGTGAGCCGGAACTGCTCGAGCTCCGGTTCGCGGAGGGTCGACCGATCGCGCTCGACGGCGAACAGCGCGACCCGGTGACACTCGTCGAAACCCTCAACGAGCGGGCCGGCGCACACGGCGTCGGTCGAACCGATATGATGGAAGACCGGATGCTCGGGCTCAAAGTTCGGGAGAACTACGAACACCCCGGCGCGACGGTGCTGCTGACCGCCCACGAGGCGCTCGAACAGCTCGTGTTGACCCGCGAGGAGCGGGCGTTCAAGTCCCAGGTCGACCAGCAGTGGGCACACAAGGCCTACCAGGGGCTCATCGACGCGCCCTTTATCGACGCCCTGGAGGCGTTTCTGGCCACAACCCAGGAGCGTGTCACCGGGACGGTGACGGTCAAACTGGAGGGTGGTGGCTGTCGGCCGGTCGCACGCGAGAGCGCGTACGCGGTGTACAGCGAGCGGGCGGCATCGTTCGACGAGGCCGACGTGGGTAGCGACATCACACAGGCCGACGCGACCGGTGTGACAAAGTACCACGGGTTCCAGTCACGGCTCGCCAATCGGGCCATCGAACGCGGCGACGCCGGGGCCGACCCCGAGTGAACAGAGGGTGAGTAATGACCACAGACGACACCGAAGCGGACGACCGGGCGGACGCCGAGGGCGGGAGCGACGGTGCCGGCGTCGTCAGAGGGGAGCGGTTCACCGGCGGTCCGGCACGGTCGTTTCTGTCGTCACTGGCCGCCGACGAGCGCCTCTTTGCCGCCGACATCGCGGTCGACCGGGCACACGTCGTGATGCTGGCCGAGCAGGCGGTCGTTGGTGACTCCGACGCAGCGGCTATTCTCGGTGCGCTGGCCGAGGTTGCGGCGGCGGGACACGGCTCGCTCCCAGCCGGCGAGGACGTCCACGAAGCGATCGAGACGGCGGTGATCGACCGCATCGGACCGGTCGGCGGCCGGATGCATACCGCCCGCTCGCGCAACGACGAGGTGGCGACCTGCATCCGTCACCGTCTGCGCGAGGACCTGCTCGCCGCCCTGGCCGCGGTACTGGGCGGGCGCGAGCGGTTACTCGACAGCGCGGCCGAGCACACCGAGACGGTGATGCCCGGCTACACCCACCTCCAGCCGGCACAGCCCACGACCGTCGCACACTGGCTGTGCTCCTACGAGAGGGCACTCGCCCGGGACACTGCACGGCTGGTCGATGCCTACGACCGTGTCAACCAGTCGCCGCTCGGTGCGGCCGCCTTTGCCGGGACAACCTTCGATATCGACCGCGGGCGAACCGCCGACCTGCTCGGGTTCGACGGTGTCGTCGAGAACGCGATGGACGCCGTCTCGGCTCGTGACTTCCTGCTTGAGTCGACCGCCGCGGTGACTGGGCTCGCGGTGACACTCGCCGGTCTCGCCGAGGACGGTGTGTTGTTTGCCCACCGCGGGTTCCTGCGTCTTGACGACGAGTACGCCTCGACGTCGAGCATCATGCCCCAGAAGAAGAACCCGGACACACTGGAGCTCGTCCGGGGGCGGACTGGTGACGCGGCGGCGGCACTGTCGGGGCTGGTGACAGTACTGTCGGGGTTGCCCCGGGCGTACAACCGTGACCTACAACGGGCGGGCCGACACGCCTGGGACGCCATCGACTCGGTGACCGCCGCGACCGAGGTGGCGGTCGGTGCCGTGACGACCGCCGGTTGGAACGAGACCGCGCTCGCGGCGGCCGCCGAGAGCGGGTTCGGCACCGCCACCGGGGTGGCCGACCTGCTCGCACGCGCAGGAATCCCATTCCGGACGGCACACGAGGTAGTGGCACGCGCCGGCGAGGCCGACCTGGAAGCCCTCGACGAGGCGGCCCAGGCGGTGCTCGGCGAGTCGCTGTGGAGCCACGTCGACCGTGCGGCCGTCGAGGGCGTACTCGACCCGACCGAGAGTGTCACGACCCGTGACTCCCGTGGCGGTCCTGCCCCCGACGCGATGGCGGCGTCGCTCGGCCGCGCTCGTGACGGTCTCGCCGCCGACCGCGAACTGCTGGCCGACAGGCGGGCACAGCTCGACGCCGCAGAGCGGCGTCTCGACCGGGAGGTGTCACGCCGTGTCTGAGCGCCCCCACGGCAGGCACCCGGTCCCGTCACGGACACCACGGCCCACCGGTCCGGTGTACCCGACCCCACCGCGACCACCACGGCCCGCTCGGGCCACCAGATACACTGATACACAGACTGACCCGGTTTCCTGCTCGCCCGCTCGCACCGAGAGTCACCCCTGCGTTAATGTATCTTATATGGTAAGTTCGATAGATTTATGTGTACCCGAGAACAACCCCGAACTACGATGTCAGAAAACACGGCCACCGCAGAGGACCCCGTGACAGGGGATGAGATCACACTGCCCGCCGACCTCGAGGTCGGTGAGATACTCGACAGCCCCGTCAGCGGGGCCGAGTTGGAGGTCGTCTCGACGGAGCCCGTGACCCTCGAGGAGGCCCCCGAACTGGAAGAGGACTGGGGAGAGTGACGACAGACGGCGCGACAGCCACGGGTCGTCACCCGACCGTGGCGGTGTCCGTCGGCCGGCTCCCGGTCGCCGGGGTGTCGGCGACACGTCGTCCCGCGGCCGTCAGCGGTCCGGCGGGGTCGTCGAGGCGGCCCGGAGCGAACAGATGAACGTCGGTGTCCTCTACTCGCGGATCCGGCGAGACGAGAAGCTCCTGCTCGCGGAGCTACGCGACCGGGGCCACGGGGTGACGAAACTCGACGTGCGCGACCAACAGTTCGGGCTGATGGACCCGCCGGTGGGGCTCGGCGACGTGGACGTACTCCTCGACCGCTGTCTCGCGACGAGTCGGAGTGTCCACGCCACCCAGTTCGCTGAGGCGTACGGCGTGTCAGTGGTGAACAGTGCTGCGACCGCGACCCGCTGTGCGAACAAGGTCCGGACGAGTCTGGCGCTCGCGGCAGCGGGTGTCCCGACACCGGCGACGGAGGTAGCGTTCACCAGGGAAACCGCACTCGAGACCGTGGAGTCGCTTGGCTACCCCTGTGTGCTCAAACCGATTGTGGGCTCGTGGGGCCGGCTGATGGCGAAACTCGACTCCCGGGCGGCCGCCGAGGCCGTGCTCGAACACAAGGAAACGCTGGGACACTACGAGCACAAGATATTCTACTTACAGGAGTTCGTCGACAAGGCCGGCCGGGATATCCGTGTGCTCGCGGTCGACGGCGAGCCGGTGGCCGCGATGGCCCGCCGGTCGGACCACTGGCTGACGAACGCCGCAAAGGGTGCCGAAACCGCCCGTCTCACCGTCGACGACGAGATGAGAGCGCTCGTGGCGCGGGCGAGTGAGGCCGTCGGCGGCGGTCTCCTCGGTGTGGACCTGATGGAGACCGACGACGGCTACACCGTCCACGAGGTGAACCACACCGTCGAGTTCAAGACTCTCGACGACACGGCGGCCGTGGACGTGCCCGGCCGGGTCGTGGACTGGCTGGAGAGTCGTCACGGCCCCCAGGGGGTGAGAGCGTGAGCTACACTGCCGGTGTCGTCGGTGCGAGCGGGTTCACCGGCGGCGAACTGCTGCGCCTGCTCGCGGGTCACCCGGAGTTCGAGGTGGTCCAGGCGACGAGTCGGTCGAAGACCAACAGAACCGTAGGTTACGTTCATCCGAACCTCCGTGACCTGGAGCTTCGTTACTCAAGCCCCGAGGAGTTGGTCGAGGTGGACGTGCTGTTCTCGGCGACCCCACACGGTGTGACGATGGAGGCGATAGACCGCTACCGCGACGCCGCGGACACGGTCGTCGACCTCTCGGCCGACTTCCGACTCTCGACGGCCGACCAGTACGAGGAGTGGTACGACGGCCACACGCGCCCGGAGCTACTGGACGAGGCGGTGTACGCGCTTCCGGAACTCGGCCGGGACCGGCTCCGCGGTGCGAGCCTCGTCGCGGCCGGTGGCTGTAACGCGACGGTCACTATCCTCGGGCTGTTGCCGTTGTTCGAGGCCGGGTTACTGACCGGGTCGGAGCAGGTCGTCGCCGACCTGAAGGTCGGCTCCAGCGAGGGCGGAACGGGTGGTGGTGAGGCGGCCTCCCACGCGGAGCGGTCGGGGGTCGTCCGCCCGTACGCCCCCACCGGTCACCGCCACGAGGCGGAGATCAGGGAGGTGCTCGGGCTGGAGCTTTGCTTTACTGTCCACGCGGTCGACATGGTGCGGGGTGCGGCCGCTACCTGTCACGTCTTTCCCGACAGCCCGGTCACGCGGTCGACACTCTGGGAGGCCTACCGGGGCTGCTACGCCGACGAGCCGTTTGTCGAGACAGTCGGCGGGGGAGACATCTACCGGTACCCCGAGCCAAAGGCTCTCGCAGGAACGAACCGTGCGGCGGTCGGTTTCGAGGTCGACCCCGACAACGGCCGGCTCGTGCTCCTCTCGGCGATCGACAACGTGATGAAAGGCTCGGCCGGACAGGCCGTTCACGCCGCGAACGTCGCACTCGGTATCGAGGAGACAGCCGGTCTCGGGTTCTCGGGGCTCCACCCCGTGGGGGCACCGTGACCGTCGTGGTCAAACTCGGCGGGGCCCGCGCTGTCGACCCTGCCGGGGCAGTCGGTGATCTCGCCCGCCTGGTCGATACCGACGACGGCCCGGCGTCCGAGGCTGCTCTCGTTCACGGTGGGTCGACCGCCGTCGACGAGACACTCAAACGGCTCGGTATCGACCCCGAGTACGTCGAGACGCCCTCGGGTGTGGTCGGCCGGTTCACCGACGCCGAGACGATGAGTGTGTTCGAGATGGTGTTGCCCGGCCGGCTGAACACGGAGCTCGTGGCCGGCCTCCGGAGTGAGGGTGTCGACGCGGTCGGGCTCTCCGGTGTCGACGGTGGGCTGTTGTCCGGGCCGCGTCGGTCTGCCGTTCGTGTGTCGGAGAACGGTAAGCAAAAGATCCGTCGCGGTGACCACTCCGGTAGCCCCCGGAGGGTCGACGACACCCTGCTGGAGACGCTGCTCGCGGCCGGCTACACCCCGGTCGTCAGCCCGCCGATGGCCGGTATCGAGGACCGCGACGGCGAGCAGGTGGTCACACCGGTCAACACCGACGCCGACCGGGCTGCGGCGGCACTCGCGGCGGCGCTCGGCGCGACGCTTGTGATTCTGACCGACGTACCGGGTGTTCTCGCCGACCCCGACGACGAGACGAGCACAATCGAGCGCGTCGAGACCCCACCCGGCTGGAGTCGGCTCGAGGCGGCCGCCGAGGGGTTCATGCGCCGGAAGCTGATGGCTATCGAGGCGGCCCTCGACGGCGGTGCACCCCGGGCGGTCGTCGCCGACGCGGGCACCGACCACCCGGTCCAGAGTGCGCTCGACGGCGGTGGCACCCAGATTCTCGCGGGGGCACGTCCCGACGACGGGGAGTCCGGAGGTGCGGGCAGATGAGCGGGTTCGTCTTCTCGGAGAAACCGATCGAACTCCAGGAGGGCGACGGGGCGTACCTCTACGACACGGACGACCGGGAGTATCTGGACATGGGTGCGAGCTACGCCTGTGTGCCGCTCGGGCACAGCCACGACGCCGTTCGGTCGGCGGTCACCGACCAGCTCGACCGGCTGACCTACGTCCAGGCGTCGTACCCGGTCGAGATACGGACCCGGCTGTACGAGCGACTCGCGGCTGTCGCCCCCGGTGATATCGGGAAGGTGTGGCTGTGCAACTCCGGAACCGAGGCAAACGAGGCGGCGCTCAAGTTCGCCCGCTCCGCGACGGGCAACTCAAAGATCGTCGCCACGAGACGCGGGTTCCACGGCCGCACGATGGGCTCACTCGCCACCACCTGGAAGAACAAGTACAAGAAACCGTACGAGCCGCTGATGGGCGACGTGGAGTTTGTCGCCTACGACGACCCCGACGCGATCGCCGCGGCGGTCGACGAGGAGACGGCCGCGGTCATCGTCGAGCCGATTCAGGGCGAGGGTGGTATCAACCCGGCGTCGACGGCGTTTCTGGAGCGGGCACGGGAGGTAACCGCGGCGGCCGGGGCCGCACTCGTCTTCGACGAGGTGCAGACGGGGATGGGCCGCACGGGGACCGTCTGGGCCTGCGAGCGGGCGGGCGTGGTGCCGGACATGGTGACGAGTGCAAAGGGCCTCGGCAACGGGTTCCCGGTCGGGGCGACCCTGTGTCGGGACTGGATTGCCGAGGACTACGGCACCCACGCCTCAACGTTCAGCGGGGGGCCCGTTATCTCGGCCGCCGCGGAGGCGACCGTCTCGACACTGGTCGAGGCGGATGTCCCGGGAAACGCCGCGACCGTCGGCTCGTACCTGCAGACCGAACTCGCCACACGGCTCGGTGAGTCGGTGCGGGAGGTCCGGGGTGAGGGGCTGATGGTGGGTGTCGAGGTCCGGCGCGGCGCGAACCGGGTCCTACGGGAACTGGCCATAGAGCACGGTGTGCTGGCACTGCCGGCCGGCCGGACGGTCGTCCGACTCCTCCCGCCGCTGACCATCGGCCACAAACAGGCAGACGAAGTGGTCGACGCGCTGGCGGCGGTGCTCGGATGAGCGACTCGCCCGAGGCGCGTGACCTGCTCGTGCGTCTCGTTCGCACCCCCTCGGTGTCGGGGGAGGAGGCCGCCTGTGCGCGGGAACTCGCCGGGTTTTTCAGACGTCACGACCGTGATGTCTGGCTCGACGACGCCGGAAACGTCCGTGCACCCGGTGACGACGGCGTCTTGCTGACCTCCCACGTGGACACCGTTCCCGGGGAGATACCCGTGCGCGTCGAGACCGACGACCGGGGGCGTGACGTGCTCTGGGGTCGGGGCAGTGTCGACGCAAAAGGTGCACTCGCCGCGATGGCCACGGCAGCCGTCGAGACGGGCGCGAGTTTCGCCGGTGTGGTCGGCGAGGAGGTAGACTCGCGGGGGAGTCGCCACGTCGTGGCCACCCGCGAGCGGGTTCCGGAGGCGGTGATAAACGGGGAGCCGTCCGGCTGGAACGGGTTCACCCTCGGCTACCGCGGCCTCCTCAGAGGGACCTACATCTGCACGTCGGCGTCTGGCCACTCCTCGCGGCCCGACAACAACGCCATCCAGGACGCGATGAGCTGGTGGCACCGGGTCGAGGCGGCGTTCGGCCACGACGACCGCCCGGTGTTCGAGCGGGTCACCCCCACGCCGGTCAGTATCGATGGCGGGCGAAGCACCGACGGCCTCAGCGTCGAGGCGACGATGGAGGTGGAACTGCGCGTCCCGCCGAGTGACACCACCGAGACGGTTCGGGACCGCGTGGACGGCTGTCTCGACACGGGAACAGTCAACTGGCACGACACGGTCGAGCCGGTGATGGAGAGCCCCCGGACAGCGATTGCTCGGGCGTTTCGTGCCGTCATCCGGGCAAGCGGTGGGGAGCCACGGATGCTCCGCAAGACCGGGACGAGCGATATGAACGTGTTCGCCAGCGGCTGGGACGTTCCGGTGGTCAGCTACGGCCCCGGGGACTCCACACACGACCACGCCCCCGACGAGCGGGTACCACTTCCCGAGTACGATAAGTCGGTCGGGGTGCTTGTCGATGTCACGGAGCGACTACTCTGATGCATCTCGTAGATATCGACGACCTAACGCCAGGGGAACTGCACGCTGTGCTCGACGAGGCCGACCGGTTGCGAACCGCCCACGAGGCCGGCGACCCGACCAAGCCGCTCTCGGACCAGACACTCGCGATGATATTCGAGAAACCCTCGACACGGACCCGTGTGTCGTTCGAGACGGGGATGACACAGCTCGGTGGTCACGCGGTCTTTCTCGGGCCGGACGACATCCACCTCGGTCACGGCGAGCCGCTCAGAGACACCGCGCGCGTGCTCTCCCGGTACGTCGATTTCATCATGGCGCGGGTGTTCGACCACGCCGACGTGGTGGAACTCGCCGAGTACGCGACCGTTCCTGTAATAAACGGGTTGAGTGACCAGGCCCACCCGTGTCAGACACTCGGCGACCTGCTCACAATCCGAGACCGGTTCGGCACACTCGACGTCGATGTGGCCTGGGTCGGGGACGGCAACAACGTCAGCCAGTCACTCGCACTGGGGGCGGCGATGACCGACCTCGACCTGACCGTCGCCACACCGCCGGGGTACGAGATCGACGACAGCGTCCGGGAGCGAACCGTCGAGATGGGTGCCCCGCCGACGGAGACAACCGACCCCGGGTCGGCACTCACCGGCGCCGACGTGGTGTACACCGACGTCTGGGTCAGCATGGGCGAGGAGGACAGTCGTGCCGAGAAGGTACAGGCTTTCGAGGGGTTCCAGGTCACACAGGCGGTGCTCGGTGACCGCCCGTTGATGCACTGTCTGCCGGCCCACCGCGGCGAGGAGGTCACCGACGCGGTCATGGAGGGGGACCACCTCGCCTGGGACCAGGCCGAGAACCGGATGCACGCACAGAAGGGGCTGCTCGTGTGGCTGGCCGGGGCCGCCGGGGCGTAGCCCACCCCCCGGCCGTCGCCAGTAACCGACCGACAGTTTCCGTGTCGCGGCCACGACCCCGGCCCGCCGCAGGTAACCAACAGGTACAATCACCTGCCACCGACGGTCCCGCTTCCCGAAGCACGTCGACGACGCGATCACCGCCGAGTACACGAACGGCGTGCTGGAGCTGTCACCCCCGGTCGAGCAGGGGGCGACCACGTCCGGTCAGGAGATAGCGATCCAGGCCTGACCAGAGAACAACGGGTCCGGTTCCCGTTTGTCTGAACCGGGAAATGTAATACCGAGCCACACACAGTGTCTTCTGATGAGTAACGTGCCCGAACAGTTGTCCCGGTTCGTGCCGTCCGAGCAGTCTGCGCTGGGGTACCTGTTCTGGCTGTCGCGACCGCGTTTCTGGCTGTACCTCGCCGGGCCGGTGGTGGTCGCCGACGTGTACGCCGCGGAGACGGCAGTCGGGTTCTTCCAGCCGCTCACAGTCGCACTGTTTCTGTACTTTCTGGTGCCGGCGAACATCTTTCTGTACGGGGTCAACGACATCTTCGACGCCGACCTCGACGAGTTGAACCCGAAGAAGGCGGCCGAGGGGCGAGAGGTCCGCTACGGCAACCACCGGGGCTGGCACGTTATCGCGCCGGTGGCGGGTGCCGCGGCGCTCGCGCTTGTGTTCGTCCCGTTGCTGTCCAACAGGGCACTGGTCCCGCTCGCCGGCTTTCTCATCCTCGGTGCTGCCTACAGTGTGCCACCCTTTCGGCTGAAGACGACACCGCTGCTCGACTCCCTCTCGAACGGGCTGTACATCCTGCCGGGTGTCGTCACGTACACCGCTATCGCAGGGGGGTACCCGCCGCTGGCCGCAGTCGCCGGCGGCTGGGTCTGGGCGATGGGGATGCACACCTTCTCCGCCATCCCCGACATCGACCCCGACCGCCGGGCCGGTGTCCAGACAACCGCGACACTGCTCGGTGAGTCACGGACACTGGCGTACTGTGCCGGTTGCTGGCTGCTCGCGGCGGCTCTGATGGGGCTCGTCCATCCGGCACTGGCAGCGGTTTTTGCCGTCTACCCGGTGTTCGTCGGTGTCGTGGTGCTCGCCGACATCGACATCGACCGCGCGTACTGGTGGTTCCCGGTGCTCAACACCGTCGCGGGTGCGGTGCTGACGATGCTCGGTATCTGGGAGGTCCAGTATGGCTGACGGCGACCTCCACGAGCGCACGGCAGACCGGGTCGGCCGCCTCGACCGGGCCGGAATCGAGTCCCGTCTCGATACGCTTGTCTCGGACAACCGGTTCACCATCGCGGTGGTGTTTCCGGTTGTCGGGGCGGTCATGCTGCTCGCGAGTGCCGAGGGTCTGCTGCCGGACCCGCTTGCGTTCAACCCGTTGCTCGTGCTGGTCGGCGTGGCTGTCATGCGGTTGCCACTCCTCTCCGGGGTGATACCACTGGTCGACCGGCGGGGTGGGCTAGCACTCGCCGCGCTCGTCGCCTACACCTACGCTATCGAGTACGTCGGTACCACGACCGGCCTGCCGTACGGCGAGTTCAGCTACGGTGTTTCGCTCGGACCGATGCTCGGCCCGGTTCCCTACGCGCTGCCGCTTCTCTTTATTCCGCTCGTGCTCAACAGCTACCTGCTCTGTCTACTGGTGCTCGGTGAGCGGGCCCGGTCACTCCCGGTGCGACTCCTCGCCGTCTCCACGACGGTGGTGGCAATCGACCTGGTGCTCGACCCAGGCGCGGTCGCACTCGGGTTCTGGTCGTTCGACGGAGGCGGGTACTACGGCGTTCCGCTACTGAACTACGCCGGGTGGGTGCTCAGCGCGGTCGTCGCCACGGCACTCATCGACATCGCGTTCGCCCAGGGAAGCCTGCTCGACCGGGTGCGAGACTGCCCGTACATGCTCGACGACATGGTGAGCTTCGTGCTTCTGTGGGGTGGTATAAACGCGTTCTACGCGGCCTGGGGTCCGGTCATCGTCGCGTCTGGATTCGCCCTCTCGCTTGTCTACATCGACCGGTTCGACTTCGACGTCCGGCCGTCGGTGCTGTCGGACTGACGGGGTAACCGCCGTCGCGGTCCGGTCAGGGTGCGTAGTAGTACTCGCCCTTTGCCTTCTGCTCGCGGTCGAGTTGGCTGCCGGGTTTGTTGATACGCGGACGCGAGGTGCGCTCGTCACGCCGGAATGTCACGTCGAGATCAGACAAAAAGGCGTTCATCCCCTCGCGCATCCCCTGTGGCGGGGCAGCGTGACCCCGCTGGGCCGGCTCCCCGTCGAACACGAGCAGTCGGTCGGCGAGCAGGTCGATCATGTATATGTCGTGGTCGATGACCATCGCCGTCGCATCGTGGGTCTCGGTGTACCGGCGGATGGCGGTTGTGGCGCGCACCCGCTGGTCGACATCGAGGTGGGCCGAGGGCTCGTCGAGCAGGTACAGGTCCGCGTCCTCGGAGAGACACGCCGCGATGGCCACCCGCTGACGCTCACCCCCCGAGAGGTCGGTGAGACTCTGCTCCATCACCGACTCCAGCCCCAGTGGCTGTGCGATCTCTGTGTCCCAGTAGGAACTGCCGAACCGGTCTGTGATAGAGGAGAGAAACGTGTCGACACGCATCGGCTGGTCGATCTCGATGTACTGTGGCTTGTACGCGATATCGAGGGTGGCGTCGAGCGCCCCGGTGTCGGGCTGGAGTCGACCCGCGAGCAACTTCGCGAACGTCGACTTGCCGATACCGTTCGGGCCGACAACGCCGAGCACCTCGCTCTCGCGTATCGCACCGGGTTCGACCGACAGCGCGAACTCGCCGTCGCCGTAGCGCTTCTCCAACGCAGGGTACGAGACGGCGGTGTTGCCGACCGACCCCGGTCGGGGCGCGTGCTCCTCGAACTCGATCGCCGACTCCCGAACACGCATGTTCTCGTTCTCCAGGTAGCCCGAGAGGTACTCGTTGATACCGGCCTTGACCGACTTTGGCGGGGTGACGACGCCGAACGCGCTGGGCTCGCCGTAGCCGATGTGAATCGCGTCCGCGAGCAGATCCAGGATGGCGAGGTCGTGCTCGACGACGAGCATCGACCGGTTCTCCTCCTCGGCGAGTTCACGCACGAGCCGTGCGGCGGTCATCCGCTGGCCGATATCCAGGTACGGGGTGATCTCGTCGAGAAAGTAGAAGTCGGCGTCACGGGCGAGTGCGGCCGCGAGCGCCACCCGCTGGAGCTCCCCACCCGAGAGCGTGTCGATGGGCTGGTCGACCACCGGCCCGATACCCAGGCGCTCGACCAGTGAGTCGAGCACCCCTCGCTCGTCGGTGCGGGCCAGAAGCTCGCGGGTCGGTCCGTCGAACTGGTCGGGGATGCGGTCGACGTACTGGGGTTTCCGTGCGACCGTCACGTCGCCGTCCCGCATCGCCTCGAGATACTCCTGGAGCGCCGTTCCCCGGTAGCTGTCGAGTATCTCGTCCCAGTCTGGCTCCGACCCCACCTCACCGAGATTGGGAGCCAGTTCGCCCGCGAGGATGTGGACGGCGGTTGTCTTGCCGATACCGTTTGGACCGAGGATGCCAGTGACACGCCCCTCCTCCGGAGCCGGCAGCCCGTACAGCGCGAACGCGTTCTCCCCGAACCGGTGGACCGGGTCGTCGTCGAGCTCCTGTGGGAGGTTGATGATCTGAATCGCGTCGAAAGGACACTTCTCGACACAGATGCCACAGGACTCACCGAGACAGATCTCCTCCGAGATCCAGATCTGGTCTGCGCCACCCTGGTACGGCTCACCCTCGTCGTAGCGTTCCTCGCGGGTGGTGATACACTCCTTTCCCGTGCGGTTGGGCGGGCAGAAGTTCGCACACTCGTAGTTGCACCTGTCGGGCTGGCACGTCTCCAGGTCGACGACCGCGATACTGTCATCGGCCATTGTTACAGGAGCCCGTTTGTCGTCAGCAGCACGGTCCAGGTTATAAACCACATAAAGAACGTCATCGCGAACACGTACAGCTGTGTCTTGAGACCGAACTCGTCGGTGTCGATACCGATACTGCTGTAGAGTGGAAACTGCACGAACACTGTCGCGGCAACGATAGCAACCCCGATGAGGTTGTCCGGTTCTGGCGCTGCGTTGCCGGCGGTCGTCGTCGCAAACAGCATAGACGCGACACCTGCCACGATACCGAGCAGTGTCGCGACGGTGGTGACAGTCACCGAGCGGGTGAACTGGTCGAACCGCTCGGCGGTCTCGTCGGACTCGCCGGTTCCCGAACCACCGGTCAGGGCGTCGTCGGTGGTTCCCGACGCCTCGGTGTCTCCGGCCGACCCGTCACCCGTCTCGGTTGCCATACCCCGATATCGGTCACCCGAGGTAAAAAACCGTTCGAAACTGCGGGCAGGCCGAGCGTGCCCGGGCCCCGGTCGACCGATTTATTACTGTCGCTCGCACAGACCCAGGAGATGGCAGCCGAGACAGACACCGGGTTCAGTGGGTCGCCGTGGCTGTTCTTGCTCGGGGCGACGCTGTTTCTCGGCTCCGGCACACTGGTCGGCTACGACCTCCTGAATCAAAACACAGTCGTCCGAGGGCTCGTCGCCAACGCGGCAAGCGCCGCCGTGATCGTCGTCCTGGTCGGCCGCGCGACACTCGCCAACCCGGCCTCCCGCATCGAGACCCGCCGCCAGGTCCTCCCGGCGGTCGTACTGTTCTACGGGCTGTACCTGCTCGTGACCGGAGCTGTCGTCGCCGCCGTGGGGGTCCTGTTCGGCCCAGACCCGCGGCTGGCCGTTCCCTACGTCGGGTCCGGGCTACTCGCCGTCCTCGTGACGTTTCTCGGCGGCGGGTCTGGCCCACTCGACCGACTGACGACACTGATTGGGCTGACCGGCGCCGTGCTGGTTGTCTCCTCTGTCGGTCTGTTCGTCTACGACCTCGCGACCGGGGGTGACGTGTTGCGCGGGATCGCCGCAAACGGTGTCGGGGCGGCCCTTTACATCGCGTGGAGCGCGTACGACTCCCCGGGTGACCCCGAGTCGGGGGTCGAGACCGCCGCCGACGCGCTCGGCATCGCGCTGTTGCTCTACGGGCTGTACTTGCTCGTCGCGGGTGTCACGATCGTGCTGACCGGTGTTGCACACGACCGGGGGGTCGTCGGTCTCCTGTATCTCGCCCTCGGGGTTGTTCCGCTGGTGCTCGGGTTCGTTCTCTCCCCGGTCGACAGCCTGGTCGCGGCCACAGACCGACCCCCAGTCGACAGTGAGGGTGGGGCCGACGACCCGGTCCTCGACGAGAGTTCGGAGACCGACGGGACAGACGACAGGTAGGTGTCGGCGGTAATCGTGCGTGCCCGACCCGGAGCGGGTTTTGTTCTGCCGTCACAACAACAGGTATGGACAGCCCGCACCCGCTCTCTCGACGCCACCTGCTCGGGCGCTGCGGAGCCGTGGTCACACTCGGGACACTGGCTGGCTGTGTCGGTGGTGACGGCTCGGATGACACCGGTAGCGACGATGTCGAAGGGGATGGACACAACCGGGCGAGCGAGCCGGACGACGGTGAGAGCGGAGACGAAAACAACGAACCGAGCCTGGACCGTCGGGAGGCGAACGTGGTCGGGGTCTCGGTCGAGCGGCGGGAGGGGACACACCGCTTCGACGTGACACTACACCACGACGACAACGGCGAGGCGGGGTACGCGAACTGGTGGCAGATCGAGCGACTCGACGGCAGCCGTCTGGGCCGGCGTGACCTCCGCCACGCACACCCACAGCAGCCGTTCACCCGTTCCGAAGCCGTCGACGTTCCCGAGACCGTCGGCTGTGTCGTTGTTCGCGGTCACGACCAGACACACGGCTACGGCGGGCAGGTGATACTGCTGAACCTCGACTCCGGCGAGCGCCGCACAGTCGACCAGGGCCCCGACGTGCGGTTGTTCGACGCCGGTGACTGTCCGGGCTGACCCGCCCGGCACTGTCTCAGCCTCCGTCGTAGGACCCGCCGACCACCTCGCGGATGCGGTCGGCGGTCACCTCGCCGACACCTTCGATCTCTGTGAGCCGCTCGTGGTCGGCGGTCATCACCGCCTCGACACTGCCGAGCGCTCCGAGCAACGACCGCGCGGTAACCGGCCCCACCTCGGCGATCGCGGCGACGACGTACTCCTGTTGCTCGGAGAGGGTCCGGGACTGCTTCTCACCGTGGACACTCACCGAACGGTTCTCCGTCTCCTGTTCGCGGGTCGCGAGCACCGCGAGCAGGTCCGCAGTCGCCTCCTCGCCGTCGGTCTGGAGGATACTCGCGCCGAAATCGACCGCGAGTGACGCCAGCGCGCCGTGGATCGCCTTCGGGTGGACGTTGCGGCGGTCGTACAGCCCCTCGCCCTCGAGAATCACCACCGGTCGACCGTAGCTGCGAGCGGCGTCACCGACCTGCTCGAACAGCGACCGGTCCCCGCCGGTCAGGGTCTCCAGAAAGTCCTCGACGGTCTTTCGCTCGACGACCACCCGGTCCGAGAGCACGTAGTCGCCGACCGCCAGCGTCTCCAGCCGCGTCTCCATCCCGTCCCGGAGAGAGAGGTCCCGGGCGATTGTTGCGTCGAGTTCCCGCTGGTCGACCACCACGTGGACCGTCTCCGACTCCGCCTCACCCGCGACCGCGGTCACACCATCCTCGTCGGTCTCGGCCGTCGCACCGTCGGTTGCCGACCCCGTGTCCCCGGTAGCGCCAGCCGATGTCGTCCCGGTGCCGGTGTCGTCGGAGCCTGTCGTCGTGCCCTCGGATTCACCGGTGTCCGACGTCTCTCCTGGCTCACCGGTGTCCCCACCTGCCCCGAAGGCGTCGAGTCCGGCCTGCCCGTTGTTCGCCGACCCGTTCCCGCCGGTCACGGTGTTTCCGCCGTCGCCCGACCCGTTGGTACCTGCACCGTCATCACCGGTTGCCTCGCTGCTCCCGTTGTCTGTCGAACTGTCCGTACCGTCGATGTCGTCGAGCGCGGCCTGCGGGGCGAGTCTGGCCTCGATGTCGCCGGCGGCAGTTTTCAACAGCTGTAGCTCCTGGTGCATCTGTTTCTCGTCCTGTCTTGCCTTCCAGAAGTAGGCCTCGTCGCGGGTGTCCTCGGCGAGCAGGACGATCACCCGCCCCTCGGTCTGTCGACCGGTCCGGCCTTTTCGCTGGATAGAGCGGATGGCCGTCGGCACCGGTTCGTAGAAAAGCACCAGGTCGACCTCGGGCACGTCGAGCCCCTCCTCGGCGACGGAGGTAGAGACCAGTACCTCGAACTCACCCGCCCGGAACCGTTCCAGGACATCCTGTTGTTCCCGCTGTGTCATCCCGTCGCTGCCGTCGGTGTCCGACTGGCCGACGAACCGCTCGGTCTGGAAGTGACCGCTCAAAAATGCCGTGAGCGTCTCCGCGGTGTCCCGGGACTCGGTGAACACGATGACCCGCTCGCCGTCCCCGATACCGAGTGTCTGTGCGAGCAGGATGCGTGTCTGTCGGAACTTCGGGTGGCAGTCGTCGTACGCCTCGGCGATGCGCACCGCCTGCTGGACCGCCGGCTCCGAAACCATCCGCTGGTCGGCTTTCGACGCACCCGAGGAGCGTGCGGCCTCGCGCTGGCGCTCCATGTATCGCCGAAACGACTCCACACTCTGTGTCTCGACGTAGGTCATCGCCGTTCGGAGCTTTCGCACCTCCGCGAGCAGACTCATTCCGGTGTAGCCGGCCGAGTCGTCGTCGTCCATCAGCCGCTGTACCCGGGCCTGTATCTTCTGTATCTCCCGCTCGGAGACGTCCGGTTGGGTGCTGTTCGTGACACCGAGGTCGACGAGGTCGCTCATCCGGTCACGGATAACCTCGCGAACCCGCTCGCGGATCTC
>Ga0207714_1000844_pt1 | contig 20760 bp, 21 predicted proteins | sample PonA232FremontCA_2_FD_187270 | JGI IMG/M metagenome (GOLD analysis project Ga0207714, IMG submission 187270) | Marine sediment microbial community from Fremont, CA, USA - Pond A23 Sediment 2 (SPAdes) | ecosystem: Environmental > Aquatic > Marine > Unclassified | place: USA: Fremont, California...
TCCGGGATCTGGCCATGCACAATCCCTGCAACTGCATTCTGGGCCAGCTTTACGGAGACTATCTGGCCGCCAATACCATGGCCGAAGAGTTGGACGTAGATCTCCGAAATCTGGAGACCAGCTACGGCTTTGACCACGATCCAGATCTGCCGGAGCCGGAGCATCGGCAGTATGAGATCCTGCAATCAGTCTGGGCTGAACAGATCAGAGAGCGACGACAGACCAAGTCCGTCGTAGCCTGAACGCCCCTGAAGCGGCGACCTCCGTGTCCTCATCACCAAATCAACAGGCACTCCTATGTATCAACTCGCCGTCAACAAGGAGCGAGACTCCGTCATGATCTATCAGAAAGACTTTGATAGCGACGGAGTTATGCACCCACGGGTTATTGCAAATCTCTCCATTCCTGTCTGGACATTCTTGACAGCGGCCCTACTGGCCCTCGTGATGGGTCTTGGGACACTTTATGCCCAGGACGCACAGGGAATGGAGCAGGATCGGCCTGTCCTAGAAGAGACGATAACCCCCGCGCACGCGCCTACACCCATAAATACAGAAAAGACAAAATAAGGGGGTGGGTGGGTTGGCGCTCAGTCAGTCGGTTGTTCGCTGGTACGCCCTAAAACACGTTTTGATTCCGTGACAGTGGTGTATTCATAAACCTTCCCAGTGAGGGGCTTAACCGACCTCTCATTTTCCCTCTACGTGTGGCCGGGGCTCTTTATGCCCCGGTGTCTGGGTTTCGCCCAGAAGGAGTGGCTCTCCTGGCGATACTCAAACGAGCCATCACCAACCCTTCTAACCAGAACCAGCAGGATTATGGCAAAGCCCATCAACACAGCAGGCGATACGCAGCAGAATCCCGACAGCGATGAGGGGCTCTGGCGACGTGGCCCCGGAGACTACGTGCCGATCAGTGAGATGTCGGAGAATGACATCCGGTTGGCCTACTACAAGGCCGTGCAGAAGATCGGAGAACACGGGGACAAGATCGTGAGGCATCAGGCGTCCATCCGGAAATTCTTCCAGAAGGCCAACGAGCTGGAGGAAGAGGCCGACCAGCGGGGCATCAGCATGTCTGCGGTGACCCCACGGCAGGCCCTCGAAGACGCCCTTGAACTCACCGAAGCCTAAGCCCCAACCCCTATGTCAAAAGCCACGGTCTACACCTACGACCTGGAGGTGTTCAAGAATTGCTTCATGTGCGCCATCAAGAAGTATGGTGGTGACATGCGGGTTGTGACCGTGTACCCAGGCAAGCAGGACCGGTTGAAGGATCTCATCGATCTCTTCAGCCGGTCCGATGCCTGGTTCATCGGCTACAACTCGATGCACTTCGACGATCAACTGATGAACCTGTTGATCGACAGAAAGGAAGCCCTACTCTCTCAGCCCCGGGTATCTCTTCTGGAAAGTCTCTACCGGACGGCCCAGGAGCTGGTGAACGGCGGTCAGACGAAGTACAAGTATGAGAGCGCGTTCAACCGCATTGATCTCATGCAGGTCGGCGGGCTTCAGAAGTCCCTGAAAATGGTGGCCATCAACCTTGGATGGCCCTGGATTCAGGACTTTCCTTACGACCATACCTATGAAGTGCAGCCGCAAGATCTCCAGGATCTACGCGACTACAACAAGAACGACACCCTCATCACAGAACGGCTCTTCGAGGAATTGCGGGACGAGATCAACCTGCGCTCCTTCATCTCCTCGAAGTACAAGGTGCCGGTCTACTCCCGCAGGGACAGTGGGATCGCCAATATGCTTCTGCGGAAGCTCTACAAGAATCGCACAGGCATCCCTCCCTACCTCTTCACCCGGCAGAAGACAGAGCGTGAAGAGCCCATTCCCATCAAAGACATCGTCCATCCGGACCTCAGCTTCGAGACTTCCCGGATGCAGAAGCAACTCGACGAGATCAAGAGCGGCTCTGTACATCCAGATGGGAAGTTCGAGTACACGGTCCATCTGAACAATCTGGCCTACACCATGGCCCAAGGTGGCCTCCACAGTGAAAACCGACCCTCCCTTTATAGGAGTGACGAGACTGTGCAGTACGTGGATGCGGACGTGGGCTCCTACTATCCCTTCACCATGTTTCTCCACGGCATCAAGCCAGCCCACCTCCAGCAAGGCTTTCTCGACCTGTTGGAGGAGTTGACCCTGATGCGCCTGGACTACAAGAAGCAGGGGAAGAAGCGAGAGGCAGACGCCCTGAAGATTGTCATCAACTCGATCTACGGGAAGACCGGTGACGAGAACTCCTGGCTCTACGATCCCAAGGCCATGTATGGGGTGACGATCAACGGCCAGCTCTTCCTCCTGGACCTCATTGAGAGGCTGGAGATCCACGGCTTCGAGGTGGTCTACGCCAACACCGATGGCGTCACGGCCAAGGTTCCTACAGGTTGCAGAGACGAGTATGAGGCCATCTGCGAGGAGTGGTGTGAAGACACCGGGTACATCCTCGACTACGAGAACTTCGAGGTGATGGCCATTGCGGACGTGAACAACCTCATCGTGCTCAAGGAGAGCGGCAGCGTGAAGCGCAAAGGCCGCCTCAACAAGAAACGGCACCTGGGTACCTGGGGCCTGGGACGGTCCTTCGACAAGCCCATCGTACCAATGGCCATCGAGAAGTACTTCCTGGAGGACATCCCTCCCGCTCAGACCATCTCCGAGCATGAGGATGTCCTGGACTTCTGCATGGCGCACAAGCCCGGGAAGAAATTCGACGTGATCTACGAGCACGTTGAGAATGGACAGCTTCGACGTGAGGAGGTACAGCGCTCCAACCGTTACTTCATCTGTGAGACTGGCAAAGGCGGCTCTCTCATCAAGAAGACGCCGAGCAAGGAACTGGTCTTCACCGGCACCTCCGGGCACAACGTCTACCGGGTAAATTCCAAGCCCACTCCAGAAATGCGGGAGCTGGTCAACGAGCGCTACTACATCGAGAAAGCGCACCAGGAAATCGCCCCTATCGACAACAAACAACTCTCCCTCCTATGAGCGAGATCTATGAGAAAGCCCAGGAGCTGCGGGAAAGTGCCGGAAGCATCTGGGATGAACACCCAGCCCACCCCGTCGAGCATTGGCAGTATGCAGTGGCCAATGATTACACCCGCCTTGGGTACTGGGAGTGGGTTGCCAACAAGCTCCTTCAAGAACCCGCTTCAGCATGACAGAACGAGATCGACGCCAACAGGAAATCATTGAGAAGTGGGAGGAGAACGGTGGGGTGGGGACGGTCATGGCCTGCACCGGCTTTGGAAAGACCCGGTGCGCCCTCATGGAGATCCAGAAGATGTCGGATCACGACCCATCGATGGGAGCCCTCGTGGTCGTCCCCACCATCTACCTCAAAGAGCAATGGGAAGAGCGCCTTGAAGAGCGCGATCTCCTCCAGTATTGCGTCGTCGAGGTCGTCAATACAGTGGTGAAGGAGACCTTCGCCAATGTAGATCTACTGATTCTCGACGAGGTACATCGCTACAACAGCCCGGTCTTCTCTCAGGTCTTCGACCGGGTGGATTACAAGTATATCATGGGCCTTACGGCCACGCTTCCGGAAGGAGAGAAGTACGATCTCACCCGGAGGCGCTGCCCCATCTTCGAGAAGGTCCCGCTGCGCGAAGCCATGCAGAATGGATGGGTTGCTCCCTTCCTGGTCTATAACCTGGGGATTGACCTCTCCTACGCAGAGCGCAAGCGCTATGAGGATCTGAATGAGAGCTACCACCAGCACTTCGCCGCCTTCAATCACAATTTCGAGCTGGCAATGCAGTGCCTTCAGGAGGACAGCAAGGCACGGAGCTACGCACGCCAGCAGAATTGGGACTTTCGGCGCGTGAAGATGCACGCTGCCCAGTTCATCAGGAACGTGCAGAAGCGGAAGAAGCTGCTCTACAACTCGAAGACGAAGATCAAGGCGGCCAAGGCCCTGATCCAGAAGTTCAGCGACCGGAAGATCATCTCGTTTTCCCAGTCCATTGCGGCTGCGGACAAGCTCCAGAGGTACCTGCCTGATCGCGTAGTCACGTATCATAGCGACATGACAGGTACGGAGCAGGACGAGGCCATGGAGTCCTTCCGTGACGGGAGCAATGGCTACCACGTCCTCTCCACCTCCAAGGCCCTGGACCAGGGTGCGGACCTACCACAGATAGACATGGCCCTTGTGGTCAGTGGCACGTCCAAGCCCCTCCAGTCCATTCAGCGCTTAGGACGCACCATCCGGAAAGGAGACGGAAAACGAGCCGTCATCGTCGAAATCTATGCCCGTGACACGCAGGACCAGAAGTGGTTACAGAAGCGTCAGCGCAAAACCCCACGAGAGACGATATACCACGTCCAATCCATCGATGACATCACCATCAACCAACCTGCTGTCAGGACATGATCGAAGATCTTCCACGCTTTATAGACTTCCTCGGGGACCATGAGATGACCACTCGCCAATTCCTCCTCTGCTGGATTCTCTTTCTGGACAAGAGAGAGCACAGTGGTGCTCCGTTGCCCGACGAGGGACCAGCAATCGCCAACATTTACCGCTTTGTGGAGAATGTTGGGGGTTGGTCCGACGAGGAAATAGAAGACCTTGTGCGGCGCGGTTACATCGTTGATCGGGGCAATGACCCGCGCAACATCTACCCCGATGACCTTATCGTGACTGAAAAATTCGTCACGGAGGTCCTGGCTACCAGAAGCCAGTTTGAACAACTCTGGGACGAGTATCCGGCGTTCATGGATGCCCCCGAAGACTACCGGAAGGAGAAGATTCCCCTGAAGGCCGCCGTGAAGGAGGACATCGAAGAGATGTTCTACCGCCGCTGCAACAGCAAGTCCCGCTTCGAGAAGATGATGAAAGCCCTGAAGTGGGCCAAGAAGCACGGCAAGATCAAGATGGGCATCAAGAAGTGGTTGGGCGGCGAGTACTGGAAAGCCCACTACGAAGAGATGAACGAGGATACTCAGCCTGTTCACCGCACCGTCATCTAACCCCCTTCTAACCACATGGGACAAACCTACTGGAAGGACTTCAAGCACAAGGTGGATCGTGGCCGCGAAGGCCTCAACCACTGGATTCCCTTCCCTTTTGACCGCTTCTCAAAGCACGTCGGCATCACCAAGAGGATGTACCATCTCATCGGTGGTGACCCCGGCACCGGGAAGTCAGCCTTTACGCATCTATGCTACATCACCCAGCCCTACAACTGGTGGAAGAACCGGAAGGATGAGACGGACATGAAGCTCCGCATCATTCTCCGCTCCATGGAGAGATCCAAGGAGTACACCATCGCCAAGTGGGTGTGCTGGCGCATCTACTTCAAGTACGGGGTTCTCCTGGACGTGAACGACATCCTCTCCTACGGAGACAGCCGCCTGGGGGACGAGGAATACGAGATGGTCTGCGAGACCCGGGACTACTTTGAACAGATGCAGGAGCACGTCGAGATCATTGATGGTCTGGACAACCCCACCGGCATCTGGAAGCACCTCAGAGGCTGGGCTCATCAGAACGGCGACACCTTCCGGCTCAAGGACGGCTCTCAGCCGCAGAAATACATTGAGCGGGATGGAGGCGAATGGATCAACATCCGAAGCCTCCCGCCAGATGTGGAGATCGACAACCGCTTTGAGAGGATCTACGTCCCCGACGACGAAGACCTGCTGACGATCTTCATCATCGACCACATTGGAAAGGTGCGCCGGGAGCGAGGCTACACCAAGAAGGAGAATCTGGACAAGATGAGTGAATACATCGCGGTGGCCAGAGACCGCTTCGGATTTATTCCCGTGGTGGTCAGCCAATTCAATCGCTCCCTCTCTGACTCAACCCGTAGAAGCCGCCTGAGCGTGGCCCCGGAAAAACAGGATTTCAAGGGGACTGGGAATACCTACGAGGACTGCGACGTGGCGATGGGATTGTTCAATCCCCATGAATATCAGATGGAGGAATTTCCAGACCATAATGGGCTTCCCTCCTACGCCATCCAGAATTTTGTCAATCAGGACGGCTTCAACCGGTTCAGGAGCCTCCATGTGCTCAAAAATACCTACGGGATCGACAATTTCGACATCGGACTCAACTTTATCGGTGAGATTGGGCACTTCCGGGAGCTTCCCAGACCGGAGAACATGACACGGGACCTGTACCAACACTACACGAATGTTGGATAACCCCTTGACAATCACCCCTACAATCACTTCCTTAGACCTACCACTAACCTACTCATGAGCGAACTTATTGGAATCTTCGGGCCGTCAGGCCAAGGCAAGAGTACGGCAGTCCGGACTCTTGACCCCACCGAAACCTTCATCATCAACGTCACTGGGAAGTCCCTTCCCTTCCCCGGCTGGAAGCGTCATTACCAGCAGAAGAAGGGTGGGAACTACTACGCCACGGAGGATCACAACACGATCAATCAGATCCTCACTGGCACTCCCCAGGGTGGTGATGGCCTCATCGGGCGAGAGAACATCAAGAACATCGTGATCGACGACTTCCAGTACCTGATGAGCTTCGAGCTGATGAATCGGGCTCAGGAGAAGGGCTGGGACAAGTTCACGCAGATGGCGCAGCACGCTTTCAGTGTGCTCAACAACGCCCGGAAGATGCGTGAGGACCAGAAGATCTTCATTCTCTGCCACACCGCAGAGAAAGAAGATGGTACTGAAGGGATGAAGACCGTTGGGAAAATGCTCGACGAGAAAATTGTCCCCGAGGGGCTCTTTACTATAGTGCTGTTCACTCACGTGGACAACCAGGAAGACGATCCCTCCAAAAAGTACTTCTTTCAGACGCAGACCAATGGAAAGAGGACTGCGAAGAGTCCGATGGGAATGTTTGACCAGTACCTCATTCCCAATGATCTCCAGTACGTAGCAGACCGGATAGATGAGTATTATCACGGTGAGCCTGCTACGGTGGAGGCCTGAAGTACTACACTGATTGTATAACGAAAGGACCTCCAAACAATGAGCGAAATTGATCTTGACGACCTCACTCAGATCGAGGACGTAGCAGCACGAGGTAAGTCTGACTACGACCTTCGGTACCTGGAGAGCAGAGAGAAGTGGGAGGTCAGCGAACTGGCCTTTAACCACCTGAACCTGAATAAGCAGGCGCTCTCCATGTACGTCCATAAGGACGCGAAGGTCGTCATTTCCGTCCAGTCTCGGGAGCACTCCGAGTTTATGCGTGGACGGGCAGACTCGAAGCAGAAGTCCCGGACCTTCACCAACCGGAAACTCCGGGACATCATGGACCGACTGGGGTATGAGGACGTAGATAGGTTTGCACTCGTCCCTCTTGGCAATCAGACGGGATCCGACGACGTGGATCGTAATTTCTATGCCGTTGAGCCCTGGGAGGATCGGGACATCTCTCCCTTGCTGGAGAGCATCTTGAACAAGGACAACTGAAGCATCACGGGGGAGGCCGCATAACCGGCGGCCTCTCCCTCCCCTGCCGGGGAAAATCTCCTTAGCAACCCTTCTAACCACTTTTCTACAGGACAACTATGAGCAACTTCACCTTTTCCGCTTCCGACGACTCCACGCAGGAGAACAGTCAGGCTCCCTCTCTTCAGCACCCGTACCTGGGTCCGGCCACGCTTTCCGATGTTCGGATTGATGCCCTGGGTGAGAACGATGAATGGGACGTTCTGACCTTTGAGTGGACGTGCCACGGCCCCAATGAGACCGTGGAGGACATGGACTCCGACAAGGTCTTCCGGGACACCCTCTTCCCGCCCCGGGAAAGCGACCTTCAGCCGCGTGAGGAAGGCGGCACGCCGCCCTTCCAGCGCACTATCGACCTCATTGCCTACCGCCTGAAGTACTTCCTTGGCGAGGAGCAGGCCAAGGCGGCGGCCACCACCGTGGATCAGTTCGGGAACGACCCCGGCTCTCTCACGGAGGCGTGGGACAACCTGCGGGAGAATGTCGTGCAGGCCATCGACGAGGTGGACTACAGCGAGAAGACGGTTCGCATTAAGGTCGTGGGGAACGCTTACACCAACTCCAATGGTGAGCGGAAGACCAACGTCCAGTTCACCCGTTACCCGGGCTTCATTTCGGATGAGGACTCCGACCACCCCGCCTCCTTCTCTCGCAACGAGAAGCAGGAGAATAACGAGTACCGGGCTGAGATGAACAAGCAGCCCGCGTCCAGCAACGACATGGCTGCGGCCACTGGCGGCGACGGCGTTCCGGCTGATGCCCCGGAATTTTAGGGCATAGGCGGTAACCGCTAATTGAACTGATGGACAGGACGGGGAGGGGGACCTCTCCCCTCCCCTCCTATCCATTATTGGCCGTCCTTCCCTTCTATCCAGCCATGTCATGCACTTTGAGGCCAGCCTCCCTCTGAGCAAGGAGTTTGTCCTCGAACGCCTCACTGAAGAGGAGATCTTCGAGCAGTACTTGGGCGTCGAGGTCCAGACTCAGAGAAAGTTTCGCAATCCTCTGCGCCAAGACAAGCATCCCACCTGCACCTTCAGTTATCGAGGGGGCAGGCTCCGATTTCGAGATTGGGCCTGGAACCGGCCCATGGATTGCTTCGATCTGGTGGCATACATCTACAACACCAACTACGAAGGAGCCCTTGAGCAGATTGCCGCCGACTTCAATCTGGCGGACAAGAAACCGCGCAAGAAGGCCATTAACCAGATGGCCCTGCGCGAGGAGCACAATAAGAAGGCTTCCCAGAGCGGCCCCTACACGGAGATCCTCGTCCACATCTCAGACTGGAAAGAGCAGGAACGCTCCTACCTGAAAGCCCACGGCATCAGCGGGGAGCAGGTCCAGAAGTTCAACTGCCTTCCCATCGACAAGGTGTGGGTGAACGGCAAGGACATCTGGTACTACTCCGAGGAGGATCCAGCCATTGGCTACTACTTCGGCACCGCAGAAAATGGCCTCCAGCGCTGGAAGATCTACTTCTACAAGCGGGATGAGCGCCGATTCCTCTGCAATACTTCTCTCGTCCAGGGCTGGCCCCAGCTCCCCGACAGCGGAGACCTGTGTGTGATTACCAAGAGCTTGAAGGACGTAATGGCCCTTCACAGCTTTGGCATCACCGCCGTGGCTCCGCAGGCAGAGAGTGTGGCCCCGCCCGACGACAAGATGGAAGAGCTGAAGGGCCGCTTCACCCGTGTGGTGAGCCTCTACGACTTTGACTACGCCGGGGTCTGCACCGCCAATCAGATGCGGAAGGAGCACAACATCCCGGCCCTCTTCCTCACCGATGGCCGATTTGATACCCTGGACTTCGGAGCAAAGGACTTCAGTGACTACGTCCGGGACTTTGGCCGACAGGCCACGTGGGGTCTGATTGAGGAAGCCCAAGGCCGTCTCACTGAGCCTGCAATTAGCTGACAGGGACCTCTACAACCTGATCCAAGCGGAAAGGTCGAGGTCCTACACCCTCTGAACCGACGCCGCTTTCTCGAACCTCTACCCACAAAACCATGAGATAACGTGCAATCTGTAGTTACCCCCAAGACTGAGGCCCTTCAAACCCTCACGATCCCGAAATACAAGACCAAGGTGAAGACCAGCGAGAGCCGCCGCAAGAAGTACTACAACAAGTACGACAGCAAAGGCGTCTCGCGCAGCTACGAAGACTACGACGGGGAGACCATTCCCATCCCTAAAACCTACATGAAGAAGGTTCGGGAGGGGGTCTGGGACTGGAATAGCAACGGCTACCTCATTGATGAGAATGGGGAGCGCGTCGTTGCCAACCCCCGCGCTGCCGGAACTCCCAACTACGAGAGTCTCTCCGGAAATAACTTCTCCAGCGGCTACGTCAAGCCCATTGTGCGAGCCAAGCTGGTTGCCGCACTGAAGGACTTCTACCGACCTTTTGTGCAGGAGCAACTGGAGCCCTTCGACGAGGAGGACTTCCCCCTGGCCGTGCAGTGGAAGTGCTACACGACGCTGGACCGGAGCAGCTTTGACCTCTCCAATTTCTGGTTCTACTACAAATACCTGGAGGACTGTCTCCACGAGGAAGAGGACGGCGACGGAAATCCGGTGACGCAGATCATGCCGGATGACTCCATCCAGTATGTCACCGCTCCTGCTCGCCCCCTTCTCTACCCCATCGATGAATGGGAGGACCGGAAGTTTGTCTTCGAGTTCTATCCGGACACTCGACCAGCAATCAACAACCACCCTTTCTGGAATGATAGCTAACCCCAAATGCCTTCTAACCGCACAGAAGACCCAGGACGAAATCGAGAAGACCCTTCTGCGAGCCCTGGGCGAGATGCAGACGGAGGAGGAGTATCACAACCATCCGTTCATCAGCAACTCCAATTTGAAGACGCTGGAGCAGAGTCCCCGCCTGTTTCATCAGGAGAAGATTCAGGGGGAGTCCGACGACGATCAATCCCGGTTCATGAAGCTGGGTTCGATGATCGACACCATGTTGCTGGAGCCTCACCAGTTCCAGTCCCGCTACGTCGAGGAGCCCAGCGACCTGAAAGAACCGTATTCTTCCAAGGAGAAGGACTTCTGTGAGGCCTATCAGAACGGCCACACTGCCGAAGAAGCCTACCGCGAAGTCTACTCCACCAACGGGAAGAGCGACGAGAAAATCCGGGAGAAGGCCCAGAAGAAGCTCGACAAGTTCGAGGCCTACTTCCAGTTCCAAGAGGAGATTGAAGAGGGAGGCCGCACACCCTACTCCTCCGACGAGCACCAGAAGGCGATGAACGTCTTCTACGACATCCAGAATCACCGCAAGGCCCAGGCTTTCCTGAGCCCTCCGCGCCATCAGGTGCAGCACAAGGAGGCGCAGATGGTGATTCCTTTCGTCCAGAACGGCGTCTTCTGCCGGTCAATGTTGGACTGGGTTGTCGTGGGCCAGGACCGGATCATCTCCATCGATCTGAAGACGACTTCCAAGCAGCTCTCCAGCTTCGACTACTGGTATCGTCGCCGCAGGTACTACCGCCAGCAGGCCATGTACCGCCGTGCCCTGGAGTACAAGTACAGAGGCACCGACTACGAGGACTTGCCGGTAGCGACCTATGTGATTGCCGCCCACACGAAAGAGCCTCACGAGACCATTGTGAGGCGCATCGACAACGCCCTCCTTCGACAGGGCGAACAGGAGCTGGATACGCTCCTGGACCACCTCAAATTCCACATTGAGAACGACGTGTGGCGGCGAAGGCCGAAGTACTACCAGACCAATGACGTGTCCGTCATCCAGCATGACGAGAGCGAGATTCTCCCACTCAACCTTCAGTAACCCATGGCGACCATCAGCACAGTCAAGGACCGTGAGAAGCGGTTCAAGAAGCAGATTGCTGGGCTCGTGGGTGAAGGGTGGGCGAAGCTCCTCTGGAAGGAGTTCACCAAGCCCTACATGAAGAAGATTCAGTCCTTCCTGAAGAAGGAGCGCCGCGTCCACACGGTGTATCCGGCCAAGGAGGATGTATTCCGGGCACTCAAACTCTGTCCGGTAGAGAAATGCAAGGTGGTGGTAATTGGGCAAGATCCCTATCCCCACGACCATGCAGATGGGCTTGCGTTCTCCTGCTCGTCGAACCGGGACATGGCTCCCTCCCTGCACAACATCTTCCAGGAGTTGGAGGACGATCTGGGCTTTCAAGGCCCTGCTCCGGACTCCAGCCTGGACCGCTGGGCAGAACAGGGTGTCCTCCTCCTCAACACCGTTCTCACGGTGAGGGAGGGGGAGCCCCGGAGCCACTCACACATCGGCTGGCAAACCTTCACCCGGCGCATCATCAAGCTCTTGGGGAGCGAAGAAGCGCGGCCCAAGGTGTTTATGCTCTGGGGCAACTACGCCAAGTCTTTCATGAAGGACATCCCTCCTTCCATCGATCCCTTCACTCACTGGTGCATCCAGTCTTCCCATCCCTCTCCCCTATCGGCCTACCGGTCCTTCTTTGGATCCAGGCCCTTTTCTCAGGCCAACGAGAGGTTAAAGAAAGAGGGGTATGAGCCGGTGGACTGGACCAGCAACAACCCGGACACCACTTGATCGGTGTCCGTGGATCACTACACAACTCATCAACCCTTCTAACCGCACTATGCGACAAGCAAAGTTCTCTCCCCGCAAGAAAGTGGATTTTCAGGAAGCAACCGATCCTGATTTGGTCCCCGAAAAGACGGAGACCTACACTCCGCTCTCCAATCTGGAGGTGATTCGGCAGGTCCGAAATAAGGCTGGCCGGATGGGGTACGATATCTCCATGGAGCGCTATCTCATGAACAAGAAGCGCAGCCAGTTCTTCGGCACCTTCGTGCTGGAGAATGAGGAGGGCGGCATCAGCTCCCAGATTGGCGTATGCAACTCCTACGACAAGACGCGCAGCGCTATCGTTGCCCTTGGAGCCAGCGTCCACCGCTGCTCGAACCTCTCCTTCTCCACCTTCAAGAAGTTCCGCAAACACACGGGTGACGTGCATGGGGACTTCGAGGACATGGTGGAGAACGCCTTTGGGCGCGTAGAGGATGAGACCCAGCGAATCCGGCAGCGCTACAACCTCCTCCGGGAGGTGGATCTCAACGACGAAGACGCGGCCTACCTCCTTGGTCGCCTGCTCTACGACCTTCAGGTACCGGTGACCTTGGTGAATGCCACCAAGAAGAGCCTATTGAACGACGACTTCGTGTTTGGAAACGACACGTGGTTCGACTTCCACATGCATCTCACCGACGCCCTGAAGGAGAGTCACCCGCGCAACATGGTGGAGGACCACATCACCACCGAAGAGATGCTCGTGGGTGAGGCCAAGGCCCGGATGAATGGGGCTGACCGCCAGTTGGGCAACCCCAATGCCCATCGCATGACCCGCGTCTCTGGCCGCACTGCCAGCATGGACGTGTAACCTTCAACAAGGAAGGGTGGGGACTCACCATCCCCACCCTCTCCTTTATCTTTCACCACTTCCAACCAACCCTTCTAACCAGCCTATGAAGCTCAACAACACCACTACCGCAGCGGAGGCCACCGACCAGATGGAGGGGCACTCCTACGGGATTGACGAGGAGAACATGCACCTCGCCTACCAGGCTTTCACGCAGTACTCCGACCCCATTTCCTCAATCGTCCGGGAGGTCACCAGCAACGCCGTCGATGCCCACGACGAGGCCAGGATGATCCGGGACGGGGAAATCACCCGCGAAGACTACGAGGACGAGGAGACCTTCGATGAACTGTATCGACGCCTTCAGGACTGGGAGGAGCAGATGGTGGAGATCGAGATCTCCGAACGCCATCCCCTGGACGGAGAGCGGTGGATTGCCTTCCACGACTACGGCCTGGGCCTTTCCCCGCAGCGCATCGAGAAGATCTACTCCCGCTTCTTCTCCTCCAACAAGCGGGATACCAACGACCTGATTGGAGCCTTCGGCCTGGGGAGTAAGTCTCCCCTCTCCTACTGTGATATGTTCGATGTCATCACCCGGTACAATGGCATCGAGTATCACTGGACGGTCTACGAAGAGGCGAAGGCCCCGCGCATTGATCTTCTAAACCGGGAGGAGACCGACGAGCCCAACGGCACCACTGTTCGCGTGCCGATCAAGAGCTTGTCGGACCACTCCAAGTTCCAGGAGGCGTGCAAGAAGCAACTGGCCTATTTCGAGAATCTCTACTTCAAGGGCGGGTTCAGCAATACCGACGAGCTGAATGACTACACCCTCTACGAGGGAGACAGCTTCGTTTACCGCCCCGGCAACACCTTCGACGAACTCCACATCTGCCTGGGCCGGGTCTACTACCCGATCAACTTCGACGTGCTGGACATGGAGCGTGGCTACAGCTACCGCTCCAACAACAAGCACTGGTGCGTCCCCATCGCCCTCAACTTCGACGTGGGGGAGCTGGATGTTGTATGGAACCGGGAGGCCATTGAGTACACCGACCGGACCATCAGCGCCATTCAGGAGAGGGTCGAGAGTCTGAAGGAAGAGTACCGGGACCTGTTTGAGGAGCGCTGCCAGAGCATCTCCTCCATGGAAGAATGGATTCGGACGAAGAACAGTCTGGATGGAAGTACCATCACGACGCCTACCGGCGACGTTGATCTTCCCTACAGCGCCCACCTCATCGACGATACGCGGGTGCCTTACCCCAAGTACTCGAAGCACCTGAAGCACCTTCCCGATCCCTTCCGGCCCTTCAAGTGGCACCGGAAGATCAAGGATGGCTACGTCCAGCAGAAGAGCAAGTCCTACAACGTCAATGAGACGATCCATAACCCGGATCGGAAGGCATTCATCACCCGCTCAGGGCTGAAGAGCCGGAAGAACCGCTACATCAGCGAAGAGCTGGGCCACCATACCTTCCACCTCCTCAAATTCAACGCGAACAAGGTGCGGACTGATGAGGAGACCATTCGGAGGAAGATTGCCCGGTCGAAGTTTGACAGCTCCATGGAAGAGCATCGTATCTCCGACGAGGAGGTTCAGGCCTACCTGGACTTCCAGCAAGAAGGCATCAACTACGTCTTCTCGAAGATCGAAGACTACGATGCCATTGAGATCTCCGAGTCCTTCAAGGAGAAGCTCAGAGAGGAGCGGCGCAAGGCCCGGGAAGAGAAGAAGCAGAAGCGCAATCGGAAGAATACCTTCCCGGCCAAGAAGCTCAAGCGGGGTGGCTCCTGGCGTCACGAGATGAAGTGGAGCCGTGCGAAGCTCCGGTGGAAGAATGTCCTCCGGAACGACACCCTCATCATCTATGGCTTCCGGGCCGATGACGATGCTCTTCAGCGTGCCGGGAAGATCGTGAGGGACATGAGAATTGCCCCCAACGGAAGCCACCGGCACCTAAACACCCAGAAGCTCCGGGTCCTGAAGATCGCCAAGAAGAGAGCAGAGCACTTTGAGAAGTTGGACCGGGCCTACCACGTCGATGACTTCCTGAAGCGGGAGAACCCCATTATCCAGCGTCTTCTGCGGCGCGTGGCCAACAAGCTCGTCAAGGCGAAGAAGCCGGACATGGGATCGATTCCCAAGATGGACGAAAGCGCAAAGGTCCTCAAGAGCGAGGTCAAAAGCTGGCGCACAACCAACGTCAGCTCCCGGCAAATTGAGAGGTTTCTCGACCTCTCAGACGCCGATCATCAGGATGTGAAGCGGTATCTGATCGAAAACTGGGCCGATCCCGCGCTGAAGCGGAAGGTTAAGGCCCTCCGTGGTTACCAGGAGAAGTACCCCCTTCTTCGGTTCATCAACGGATACAAGATTAACAAGCACGATACCCTTCGCAGAGAATTGAACGACTACGCATCCAGTAAGGGTGACATTAACCCTGCCCTTCTTTATCGTTACAACCAGCACAAGACAGACCAGATCAACGATGAGTAGCATTTTCGCCCTCAAGGTAGGTGACCGCGAGAACCCTTCCGCTGTGAAGGTCATCCTCGACGGGAAGCACTACCTGAAGCACGAGAACATCGACGAAATCTATGAGGCAGCCCTGGACTACAAGGCCGCCCCGGAAGACGAGAAGTTAGAGCGTCTGAGCAACCTCCTCGACCCCTATCACCGGGAGACGGTTCTGGGAGAGGAAATCGTCCGGGACAACATGGGGAACTACTACTTGGAGGGTACCGACGTGCCCATTCCAGAGGACCTCATCTCCACAATCAAGGACCTCGAAGACCAGGGTGCTCCCATCGAGCCCCTCACGAAGTTCTGGAAGCACTGTCTCCTGAACCCCAACACGGAGGCCCGGGATGACTTCTTCCGATACTGCCGGGACTACGGGGTGACGATCACGGATGAGGGCTACGCGGTCCTCTACAAGACCGTGGAGAAGAATCCCTACGGGGACGTTCCACAGGACCTTGTGACCTTCATCGGCACGGAGTACCTTCGCATCAAGCGTGCTGGGGAAGATCCCTCCGACTACTACGTGGTCGAGGATGAGGGGGATTACGCCCTTGTGGACTCAAAAGACGCCACATCCCTTGACGCCCAGGGCAGCAATGGGCAGATGGTGGATCCCAGTTCGTTTGACCTTTCCTTCCTGGCTCTTATGCGCGTGGCCGATCAGGAAGGCATCATCTCCAGCTTCCGGATTGAGGACGAGGACAAGGCGTACTTTGAGTACCCGGCTGGCTCCTACCGGACCTACCATGCCCGGAAGGCCGGGGACCTCCCCTTCCCGGAAGTCCAGGACCTCTTCGACGATCTGGATGAGGCCCTGACCCGGATTCAGTCCACGGAGCTGACCTACCATGGCACCCTCGAAGAACTGTATGAGGGCGTCTCCAATAGCTCAGATGCCCCGTACCGCCCCCACCACAAGGGTGGGAATTACGGCAACGAGATCCGGCTTGGGGAATGGGTCCCGATGCCCCGGGAGAAGTGCGATCCCAGCCGGAATAAGTCCTGCTCGAAGGGGCTGCACGTGGGCTCCTACTCCTACGTGGACCGGTTCTCGAACCCCAACAGTGAGATCCTGGCGACTATCGTGAGCCCCCGCGACATCGTGGCGCTGCCCAAGTCGGATCACTCCAAGATCCGGACCTGCAAGTACTACCCCTACGCCGTCATGGAGCGGGACACCGACGACGGCTCCTGGGAGGAGATCGACAGCGTCCACATCAGCGAGGACTTCGTGGAGGACGAGGAGAATCTTCAGAAGCAGCTTGATGGCCTTACGGCCCAGGATGCGCTCACCGAAGAAGAGGAAGACCGGAAAGAGATCCTCGAAGAGCGTCTTCAGGAGGTTCGATAGCCTGATACAGAATAGCCCCGGGGGAGAGACTGTCCCCGGGGCATCTGTTATGCAAAAAAGAAAACCCCGGAGAGCGGTGAACTCTCCGGGGCAAAGTCCGGAAGTAACCAGCTCCCGGCAATGGAATTGGGAGTAACCAGCTCCCAAAAACCCTTCTAACCAGCACAGGACAATGGAGTCACTGAGCTGATATGCGACCCCTGTTATGGAAGGATTCTACATAGGTTCCCGCCCCTGTACAGTTTTTTTACACAATCGGGGAATATGGGCCGTTGGCTAACCACCAACTACTCCAACCCTATCTCCCCCTCACTAACCACCCTTCTAACCACACATAGGACATGGCACGAAAGCCTCGAATCCGTAGCTACGAGGACGCCAAGAGCCTTTTCAAGAAGGCGCGGTTTCCCCAACGCGGGAAGCCACTGGAAAACAACACCCGTCTCTTCAGGCGAGGAGAAGACTACGCAGTCCGTCTCTACTCCACCGACGTGGTGGTCTACCATCCCGATGGGACCCTCACGGTAAGGACTGGAGGCTGGGATACCGTTACCACGGCAGATCGCATAGGCCGCTACAGTCCCATCAGCCTTCGATTCAGGTCCGGCACCGCCTACTTCGTCGGCCCAGATCAGGCCATCGAGACCCACAAGGTCGGCGGGGAGATCTCTGTAGGTGAGGACGGCTACATTCAGGTCAAGGGAGAGAAGGAGCACCAGCTCCTGATGGCCTGATGGCAACCCTCAATCTCTTCAAGCTGGAGACCCCTGGCCCAGTCACGGTGATGGCACCCGGCATTGGGTCTGTCCGAGTCTCCTGCAAGGACTGCGACTCAGAAATCATCCACGGCATCGCAGCCACAGATCGCGGCCAAGTCATCGAGCACTTCTGTGAAGACCACCTCCCAGAAACCGATGCTGTTGGCCGACTCAAGGATGGCCCTAACGTACTTGTTTACCGAATCTAATATCTATGAACAGCCGAGATTTCAACACCTGTCACCCCTTCTAACCAGCCTGTTTCATCATGACCATACCGAAAGAAAGCCCTCAAAATCTACAGGAGATCACCGGTATACCGGTCTCGACGCTCTACACCGTCGCAGACAACGGTAGGGTCAATTCCTCCCACGAAGGCACGTTGGAGATTCACATTGATCGAGAGCTGGTCCGGTGGCTCAAAGAGTACCGTCCTAACCAGACAACCCGTGAGAAAATCAGCAAACGGGGGCTGAAACTCCTTCTCGCAATTGGTTGGGACGACCTACGTCATGCCGAGAAGCAGCAGTATGACGTTGAGAGAATCATCAACAGGATGACGCAGGACGTAGAGGCCATTCGGAACTCCTCCCTCCAGAATCATCTGGACGAGGAGGAGATGGATTCGGAGACGGAATCCCTTCCCAATCCTCTACCGTCCCGGGCATCTCCCATTGAGAGGGCAATGGAATGGATTCGTAGGGTTTTCCGCGCCCTCTTTCGCCCCGTAGCATAAGCAGCACTCTCGAAAATTCAACACCCCCTTAGCATGTCAAACGCTGAAACCACCAACGAAGGAACCGACCACTACCAGCGCGTCCAGGAGTTCATGGAGAAGGCTGGCCAGGAGACTCCAGACGAACCTACGATGCCTGATGCAGATGTCCGGAGGCTCCGGGCCATGCTGATTCTGGAAGAGGCGCTGGAGACCATCGATGCTCTGGGAATCGACCTCATGGTCGAGATTACCCGGGGCGATGAGGAGCTGGATATCGATAGCTTCCGGTTCCTGGAATCCGACGACGCCAATATGGAGGAGATTGCCGATGGATGCGCGGATATTTCCGTCGTCACCATTGGAACGCTCATCTCCTGCGGCATCGTCGATGCACCGCTACTTGAGGAGGTGGATCGAGCCAATCTCCGCAAGTTTGGCCCCGGCCATTCTTTCAACGAGGCCGGAAAGCTCATCAAGCCCGACGACTTTGAAGGGCCTGATGTGCAGGGAGTAATCGAGAATCAGAAGGGGTAAGCTCCCGTCCCACCTTCGCCCTTCTAACCAACCAGACAATGGAGTTCTATGAAGCAACAAGTCAATTTCGATAACTACTTTTCATCTGAAGACCAGCATCCGTACGACGAGGTAGAGTGGGAAACGACCACGGCCTCTATCAAGGATGCTGACGGAGAAGTCCTGTTTGAGCAGGAGGTTGAGTTCCCCACCTTCTGGTCCCAGCAGTCCATCAACATCGTCGCCTCAAAGTACTTCTATGGCGACATCGAGAACGGGAATGGATCCCCGGCTGATGACAAGCGCGAGTACAGCCTGAAGCAGCTCATTGACCGGGTGATCGACACCATCACCACCTACGGAGAAACGGAGGGCTACTTTCCCTCTGCTTTTGCAGCAGAGCGCTTTGCGAGAGAGATGAAGTGGCTCTGTCTGCACCAGTACGCGGCTTTCAACAGCCCGGTTTGGTTCAACGTGGGTCTCTACCAGAAGTACGGCATTGAGACCTCAGACCGGGACAACTGGGTTTGGACCTGGGTAGACGAGTTCGACTACACAGGTGTGAAGAAGGAGGACCCGCACAAGGCTCCGCAAGCCAGCGCCTGCTTCATCATCGACGTGCAGGACACCATCGATGACATCTGGAGGGCTATCCACGAGTCTGCTCGCCTCTTCAAGTTTGGAAGCGGCGTCGGTGCAGACTGGAGCCGCCTGCGTTCCACAGAAGAGAAGCTCTCCGGAGGTGGAAAGCCTTCTGGACCGGTCTCCTTCATGCGGGTCCAGGATGAAACCGGAGGCACCATCAAGAGCGGCGGGAAGACACGACGCGCCGCCATCATGCAGACTCTTCGGTGTGACCACCCCGATGTCTTCGACTTCGCCACCGTGAAGCGCGAAGAGGAGGCCAAGGCCCATGCTCTCATCGAGCAGGGATACGAGGCATCCTTCAATGGGGAAGCCTATCAGACCGTCGCCTTCCAGAACGTGAACCAATCAGTGCGCGTCACCGACGAGTTCATGGAGGCCCTGCGGGATGGTGAAAAGGTCCCGTTGAGAGACGTGGACGGCAACACCATCACGGAATACGACCCGGAGGATCTGATGGAGGAGATTGCCCGAGGTACCTTCGAGTGCGGAGATCCCGGCATCCAGTTCGACGACATCATCAACGACTGGAATACGGTGCCCAATTTTGGGCGCATCTGGTCCTCCAACCCGTGCAGTGAGTTCCTCCACCCAGACAACACGGCCTGCAACCTCGCCTCCCTCAACCTTCGGAAGTTTGAAGGAGAGAAGCGGAAGGTATGGGATGTAGAGGCGCTGGAATCCGCAGCACGCCGGGTCATTACTGCCATGGAAATTCTGGTGGATCTGGCTGGGTATCCTTCGGAGGCCATCGCGGAGAACTCCCACAAGCTCCGTCCTCTGGGGATGGGCTTCGCCAATCTGGGAGCGACTCTGATGGCCAACGGCATCCCTTACGACTCCGACGAGGGCCGTGCTGTAGCTGCTGGACTCCAGTCCATCATTCACTTTGCTGGACTGGACCAGAGCGCAATCATTGCCAAGGAGATGGGGTCCTTCGACGCCTATGAAGACAACGAAGACGCCATGCTTGGAGTGGTTGGAAAGCACCTCTCCGAGCTTCACTGGATGAAGGAAGGCTCGTGCGACTACATCGAGCCAGACAACGTGGATCTTCTCTTCGACTACGCCGAGGAGCTGGGAGACACTGCCCTGGCCCGTGGCCAGAAGCACGGCTACCGAAACAGCCAGATCACGGTGGTGGCTCCGACCGGCACCATCTCCTTCTTCATGGGCTGTGACACGACGGGCATTGAGCCCTCCATCGGCCTTGTGAGCTACAAGCTCCTGGCTGGGGAATCGGACAGCTACATGCAGATCGTGAACGATAGTGTGGAGGATGCCCTGGAAGCGCTGGGCTACGATCACATGGAGCGAGAAAGGGTTCTGGAATACATCAAGCAGGCCGACACCATTGAGGGCTCAGACCTTGACGAAGAGGACCTTCCGGTCTT
>Ga0207714_1000845_pt1 | contig 20745 bp, 19 predicted proteins | sample PonA232FremontCA_2_FD_187270 | JGI IMG/M metagenome (GOLD analysis project Ga0207714, IMG submission 187270) | Marine sediment microbial community from Fremont, CA, USA - Pond A23 Sediment 2 (SPAdes) | ecosystem: Environmental > Aquatic > Marine > Unclassified | place: USA: Fremont, California...
TCCCGGCATCCCGGCTACTGGTTCCCTGCCGCGCTGTGCCAGGAGCGCGACAGCGATCTGCTCCGCGAAGGCACCTTCCTGGCGCTCTGCATCGGCGCCGTTCGAGACGGCGGCTCCAAGGCCAACCTGATCGCCCGGGGACTCTGGTTCCAAACGCTGGTCATGAACCAGGCGGCGCGGCTGGTGGTGCAACAGACGCATCAGTACGGCTTCGACCAGTTCCAGAAAATCACCCTGAACGAATCGCGTGAGCGCCTGGAAAAGCGGTTTCAAAACCGCTTCCACCAAATCACCTGGTCGGAGCACGGCGATCATGACCTTCTCGAAGGGCGGTTCGCGCCCAAGGACGTCCCCAATAAGCTCGAAAAGCTGTTGCGCGATATTGTCACGGGATTCGCGCAGTACCGCGGCTGCAAGCGGGCCAAGCGCTGGCGCACGCCGCTTAGCGGCGAGATCCCAGCCTGTCTGCGCCGAGACCTCGACGGCACACCGGCGAGCTGTCCGCGGTGCGATGAGGACCCGCGACAGCTCAAGCGGCCGCGCCTGGCGCTCGTCGTGCATTTCATCAAGCAGCCCGACAAACCCACGGGGCATGTGCTGGGGCCGAGATGCCGTCATTACGCGCTGCGCCAGGCGCATGACCAGCAGGCCAACGTCCTGCTCAAGCTGCTCCACCACTCGGCGGTCGCGCGGCACCTCGTCACCGGCATCGATGCCGCCGCGAACGAGCTGGACGCGCCGCCCGAGGTCTTTGCGCCCTTATTCCGCCGGCTGCGTCACGCCGGCATCCGGCACGCCACGTATCACGCGGGCGAGGATTTCAAGCACCTCGCCGGCGGCATTCGCGCGGTCTGGGAGGCGGTGACCTTCCTCGACCTGCGCGACGGCGACCGCATCGGTCACGGCACCGCCCTGGGCATCGATCCCACGCTCTGGACCACGCGCATGCCGCGCGACATGGTGGTTCCACGGGGCGAAGCCCTGGACGACGCCGTGTTCGCGTACTGGCGACTGGCCCGCTGCGAGGGGCACGCACAGACCCGGGCCCGGCTGGCGGACCGTATCGCCGAATGGAGCGAGGTGCTCTATGGCGAACCCATCGGCCCGGACACGCTGCGTCAGGCCTGGCAGCTGCGCGAGCGCGACCCGCGCCTGATCCGCGAATCCCCGCATGCCACGTGGATCAGTCCGGACCGTCAAGCGGAGGCCGACCGGCTCGACGACGCGCGCCAGCGGATGCCCAAGGCGTTTGAGATCTTTGAGATGTATCACGCACCGGAGCGGCGGTCCCGCTTCAGGGAGCTTGTTCCGCTGACCGACGGTGAGGGGGAGGTGCCCCTCTACCAACCGCACGACCTCCACGCTCTCCAACAAGACGCGGTGAAGATGCTCAACGACAGGCACGTCGTCATCGAAACACTACCGACCAGCAACGTGCGCATCAGCCTGTACGGGCACCACGCCGAGCACCATCTGTATCGCTGGCTCGGTGTTTGTGACCCTGAGGGGTTCAGCGATACCCACCGGCCGACCGTATGTGTGGGCAGCGACGATACCGGCATCTTCGCGACGAACCTGCGCAACGAGTACAGCCACATCTACCTGACGCTGCGCGACACCTACGGCTACAGCGACCAAGCGGCGACGGACATGATCCGGCGCCTGAACGACAACGGGCGCCGGCACTTCTTCACCGAGGAAATGCCGGAAAGCGCCGCCCGGCGCTGACCGCTCCGGCCGGCCGGCGCGCGTCGGCGGCCGCTGGGTCGCGGACCGCCGGCGCCCGGCGTTTCAACCGCCACTCACTCCGCCATCGCGGCGGCGATGGTGTCGGCCTCTTTCGCCATGTCGAAGTCGCGCTGGCTGAGCCCGCCCACGTCGTGGCTCGACAGGGTGATGTCGACGCGGTTGTAGACGTTGAACCATTCCGGATGGTGGTCCATCTTCTCCGCCACCATGGCCATCCGCGTCATAAACCCGAAGGCCTGATTGAAGGTCTTGAATTTGAAGCTCTTGTGAATAGCTTCACGGCCATCGGCCAGCGACCATCCCTGGACGGTCTCCAGCGCCGTGTTGCGTTCGGACTCGCTCATCTTCGCCGACATTCTCGTCCCCTTTGGTTCGGTGGCTCGGCTCGCGAGGATCGAGGTGGCGACGCGGCCCAGGCCGGTCAAGCAAACGCCCGAGAAACGTGTTAGACTCCGCCCCATGGCACACTTCCACGACGTCGAACGCTTCACCACACCCCCGGACCTGCCCGACATCGAGGCCATGGCGCGCGAGGCGATGGCCCTCATCCCGCCCGAGCTGCGGCGCTGGGCCAACGGCGTGGTGGTCCAGGTGGCAGACTTCCCGGACGACGAGACCATCGAGGAGATGGGCCTCGAATCGCCCTTCGACCTCCTGGGCCTGTACCGCGGGGTCAACCTCCTGGAGAAGTCGGTGAGCGAGTCCGCCGCGGACGTGGACACCATCCACCTCTACCGTCGCCCCATCCTGGACTACTGGTGCGAAACCGGCGAGGACCTGCGCGACCTCGTGCGCCACGTCCTGATCCACGAGATCGGCCACCATTTCGGCTTCTCCGACGAGGAGATGGAGCAGATCGAACAGGGCGTCTCGCCGCGCTGATAGGCGCGCTGCCGGGCGGCGCCCACTACAGCGGCTGCCCGCGCACCAGGCGCGGCAGGTCACCCAGCGTGCCCATGGCGTGGCGCATGAACAGCATCTTCAGCGGCCCCAGCCGGTCCACCGCGGCCATCCCCAGGTCGCGCGCCAGCCGGACCGGCCCGAGATCGTTGGAGAACAGCCGGTCCAGGCTGTCGGTCGCCGCCACCAGCATCAGGTTATCCGGGCGGCGCCAGCGCTGATAGCGCAGCAGCACGTCCCGGTGACCCACGTCCAGCCCGAGCCGCCGGGCGTCCACGATGCACTCGGTCAGCGCCGCCACGTCGCGCAGCCCCAGGTTCAGCCCCTGGCCCGCAATGGGGTGGATGGCGTGCGCCGCGTCGCCCACCAGCGCCATGCGCCGGTCGATGTAGCTGTCCGCGTGCAGGCCCGAGAGCGGATAGCGGAACTTGGGCGCGATGGGCCGGACCTGCCCGTGGCCGTCGCCGAAGCGGCGCAGCACCTCTCGCGCGAAGCTATCGTGGTCCAGCTCGACGGCCTTCTGCGCCATGGCGTGGCGTTCCGTCCAGACGATGGAGGAGCGGTGCGTGCCGTCGGGCGCGTCGGGCAGCGGCAACATGGCGAACGGCCCCGACGGCAGGAAGTGCTCGTACGCCGTGCCCCGGTGCGGTTTCTCGTGCGCCAGCGTGGTGACCACGCCCGACTGGTCGTACTGCCAGCGCCGGGTGCGGATGCCCGCGTCCGCGCGCAGGCGCGATCCCCGGCCGTCACACGCGCACACGAGGCGCGCCCGGATGCGCGTGCCGTCGGCGAGGCGTGCCTCCACGCCGGTCTCGCGGCGCACCACGCGGGTCAGCTCGACCGGCGCCAGCTGGCGCAGATTGTGCTGTGTGGCCAGGAAGCGCTGCTGGGCGAGGCGCAGCAGCCGGTTTTCCACCAGGTGGCCCAGCGGCTCGCCCACCGTGCGGTGGTCGTAGTGCAGCCCCAGGGGCGACGCTGCCGCGCCGATGCGCCCGTCCGTAACCGAGATGTCCAGGATGGGCTGCGCCTCCGGAACGTGATCCCACAGACCGATGGCCTCGAACATGTGGCGCGAGCCAGCGGCGATCGCCGAGGCCCGGCCGTCGAAGCGCTCGCCGAGCACGCTCGCCGGATCCGCCCGGTCCAGCATGACCGTGGGCACGCCGCTCGCCGCCAGGGCACCGGCCAAGCTCGCCCCCACAAGCCCGCCACCCACGACGAGCACCTCGGTATCGATCCGTTCCGGCTGGGCCATGCCACCTCCTGCGCTCCCGTCCGGAGAATTACGGGACACCCGCGCCGTGTCCAGGCACCGCCGCATCCGCAGACCGTCTCCGCCGTCCGTCTGCGGCGCGATGACGCGGCAGCGAAGCGGCGGCCCGGTCTCGAAAAGCCGGGTATGCGCCGGGTGGTATCGTCTTTAAACCAATTTTTAGGACCCTGCCGCAGGCTTTTGCGCCGCGGGTTCCCGACCCCGCCAGGGAGATACGCGCAACTGGGGAGGCTGACATGCATCGGAAATTCCTGGCGATGGCCGCCGCGGCCGTCTTGGCGCTGAGTTTTGGGCGGCCTGCACCGACGCTAGCCGAGACCGTCCGCGCCACGACCGTGAACTGGGCGCCCTACTACGGCGAGACCCTCGACGACGGCGGCGTCATCGCCGCTCTCGCCCGGGCGGCGTTCCGCCAGCAGGGCCACACGCTCAAGGTGGATTTCGTGCCCTGGAAGCGCGCCCTCGCGATGGCCAAACGCGGCAACTACGATGCCCTCCTGGGCGCATACTACAGCGAAGAGCGGGACACGCATTTTCACTTCAGCAAGCCGTTCTACAACATTGAGATTGGCTTCATGGCGCTGAACAAGCTCGGCGTGTCCAGGTACGATAGCCTTAAGGACCTGAAGGGCTACCGCATCGGCTTCAACGACGGCTGGGCGTACGGCGAGGCGTTCGAGAAGGCCGACTTCCTGAACAAGGATCCGGCATCCAACCAGACCCTGAATGTGCGTAAGCTGTTCCGTGACCGCGTCGATATCGTCGCCATGGCGCGCGGCATTTTCCGCTACGAGGTGAACCACCTGGAAAACGCCAGCCTGGATGCGGTGACCTTCATCGACCCGATCCTGCGTACCGGCCAGCTCCACATGCTCTTTCCCGAGAACCTGGCGAACGCCACCGAACTGCGCGACGATTTCAATGCGGGCCTGGCAGCCATCCGCGAAGACGGCACCTACGACGAAATCCTCGCCGAGTACGGGTTTTGAAGGCGATCTGCGACCAACCCGTCGCGCACGGCGGCGCGCCGCCGACGCGCCGCCGCTTTCACCCGACCGGAGCCCTGGCTATCGGGCGTAGGTCCCCTCAAGCGTGGTCGAGGCGATGGCGCTGGTGTTGATCATGAAGCCGGCGAGCGATGCCGTGGCATCCGCCGGCACGCCGAGCTTCGCCTTGGGCAGGGCGTAGAGGGTGAAGGTATAGCGGTGGGCCGGATCGGCCTCGGGCGGACAGGGGCCGCCCCAGCCCTCGATCCCGTAGTCGTTGCGGATCTGTCGCGCCGGCGCGTCCAGCGGAAGCTCGCCGGGCGTGCCCGCACCGCGTGGCAGTTTGTCAACGCTGGCGGGGATGTTGATCACGACCCAGTGCCAGAACCCGGCGCCGCCCGTGGGCGCGTCCGGATCGTGGACCATGAGGGCGAAGCTCTCTGTGCCCTCGGGCGCATCGCGCCACGTCAGGGCCGGCGAGACATTGTCCCCGGTGCAGCCGAAACCGTCGAAAGCATGGGTTGCCGGGATGGCCTCGCCCGGCCCGAACGCCGGGCTGCTGAGGTCAAGGGCGTGGGCCGGCCCGGCGAGGCCCACGGCCAGGGCGGCGGCTGCCGACCAGTGCGGTCGCGACATCGGATTTCCTCCAGCTCGTTGACACCGATGCGGCATATTGCCCGCGCCGCAGCGCGTGAAGGGCGATTTCTGTCGCAGGCTGCGCTGCCGCTGGGCCGCCGAACCAGCATACCGCGCCGGGCTCCGGCCCGCCGGTCGCAACTGTGCCCGGCCCCTGGCGAAGCGCGTGGCCACCGGTTCACCGCCCTGGGATGACGCGAACACCTGGGCGAACCATCTTTCAGCCCGACAAGCAACGGGAGTTGGGCATGTTGCGCAGACTGAGCATCCTCGTCGCCCTGGTATTGCTCGTATTCGGCGCCGGGCGGGCACACGCGGAAACCGTCGAGGCGGCGACGGTGAGCTGGGCGCCGTATTACGGGGCCGGCCTGAAGGACGGCGGCGTCGTCACCGCCCTCGCCCGCGCCGCCCTGGCCCGCGAAGGCCATCGCCTGACGGTCGATTTCGTCCCCTGGGACCGTGCCGTCACCATGGCCAAGCGCGGCGAGTACGACGCCGTGCTGGGGGGCTACTATACCGAGGCGCGCAGCCGCTACTTCCACTTCAGTGCGCCGCTGTACGCCATCGAGGTCGGGCTGATGGCGCAGGACTCGCTGGGAATCGCGGGCTACGACCGGCTCGAGGACCTGCGCGCCTACCGGATCGGCTACAACCGGGGCTGGACTCACGGCCGGGCGTTCGCCACAGCGAGCTATCTCGACAAGCGCGCCATCGGCGACGACAGCGCGCTGGTGCGCGGCCTGTTCCAGGGCGAGCTGGACATGGTGGCGATGCCGCGCGGGGTCTTCCGCCACGAGGCCGCGCAGCTCGCGAAGGCCCCGCTGGACCGGGTGACCTTCCTCGACCCGCCGCTGCGCACCACGCGCCTGCACATGATGTTCTCGCGCGAGCTGGAGAACGCGCCGGCGCTGCACGACGCCTTCGACAAGGGCCTAAAGGCCATCCGGGCGGACGGGACCTACGCCGAGATCCTGGCCGACTACGGGTTCTGAACCGGGGGTCGCATCCCGCACGGCCCCATCCGAAACGGACTGCTCAGCAGAGGCGCAGTTGATGACGCTCTGACCATTTTATGGGCACGGTCATCAGAGTGAACATATAATGGGCAGTCCGGAGCGTGCCCCGGCGCCCGGACCTCCCCTCGCCTTTTCGATTAACCCCCTGATATATCGTTGTTTTTTCGGCCGGCCCGCGGATTGGCACGGGATGTGCTGTTCCCTTCGCGGGTGCAGCACACGCTGCGCTTCACGCGGTGTCATCCACCCGCACCGCATGCGTTGCGGTGCAACGAAGGGAGAGCCGGCCATGAAGATGCTCACGGCAATCATCAAGCCCTTCAAACTCGACGACGTGCGCGAGGCGCTGACCGGTATGGGCATCGAGGGCCTGACGGTCAGCGAAGTGAAGGGTTACGGCCGTCAAAAGGGCCAGACGGAGATCTACCGCGGCGCCGAATACGCCGTGAACTTCCTGCCCAAGGTCAAGATCGAGGTCGTCCTCAGCGACGACCGTGTCGAGTCCGCGCTCGAGGCCATCACCCAGGCCGCCAATACCGGCCGGATCGGGGACGGCAAGGTGTTCGTCTTCGACGTAGCCGAGGCCGTGCGGATCCGCACGGGCGAAAAGGGCCAGGACGCGCTTTAACGACAAGGGGGTTGTCGCGCCATGACACGCTTGTGGAAAAACACGCTCGCCGGCGGCGGACTTGCCGGCGCCGCCCTCCTCGCGGCCGCGCCCGCGCATGCGGCCGTAAGCGAGGAGACGGCATTCGTCTTCAACTCATTCTCGTTCCTCGTCCACGGCGCGCTTGTGATGTGGATGGCCGCCGGTTTCGCAATGCTCGAATCCGGCATGGTTCGGTCCAAGAACACCGCCGCGATCTGCCTGAAGAACATCGCGCTCTACTCGACGGCCGGGTTGCTCTATTACCTCATCGGTTACTCGCTGATGTACGTCGACGTGGGGTCGTTCATCGGAACCCTCGGCCTCTACAACCCGGCCGGGCCCGAGCTTGACCTGATCAACGGCGATTCCAGCGAGGCGACGCTCAGCGCCGTCACGGGCGCGGGCTATGCGTCGATGTCCGACTGGTTCTTCCAGATGGTCTTCGTCGCCACGGCCGCGTCGATCGTCTCGGGCACCGTCGCCGAGCGCATCAAGGTCTGGCCCTTCATGCTCTTCGTCGTGGTGCTGACGGGGATCCTCTATCCCATCCAGGGCTCCTGGACCTGGGGCGGCGGCTGGCTCGCCGAGATGGGCTTCGCCGACTTCGCCGGTTCGACCATTGTCCACTCCGTCGGCGGCTGGGCCGCGCTCACCGGCGCCCTCATCGTGGGTCCGCGCGCCGGCAAGTACGACGCCCAGGGCAACGTCCGCCCCATGCCCGGCGCGAACCTGCCCTTGGCGACCCTGGGCACGTTCGTCCTCTGGTTGGGCTGGTTCGGCTTTAACGGCGGTTCCCAGCTCGCGCTCGGCTCCGCCCTGGACGTTGCCGCGATGGCCATCGTCTACGTCAACACCAACCTCGCCGCGGCGGCAGGCGTCGTGGCGGCCATGGTGACCACGCAACTGATCTACAAGAAACTCGACCTGACCATGGCGCTCAACGGCGCAATCGCCGGGCTCGTGTCCATCACCGCCGGCCCGGACGTGCAGAACCACCTGATCGCGCTCATCATCGGCGCCATCGGCGGTGTGCTCGTGGTGCTCGCCATCCCGATGCTGGACAAGGTCAAGATCGACGACGTGGTCGGTGCGATCTCGGCGCACCTCGTCGCCGGCATCTGGGGCACCCTGGCCGTGGGAATCTTCGGTGGCGGTGACATCGTCGTGCAGGTCATCGGTATCGTCGCCATCGGCGCCTTCGTGACCGTGACCAGCGCGATCGTCTGGCTGGCGCTGAAGTACACGGTGGGCCTGCGGCTTTCCGACGAGGACGAGGTCAGCGGGCTCGACCGCACGGAGCTGGGCCTGGAGGCCTACCCCGAGTTCGGCCGCGGCTCGCAGCTCGTCTAACGCGGTCTCTCGGCCGGGCCCCGGCCGCGCGGGGCGGACCCCGCGCGGCCGCATCCCTCCCCGGACGACCTGGGCCCGGAAGGTTCCGCCTTCCGGGCCTTTTTTGCGTCGGCGGCGGGCGAAAACCCGATGCTGCGCCCGCGCGCTTCTGTCCGACTTGCGGGCCGGCGGCACCCGGCCGCATCTGTATAAGAGTGGGCTAAAACAGGTATGACGAAGCGAGGAGAAACACGGCCATGAAGCGCTTCGCCGTGACCAGCCAGAACTACCGCACCATCACCCCGCACGCGGGCAAGACGCGGCGCTTTTTGATCTACGACGCGGGTCCGGAGACGGACCCCAAGCTTGTCGACAAGCTCGACCTGCCCAAGGACCAGTGCCTGCACGAATGGGGCAACAAGGACGGTCACCCGATCTTCGAGATGGACGTCGTGATCGCCGGAACATGCGGCGTGAACTTCGTGCAGAAGCTGGGCAACCGCGGGGTCGAGGCCATCCCCACCCCGGAGACCGACCCGGAGACGGCGATCCGCAAGTACTTCGCCAGCACCCTTCCGGTGGATGAGGTGCACGACCACCACTGCTGATCGCGGGGCGGCTTGCCGGGGCGCGCGGGCGTCCTCTACGATCGGTGCGCGCCACGTTCAGGAGCCCCCGCATGTCCGCGCCGGTCGTTGCGCAGAGCCGCGCGATTCAAGCTTTCCACCCGTTCATCAAGCTCAACCGCTTGCTCGCCGACGTGCCCGCGGGGCCCTCGCCCGCGCCGGGCGGAGAGCCGGTCAAGCTGCAAGTTGGCGAGCCCCAGATGGCGCCGCCGGCGCTGATCGCGGAAACCATGGCGCGCGCGACCGGGTGGAACCGCTATCCGCCGCCGCGCGGGACGGCCGAGTACCGCAATGCGGCGCACGGCTGGCTCGCGCGGCGCTACGGCCGGGGCGCGGATCTCATCGACCCGGAGACGCAGATCCTGCCCGTCCCCGGCTCGCGCGAGGGGCTGTTCTTCGCCGCGCTTGCCAGCGTCGGCGGGGAACGCGACACCATCCTGCTGCCCAACCCGTTTTATCACGTCTACGCCGGCGCCGCCGTGGCTGCAGGGGCACGCCCGGTGTTCGTGCCCGCCACCGCCGAAACCGGGTTCCAGCCGGCCTACGACCGGCTCGACGCGGCCACGCTGGACCGCACGGCGCTGGCCTTCGTGAATTCGCCCGCGAACCCGCAGGGTAGCGTTGCGGATACGGCCATGCTGGCGCGATCGATCGCGCTGGCGCGGCGCCATGATTTCGCCATCGCGCTGGACGAGTGTTACGCCGAGATTCACGACGGGACGCTGCCACCCGGGGCGCTGGAAGCAGCGTTGGAGCTGGGTGGTGGTACGGCGAACATGCTCGTGGTGCACTCGCTGTCCAAGCGATCCAGCGCGCCCGGCCTGCGCTGCGGCTTCATCGCCGGTGATCCGCGCTGGCTGGACCCGCTGGATGCGGCGCTGCGCGTGGGCGGTGCAGGTGTGCCGCTGCCCGTGCTCGCGGCGGGCGCGGCGTTGTGGCAGGACGAAGCCCATGTTGCGGCAAACCGGGCGCGCTATCGGGAGAACTTCGCCGTGGCCGAACGCGTGCTTGGCGACCTGCAGCCGAACGTGCGCCCGGCGGCCGGGTTCTTCCTCTGGCTCGACGTGGGCGACGGCGAGGCCGCGGCCGTGAAGCTCTGGCGCGAGGCGGGCATCCGGGTGCTGCCGGGCGCCTACATGAGCGTCCCCGACGCCGCGGGCGACAACCCGGGCGGGCGCGAGATCCGCGTGGCGCTGGTACATCCGCCCGATCAGACCGAGGCGGCGTTGACCCGCCTGCGCGCCGTGCTCGAGCCCGAGCTGCGCAACGCCCGGAACGAGACGACAGCGGACGGAGCCGCATGACGACCACCAGCGACAGCGGCCAGCCCGTGGCAGGCGGCGACCTGCGCGCCCTGCCCGGCCGCCTCGGCGCATTTATCCGGCGTCGCCTGCACGATCTCGCCACCGCGGCACCGCTGGTGGCGGCGGCGGCGCTGCTGCTCGCGCTGCTCACCTACGACCCCGCCGATCCCAGCGCCAACGTCGCCGTGGACGCGCCGGTGAGCAACCTGCTGGGCACACCCGGTGCGGCCGTGGCGGAGATCCTGCTTACCTGGTTCGGGCTTCCCGCGTTCCTGGCCATCCCCTGGCTGGCCGCGTGGAGCTGGCGCCTGCGCCGCGATGGCCGCCCCCCGCGGCGCTGGTGGCTGCGCCTGCTGCTTCTGCCGGTTGCGTTGGGCCTGGCGGCGACCGCGCTGGCGCCGCTGCCCGCGCCGGCGAGCTGGACCCTGCGGAGCGATCTGGGCGGTGTCGTGGGTGTCCTCGGCCTGACCAACACGGCCGCCGGCCTGAGCGTACCCGCATGGAGCGTCAGCCTCGCCGCGCTGGCGGGGGCCGTGGCACTGGGCCTGCACGTCCTGGCCCTGCATCGCTCGGAGTGGCGCGCCATGGCGCAGGGTATCGGCCGCTTGGGAAGCAACGCCGGCGCCCGGGCGGCCGCATGGCTGGACGTGCACCGCCTGCCGCGGATTCCCATGCCGCGGGTGCGCCTGCCGGTCCGCCGGGCCGAGGCGCCAGCGGAGCCGCCGGGCCCGCGCAAGGAACCCTCGCTCGTCACACCTGCACCGGCAGCCGAGGACGCAGCCGAGGCGGAGCAGCCAGCCCCGGCAAGCCCGGCGGCCCCGGCCGATGCCACAGCCGAGCCCGTACCCGAAGCCGAACCGGCGCCGGCGGCCGAAAAGCCCCAGGTGAAGCGGGAGAAGAAAAAGAAGGACACGGCCAGGGCCGCACCGCCGCCTTCGGGCACGACCGCGGTCGAGGCCCCAGCTCCCGCGCCGACGCCGAGCGCGGCCAGCGGCACCCTCGTCCACGCCGACGGCGGCGAAGGCTATCAGGCGCCGCCGCTGGAGCTGCTCTCGCCGCCCGATCCGAACCAGAAGAACGACGTCTCGCAGGACGCCCTGGAACAGAACGCCCGGCAGCTCGAGCAGGTCCTCGCCGACTTCGGCGTCAAGGGCGAGATCGTGAAGGTCCGCCCAGGCCCGGTGGTCACGCGCTACGACCTGGAACCCGCACCGGGAACCAAGACCAGCCGCGTGGTGGGCCTCGCCGACGATGTGGCGCGCGCCATGGCGGCAGTATCCGTGCGCATCGCCGTGGTTCCGGGCTCCAGCGCCATCGGCATCGAGCTGCCCAACAAGGCGCGCGAGGTGGTGTTCCTTCGCGAGCTTCTGGCGTCCGAGGACTTCGCCAACGCGGACGAAAAGCTGCCGCTCATCCTGGGCAAGGACATCGCCGGCAATCCGCGCATCGTGGACCTGGCAAAGATGCCCCACCTCCTGGTCGCCGGAACCACCGGCTCGGGCAAGTCGGTCTCCGTCAACGCCATGCTGCTGTCGCTGCTCTACCGCATGTCGCCCGAGCAGTGCCGGATGATCCTGATCGACCCGAAGATGCTCGAGCTTTCGGTCTATGCCGATATCCCGCACCTTCTCTCGCCCGTGGTGACGGACCCGAAGAAAGCCGTGGTGGCGCTGAAGTGGACGGTGCGCGAGATGGAGGACCGCTACCGCAAGATGTCGCGCATGGGCGTGCGCAACATCGAGGGCTACAACCAGCGCATCCGGCAGGCGCGCGACAACGGCGAGATGCTCACGCGCCGGGTCCAGACCGGCTTCGACCCGGACACGGGCCAGCCCGTCCACGAGGACCAGCCGCTGGAGATGGAGCCCATGCCCTACATCGTCATCGTGGTCGACGAGATGGCCGACCTGATGCTGGTGGCGGGCAAGGAAATCGAGATGGCCATCCAACGGCTGGCGCAGATGGCACGCGCGGCCGGCATCCACGTCATCATGGCCACACAGCGGCCCTCGGTGGACGTCATCACGGGCACGATCAAGGCGAACTTCCCCACACGCATTTCCTTCCACGTGACCTCGAAAGTGGACAGCCGCACCATTCTGGGCGAGACGGGCGCCGAACAGCTCCTGGGCCAGGGCGACATGCTCTACATGGCGCACGGCGGCAAGATCACCCGCGTGCACGGCCCGCTGGTTACGGACGAGGAGGTCGAGGGCGTGGTTGCCCACCTGCGCGCGCTCGGCCCGCCCGACTATGTCGACGAGGTCACCAGCGAGGAGGGCGACAGCGGTACGGCCGACCTGATGCCCGGCGGTGCCGGCGGAAGTGGCGACGACGGCGGCGACGGCGATCTCTACGACAAGGCCGTCCAGGTCGTCCTGCAACACAAGAAGGCGTCCACCTCGTTCGTCCAGCGCCAGCTTCAGATCGGCTACAACCGCGCCGCCCGCCTGATCGAGCGCATGGAGAGCGAGGGCGTGGTCAGCCCCGCCAACCACGTGGGCAAGCGTGAGATCCTGATCGACAGCCAGGGGAACCGGGAATGACGACGACGAAACGGGGCCCGCGAAGCGTCGCGAGAGCCCTTCTCGCGACCCTTCTGGTAGCGATGGCCGCGCCGGCGCCCGGGGCTGCCTCCGAGCCGAAACAGGCCGCCCGGCTGTCCGAAGCCGACGCGGAACTCGTCGCGCAGGTGGAGGCGTACCTGAGCGGCGTCGACACCCTCCACGCGCGCTTCCGCCAGGTTTCCTCCAATGGCGGCCGGGCGACGGGCGAGCTCTGGCTCGACCGGCCGGGCAAGCTGCGCTTCGAGTACGACCCGCCGCACCCGCTGCTGCTCGTGTCCAACGGCCGCTTTCTGCTGCATTACGACCGCGAGCTGGAGCAGACGAGTTACGTCCCCATCTCGCGCACGCCGTTGTGGTTTCTGATCCGCGAGCGGATCGATCTGTCGCGGGCGGAGGACTACGCCCTGGCCGGGGTGTCGCGCAGCGCCGAGCGCGTCGTGCTCCACGTGGTCCGCGACGGTGCCGAGCCCGGCGAGCCCGGTTCGATCGCCGTGCTGTTCCGGCGCGATCCGCTGCAGCTCGCCGCGTGGCGCATCGTCGACCAGCAGGGCATCACCACGACCGTGCGCCTGGAGAATCCGGCGTTCGGCGTCGACGTGGCCGCAAAACGCTTCGATTTCGGTGAACTCGACCTGCCGGAGCCGGGGCGGCGCCCCGAAAACCGCGGTCGCTGACGCGTGAACACGACCGGCTTGCCGCACCGCACCGCCATCGCCATGTCCTGTCCATGATGCGCGCGCCGGAGGCCCCTCTCGTTCTGCTCCCCGCATGCCGGCTGGACAAGGACGGTCAATCTTATCACACCATCGGCGACAAGTACGTTCGTGCCATAGCCGCGGCAGCGGGCGGCCTGCCCCTGATGCTGCCGTCGCTCGCGGATCATTACGATGTCGACGCGATCGTGGCACGGGCGGACGGGATCGTGCTCACTGGCAGCCCATCGAACGTCCACCCGGAAGCCTATGGGCGCGCCAGCGACCCCGGGGCCGAGCCGCACGACACCTGGCGCGATGCCGTGACGCTGCCGCTCATCCGCGCGGCGCTCGCGCAGGCGTGCCCGCTCCTGGCGATCTGCCGCGGCATGCAGGAACTCAATGTCGCGCTTGGCGGGACGCTGCACCCGCGCCTGCACGAGCTGGCCGCGCGCATGGATCACCGCCGGCCGGACAGCGACGACATTGCGGTGCAGTACGGCCCGGCGCACACGGTGACGCTCCGCCCCGGGGGCGTGCTCGCCGGAATCGTGGGGGCTGAAACGCTGACGGTGAACTCGCTACACTGGCAGGGCATCGAGCGGCCCGCCAACAACCTGCGTGTGGAGGCCACGGCCGAGGACGGCACGATCGAGGCCGTCACCATGCCGGACGCGGCCGGCTTCGTGCTGGGCGTGCAGTGGCACCCGGAGTACGCGCCGGAGACCAATCCCGGCGCGTGCGCCATTTTCGGCGCGTTCGGTGCAGCGGCGCGGGAACGCGCCGCGCGCCGCAGCTGACGGCGAATCGGATTCGTTCGTCACAGGTATACGTTTCGATCTGTCTATGTTCTCCGCACCCCCTTGACCGGACGGCCCAGCACACCAGATTCCCGGCCAACGCCGGTCTGCAATGGGCCGGCGGCGCGGAAAGGTGGTCCTCCCCCTGCCACCCGACCGCATCTCCGCGGAGATCGGAGCGTCCGGCGTCCCCCCACCGGACGCTCCACTTTTTGTGACGTGCTTGCCGCAACCCCCGGCACCCCCTAGCCTGCGCCGCCATGCGTCTCGCTACCTGGAACGTGAACTCGATCCGCACGCGCCTGGATCACCTCGCCCGCTTCGCGGCCGAGGCGGACCCGGACGTGATCTGCCTGCAGGAGATCAAGGTCGCGTCCGCCTCCTTCCCGGCGGAGAAATGCCGGGCCTTGGGCTATCCCTACGTCGCGGTTCATGGCGAGAAGGGCTACAACGGCGTGGCGATCCTGGCGAAGGTGCCATTCGATGCCGCGGCAAGCTGGTCCTGGTGGGGCAAGGACGACGCCCGCCACCTTGCCGTTCACCTGCCGGAGGCGTTCGACCTGCATGTTTTCTATGTACCTTCCGGCGGCCCCAAACCCGATACCGAGGCCAATCCCAAGTTCGCGCATAAGCTGGGCTTCCTGGACGAGATGATCGCCTGGTCGCGCGACGCCCGCGTCGCCGACCGGCCGCTGGCGGTGGTGGGCGACCTGAACGTGGCGCCCCTGGAGACGGACGTGTGGAACCACAAGCAGATCAAGCGGCAGGTCGGGCACACGCCGACGGAGTGCCAGCGCATGTCGGCCCTGCGCGAGGCCGGCGGCTATGTCGACGTGGGCCGGCACTTCGTCCCGCCGGACTGGCCGCTGTACACGTGGTGGGGCTACCGCCATCCGCAGTCGTACGAAAAGAACTACGGCTGGCGCCTGGACCACGTCTGGGTCACGCCGCCCCTGGCCCGTCGGCTGCGCGATCACGCCGTGCACCACCGCACCCGCACCTGGGCCAGGCCGTCCGACCACGTGCCCGTGACGGTGGACCTTGGCTGAGCCTTCGGCGATCCGTCTGCGCTACCCGCTTCGCACCCTCCTGCCCGACTATGTGCGCGCCGGCACCGGGGTGGCGATCAGCCTGGGCGTGCTTGCCGCGAATCCGGTGGGCTGGACGCTGGGTGTGGTGGTTGGCGGCGTTTTGCTGCTTTTCGGCGGCTACGGTGCGCGCACGGTGCATCAGACGCTTTATGGTGTGGACGTCGATGCGGCCGGAATCACGGCGCACGGCTTACAACGTCGGCGCGTGCCGTGGACCGAACTGGCCGGGGTGAAGCTCCGCCACTACGGCGCCCGCAAGGCGAAACGCGCGGACGACGATCCCACCCAGCGCGGCTTTCACCAGCTCACGCTGCGCACAGTGCGCGGGCGTCTGACCCTGGAGAGCAACCTGGAGTCCTTCGCCTACGTCGTCTGGCGCGCAGCCCGGGCAGCACGCGCAGCGGGGCTGAGTCTCGATCCGATGACGGCGGAAACCATGCTCGCGCTCGGCGTCGACCCGGACGGCGAGGCGCGCCCGCCCCAGACCGTTTGCGACCTTGCCGCCCGCGTCGACGGTATTCAGCCCTGACCCGCCGCCAGCACCACCAGGTCCACGGGCTGCGACACGCCCTCGACGTGCGCCTGCGGCACGCGACGCGGCGCGCCCGCGGGCCGGTAGCCCTGGCGCTGTGCCTCGGCGAAGGTCGCGGCGGTGGTGACGGCGCGGCTGCCCAGCGCCGCATTGTGCTTCTCCAGCTTCGCCGCGAGGTTCACCGCATCGCCGATGACCGTGTACTCCAGGCGATCCTTCTCCCCCACCGCGCCGAAGAGCACCCGCCCCGAGGCGACCGCGGCGTTGACCGCGCGCACGGGCAAGCCCTGCGCCGCGCGGCGCGCCGACCAGGATTCGGCCGCATCCAGGACCTCTGCCACGCAGGCCAACGCATCGGCGGCATGGGCCCCGCGCGTTGCGGACGCGCTGAACGTGGCCATGATCCCGTCTCCAAGAAACTTGTCGATGCTGCCACCATGGCGGCGAATGATGGGCACCATGGTGGCCTGGTAATCGGCGAGCAGGCGCATCACGGCATCCGGCGGACAGTTCTCCGCCAGCGTGGTGAAACCACGCAGGTCGAGATTCAGGATAGCGGCATTCCGCGCCTCGCCGGCCCCCACGCGGATCTCCTCCGCGTGCACGATGTGATGCGCCACTTCGGGCGAGAAGAAGCGCGAGAGATCCTCGGCGGCCGTGCTCTCCGCGACCGACCGCTCGAGCAGGCGCCGGCCGCGCACGATCGCGACGCCCAGGATCGTGGTCACCACCAGGATGGAGATGATCTTGTCGAACTCCGCACCCAGCAGCACCGCGTTCGAGGTCAGGTAGACCACGTAGTCGCGGGTGATCATCGTATCGGTGGGATCGATGGTGACCGCGTAGCCCACCAGCGCAAGCCAGCCAAGCGCCGCCGTCGCGCCTGCCGTGAGCACGAAGCGCGCCTCGAAGCGCAGCGCGCGCAGGGCGATGAAAATGAACACGTAGAGCAGCGTGGGCGCTTTCAGGTAGAACGACGCGGGCTGCTGGTACTGTAGGTGAAACGACCAGATCAGGATGTAGAGCAGCGTCATGTCGACGACGATCGACATGTAGAGGAACCAGTCCGGCAGCCGCGTGCGATAGGCCACGGCCAGGCGCAGGATGGTGAAGCCCAGGTAGGCCGCGAGGGCGTAGGGCACCGGCTGGAAGGTGTCGTGCTCGGTGAAGGTTTTGGGCGCGATGGTGTAGAGCGTGCCGAACAGCAGCACCACGGCGAGCTGCACCCAGCCGATGAGGCGCTCCGTGGCGTCCTGTTGCGCGCGCACCTTCGCCTGAACGCGCGTGGGCAATGCGCCGCCCGCCGCGGGCTGGGACGCCGAGACGGGGCGCAGGACGGGCAGGTCGGAAATCGGGGTCTTGAGCCGCATCACAGCCGCGAAACTAGCGCGCCGCCCTCGCGGTGTCGTGTCAGATCTGCGTGACGGGCGCGTGAGCGCATACCGCGGCGGCTTACGGCACCAGCCGGTAACCGCCGGGCTCGGTGACCAGGATGGCCGCGTTCGTGGGATCGGCCTCGATCTTCTGGCGCAGCCGGTAGACGTGCGTCTCCAGCGTGTGCGTGGTGACGCCCGCGTTATACCCCCAGACCTCGCCCAGGAGGGTGTCCCGGCCCACGATGCGCTGCGGGCTGCGGTACAGGTACTTCAGGATGGCGGTCTCTTTTTCGGTCAGCCGGATCTTCTTTCCCGTCGTGTCGTCGGTGAGCGTCTTGGCGCTGGGCTGGAAGGTGTAGGGGCCGATGGTGAAGACCGCGTCCTCGCTCTGCTCGTGCTGGCGCAGTTGTGCGCGCAGCCGGGCAAGCAGCACGCCGATGCGCACCGGCTTGGTGATGTAGTCGTTGGCGCCCGAATCGAGGCCAAGGATGGCGTCGGCATCGGACTCCGCCGCGGTGAGCATGAGGATCGGGCACGTGACGTTGTTCCGGCGCATCAGCCGGCAGACCTCGCGCCCGTCCATGTCGGGCAGCCCGACGTCGAGGATAATGGCGTCGTAGTGCTTGCCCTTTGCCGCGGAAAGCCCGGCGCTCCCGGTTTCCGCCGGGTCCGCGGTGAATTCCTCGTGCAGGTGAAACTGCTCGATGAGGGACTCGCGCAGATCCGCATCGTCGTCGACGATGAGCACGTGCTTGCCGCCCTGTCGCGCCATGGCCCGCTCCTTTTCCACCCGTGCGCGCCGCCGGGCGCCCGTCGCCCCGTGAATCGCTTACCAACCGCGGCATATAGGCGCAAGCGCGCGCCCGGCACCGTGACAATTGTCACACCCTGCGCCGCGGCGTCGCCGGGGTAGCCCCGCCGGGGCGCCGCCCTTATCTCCATGCCCAGCCGGAGACGGGCCGTGACAGGCCCGCTTGAACAGCCGTAGAGTCGCGAGCCATGTCCGAACGCGCCAAGTCCGCCGTCAACCCTGCCGCGAGTGCCCCCGACACCGCCCAGCTTCGCCGCGTCGACCGGATCCTGGGCGAGCTGCGCCGGGGTACGCCGGTGGTGCTGCACGACCGCACGCGCGCCGTGCTGGTGAGTGCGGTGGACACCCTGGCGCCCGACGCGCTGGCGGAGCTTCACGCGGCCGCCGGCGGGCCGCCGGAGCTGGTGCTCACGGCGGAACGGGCGCAACGCCTGGGGCTTGACGACGGCTGCCGCGACGGCGGCGACGTGGCGCTTTCCGGCCGTGACCTTGGCGAGAGCGAGCTGCTCGCGCTGGCCGATCCCTGGGGACCGGCGCCGGCCGATGTTGCGGCGCGCGTGGCCACACGCGCCGCGGGCCCGCTCGCCGGTGCCGCGCTGCAGGCGACGAAGCTGGCGCGTCTCCTGCCGGCGGCGCTCCAGGCGCATCTTGAGACGGCCGATCCGGTCGGCTGGGCGCACGCACGCGACCTGCTCGCCGCATCCGCCGAAGACATCGCCGGCTATCGCGGTGTGGTGGCGCGCCGGCTGTGCGAGGTTGCCGCCGCGCGGGTCCCGCTCAAGGGCGCGGAGAACGCGCGCATCCGCGCTTTCCGGCCGACGGACGGGGGCACGGAGCACCTGGGCATTGTCATCGGCGAGCCGCAGCCCGGCGAGCCCGCGCTGGTGCGCCTGCATTCGGAGTGCCTGACCGGGGACCTCCTGGGCAGCCTGCGTTGCGACTGCGGCGACCAGCTCCGCGGCGCCATCGACACCATCGCCGAGACGGGGGCGGGCGTGCTGCTCTATCTGGCGCAGGAGGGGCGCGGCATCGGTCTGGTCAACAAGCTGCGCGCCTACCGCTTGCAGGACGCCGGCGCGGACACCCTGGACGCCAACGGGGTGCTGGGCTTCGACCCGGACGAGCGAATCTATGCCCCGGCCGCGGCGATGCTCCGGACGATGGGCTTCGACCGGGTGCGCCTGCTCACCAACAATCCCGAAAAGGTGACCGCGCTGAGCCGCCACGGGATCTCGGTAACCGAGCGCGTGCCGCACCGCTTCCCGGCGAACCCCCACAGCGCCGCCTATATCGCCACCAAGGCCGAACGCTTCGGGCATCTGTTCTAGCGCCGACGCGACAAGCGGGAGGCGCCCCGCCATGGATCTGCACGTGCGCCCCACCGACCACGGCTGGCAGGCCGTTTTGGACGACGGCCGGGCGTGGCCCTGCGTGATCGGCCGCGGTGGCGCGGTGCCGGCGGCACAGAAAGCGGAGGGCGACGGCGCGACGCCGACCGGCGCGTGGCCGGTGCGCGAGCTGCGCTACCGCCCGGACCGGGTGCGCCCGCCCGCAACCGCCCTTCCCCTGCGACCTTTGGCACCCGCGGACGCGTGGTGCGACGACCCCGCGGACGCTGCGTACAATCGGCCGGTGACCCTGCCCTTCGCTGGCGGCCACGAGGTGCTCTGGCGCAGCGATCACCTTTACGACCTGGTGGCGATGCTGGGCTACAACGACGACCCGCCGGTGCCCGGAGCGGGCAGCGCCATCTTCCTCCACGTCGCGCCGGCCGAGGGCGCGCCCACGGCGGGGTGCGTCGCCCTGCCCCGACTGGCGCTGGAAACGGTGCTGGAAGCGATGGCACCGGGCAGCCGGGTGGTGATCTCGAGAACGTGAGGGCCTGCAAGGCTTGCCGCGTCGCGGAATCTTCTGCCCGCCACCGGCGCCGCGACTCGGCGGTCCGATGATTCCGTAGGGCAGTGCGCCCCGGGGATCGTATGGCACGCTTCTTGCTCAGGAGTTCACGGACACGTGTAGGGGCACACGCATCATGCATTCGCTACCCGGCGTCACGAGCAAAGGCGATCTCCAGCTCGCCGAGTTGCGCCAAGCGCGCGGTCAGGAGCCGGCGCGGCCGCAGTCCGAAAGCGCCGAAGCGTCGTTCGGCGACGTCCTGGATATCGTGAACCCGCTGCAGCACATTCCGGGGGTCGCGAGCGTCTACCGGGACGTTACCGGTGACGAGATTTCGGGCCACGCCAAAGTGCTGGGCAGCACGCTTTACGGCGGCCCCCTGGGCATGCTCGCCGGTAGCCTTTCCGCCGCCATGACCGAGGAGAGCGGCAAGAGCTTCACCGAGACCGCAGTAGCCGGTTTCACGGGCGGATCCGGGAGCAGCGACGGGGGCGCCATGCGGACGGGGGCGG
>Ga0207714_1000846_pt1 | contig 20706 bp, 15 predicted proteins | sample PonA232FremontCA_2_FD_187270 | JGI IMG/M metagenome (GOLD analysis project Ga0207714, IMG submission 187270) | Marine sediment microbial community from Fremont, CA, USA - Pond A23 Sediment 2 (SPAdes) | ecosystem: Environmental > Aquatic > Marine > Unclassified | place: USA: Fremont, California...
TGACCCCGCCAGTGAGCGCTTCCCAACGCTTGCTCAGTCCGCCGCCTGTGCCGCACTGAGGGTGTTGCGTAATAGCGACGCCCGGGTCATCGGCCCAACGCCCCCTGGTACGGGGGAGATCCAGTCCGCGCGCTCGGCGGCCGCTTGGAAATCCACATCGCCGACCACCTTGCCGTCAGCATTGCGGTTCATGCCGACATCGATAACCGCGGCGCCCGGTTTGATCCAATCCCCTTTGACGAGGCCCTCGCGGCCGACGGCCGCCACGACCAGATCGGCTTGACTAACCTTACCGGCCAATCCCTGGGTACGGCTATGGCATACCGTAATCGTGCAGCCCGCGTTGAGTAGCTCCAGGCTCATCGGGCGGCCAACAATACTCGAGCGGCCGAGGATGACCGCGTCCAGCCCCGTCAGCTCGCGTCCGGTGCGGGCCAGCATCGTCATAATGCCCTGCGGTGTGCACGAGCGTAGGCCCGGCAGTCCGAGCGCGAGCCGGCCGACGTTCTCGGGATGGAAGCCATCGACGTCCTTCGCCGGGTCGATCCGGTTGATGACCGAGTGCGGATCAATATGTTCGGGCAGGGGTGTCTGCACCAGGACGCCGTCGATGTGGTCCGCACTGTTGAGGGCGTCGACGCAGGCGAGCAGCTCCTGTTCGCTGGTGTTGGCTGGCAGGTCGTGCTGCTCTGAGACGAATCCTACCTCGGAGCAATCCCGCCGCTTGTGCTTAACGTAGATCTGCGAGGGACCGTCCTCGCCGACCAACACAACGGCCAAGCCTGGTCGGCGTCGGCCCTGGCTGAGACGCTGCTCCACCGCTTCGCGGGCCTCGCGCCTTAGGTCAGCCGCGATGGCCTTACCGTCGATGATTTCCGCCGCCATCGGCTGTCTCCTCGGTTAGATTGCCAGCCGGACCATTACACCGTTGACAAGGCTCTTGGATTCTCGCACGCCGCCTGAACCGCCACAAGCCAGGGTTTGACGTCTCTGGATGCCGTGCGTAATATCCTCCACTCCTATTATCGGGACTGGGCGGCAAGCCGTCCGCGCCCCGGGGTGTAGCGCAGTCTGGTAGCGCACCTGCTTTGGGAGCAGGACGTCGGGGGTTCAAATCCCTCCACCCCGACCAACACCGAGGTCGACGGGTCTCGGCAAAAGACGAGCGCTCGTAGCTCAAACGGATAGAGCATCGGCCTTCTAAGCCGAAGGTTGCAGGTTCGAATCCTGCCGGGCGCACCAGTTCCGACGCGTCGGGCATGGGTAACAATGGTGGGCGTAGCTCAGCTGGTAGAGCTCCGGATTGTGGCTCCGGTGGTCGTGGGTTCAAGTCCCATCGCTCACCCCAATCAATCGGGCCGTTAGCTCAATTGGTAGAGCAGCTGACTCTTAATCAGTTGGTTCGAGGTTCGAGTCCTCGACGGCCCACCAGCTCAAGGCCCGTGGCGATGCCCACGGGCCTTTTTCGTTGGTGTTCGCGCCGCTACTTATCGCGCGCGAAACGCCTTTGTACAATTAGGAGCTTTCGGCGGTGCAGCCTGTGTCGCCGGGCATGGCGCGGCACCTGATCGAGCGAGGTGTTGAATGGAAGTATCGGTGGAGACCACTCAGGGTCTTGAGCGAAAGATGACGGTCCAAGTCCCGGCCCAGCGGGTTGAGGACGAGGTTGAGAATCGCCTCAAGCGCTTGCGGGGCCAGGTCCGGCTGGATGGGTTTCGGCCGGGTAAGGTACCGCTTAAGGTCGTTCAAAAGCGCTATGGTCCCCAGGTGCGTAACGAGGTCGTCAGTGAGGTCCTTGAGCGCAGCTACGGTGAGGCCTTGGAGCAGGAAGGGCTCAAGCCGGCTGGGCAGCCGCATATCGAGCCGGTCAGTATGGCGGAGGGCAGTGACCTCCAGTATGAGGCGACCTTCGAGGTGATCCCGAGTATCGAGGTTGGCAACGTCGAGGCCATTGAGGCCGAGCGGCCCAGCGTCGAGGTCACGGCCACCGATGTTGATAACGTGATCGACCGGTTGCGTCGCCAACATGCCGATTATGTCCCTGTCGACACCCCGGCCAAGGAGGGTGATCGAGCCACCTTCGATTTCGAGGGTGCCATCGATGGCGAGGGCTTTGAGGGCAATTCGGCCGAGGATGTGGTGACTGAGCTCGGTTCCGGGCAGATGCCGGTGGACTTCGAGAACCAGCTCATCGGGGTCAGCATCAACGACACCCCGGTCGTCGAGTTTACCTTCCCAGACGAGTTCCCAGACGAGGCGATCGCCGGTAAGACGGCGGTCTTCAACGTCACCGTTAAGAATGTCGAGACGGCGCAGTTGCCGGAGCTCGACGACGCCTTCGCTGAGCGCCTTGGGCTGGAGGGCGGCGTCGAGGAGCTGCGTAATCGGGTCCAGCAATCGCTGGAGAGCGAGCGCGACCAGGCCGTGCACTCGCAGTGCAAGCGCCAGGTCATGGATGAGCTCGTGCGGCTCAATCCCATCGATCTGCCTCAGGTCCTTATCGACGGCGAAGTGGAGCAGCTGCGCGAGCAGACCAAGCAGCGCATGCGCCAGTACGGCCAAGATCCCGAGCAGATGGAGTGGCCGGACGAGCACTTCCAGGAGGAGGCGCGGCGGCGTGTTTCACTCGGCCTGTTGGTCAACGAGGTCGTCCGCAGCGAAGAGCTAGAGCTCGACCAGCAGCGCCTCCAGCAGGCACTGCAACAGGTTGCCGCGAACTCACAGGATCCACAGCAGGTCCTACAGTCGTATCAGCAGGATCGCCAGAAGATGCAGGGCCTTGAGGTCCAGGTCATGGAGGATCAGGTTGTCGACTGGATCCTTGAGCGGGCACAAATCACCGATAAGCCCATGGGCTTCGACGAGCTCATGGGCCGCGCCGAGACGGCGAACCAGGAGGACTAGCATGGCCGACGACGAGCGTAGTACCGATCCCATGGCCCAGGGCCTCGTGCCCATGGTCGTCGAGCAGACCTCGCGCGGCGAGCGCGCCTATGACATCTTCTCACGACTGCTCAAGGAGCGGGTCATCTTCATGGTCGGCCCGGTCGAGGATCATCAGGCCAACCTGCTGATCGCGCAATTGCTGTTCCTTGAGTCTGAGAATCCGGACAAGGATATCCACTTCTATATCAACTCCCCCGGTGGCGTCGTGAGCGCCGGGCTGGCGATCTACGATACCATGCAGTTCGTCAAGCCCGACGTGAGCACGCTCTGTATCGGGCAGGCCGCTAGCATGGGCGCGCTGCTGCTGACCGGCGGCGCCGCCGGCAAGCGCTACGCGCTGCCCAACTCGCGTCTCATGATCCATCAGCCGCTCGGCGGCTTCCAGGGTCAGGCGACCGATGTGGATATCCATGCCCGTGAGATCCTGTCCATGCGGGAGCGGCTCAACGGGATTATGGCCCACCATACCGGGCGGGATGTCGAGCAGGTGCAGCAGGACACCGAGCGCGATAACTTTATGTCCGCCGAGGCGGGTAGGGAATACGGGCTCATCGATCGGGTCCTGAATGACCGCGCGGCGTTGACCAGCGAGTGAGGCCCCCTGTCGCCGGCGTCCGGTGCGAGCGTCAGGAACCCCTAATCAGTAGTTGGAGTCCCAGCCGATAGGAGCGCCCGCTTCTTGCGTGGCGACTGCAAACAAGGCATCGTCAGAGACAGGCTATACGCCTGCGTTCGAGGTTAGCTAATGACAGACAAAGAGAACGGTCGGGGCGACGACGGTGGCAAGCTGCTTTACTGCTCCTTCTGCGGTAAGAGCCAGCACGAGGTGCGCAAGCTAATCGCGGGTCCGTCCGTTTTCGTCTGCGACGAGTGCGTTGAGCTGTGTAATGACATCATCCGCGAGGAGATGGAGGAGAGCTCATCCGAGGGTCGTAGCGAACTGCCCACGCCCCAAGAGATCAAGGATGTTCTAGGGGAGTACGTGATTGGCCAGGATGATGCCAAGAAGACGCTATCGGTGGCCGTCTACAACCACTACAAGCGCATCGGGGCGTCGCAAAGCAAATCCGACGTCGAACTCGCCAAGAGCAATATCTTGCTGATTGGCCCAACGGGCTCCGGCAAGACGCTGCTCGCCGAGACGCTGGCTCGCCTGCTTGATGTGCCGTTCACCATCGCGGACGCCACCACGCTAACGGAGGCGGGCTACGTCGGCGAGGATGTTGAGAACATCATCCAGAAGCTGATGCAGAAGTGCGACTACGATGTCGAGAAGGCACAACAGGGGATCGTCTATATCGACGAGATCGACAAGATCTCGCGTAAGTCCGACAACCCATCGATCACGCGGGACGTCTCTGGCGAGGGCGTGCAGCAGGCGCTGTTGAAGCTGATCGAGGGAACGACCGCTTCCGTGCCGCCGCAAGGTGGTCGCAAGCACCCGCAGCAGGAGTTCCTGCAGGTTCATACCGGCAACATGCTGTTTATCTGCGGTGGTGCCTTCGCGGGGCTGGACAAGATCATCCAAGAGCGCTCGGAGGTTGGCGGTATCGGCTTCTCGGCTGATATTAAGACCTCGCAGGAACAGAAGAGTGTGGGCGAAACGCTGCGCGACATCGAGCCCGAAGATCTTATTAAATACGGCCTGATACCCGAGTTCGTGGGCCGTATGCCCGTTATCGCGACGCTTGACGAGCTCGATCAGGGGGCGCTCATGCGGATCCTGCGCGAGCCGAAGAATGCCCTTGTGAAGCAGTTCTACAAGCTCTTCGAGATGGAGGGCGTGGAGCTGGAGTTCCGCGACGAGGCGCTGGCGGCGATCGCACAGAAGGCTATCGAGCGGGGTACGGGCGCCCGCGGGCTGCGGACGCTGGTTGAGCATACACTGCTCGACACGATGTACGATCTCCCCTCCATGGAGAATGTTAGTAAGGTCGTCATCGACGATGCGGTGATTCGTGGTGAGTCCAAGCCCTACGTCATCTACGGCAGCAACGAGCAGTCCCCCGAGCAGTCCGCAGCTGCCTCGGACTAAGCCCTCCCGCCCTGAGTGAACGGTGAATCGCGTGGCGGCCTAGCGGCGTCAGCCACCGACTCGCCACGGGGCGCCGGATTGAAACCCGCTCGGCGCGCCCCCACCTTCTGAGTAATAGCACAGCCTAGGCCGCTAGTAGCGGTCTCTTTCGGCGACGAGGAATCCTATGACGAGCGAGTCGACGGACGTGGTACGGCCCGAGCAGGGTATGAACGACGCTCAGTTGGCAGTTCTGCCGCTGCGCGATGTCGTGGTTTATCCCCACATGGTTATTCCGCTGTTTGTGGGGCGGGAGAAATCCATACGCGCGCTCGATTCCGCCATGGAGGAGGATAAGCGCGTTCTCCTGCTGGCGCAGAAGAGCGCTGATGTGGACGAGCCCGAGCGCGATGACCTCTACACCACGGGAACGGTCGCCAATATTCTACAGATGCTCAAGCTGCCCGATGGCACCGTAAAGGTCCTTGTGGAGGGCGCGCAGCGCGCTGAGGTGGAGGCGATCACCGTTGAGGGTGACTATTTCGTGGCGACGACCGCGGCCGTGCCGGAGCCGGATTACAGCGATGATCGCGAAGTCGAGGTAATGACGCGCTCGTTGATGTCGCTGTTTGATCAGTACGTCAAGCTCAATAAGAAGGTGCCCCAGGAGATCCTGTCGTCGCTACAGGGCATCGAGGAGCCCGGCCGGCTCGCCGATACCGTGGCGGCGCACATGTCCCTCAAGATCGAGCAAAAGCAGGGCATCCTTGAGGTCGCCGACACGCGGCAGCGTCTGGAGCACCTGATGGGGCTCATTGAGGGTGAGCTCGACATCCTCCAGGTCGAGAAGCGGATTCGCAGTCGCGTCAAGCAGCAGATGGAGAAGTCCCAGCGCGAGTACTATCTGAATGAGCAGATGAAGGCCATTCAGAAGGAGCTGGGCGAACTCGAGGATGTGCCCAACGAGATCGAGGATCTCGAGCAGAAGATCAAGGACTCGGGCATGTCCGAGGAGGCCCGCGAGAAGGCCGAGCAGGAGCTGAGTAAGTTCAAGATGATGTCGCCGATGTCCGCAGAGGCGACAGTCGTGCGCAACTACCTCGAATGGATGGTGGATATCCCGTGGCAGGCCAAGACGCGCGTGCGCCACGATCTGACGCGCGCGCAGAAGGTCCTCGATGCGGACCACTACGGGCTCGAGAAGGTCAAGGAGCGCATCCTTGAGCACCTCGCGGTGCAAAAGCGTAAGCGCAAGCTCAAAGGTCCCATCCTCTGCCTCGTCGGCCCGCCGGGCGTGGGTAAGACGTCGCTGGGGCAGTCCATCGCCCGCTCGATCAATCGCCGCTTCACCCGTATGTCGCTTGGCGGTGTGCGTGATGAGGCGGAGATCCGCGGTCACCGGCGGACCTACATCGGGTCGCTGCCGGGTAAGATCATCCAAAATCTGACCAAGACCGGTGTCCGCAATCCGCTCTTCCTCCTCGATGAGGTGGACAAGATGGCGATGGATTTCCGCGGTGATCCGGCCTCGGCGTTGCTAGAGGTGCTGGACCCGGAACAGAACGCCAAGTTCACCGATCATTACCTCGAGGTGGAATTCGATCTCTCGGACATTATGTTCGTGTGTACGGCGAACACCATGGATATCCCGGCACCGCTGCTGGATCGCATGGAGATCATTCGCCTGCCCGGATATACCGAGGAGGAGAAGGTCGCGATCGCCGAGCGGTATCTGCTGCCGAAGCAGATCAAGGCCAACGGGCTCAAGAAGAACGAGCTCGAGGTCAGCGAGAACGCGATGCGCGATATGGTGCGCCACTACACCCGCGAGGCCGGCGTACGTAACCTCGAGCGCGAGGTCTCTCGCGTGGCGCGTAAGGTCGTACGCTCGAATGTTGCGGACAAAGGCAAAACCACTGGCAAGCCCAAGCGGGCCTATGTCACGACGCAAAACCTCGATAAGTATCTCGGTGTTCGCCAATTCCGTTATGGCCTCGCCGGGGAAGAGGACCAGATCGGCCGAGTGACTGGTCTCGCCTGGACCGAGGTAGGGGGTGAGCTACTCACTATCGAAGCTGCGGTCGTGTCTGGCACGGGCAAGACGCAGCGAACCGGTCAACTTGGCGAGGTCATGCGGGAGTCGATTGAGGCCGCCACCACCATCGTGCGGTCTCGCGTGCAGGCCCTGGGTATCGAGCCTGAGTTCTACCAGAACCGGGACATCCATATCCATGTGCCCGAAGGAGCCACCCCTAAGGATGGTCCGAGCGCGGGTACGGGCATGTGTACCGCGTTGATCTCCGCACTGACGCAGATCCCAGTCTGCGCCGATGTGGCGATGACCGGCGAGATCACGCTGCGCGGCGAGGTGCTGCCCATCGGTGGCCTCAAGGAGAAGTTGCTCGCGGCCCAGCGCGGTGGCATCAACACGGTCCTGATCCCGGAAGAGAATCGTAAGGACCTCACGGAGGTGTCGAAGGATGTCAAGGGTAAGCTGGACATCCGCCCCGTGCGATGGATCGACGAGATCTTGTCCGTGGCCCTAACCCGTGAGCCCACGCCGCTGTCGGACAGCGAGGTCCCGGGGCAGGGTGACGAGGCCGCTCCGAGTTCCGGGAAGGGCCAGCCGGTACGGCCTCATTGAGTGCCGCCCGATGATCCGGCGCGGGTAGCTCAGGCGGTTGTGGGGCCAGGATGTGCGCGTTACAATCCCGTACACAGCTAGTGAGGCGCTACCCGCACCGACGCGGGTCGCCGATAGGGTCCCGAGAACAACAAGGAGAAGGGACTTATGAACAAGTCGGAGCTCATTGAGGCCGTGGCGGCGTCCGCGAATCTGTCCAAGGCTGATGCCGGCAAAGCGGTGGATGCCTTCACGGAGTCTGTCAGTGGTGCCCTCAGGCAAGGTGAGGAGGTGACGCTAGTCGGTTTTGGCACATTCACGGTGCGAGACCGCGCCGCGCGCACCGGCCGAAATCCGCGCACGGGGGAGTCGATCGATATTCCGGCATCGAAGATGCCCGGATTTAAGGCTGGTAAAGCGCTTAAAGATTCGATAAACTAACAGATTGTTAGGGTGGTTAGCTCAGCTGGGAGAGCGTCGCCCTTACAAGGCGAATGTCGGGGGTTCGAGCCCCTCACCACCCACCAGACAACGGAGCGGTAGTTCAGTGGTTAGAATGCCGGCCTGTCACGCCGGAGGTCGCGGGTTCAAATCCCGTCCGCTCCGCCATACAATCCCAGCACAGAAGGCGCCTCTCGGCGCCTTTTTTGTTTGTGCCCTGACCCACGCAACCGGTCGGGCTCTTTGACGGTCAAGAATCGGTTAACGCCATGCTGCAAGCAATAAAAGACAGAACACGCGGTTGGGTGGCTTATGTGATTATTGCCATGCTCGCGGTGCCCTTCGCCTTCTTCGGCGTGTACAGCTATTTCCAGCCCAGCTCCAATCCGGCGGTCGCCGACGTCAATGGCGAACAGATCAAGCGCAACGAGCTCGATCAGACCGTCAGCCGACAGCGGGAGCAACTCCGGCGTCAACTCGGCGAGGATTTCGACCCCGATCAGATCAGCGATGAGCGGCTGCGCCGCCGTGCCCTTGAGCAGTTGGTCGATGAGCTGGTCCTGCGGACGTTCGCCGAGGACCATGGCATGGTAGCGCCGGATGGTGTGGTAGCGCGGCGAATTCGCAGCGATTCCCGCTTCCAGGAGAACGGCGAGTTCTCCCGACAGCGCTATCGTGACGTGCTGAGCCGCAGCAATATCTCGGTCAGTGAGTACGAGAACCGGCTCCGCCGCAATGCCACCGTGGTGCTGCTGCGTGATGCCGTCGGCTCATCCGCGTTTGTTACGGACAGCGAGCTCGAGCGTATGGCCGCTGTCCAATACCAGCGCCGGCATCTGGCATGGTTGCGCGTTGACGCCAAGGCCCTGCGTGACCGCGTCGAGGTAAGCGACGAGCGGGTTGCCAGTTATTACGAGGACAACAAGCAGGCCTTCGAGCGCCCGCAGAAGGTGCGCCTTGCCTACGTGGAGCTCTCGCGCGAGACCCTCGCCGATGGTAGCGAGGTCAGCGACCAGCAGCTGCGTCAGCGCTACGAGCAGGTTAAAGACCAGCGGGGCCAGCCCGAGCGCCGCCGTGTCGAGCAGATCCAGCTCGATGTGCCGGAAGACGCGAGCGATCAGCAGCTGCGCGAGGCCGAAGAGCGCTTGAGTGGCATCCGCGACCGGATTCTAGGCGGTGAGCTGAGCTTTGGCGAGGCGGCCCGGGAGTACTCCGAGGACAATCTCTCCGCCAAGCAAGGCGGCGAGATTGGATTGATCTCACCCGGGGATCTGGGTGGCGCGTTTGACGACACCGCCTTCGAGCTCGATAAGGGGCGGATTAGCGAGCCGGTTCGAACCAGCTCGGGTGTTCACCTGATCCGGGTTACCGAGATCAAGCCCGCGCAACGGCCGAGCTTTGATGCCATTAAGGGCGAGCTGCGGGAGGCCATTATCGACGAACGCGTTGCCAAACGCATCGCCGACCGGACGACTGAGCTAAAGAATGAGGCCTTCCGGAATCAGGAGTCGCTGACCCCGGCCGCGAACGCGCTTGGCCTTGAGGTTCGCGAGACCGACTGGTTCGACGAGGGCGGCGCTGACAGCGGTATTGCCGCCAATGAGGCGATCGTCAGTGCGGCCTTTTCCCAGCGGGTGCTCCAACAGCGACGGAATAGCAAACTCATCGAGCTCTCGGATAATCGGCGCGTTGTCGTCCGGGTGCGCGAGCACAAGCCCGCGCAGGTGCCGCCGCTGACAGAAGTGCGCGATGAAGTGGCCGAGCGGGTGCGGTCCGATCAATTGGCAGAGCTCACGCGTGAGCGCGGTGAGGAACTCATCAAGCGTGTCGAGGAAGACGGCGAGCGCTTTGGCTCCCTGGCCCAAGGCGATGGCATCAGCATCAATGAATACGGCTGGATCAGTCGTCAGAGCCGTGGCGAGGTGCCGCGCTCGATCCTGGCCACGGCCTTCCGTATGCCGGCGCCAGGGGACGGCGATACGTCCCTTAAGGGAACGCTTCTGCGGCCGCAGGAGCGTGGTGAAGCGGCCGATTACGCGGTTATCGCGTTACGCGGCGTTCAGGACGGCTCGCTTGAGGGCCTTTCGGATCAGCAGCGTCAGAGCCTGCGTCAGCAGCTGCAACGGACGAGCCAACAAAGCGGCCTAGATGAGGTCACCGCCGCCCTGAGGGAGGCGGCCGACGTGACCATCCACGACGGTCGCCTGTAGACGCGCTGTGGCCGCCAATAGCGGCCCAACAGGAGGCCGGGGCTAACCGGCCTCGTTGCCGCCGAGGGCGATGGCGTGGAAGCCGCAGTCTACGTGCAGTATCTCGCCGGTAATCCCGGACGCGAGATCGGAGGCCAAGAAGGCGCCCGCATTACCGATCTCGTCGATGCCGATGTTGCGCTTGAGCGGTGCCGCGGCGGCGTTGTAGTCGAGCATGCGTCGAAAGTCGCCGATGCCCGAGGCCGCCAGCGTGCGTACCGGACCCGCGGAGATGCCGTTCACGCGTATGCCTTCCGCGCCTAGATCCTGGGCCATGTAGCGTACGCTCGCCTCAAGGGCCGCCTTGGCCGGGCCCATGACGTTGTAGTTGGGTACGGCCCGCTCGCCGCCGAGATAGGTAAGTGTTAACAGGCTCGCATTACGCCCTTGCATCATGGGGCGTGCCGCTTTCGCCAGGGCGGCGAAGCTGTAAGCACTGATATCCTGGGAGAGGCTCCAACCGTCGCGCGTCGTATTGTCGACAAAGGACCCCTCAAGTTCCTCGCGGGGGGCGAAGCCAACGGCGTGAACCAGGATGTCGAGCCCGTCCCAGTGCTTGCCGAGCTCGGCGAAGGCGTTCGCTATGTCCTCGCCGCTAGTTACGTCGAGGGGCATGGTCGGACCGTTGCCGCAGGCCTCGGCGCACTGCTGGACGCGCGACTTAAGCTTGTCGTTCTGATAGGTTAGCGCGACCTCGGCGCCTTGGCTGTACAGCGCCTGCGCGATCCCCCAGGCGATTGATCGGTTGCTCGCTACGCCCGTGACGAGGGCTTTCTTGCCGTCCAGGATTCCCATCGTGTCTCCGCGGCTGTGGATGTCAGCGCTAACCCTACGCAAAAGGGCCATTGAGGCCAAGCGCTGGGCCATCGAGGCGCAAGCCAAGCGTTACCTGACGGGTTACAATACGAATTGAGCAGCGACCGGGGTCGCTGCTGTAGCCATGTGGCCACGCTGCCGAGGTGAATACGGATGAGCGCGATGGAACAGGGCGCGCGCCTGCTCGAGCAGGCTGTACGGGAGCACGCCGAAGGGCGTGACGTGGCGATTACGCGATTGAGCTGGAACGGTGACGAGGGCTTAAAGACGCGCCAGTCGCTGCAGACGCTGCTCGTGGGGTCGACTCAGGGCGGCGGTCGGGCGAGCTTTACCCGTAAGCAACTCAGCGAGGCGGCCGATGCCGATGGACTGCCGACCGCGCTGCGAACGGTCATCGATCGCCTGATTAACGACCTCCAGGCTAGCGCTACCCCGAACACCACGCCCCGAGGTGGCAGTGGCTGACGGGCCGTCCGACAGCGGCTTCCTAACCAACGGCTCGCTGCGGGCGTTGAGGTGGCTATGACTCAGTCGCCCTCCGAGCCGGGGCTCGAGCCCGTGGTCGCACTCATCGGGCGGCCCAATGTCGGTAAGTCCACGCTGTTCAACGAGCTGACCCGGAGCCGCGACGCCCTGGTGGCCGACCACGCCGGACTGACACGGGACCGGCAATACGGGCGTGGTGTCGTGGGGGAGATCCCCTATATCGTTATTGATACAGGGGGTATGGGCGAGGGCGGTGACCCCCTAACCGATGGCATGGCGGAGCAGGCTCGTCAGGCATTGGATGAGGCCGACGCGGTGTTGCTCCTCGTCGACGGTCGCAGTGGGATGACGGCGGCCGATGAGGCCCTGGCTGACGAGCTGCGCCGTCAGGGCATGCCCCTGACGGTGGTCGTGAACAAGACCGACGGCATTGATGATCGAGTTGCCGCCAGCGAGTTCCATGCCCTGGGGCTGGGCGAGCCGGTGGCCGTTGCGGCGGCCCATGGCGCGGGGGTGGGCGCGCTCATGCAGGGGGTTTTGACCCAGCTTCCCCAGCGTCAGGGCGGCGTGCCGCCGATCGCCGAGGGCGATAACGCTATTCGGGTGGCGGTCATCGGTCGCCCTAACGTCGGTAAGTCGACACTGGTCAACCGACTCCTCGGTGACGAGCGTGTGCTGGTCTACGATGAGCCGGGGACGACGCGCGATAGCGTCTTCGTGCCCTTCGAGCGGGATGGCCAGGCCTATACGCTGATCGATACCGCCGGCGTCCGGCGGCGTAGCCGCGTTACCGAGACTGTCGAGAAGTTCAGCGTGGTCAAGACCATGCAGGCTATCCAGGCCGCCCATGTGGTGGTGATGGTCGTGGATGCGCAGGACAGTATCTCGGAGCAGGATGCGCATCTCATCGGGCACGTCCTCGATGCGGGGCGCGCGCTGGTATTGGCGGTGAATAAATGGGATGGCCTCAGCCATGAGCGCAAAACGACGCTGCGCCGCGAGCTCGACGTCCGGCTGGGCTTCCTCGACTTCGCCCGCACCCACCACATCTCGGCCCTGCACGGCACCGGCGTGGGCAAGCTCTTTGCGTCGGTGCAGCGCGACTATCGGGCGGCCATGGCGGATCTCGGTACCGGCGAACTGACTCGCCTGCTAACCGATGCCGTCGAGGCCAACCAGCCGCCGCTGGTCCGCGGCCGTCGCGTCAAGCTGCGATACGCCCATCAAGGGGGGCGCAATCCGCCGCTGATCGTGGTCCACGGCAACCAGGCGGAGCGCCTGCCCCAGACCTATCAGCGCTACCTCATCAACACCTTTCGCCGCGAGCTTGACCTCTGGGGAACCCCCGTTCGGCTTGAGCTGAAGACAACGGACAACCCTTACGCGGATCGTCCGCAAAGGCTCAACAAGCGCCAGCAGGAGCGTCGCCAACGCCTAATTAAGCAGGCCCGCAAGAACCGCGCTCGGCGCCAGCGCCGTTAGGCGCTTGTCCGAGGGCCTTACCAAGGGGGCCGCTTAGACCTCAACCAACAGCGCGGTGACGTTGTCGTGGCCGCCCGCTTCCAGGGCGGCATCGACGAGTGCTCGCGACGCCGCACCGAGATCGCGTCCGCTGTCGTGCAGGATGCGGCTGATCGCGGCGTCATCGAGCTCGCCGTGCAGGCCGTCGGTGCAGAGCAGGAAGAGATCGCCAGGGGCCGGCATCATGTAGCGGAGCTGGCCGCCCGGTGCGCCGGACGGGCCGATGCCGAGGGCTCGTGTGAGCTGGTGGCGCTCGGGGCTGGTCTGGGCCTGTTCAGGGGTTAGGCGGCCGGCCTCGATGGCTTCGCGTGCCGCGTTGTGATCGGCCGTTAGGCATTCGAGGTAGCCGCCGCTAAAGCGGTAGGCGCGCGAGTCACCACAATGGGCAACGGCGAGGCTGGTCTGGTCCCAGGCCACGACCACGGCTGTGGTGGCCAGGCCCGCGTCTTCCGGGGTCTGATGGCCGTGATCGAGCAGGCGTTGATGCGCGCGTAGCAGCAGCCCACTGGGGTCGCCGCCCTCTGTCAGCCAGCTCCCCGCATAGGTCTCGGCCGCGATCGTCTCCAACACGGTCTCGACCGCGAGTTGACTGGCCTTCTCACCGGCCGGATGACCGCCGAGCCCGTCCGCGACAACCGCGACACCCGCTGCGGTATCCCACCCTAGGTCATCCTGATTATCGGGCCGACTATGCCCGATATGACTCACCCCTTCGACGGCCATGGCGGCACCCCTATTGCTTCGGTGCTCGCAATGTACGGGCGATGGGCGGGCTAGCCAAGGGCCGATTCGGCGAACGCTATGCCGACTGGTCCGCCTCGATAGGATTGAGCGGCGACCGTATAGGGGCGGCAGTGGAATCTGGTGCCCCGGGCAGGACTTGAACCTGCGACCTATCGCTTAGGAGGCGATCGCTCTATCCGGCTGAGCTACCGGGGCGTGACGATGAGTATAGGCCGAGGTGGCGCGATGTGGCCAGCCACTAAAAAAGGCCGGCGCTCGGCCGGCCTTTTGGATGCTTGGTGGAGCCGAGGGGAGTCGAACCCCTGACCTCCAGAGTGCGATTCTGGCGCTCTCCCAACTGAGCTACGGCCCCCATTAACAGTTCTAAAGGGTACCATGGCGTGAGTATGTGTAAAGAGGCCGCAATGGGCGGAGCGCTGCCGGCATCCGGTTTGAGCATCGTTATCCCTACCCTCAATGAGGGCCTAGGGCTGGACGTACTGATGCAAACGCTGGCCCCGCTCCGGCGCGCGGGCGCTGAGGTGGTTGTAGCCGATGGCGGTAGCAGCGACGGCTCGCCAGAGCGGGTCACGGCGCTAGCGGATCAGGTGGTAGCGGCCAAGCCGGGCCGGGCTTATCAGATGAACGCCGGGGCGGCCGTCGCTAGCGGGCAGCGCCTGTGGTTCCTTCACGCCGACTCGCAACCACCCGCCCAAGCGCCGGCGCTCATTGCCTGGGGCCTGGCGCGGCGCCAGTGGGGTCGATTCGATGTTCGCTTCAGCGGTGGGGGTCTTGGCCTGGGTGTCGTGGCGATGGCCATGAATCGGCGTTCCTGCTGGACCGGGATCGCCACGGGGGACCAGGGGCTGTTCGTGACGCGGGCCGGCTTCGACGCGCTCGGTGGCTTCCCCGAGCAGCCTCTGATGGAGGATGTGGCCTTCTCCCGGCGTGCCAAAAGGCGGTTAGGGCGACCGGCCTGCGTGCCGGGCCCGCTGGTGACATCCTCCCGGCGATGGGAGCAAAACGGTATCGTTCAAACGGTGTTACTCATGTGGCGCTTGCGCCTGGCCTACGCGCTGGGGGCTTCGCCGGAGGCACTGCATCGGCGTTACTACGCTCGCCCGTCCGCGATGGAGGTCGAGGATGGCGACTAACGGCTGGCGATTTCCCGGTGCCCGGGTGGCTGTCTTCGCCAAGGCCCCTGTTGCGGGGCGGGTTAAGACGCGCCTGGCCCGGCGGTTGGGGGCCGAGGCGGCGGCGAGGGCCTATCGCGCGATGTTGCGCGAGCGCTTGCTGAGCCTCGCCGATGCCGGATTGGCGCCGCTGGAGCTGTGGGCGGCGCCTCATCGGCATCCGTTCCTGAATGCCCTGGCACGGCGCTCGGGGGCTGCCCGGCGCGTGCAGCCCCAGGGCGAGCTGGGCCGACGCATGGCCTCGGCCCTGGCCGGCGATGGGCCGTGCGTGGTCGTTGGCGGCGACTGCGCCGGCCTGCCGACGTCCGCGGTGGCTGAGGCGCTCCAGGCGTTGTGTGCCGGCGCCGAGGTCGTCGTTTCCCCGGCCGAGGATGGCGGCTATACACTGGTCGGGGCGTGTCGCCCACCGGGCGTGATGTTTCGGCAGATGCCTTGGGGCAGTGCGCGCGTCATGGCCGAGACGCGGCGTCGGCTGGCGCGGACGGGGAGCGCGCTGCGCGAGCTCGAGCCCAGCTGGGACGTGGATGATTACAGCGATTGGCGTCGTTGGCGCCGCAGTCATTAGGGTTTGGCACTGCCAGTTGCGGCCCGTATCGTTGAGCGCATAGACGCACGTAGCCAATGCCCTAAGATTACGCATCACCAGGACGCCGGATGTTTCTCGAGCATAGCCCCCGCTTTGTGAGCCGCCTGACCCGCGATACCCTGGCCGTCATCCTGGCCGGGGGTCGTGGCGGGCGCCTCGCCAACCTCACGGACTGGCGCACCAAGCCGGCGGTGCCCTTCGGCGGCAAGTTCCGGCTCATCGATTTCCCGCTGTCGAACTGCATTAATTCCGGTATTCGCCGCATCGAGGTCGTCACCCAGTACAAGGCGCACTCGCTGCTGCAACACATCCAGCGCGGCTGGGGATTCCTGCGTGGTGAGTTCGGGGAGTTCATCGAGGTGGTGCCGGCCCAGCAGCGCTTCGACAAGCCGCTGTGGTTCGCCGGCACCGCGGACGCCGTCCACCAGAACATTGATATCATTAAGGCGCACGATCCTAGCTACGTACTGGTGCTGGCCGGTGATCACGTCTACAAAATGGACTATGGCGCGATGATCGCCCGGCATGTCGAGTCGGGGGCCCAGATGACGGTGGGCTGCGTCGAGATGCCGCGAGAGCGCGCGCGGTCGTTCGGCATCATGACCGTCAACGAGGATGGCCAGGTGCTGCGTTTCACCGAGAAGCCCGATGAGCCCGAGGCCGTGCCGGGCAAGCCGAACTCGGCGCTGGTCTCCATGGGCATTTACGTCTTCGATCGGGATTATCTATTCGAGCGCCTGCGCGACGACGCCGAGAACATCGACTCCTCGCGCGATTTCGGTAAGGATATTATCCCCGACGCCATCGCGCGCGACCGCGTCATGGCGTTTCCCTTCGCCGACCCCGAGACCGGCCAGCAGCCCTACTGGCGCGACGTCGGTACCGTCGATGCCTTCTTTCAGGCCAATCTCGAGCTCATCGGCCGCGGTCCGGAGCTCAACATCCACGACGAGGACTGGCCTATCTGGACCTACCAGGCCCAGCTGCCGCCGGCGAAGTTCATCGACACCCAGCGTGGCCCCGGCTGGGCGATTAACGCCATGGTCTCGGGCGGCAATATTATCGAGGGGGCCGAGGTGCGCTCGTCGCTACTGTTCTCCCAGGTGGTGCTCAAGCCCGGTACACGGGTCGAGGAGGCCGTGATCCTGCCCGATGTCGAGATCGCCGAGGATTGCCGCATCCGGCGCTGCGTCATCGACGAGGGCTGCCGCATCCCACCCGGTACCGTTATCGGTGAGGACAGCGAACGCGACCGGGATCGCTTCTTCGTCTCGACAGGGGGTGTAGTGCTGGTCACCGCCGAGATGCTCGGCCAGGAGATCGCCCACGTGCGCTGATCCGGGCGCCGCGGTGCGGGCCCGCCATCGCGGCCAGTGAGCCGCTAACGGTGTGGCGATCAACCGAAGGCGAAATCCGGCAAGCGTGCTGATCTCTGGGGTGACAACGCCGCTAGCGATTGATTAAGGGGGCCGTGGTTGGCGGGTGCTATGGGCGGCAGGCGATTGGGCTAGTAGCGCGATTGCCGTGCATCCCGGTGACCTTGGGGTTAAGTCCGGCGTGCTCCGATCGTCGCCCCGGGGATGACTGGTTGGACTAGGCCAGTGGCTGGAACAATGCCTCGACATCGGCCATCTCCAGGGCGGCTGTGTTGCCGCCCTCGCCGCCGAGTAGCCAGTTGCCGAGCTCCGCCTTGCGGCGCTGCAAGTCCATGATCCGCTCCTCGACGGTCCCTCGTGTGAGGAGGTGGTAGGCGAACACGGGCTGGTCTTGTCCGATGCGGTGGGCGCGGTCCGTGGCCTGATCCATGACGGCCGGATTCCACCAGGGGTCGTAGTGGATGACGGTGTCGGCGGCCGTGAGGTTGAGCCCCGTGCCCCCGGCCCGCAGGCTGACCAGAAACAGCGGCACCTCGCCGTTCTGGAAGCGCGCCACGCGTTCCTCGCGCTTTTTGGTCTGGCCGGTGAGCTTGACGTAATCGATGCCGCTGCCGCTCAGGGCCTGCTCGATAAGGCCCAGCATCGAGGTGAACTGAGAGAACAACAGGATGCGGCGGTCCTCGCGGCGTAGTTCATCGATGAGGCCGGTCAGCAGATCGAGCTTGGCCGAGTGCTGGATGCCCTTGGCGGCCTCCATGCTGAGCAGGCGCGGGTCGCAACAGACCTGGCGTAGCTTGAGCAGCGCGTCCAGGACAACGACCTGGCTCTGCGCCAGTCCGCGCTGATCGATGGCTTGGCGGACTTTGGTTTCCATGGAGGCGCGCACCGTCTCGTAGAGATCCCGTTGGTCGCCGGTTAGCTCGGCCTCGCGGCGCATCTCGGTCTTGGGTGGCAGCTCCTGGGCGATCGCCTGCTTACTACGCCGCAGCAGGAACGGCTGGATGCGGCGCTTGAGCGTATCCTGGCGGGCTGTGTCGGCGTCGCGCTCGATGGGGCGGCGGAAGACGCGGTTAAACGTCTGGCGGTCACCTAGCAGGCCGGGCAGTAGGAAGTCGAACTGGGCCCAGAGATCACCCAGGTGGTTCTCCAGGGGTGTGCCGGTCAGGCATAGCCGCTGGTGGGCGGTTAGTCGCCGAACGGCCTGGGCCGTCTTGGCCTGCGGGTTCTTGACCGCCTGGGCCTCATCGAGGACGACCACATGGAAATCGGTGCCGGCGAGGGCGTCGATGTCGCGGGCGACGAGGTTATAGGTGGTCAGTACCAGATCCCAGTCGCCGAGGCGCTCGTGATCGGCGTGGCGGCCCGGACCGTGGAGGCGGCGCACGCGCAGCCCGGGCGCGAACTGCTCGGCCTCACGCTCCCAGTTGAATAGCAGTGACAGCGGCGCGACCACCAGGCACGGCCCGGCCAGGCGGCCCTGTTCCCGTTCGAGCATCAGATGGGCGAGTACCTGCAGGGTCTTGCCCAGGCCCATGTCATCGGCGAGCACGCCGCCGAGCCCCTGCTCGCCCAGCGCCTGGAGCCAGCCCACCCCGGTGTGCTGATAGTCGCGCAGCGTCGCCTGCAAGCCGCTTGGCGACGGAGCGGGGGTGATGCGCTCTAACTGAGCGACCCGCTGGCCGAAGTCCAGGACGCTGGTATCGCCCTGCCAGGTCATGTCGCTGGCCTCTTCCAGAGCCGCCAGGTCGGCGGCGCGTGCGGTGGGCAGGCGAACGCTCGCGGCGTTGGGGTCGCGTTTGGGGTCGTAGAGCTCGACCAGGGTCCGCAGTAGCGGTACCACCCGGTCGGCGGGAACTGGCACGATCCGGCCGTCATCGAGCTGCAGCAGGAGGCTCGCCTGCGGATCGATCTGGTCCAGATAGTCCTGGGACATGGCCTCCGGCTGGGATTGGATGAGTTGTACCAGCAGCGGCACCAGGGGGTGGCGCTCGCCATCGATCTCGATGTCGAGGGCGATATCGAACCAGCCCTCGCCCGAGCTGATCTCGGCGTGCCAGTCATCCGGCGTTACCAGCCGATAGGGGAAATCGGTCGTCATCGTGATCTGCCAGCCCTGGGCCTCCAGGCGGGGGAGCTCATTAATGACGATACGCAGCCACTGCTCGGGCTCCGGCGGTATGAACACCGGCTCGGTATTGGCATACCAGCGGTCCAGGCCGGCGGCGGCGAGCTGCTTCCAGGCCGTGCTCTCGGCGTCGCCATCGCGGTCGATGCGCCATAGGGTGCCGTCGCGCTGGTAGCAGGGCTGGGCCCGGTTGTCGCTGGCTGGAACCTGGAGGCCTTGATAGTCGAAGGCAAGCATGGCTACCGGCGAGTCGATGCTCTCGCCGGGGGCTTGCCAGGCGGTTGGATCATTCAGGGCGTGCCAGCCGAGCCACAGCTGGGGCGTCGGCGCGACCCCGCTGACATGCTCCTCGGCGGGGACATCGGGTAGCGGTAGATCGGCCCCGAGCTGCGCCAGTGGCTCGCGTACCTCGGCGACGGCCTCCGGGGCGACGGGTGGTGCCGTCAGGCAGGTCAGGGCCAGGCGTGCCTCGAGGCCGGTCGCAATCGGCCCGACCTCACCGGTGTCGGCGTCGATATACCATGGCGGCAGGCACGCCACCGCTTGCGCTGAGGGGGCATCGTCAACCCGGCAAACGAGCCGCTGATCGCCGTCGTCGGCGAGTTGCCACTGGAACTGCCCCGAGCGTTCCGGGCCGAGGCACAACGCTGGCCCGGCCACGCTGCCGACGTGGGCGCGCCCCGTCTCGGTGAGCTCGCGTAGGACCAGCGGCACGCGGGCGGGATCCAGCTCCCTATTGGGCGTGTTCACCAGGGGCAGTATCCGCTGGTCCGAAGGTTCCAGGAACCGCGCTCCGGTGTCGCCGGTGCCGGGGTAGTGGCTGGACTTGCCGTAGCTGCCGTCCTTGCGTTGGCGCGTTTTGTACACGTCCACACACAGTTGGCCCCGGTCATCGCGGCTGACGATATAGGTTATCCGGTCCGCGCTTGCGCGTGATTCGCCGGCCTGACCCGCGGCGCCCTCGAGATGCGTGAGCCACAGCTGCAATTCGGGTGCGAGCGCCGCCCCCGCCTCGCTGTCGAGCTCGTCGAAATAGGCGGCAAGGGCGGCAACGCCATGCTTGCAGCCCATCCCCACGGGGCAGGTGCAGGCGATGCGGACGGGTAGTCGGGCGTTCAGGCTCTGGGCCTGGAGCTGGGTGTAGTAGACCTGACGCCCCGAGCCCCTGACGCGGGCGTAGACGCTGTCGCCAGCGGTCATGATATCAAGCACAAGGCCGCGCTCGGCGTAATCGAGCCCGCGGCTGAGCGTTGCGGCGTCGAACCGAGCCCAAATCGCGTCGTCACCGTGGGTGCTACGCCAGCGTTGGATGAGCTCTTTCACAGCGGTGTCACCATCTAGTCGCTTGGTCCCGACAGCAATCGAATCGCCGAGATGGCTCGGCTCCTACGGCGTCGCCGCTACGGTATGATATGAGCGCCCGGTAGCGGCCGACCCTGGGTGACCATTCCAGAGCAATTGCAATGCGGTCCCTGGGGAACACGGAATTATCCTGGCGGTATGGCATCACGGCCCGTAGGAGTAGGAGCTCAGCCCCTGAGCGACCTTCCCAGAGCGCCCGCAATCGCCGAGATGGCTCGGCTCCTACGCGCCAATATGCCAGCCTA
>Ga0207714_1000847_pt1 | contig 20695 bp, 16 predicted proteins | sample PonA232FremontCA_2_FD_187270 | JGI IMG/M metagenome (GOLD analysis project Ga0207714, IMG submission 187270) | Marine sediment microbial community from Fremont, CA, USA - Pond A23 Sediment 2 (SPAdes) | ecosystem: Environmental > Aquatic > Marine > Unclassified | place: USA: Fremont, California...
GCGCGCCGCCGATCTCCTGGACGGCCAGGTCCGGCATCGGCTGAGCGGCGAGCAGAAGGCCGCAACCGGCGCCCGGCTGGCCTCCATCCACCTGCTCAACCGGGCGCCCGAGAAGGCGGTGGAAGCGCTCAACATCAGCCGCGCCGACAACCTGCCGGCCGAGCTGCGCCGCAAGCGCCGGTACCTGCGCGCCCGGGCCCTGTTGAAGGCGGGCCGGCCCAACGCCGCGCTCGCGCCGGTGGCGGGCGATACCTCCGCCGAGGCCACGCGCATCCGCGCCAAGATCCATGCCGAGCAGGGCAATTGGGGCAAGGCGGCGGACAATCTGGCCGAGCTGCTGCCGGATGCGCCGGGTGCGGAGGACAAGCTTGCGGGGGCGGCTGCGGACAAGGTGATGCGCCACGCCGTGGCGCTGACCATGGCCGGCAACAGCACCGGGCTGGCGAAGCTGCGCCGGCGCTATGGCGACGCCATGGCCGAGACGGCACGCGCCGACACCTTCCAGATGCTAACCTCGGACGATACCAGCGATCCCGCCCAGGCGAGCGAACAGCTCGCCCAGGTGCAGCGGGCGCGCACCTTCGTGGACGGGTTCCTCAACGACCTGCGCCAGCAGGCGAGCCTGGGCGAGTGACAGGGCCTCATGCCCGCGGATCGGGAATCGCGCCGAGCCCGACCCGCTGATCGCTCCGCTTGGGGCAAATCGCCGGCCACGATTGGCGGATCGCGGCCGGCTTCTTGGCAGCCGTTTACGCGGAAAGTGCGAACGCCTCGTCCGGCACGTCCATGACCGGACCCTTGCCGCTCATGATTTCCGAGACCAGGGCGCCGGTCTCGGGCAGGAGTCGGGCCATGAAGAAGCGCGCCGTGGCGAGCTTGGCGGCGTAGAAACCGCTGGTGTCCCCGGCCTGCCTGTCCAGGGCGATGCGTGCGGTGCGCGCCCACATCCAGCCCAGCGCGACCAGGCCCATCAGGCGCAGGAACGGGGTCGCGCCGGCCGCGGCCGACTCCTGGTCCTTCAGGCCCTCCTGCGCGATGTAGCCGGTCGCCGTCTGGAGGCGGCCGAAAGCCTTGGCGAGCGGCTGGACAAACTCCGCCATCGCCTCGTCGGCCTCGTGCGTGGCGATGAAGCTCTGGATGGGATGGAACAGGCGCCGAAGTTGGCGGCCGCTGTGCTCGGGCATCTTGCGGCCGATCAGGTCGAGCGCCTGGATGCCGTTAGTGCCCTCGTAGATCTGCGCGATCCGGGCGTCCCGGACGAACTGTTCCACGCCGGTCTCGCGCACATAGCCGGCGCCGCCGTGGACCTGCACCCCGAGGTTCACCACCTCGAAGCCGAGGTCGGTGCACAGCGCCTTGACCACCGGCGTCATCAGCGCCACGAACTCGCTCGCCGCCTGCCGCCGGGCCGCGTCCGTGTGCGCGTCGGCGACGTCCGCCTCCTTGGCGACCACACCGCCCAGGGCGCGCATGCCTTCCGTGTAGGCGCGCATACTCAGCAGCATGCGGCGCACATCGGGGTGCACGATGATGGGGTCGGCGGCCGCGTCGGGATCCTTCGTCCCCGACAGCGCGCGCCCCTGCCGGCGGTCGTGCGCCTGAGCGACGGCCGCCTGGAAGCTGCCCTCGCTTAGGCCGACGCCCTGAATCCCCACGGCGAGGCGCTCCATGTTCATCATGGTGAACATCGCGCGCATGCCCTTGTTGGGCTTACCCACGAGCCAGCCCTTGGCCCCGTCGAAATTGAGCACGCAGGTGGCCGAGCCGTGCAGGCCCATCTTGTGCTCGATCCCCCCGCAGTTGACGGCGTTGCGCGCGCCCGGCGTGCCGTCGGCATTGGGCAGGTACTTGGGCACCAGGAACATGGAGATGCCCTTGGTCCCCGCGGGCGCGTCGGGCAGGCGGGCGAGCACCAGATGGACGATGTTTTCCGCCAGGTCGTGTTCGCCGCCGGAGATCCAGATCTTGGTGCCGGAGACGGTGTAGCTGCCGTCGCCGTTGGGTTCCGCCTTGGTTTTGCACAGCCCCAGGTCCGTGCCGCACTGGGGCTCGGTGAGGCACATCGTTCCGGTCCAGGAGCCGTCCACGAGGCGCGGCAGATAGGCGTCCTTCAGCGCCTGGTCGCCGTGGGCGTGGAGCGCGCGGTAGGCGCCGTGGGTCAGCCCCGGGTAGGTGCCGAACGCCAGGTTCGAGGCGCAGATCATCTCCTCGACCATGAAGTTGAGCAGGTTGGGCAGGCCCTGGCCGCCGTACTGCGGATCGCACGCCAGCGAGGTCCAGCCGCCCTCGCGGAACTGCCGGTAGGCGTCCGCAAAGCCCTCGGGCGTGCGCACGACGCCGTTCTCGTAGGCGCAGCCCTGTTCGTCGCCCGAGCGGTTGAGCGGCTGCAGGACGTCGCGCGCGAGCTTGCCCGCCTCGTCGAGGACGGCGTCCACGATGTCCGGCGTCGCCTCGCGAAAGGCGGGCAGGCCGGCCAGGGCGTCGCCGTCCGCGAGCTCGTGGTAGACGAAGCGCATGTCCCTTAGCGGCGCGTGATAGGTCGGCATGGCGTGTGGTTCCCCTTGGCGAAGCCGTTTCCGCGCAGGCGTCGCGAGCGCCGCCTCATCTTTCGACACGGCGTCGGCGCGCCTGCTCAAGATTCGGCACGTGTTGTGGACCCGGCATCTTCATCTCGCGTGGCGGCCGAAGGCCGCGTATCGAGAGATGCGGGCCGGCCACCACCCGTGGTTGGCCTAGTTCCGAAGCGGTTTGCCCGTCTCCAGCATGTGCTCGATCCGGTCCAGCGTCGGCTCGGTCTTGAGCAGGCGCATGAACGCCGCGCGCTCCAGGCCGAGCACGTGGTCCTCGCCCACGGCTTCGATGTGATCGGCGCGTGCACCGCCGGAGAGGACGTCGGCCAGCGCGTCCGCCACCGTGAGGTCGTGCGGCGTGGTCTTGCCCTGTTTGCGGAAGGTTTCCACGGCCATGTCCAGGGCGGCCTTGCCTGAAGGCCCAGGCAAGTAGAGTTCGGGGCGCTCCGGCGGACGGTAGTCGGCCGCCATGGCCTGCGCGCGCGCCTTCGCCGCGGCCAGGACGCGGTCGCGGTTCATGGTGATGCCGTCGTCCGGGCGCAGGAAACCGTGGTCCTTCGCTTCCTCGGCCGACTTGGCCACGGTGGCCACGCTGATCGTTTCGAAGGCCTTGGAAACCGGCGGCATCGGGCCGTTGGGTACGTGATTGCTCTGCGCCAGCCGGGTGAGCATCTCGGTGCAGCCGCCCCAGGCTGGGATCACGCCCACGCCGGCCTCGACCAGGCCCATGTAGCTTTCCATGTGCGCCTCGACGGCGTCGCAATGCAGCAGCACCTCGCAGCCGCCGCCCAGCGCCATGCCCGAGGGCGCGCCCACGACGGGGAAGGGCGCGTACTTGAGGGCGCGGTAGGCCTTCTGGCCGTTGGCGACCATCTCGGCGAGCTGGTCCCACGCCGCGATGTTGGCGGAGAACAGCGCCAGGCCGAGGTTGGCGCCGGCGGAGAAGTTGCTGCCCTCGTTGTGCAGCACCAGGGCGCTGAAGCGCGACTGCACCACCCCGATCGCCGTGGTGATCATCTCCATGATCTTGTCGTCCACGGCGTTCATCTTGGTGTGGAACTCCAGGCAGGCGATGCCGTCCCCCAGGTCCCACAGGCTCGCCGAGGCGTTGCCGGCCACGCGTTCGCTGGTGCGCTTGATGTCGGCCAGCCGGAGCACGCCTTCGGGCCGCTCGACCGTGTGGTAACGTCCGTCGCCGCGCAGGACCTCCAGGCGGCCCTCGACCGTGCGGTAGACCGGGCCCGTGCGCGCGATGGTCCGGAGGAATTCGGGGACCGGCTGGCCCTCGGCCTGGAGCGCGCCCGCCAGGTTCTGCGCCCCGATGGCGTCGATCAGTTCGAAGGGCCCCTGCTTCCAGTTGTAGCCGAGCCGGATCGCCTCATCGATGGCCGCCGGATCGCTGTGCACCTCGGGCACGAGGTAGGCGGCGTAGGCGAGGGTGCTGCCCATCACCGCGCGGGCGTAGCGGGCCACCTTGTCGTCCGCGGCGAGCAGCGCCGCGACGCCACCCGTTTTGGCCGCCTCCAGGCACGCGGGTTCGACCTTTTCCGCGGGCGCATAGGTGAACGCCGCGAGGTTCACGGCTTCCTTAACCTTGCCGCCGCCCTCGCGGTTGATGCGGTAGAAACCGCCCTTGCCCTTGCGCCCGGTGTAGCCGGACTCGATCATCTGCTCGATGATGGGCAGGTCCTGGTCGATGGCGTGGAACGGGTCCCGGTCGGGCAGGGCGTGGCGCATGCTGCCCACGACGTGCGGCATCAGGTCGAGCCCGACCATGTCCATCAGGCCGAACACGCCTGTCTTGGGAATCCCGAAGGGCTTGCCGATGACGGCGTCGGCCTCCTCGACCTTCACGCCCATGTTGAGGGCGTGCACGACACTGGCCAGCAGCCAGTAGACGCCCACGCGGTTGGCGACGAAGCCCGGGGTGTCGTTGCAGTCGATGCAGGTCTTGCCCAGCCCGCGGTCGGCGAACGCCCGGATCGTCTCCAGCGCCTCGGAGCGCGTGTGGTCGCCCGGCACCAGCTCCAGCAGGCGCATGTAGCGCGGCGGATTGAAGAAGTGGGTGATCAGGAAGTCCCGCCGGAAGCTCTCGGGCATGCCGTCGACCAGGGACGCCAGCGGAATGGTCGAGGTGTTGGAGGAGACCACGCTACCCGGTTTACGCGCCTGATCCACGCGCGCATACAGGTCCTGTTTGATGTCCAGGCGTTCGACCACCGCCTCGACGATCCAGTCGCAATCTCCCAGCCGGTCGAGGTGGTCGGTGAGATTGCCTGGCAGCACGCGCTTGGCGTTGCGCTTGTTCGTGAACGGCGCCGGGTCCTGCTTGAGCATCTTCTGGATCGCCGTCCGCGCCAGGGTGTCGCGGTCCTCGGCGCCGTCCGGCACGATATCCAGCAGATGCACCTTGACCCCGGCGTTGGCGAGGTGGGCGGCGATCGCCGCGCCCATGACGCCTGCGCCCAGGACGGCCGCCTCCTGGATCTGTCCGGTCTCGCTTCCGGCCATCACAGCGCCTCCACGATCGTCGCGATGCCCTGACCGCCGCCGATGCACTGAGTCGCCAGCGCGTAGCGGCCCTTCTCCCGCTGCATCAGGCTGGCCGCCTTGCCTGTGATGCGCGCGCCGCTCGCGCCCAGCGGGTGGCCCAGCGCGATGGCGCCGCCGTCCAGGTTCACCCGCGCGCGGTCCATGCCCAGGTCGTCCATGCACGCCAGGCTCTGCGAGGAGAACGCCTCGTTCAGCTCGATCACGTCCATCTGGTCGATCGACAGCCCGGCGCGCTGCAGGGCCTTGCGCGTGGCGTGGACCGGGCCGATGCCCATGATCTCCGGGTCGCAGCCCGCCTTGGCGACACTCGTGATCCGCGCCAGCGGCGTCAGGCCCTTGCGCTCGGCGTAATCCTCGCTGCACACCAGCAGCGCGGCCGCGCCGTCGGTCAGCGGCGAGGAGGTGCCGGGAGTCACCGTGCCCTCGGCGTCGAAGGCGGGCTTGAGCTGCGCCAGCCCTTCGGCCGTGGTGTCGGGGCGGATGGTGCCGTCCGTCCGCACCTCGCCGCCATTCGCCGCGATCGGGACGATCTCGTCCTGGAAACGGCCACCCTGCGCCGCCTTCGTGGCCTTTTGCTGGCTCTCCAGGGCGAATTCCTCCTGACGCTGGCGCGGAATCGCGTAGCGCTTGGCCACAGCCTCCGCCGTCAGGCCCATGGAGATGTAGGCCTGCGGATAATTCGCGTGGAGATACGGGTTGGGGAGGGGATTGTAGCCCATCATGGGCACCCGGGTCATGGACTCGATGCCCGCGCAGATGAAGGCTTCGCCTGCGCCCACGGCGATCGCGCCGGCGGCCATGTGCGCCGCCTCCATCGAGGAACCGCAGAAGCGGTTCACCGTCGCGCCGGCCACGGATAGCGGCATGTCCGAGAGAAACCCGATCAGCCGCGCCATGTTCAGGCCCTGCTCGCCCTCCGGGAAGGCGCAGCCGCAGATGAGGTCCTCGATATCCGCCGGATCGACGCCCGTGCGCTCGACGAGGCCGCGCACGACCTGGGCGGTCATGTCGTCCGGGCGGACCTTGGCCAACCCGCCCTTGGACGCGAGATGAAAGGGGGATCGCGTGTAGCCGGCGATAACGGCGCGTGTCATGGTACGTGTGCTCCCTGCGTTCGCGTCGCGGCGATACGGTGTTCGTTGCGTCGCTTCGTAACGGTAACGGGGGCCGCGCTCAGGCGGCGTCGCTGTCGGTCCGCATGCGCGCGCTCAGCGCCTGCTTCGCTTCTTCCTGGACCTGGTAGAGTTCTGAGAGGGTCTGCTGGAGGTCGCGTTGCTGCGCCTCCAGGTTGGCGATGCGTTTGTTTACCTTGGTTAGCAACAGGTGCAACTGGCTCTGCTGGGTCCGGTCGATCTCATAGAGGTCGAGGTATTCCTTGATCTCCGCCAGCGAGAACCCCAGGCGCTTGCCGCGCAGGATGAGCTGTAGGCGCGCCTTGTCTCGGTGCGTGTAGACCCGCGTCTTACCCGCGCGCTGTGGGCTGATCAGGTCCTTCTGTTCGTAGAACCGGATGGTGCGCGGCGTTACCTCCAGCAGCTCCGCGAGTTCGGTCACGCTGTACAGGGTTTCCGCCGCCGTCTCGTCGCTCATGAATTTCCTCCGGGTCTACCATTTGGTTGTCCAGGTGACCCATACGTCAAGTTCCTTCCGTGCGCAAGACCCTTCACCGGTTCCGGGCATATCAGGCACGCAGATCGGTCTCGGTTTCCGGCGCGGGCGCGGCCGGTCCCGTGGCAACGGTGTCGGCCGCGCCGCCGGGTGCAACATTGGCCGCCCGTTCTTCCTCTTCCTGAAGGGCCTTCTTGGAAAGCTTGCCCACGCTGGTCTTGGGCAATTCTTCGCGGAACTCGAAGGCGGTCGGGATCTCGATGCGCGAAATCTTGGGCGCCAGGAAGCTGCGCAGCTCGTCTTCGCCCAGTATGGCGCCCTCGCGGAGGCGGACGAAGGCTTTGGGACTCTGGCCGCGGTAGGAGTCGGGCACCCCGACGACGGCCACCTCGGCCACGGCCGGGTGTTCGTAGATCGCCTCCTCGATGACGCGCGGGTAGACGTTGAAACCGCCGCAGAGGATGACGTCCTTGATGCGGTCGGTGAGGTAGACGTAACCGTCGGCGTCCATGTGGCCGACGTCGCCGGTGCGCAGCCAGCCGTCGACGAGGACGTTCGCGGTTTCCTCGGGGCGATTCCAGTAGCCGGCCATGACCTGCGGGCCGCGCAGGCAGAGTTCGCCGCGTTCGCCGATCTCCACCGGCGTGCGCGTGTCCGAGATGGCGCGCATGCTCACCGTGGTCTGTGGCACGGGGATGCCGATCGAGCCGGTGCGCGCCTCGCCCGTGAGCGGATTGCAGGTCACCACGGGCGATGCCTCGGTGAGGCCATAGCCCTCCACGAGGACGCAGCCCGTCAGGCTCTCGAACTCGCGCTTGACCTCCACCGGCAGCGGCGCGCCGCCGGAAATGCAGTACTTCAGCGAGGACAGGTCATAGCGCTGCAGCTCCGGCGAATCCTTCAGCGCCGTATAGATCGTGGGCACACCGGGAAACAGGGTGGGCCGCTTGCGCGTGATCGTCTTGAGCGCGTCCTGCAGCTCGAAACGCGGGGCGAGAACGATTTCCGCCGCCACCGCGATCCCCAGGTTGAGCACCACGGTCATCGCCAGCACGTGGAAACACGGCAAGACGCCGTAGATGCTCTCCGAGCCCGTCGTCAGGTCGGGCATCCACGCCATGAGCTGCGCCGTGTTCGCGGAGAGATTGGCGTGGGTGAGCATGGCGCCCTTGGGCAGGCCCGTCGTCCCGCCGGTGTATTGCAGGACGGCGATATCCCGTTCCGGCTCGATCGCCGCCGGCTCCGGAATGGGGTTGAAGCGCAGCAGGCTGGCGAAGGCGGTGTGACGGTCGTCGTAGACCACGCGCGCCAACTGGCTGCGCTTAAACGCGCTGAACATCATCCCCTTCATCGAGGGCAGGCACTCGCGCATCTGTCCGACCACGATGCGGCCCAGTTCGCCGTTCGCGACCAGCGCGTGCACCTTGGGATAGACCTGCGCGACGTCGAGCGTGACCATGATTTCGGTCTCGGAATCGCGGACCTGCTTGGTCAGCTCCTCGACCGTGTAGAGCGGGTTGAAATTCACGACGGTGCCGCCCGCCTTCAGCACCGCATAGTACGCGATCACCGTGTACGGCGAATTGGGCAGGCACAGCCCGACCTTGGTCCCGCGCACCACGCCCAGCGCCCGGAAGCCCGCGGCGGCGCGGTCGACCTGATCCTTGAGCTGCGCGTAGTTGGTGCGGCGGCCCAGGAAATCCAGGGCCGCGTGATCCGGATGCCGGGCGGCCGCGGCGTCCAGGAATGCGTACAGCGGTTTCGGCTCGAGGGGCGTGTCCCACGCGAGGTTCGCGGGATAGATGGTCGCCCAGGGCAGCGACTCCGATGGCGCGGTTGCCAGCATCGCCACGTCTCCTCCCCATCCGGCACATCCCGGCATGCAGCTCGTGTCGGCCGCTTAAGCCGGAACCGGTGTGCTGTGCGATCCGATCGGCCTTTGCCGGCCTACCTTAATCGGGATTTTTGTTCCTGCCAAGGAAAAACCTTGACGTAAACGTTATATCCGGTAAACGCTTCATGCGCCGGCTCCCATTCGGGTAGCGGTTCGTGGCGCTGGGCGGTAAAGGACTTGCTTCCGGCGGGATGACGCCACACCATACTGGACGGTCGGGAATACCGCTTCCGTAGAGTCGGTTGCCGGCACATCAGACGGGTTCGGGCCGCGCGGACGGCCACAACAAGCAACGAACCGGGGGGTAAACCATGAAGCACGCGCGTTACGCCGCGGCTGCCGCCAGTGCTGCCGCGGGGGCCCTCGCTGCCGCATCGGGTGCGCATGCGGCCGGCTTCGCCATCAAGGAGCAGTCACCCACGGCCCAGGGCGCCGCATTCGCCGGCGCCACGGCCGAGGCCGCCGATGTGAGCTACATGTTCTTCAATCCGGCGGCCTTGTCGCAGCAGTCCGGGACCCAGGGGATGGCTTCGGCGAGCTTTATCGCGCCGCGGTCAAGGCCGGAGGATGCGCAGGCGAGTACGACGTCTGCGCTTCCTACTGGTAGCTCGAGAATCCGGGGCGGCGATGGTGGCGGGGACGTTAGTGACGACGCCGTCGCCCCGGCATTGTACGGCATGACCTCGGTCACTGAACGTCTGAAGGTTGGCGTCGGCCTCAATGCGCCGTTCGGGTTCACCACGGACTACGATGACGGCTGGGCTGGCCGCTATCACGCCTTGAAGTCGGAAGTCCGGACGATCAACATCAATCCGGCCGTGTCATACGAGCCTATCGACGGCGTTGCCGTCGCTGCCGGGATGCAGGCGCAATATGTTGATGCCGAGCTGACGAATGCGATCGACATTGGAACGATTACAAGTCTCCCACGGAACAATGTTCCTAGGACGGCCCCAACTCAGAACGACGGCCTCGCCGAGGTCGAGGGTGACGATTGGGCATTTGGCTTTAACCTCGGTGTGCTCATCGAGCCGCGCGAGGGTACGCGCATCGGTGCCGCCTATCGTAGCGATATCGAGCACGAACTTACTGGACGTGCCGATTTCAGTAGCGACGACCAAATCGCTCAACAAATTATTCAGAACTCGAATCAATTCAACGATACGGGTGCCACTGCTGATTTGACGACACCCGATATGTTGTCATTTGGCGTCTATCAGGACGTGACGGACCGTATCGCTCTGATGGGCGAGTTTCAGTACACGATGTGGTCGGACTTTGACGAGCTGCGCATCCAATTCGACAATCCCAACCAAGGAGATTCGGTAACCAACGAAGACTGGGACGATTCCTGGTTCGCCGCAATCGGCGCCAAATTCGATGCCACCGAAAATCTGGCCCTGCGTACTGGCGTGGCGTACGACGAATCGCCGATTCCGGACAACACGCGCACGCCGCGGATTCCCGGCGCGAACCGGACGTGGCTATCGATCGGTGCCGATTACAGCCCGACGTCGTGGTTCGCCATACAGGCCAGCTATACGCATATCTTCGTCGAAGAATCGACGGTCGATCTCGCGGCGACCGGCAACAACGCCACGCGCGGCAGTCTCAACGTCGATTACCAGAACAGTGTCGACATCGGGAGCGTAAGCGCGGTGCTGCGCTTCTGAGGCGACGGCCGGTCAGCGCACTGGCCGGCCGCGTTCGCGAATGGCGGGGTCGGACGCGAAGATCCGGCCCGCCATCGCGCTTCCCGAAAGCAGCGCGCCCGCAACCCCGCCGCCCGGGCACCAGTCGCCACATGCGCCGATTCCGGCGTTCTCGCGGACCAGGGCATCGACGCCCAGCGGCGTGCGCACCTGCGCATAGCGCCAGCGGTGTCCCTGAACGGTGCGCGGCGTGACGGAACGGCCGACACGTTCCGCGAACGCTTCGCGGAGCGCGGCAGCGGATACCTGCGGGTCTTGCTCCAGGTGTTCGGCCGACCACGCCGGATCGGCGTGCAGCACCCAGATCTCGCCTTGGCCCGCCCGGCCGGGCTTGGCGCTCTCGCGTACAGCGCGGGCGATCGGCCCGGCGTTGGCCAGCGTGTCGGGCAGGTCCGGCAGCGGAGCATCGAAGCCCAGCATGGCGGTGAGGCTCGGGGCGTAGGCCGCGCGGCGCGCCTGCTCTGCGAGTTCCGGCACCGGTGCGAGCAGTTCGGCTGCCTGCGGGGCCGGCACGGCCACGACGACGCGGTCGAACGGACCGATCACGCCGTCCGCCGTGACAACCCGCCAGAGATGTTGCGATTGCGCGAGTTCCTGCACCGTCACGCCGATGTGGACATCCAGGTCTGCGGCCAGGTGCGCGGCGAGCGCCCGATTGCTGGCGACGGCGGCGACGCGCCCACCGTTCTCGCCGGCGGGCCAGGGCGCGATGCGGTCGCTCGCCAACCAGCTTTCCCGCAGCGGCGCCAGACGGGCGTCCGCCATGTCGAACCAGGGCGCGCCGTGATCGGCAAAGGTTTCCGCCTCGAGCCGCCGCGTCGCCAGCCGCCCGCCCGGATGGCGGCCCTTGTCCAGCACGGTTACGTCCGCGCCATGGTCGGCGAGGGTACGCGCGCAGATCAGCCCGGCCAGGCCGGCGCCGATCACGGCCACTTGCAGCGCCGCGCCGTCGGGATAGCGCGTCTGCTGCGCGGCAAACCGGGAGATGTCCAGCCGGCGCGCATGGATCGCGGTGCTGCGCGGCCGGATCACGCCGAAGATCGGCTGCTCCGGCTCGAACGGCCGGTCGAACGCGCCCAGGCACCAAAACAAACCCTGATAGGAATTGGGATCGCCGCCGTCGAGGGCGTAGCGGTTGTTCAGATCCACCAAGAGCGCGCCCGCCTCGTCCGCGCCGTCGGTCCAGGTCAGCAGCGCCTTGCCCCAGGTCATGCGCAGGTTGTTGCGCAGATACCCGCGGCGCAGATACGCGGCCTGCGCGGCATTCCACAGCCCGTCGTCGGTGGTCGCCCGCGCCAGCGTCTCCCAGCCGTACAGTGCCGGGCGTGCGTCGAGCCGGCGCCGTTCCAGGCTTTCGCGCGCCCAGTCGGGAACCACGGCCGCCGGCTGGTCGTGGTCCGGCACATGAAAAGCGTAGGCCCACGACATTTCGCGCCAGATCAGCAGCTCGTCCAGGAACTTGTCTGGCCCCTTGCCGGCCCGGGCCGCCGCCTCGCGCGCCAGGCGGGTGGCCGCGATCATGCCGTGGCGGAGATAGGGCGAGAGCCGGCTCACCCCGGTCTCGTCCAGGGCGTCGTTGCGGCGCGCCGCATAGCCCGAGAGATGCGCGTCGCGGAAGGCGGTCCAGCGCGCATCCGCCGCCGTTTCGCCGCCGGGGAATTCTGGCACCGGCGGCACGCTGTGGTCGATTTCGCAGGCGGCCGTGAGGTCGCCCAGGTCCCAGGTGTCGAGGTCCGTGGGCGCGACCGGCAGCGGCGCATCGTACGGCGGCGCCACCGTTGCCGTGTCGGGCAGGACGTCAGCGAGGCGGTCGCGGCGCTGGGGCTTGGTCGCCTTGCGGTAGGCGAAGGCCCGCTCGTAGGCGCCGTCCACGCTGCGCATGGGGACAAGGCAGCTCGCGTCGACGGCCGCCACGGGCACGGCCAGGTCTGCCGTCGCGTCGAGCAGCGCGGCGCGCACATTGCGATAAGGCCGCGTCGGCACGTCGTCGCAGATGACCAGCGCGGCGTCCCGGGCGAGCGTCGCCGTGGCCGGTTCGCGGTGCCCCGGCCGATGGACGAAGGCGTGCGCGGCCACGCCCATCGCGCGCAAGCTGCGCAGGGTTTCGCGCGCCCCTTCCAGCATGAAGCGATGGTGGCGATCGCTGGCGAACGGATAGCCTTCGGTCAGCTCGAATGCCGCGAGGACGGGCAGCTCCAGCGTATTGGCCAGGGTCACCGCGGCGAGCAGGGCGTGGTTTTCGCGGCAGCGCAGATTGCCGCTCAGGGCATAGAGAACGTAGCGCCCACCGGACCGCGCGGGCGCGGCGCGCAGATCGCGCGTCCGGCGGGCGAGAACGGCCGGAAGCACCCGGCCGGGCGAGTCAGGCATCGGAGGCGGGGCCTTCGGGGCCGACCGCGCCCGGCGCGGTCGTGGTCTCCGGTGACGGCGCCGAGGGGCCCATGTCCGGCTCCGTACGCGGCTCGGCCGGTCCCGTGTCGCGGTGCTTGAGGGCGCGCCGCCAACCCTCTGCGGCCGCCACGGCGAGAAGCCCCGTGGCGACGCCGGCGGCGGCATGGATCGCGGCGTTCGCGGTGAGGCGGATGAGCATCACGGCGACTCCTTGAGGCTGGTGTTGCGCTGCATGTTGCGCGCGTAATACCCGGCCGCGGCCAGGCCGGCCACGGTCAGGCCGGCCTTGAACCCGGCCGTGGCGGCCATGAACGAAAGCAGACACTTCATGTTTCTCGATCCCTCCTGACCCGTTGATATCGATGTCTACGCCGGGAGCATGCCAGCGGATCGCCCGCCAAGGCGACCGATTGTCTGGGTTCATGGCATGTGGAAAAATCGTAACAGTAATGTGCGCTCGCATGGGGGCTTGAGAATGAATTTGAACGAGCAACAAGCGCAGACGATCTGTGACGAAATTGCGCGTGAAATCGGTCTCACGGTCTCGTTTATGGGCGACAACGGAATAATCTTCGCCTCTTCCGCGCGCCAGCGCATTGGGAACCAGCATACCATTGCAGCACGAATCATGGCGGGCGAGACCGACTACCGCGACGTCAGTCGAACGGAGGCCGAGAAGAGCGAGGCCATGCGCGAGGGGCGCAATATTGCGCTCGACTTCGACGGCGTCCGGATCGCCAGCCTCGGGGTGGCCGGGCCGCTGGCGCAGGCCGGGCCGATGGCCAACGTCGCGCGCCAGTGGGCACTCAGTATCCTCGCCGCGGAAAAGGCGCGCCACGAGCGCGACACGGCGCTCAAGCGCCTGGCCGAGCGCCTCGGGCGGGAAATGGGCGAATCCGTGCGCAAGGTGGACGAGGGCGTCAGCACCTTCAGCCGAACGTTCGAGAATGTGCGTCAGCATCATGGCGAGGCGGTGGACGACATCAAGGGCGCGCGTCAGGCCGTGCGCGAATCGAGCGAGGGTGTGACGGTCGTGGATCAGAAGGTTCAGAGCTTGACCGCCCAGAGCGATCAGGTCGCACAGGCCGTCACCGAAGCCCGCGACCACGCCGCGCGGGCGCGCACCGACGTGGACGAGGCCGGCCGGGTCATGGCCGGCCTGCGCGCCGCCGCGGACGAGATCGGCAACATCGTCGAGATCATCAACGGCATCGCCAAGCAAACCAACCTGCTCGCGCTGAACGCGACCATCGAGGCGTCGCGCGCCGGCGAGGCCGGTAAGGGGTTCGCCGTCGTCGCGGACGAGGTTAAGGCGTTGTCCAACAAGACCACCGAAGCGACCGGGACGATCGGCGAGAAGGTCAACGATCTGCGCGAGCGGACGGAGGCCGTGGAGCGTACGCTCCAGCAGCTCGCCAGCGCCGTCTACGGCGTGGAGGACGCCAACGGCCGTATTTCCGGGGCAACGGAAACGCAGTCGGGTCTTGTTCGCGACATGGCGCAACGTCTCGACCACGCCAGCCGGGAGGCGAGCAAGGCCGACGATCGCGCCGGCGCGGCAGAGGCCAAGGCGGAACGCGCCTCCGAGGAAATCCGCGGCCTGGGCGATACCGGTCAGGAGGTCGAGCGCGCGACGCGCGATCTGGAGCGCCAGCTCGGCGAAACGGTGCGCACGCTGGAAGGGGCGGATGCTGCGGCCGCCGTGTGAGGCGCGCGGGCGCAGCTTGACCGCGACAGGGACCGGCGCCCACCCTCAGGATCGTTTCGCGCGCCGGCGACACGGAGGTAACGGATGGCTGGCAAGCGCCTCTTGCTGGTGGCGCACGCGCCGTCGCCCAACACGCGGCGTTTGCGCGACGCCGTGCTCGCAGGGGCGCGTGCCGAAGAGATCGAGGATGTCGAAACCGTCTGCAAGCCGCCGCTGGAAGCCGGCCCGGACGACGTCAAGGCGGCGCACGCCATCATCCTCGGAACGACCGAAAACCTGGGCTATATGGCCGGCGCCCTGAAGGACTTTTTCGACCGCAGCTACTATCCGTGCCTGGAGGAAACCCAGGGACTTCCGTATGCCCTATACATCCGGGCCGGCAAAGACGGTACCGGCACCGAACGCGCCGTGCAGACCATCGTGACGGGCCTTCGCTGGCGCGCCGTTCGTGACCCGCTCGTGTGCCGCGGTGAATTCCGTGAGGAATTCATCGATCAGTGCGAGGAATTGGGCATGTACGTCGCTGCGGGCCTGGACGCCGGCGTGATCTGATTTTTCCCACCGGCCGCGAAAGCCCCGCCCGGCGGGTGCGGGCGGGGCGTATCGCGTTCCGTGGCGCACCCGTGTGAAAAGGCTACGCCGCCTTGCGCAGGCGTGTTGCCATGGTGGTGCCGATTTCCGAGGGGTTCGGGGCGATAGCGACGCCGGCGTCCTGGAGCATGCTCACCTTCTCCGCCGCGGTCTCGCCCGCGGCCTGGACGATCGCCCCGGCGTGGCCCATGCGCCGCCCCTTGGGCGCGCTGCGCCCGGCGATATAGGCGGCCACCGGCTTGGAGAACGTGGTCCGGATGTATTCCGCCGCCTGGGCCTCCTGCGGCCCGCCGATCTCGCCGATCATCACCACGGCCTCGGTCTCCGGGTCCTGCTCGAACAGTTCCAGGACGTCCTTGAAGCTGTTGCCGTTGATGGGGTCGCCGCCGATGCCCACACTGGTGGAGACGCCGACGCCTTCCTCGCGCAACTGGGCGGCCGCCTCGTAGCCCAGCGTGCCCGAGCGGCTGACGATGCCCACCTTGCCGGGCAGGAAGATGTGCCCGGGCATGAGGCCCAGCAGCGCCTTGCCGGGGCTGATGATGCCGGCGCAGTTGGGGCCGATGACGCGCATCCGCGCCGCCGGGTCGAAATTGCGCAGGAAGCGCTTGACCTGGACCATGTCCTGTCCGGGGACACCGTCGGTGATCACCACGCAGGTCTCGATGCCCGCGGCGGCCGCCTCCATCACGCTGTCCGCGGCGAACGGCGGCGGCACGAAGACGATCGAGGCCCGCGCGCCGGTTTCCGTCACCGCGTCGCTCACGGTGTCGAACACGGGCCGGTCGAGGTGGCGGGTGCCGCCGCGGCCCGGGGTGATGCCCCCCACCAGGTTGGTGCCGTAGTCGATCATCTCCTGGGCGTGGAACGAACCCATCGTGCCCGTGAAGCCTTGGACGATGACCGGGGTGTTCTGGTCGAGCAGGACGCTCATTGTGCGGCCTCCATGACCTCCTGGGTTCCCAGGCCGTGGTTGAGCACCTCGACGGCCTTGCTCGCCCCTTCCTTGAGCGTGGTCGCGGGCACGACGGGCATCTGGCTGTCCTTGAGGATCTGCCGGCCCTGTTCGACGTGCGTGCCCGCCAGGCGCACCACCAGCGGGACGTCCAGCTCGGTCTGCTGCATCGCCTGCACCACGCCCTGGGCGACCCAGTCGCAGCGGTTAATGCCGGCGAAGATGTTGATCAGGATCGCCTTGACGTTGTCGTCGTTGCGCACGATCCGGATCGCCTCGGCCACCCGCTCGGGCGAGGCGCCGCCGCCGATGTCCAGGAAGTTGGCGGGCTCGCCGCCGGCGAGCTGGATCATGTCCATGGTCGCCATGGCCAGACCGGCGCCGTTGATGATGCAGCCGATGTTGCCGTCCAGGCCGACGTAGGACAGCCCGCGGTCGGTGGCGAAGGACTCGCGCGGGTCCTCCTGCGAGCGGTCGCGCATGTCGGCGATCTCGGGCCGGCGGTAGAGGGCGTTCTCGTCGAAGCCCATCTTGCAGTCCAGGGCCAGGACCTCGCCCTCGTTGGTCACCACCAGCGGATTGATCTCCACCATGGTGGCGTCGAGGTTGCGGAACGCGCGGTAGCAGCCCTGGATGATCTTGACCACCTGGGCCACCTCGCGGCTCTCGAAGCCCAGCTTGAAGGCGAGGTCGCGCGCCTGGAACGCGGGCAGGCCCACGGCCGGATCCACGATGATGCGCTGCATGGTCTCGGGCTGGCTCTCGGAGATTTCCTCGATCTCCATGCCACCGGCCGCGGAGGCGACCACGGCGATGGTCTCGCTCTCGCGGCAGAGCACCAGGCCCAGGTAGTACTCGCGCGCGATGTTCTGGCCCGCCTCGACGTAGAGCCGGGAGACCATCTTGCCCCTGGGCCCGGTCTGCTCGGTCACCAGGGTGCGCCCGAGCAGGCTGTCGGCGGCGTTCCAGACCTCCTCGTTGCTCCGGCACAGCTTGATGCCGCCCGCCTTGCCGCGCGCGCCCGAGTGGACCTGGGCCTTCACAACCCAGCTATCGCCGCCGATCTCGCGCGCGGTCGCCGCGGCCTGTTCGGGGCTGTCGGCCAACCCGCCGTGGGGCAGGTTGACGCCGAATCGCGCCAACAGCTCCTTGGCTTGATACTCGTGGATGTCCATGCCCGTCGTTCCTTTCGCACGCTTTCCCTGTCTCTGCCGGGCCGTCGCGCCGAATCAGCCTTGCGCGGCGCTGAGCTGGTTGTCGCGCCGCGCCACCAGCTCCTTGGCCGTATCCACGGCCACGGCCGCGTCCTCGCAGTATGCATCGGCGCCGATGGCCCGGCCGAACTCCGCGTTCAGCGGCGCCCCGCCGACCATGACGATGTGCTGATCGCGCATGCCCTTCTCCTGAAGGGTCTCGATGACGACCTTCATGTACGGCATCGTCGTGGTCAGCAGTGCGGACATGCCGATGATGTCCGGTTTATGCGCCTCGATGGCTTCGAGGAAGTTCTCCACGGCGTTGTTGATTCCCAGGTCGATTACCTCGAAGCCGGCACCCTCCATCATCATGCAGACGAGATTCTTGCCGATGTCGTGGATGTCCCCCTTCACCGTGCCGATGACCATCGTGCCCTGCTTCGGGGCATCCGATTCCGCGAGCAGGGGGCGGAGGATGTTCATGCCCGCCTTCATCGCGTTGGCGCTCATCAGCACCTCGGGGACGAAGAGGATGCCGTCGCGGAAGTCGTTGCCCACCAGGCGCATCGCTTCCACGAGCGCCTCGGTGAGGACCCTGTAGGGCTCCCAGCCGCGGTCGATGAGGATCTGTGTTCCCTCGGCGACTTCCTCCTTGAGGCCGTCGTAGAGGTCGTCCTGCATCTGCTGGACGAGTTCGTCGTCCGGGAGTTCCTTCAGGTCCAGATCGTCGCCGTCGTCGCTCATCCCCGAAACCTCACCGTGTCGTTGCTCAATAGGCCGCCGCACGGCCCCGGCCCCGGCATGCCGGAGGCCGGCCGAATCCGCGACTGCGCCGTCAATACGGCCGCTGACGATCGCCTGTGACCACGACGAAGCGACGCACGCCCGGCGCGCAGGCGTCGGGGCGCGTTCCCCCGTTCACGATCGATCATCAATAGCCCAGGCATTGCGGTTCCCGTGATCAATGCTAATCGGCGGATCTTCGGATCGCGCGTGCGGTGGCGTGTGCCGCAGCCGCTACCGGTATGGTTTGCCGGCCGCGTTTGCGGGGCTTGTCGCCGCCGCGAGCGGCCTTGTTGACCGCGTTACGGCGCAGATACTAAAGAATGCGTCGCGCAATGACAACCGGCGACGGCGCCATGGCGAAGTCAGGCGAAAAGACCTTGACCAACGTATGGCGCAGATAGTAGAGGTAGCGTCGCTGATTGGCAAAGAGGGTTGCCCCGATCCGCGAACGGGGTCTGTCACGCGGGCTTAATACGACAAACCCGCATCACGGTGCGAAAGGACACCCGGTCCGTCAGCAGGGTAGTGGGAACATCAAGATCGAGCACGGCATGTAGAGCCGCACGGCGGATGTCGGCCGATATCACAGGGCGCTGAACGACAGCGCCGGCATAAACGTTAAGCGCGTCCGACACGGGACGCGCGATGTGCCCCCAACAAAAAGAACAATGCGCTCGGGGGAGGTTCGAACGGGCGGCCCAGTATGGCCGTGGCCGTCGGCGGATTACGACAATGCCGAAGCAAGGGAGGCGACGATGGAAAGCGAAATCTACCAGCGCGAATATACGCGTGACTTTGTGGCGCGATGGGACAAGCTCATCGGCTGGCAGGGCCGCGCTCGAAGCGAGGGTGGCTTTTTCGAGGATCTGCTGAACCAGCACAACTGTCGGCGGGTGGCCGACATCGCGACGGGAACCGGCTTTCACGCCATCATGCTGGCTGACCAGGGCTATGAGGTGACGGCCAGTGACGGCGTCAAGGCAATGGTCGACAAGACCCAGGAAAACGCCCGTCAGATGAATGTCGGGCTGAAAGACGCCCAGGTCGCCGACTGGCGCGAATTGGATAAGGTCTTTGCGCCCAACAGCTTCGACGCGATTCTCTGTCTGGGCAACGCCTTTACCCACCTGTTCGACGAGGACGACCGCAAGACCGCATTGACCGCGATCCGGAACGTGCTCGCGCCCAACGGGATCGCGATCATCGATCACCGGAACTACGACAAAATCCTGGACCAGGGTTACGACAGCAAGCACCAATACTACTACGTTGGCAGCGGTGTGGAAGTCCGTCCTGTCAACATCCAGGACGATATGGTTCGGTTTAAGTACGAATACGAAGACGGTAACAGCTTTTACCTTACTCTTTTCCCGCTCCGCCAGAATTACATGACGAATCTCATGGAAGAGGCTGGTTTCGCCAGCGTTACGAATTACGGCGATTTCCGGAAGAGATTCGATCCTGCGGACGTCGATTTCTTGCAGGTCGTCGGGCGCAAGCCCAGGCACTGATCCCGGAACATCGTCCATCGCCGGGGCTGCGGCGCCATACGCGCTCGCGCGAGCGACGTATCGGGCGGGGTGTATGCGCGCGCCGCGGCGGCTCGGCCGTCAATCAATACGATCCGAAAGGGAGGCCAATTATGGCGGAAGCTGCGCGCAAGCTGCGATCGATCGTGGAGAGCACGAAGGCCTATTACGATGGGCCGGCGGACGAGATTTATCGCGATATCTGGGGCGAGAACATCCATATCGGGCTGTTCGAGGATCCCGAGCGCGAGGATCTGCCCACGGCCATGCACCGGGCGAACGTCCGCCAGACGGAGCTGGTCAATCCCGAGCCGAATGCGTTGATTCTCGACGTGGGCTGCGGCTACGGCGCGCTGGCGCGCTTTCTGGCGCGGAACTATGGCGTAAAGGTGGTCGCCAGCAACATCTCGGACCGCGAGCTGGACTGGGGCCGTGAGCTCACCCGTCGCGAAGGCCTGGACGACAAGGTCAGCTTCGCCTGGGCGGACTTCCACGAGCTGCCCGATGCGAGCGCCACCTACGATTATTATTGGTCGCAGGAAGCCTTCCTGCACGCGGTCGATAAGCGGACCGTGCTCGAAGAGGCGTATCGGGTGCTCAAGCCCGGCGGCAAGCTGATGATGACGGACCTTCTCGTGCGCGAGGGCACCAGCAACGCGGACCGCGAAAAGATCTACGCCCGGGTGAACTCGCCGGACATGTGGGACAGCCACCATTACAGCCAAGCGCTGAAGGACATCGGCTTCACCATCGAACGGCACGAGAACTGGTCGGACAATGTGGCGCCCACGTACGCCTGGGTCCGCGGCCAGCTCGAGAACCGCCGCAGCGAGTTCGAGCGGCGCATCGGCAAGGACAAGGTCGACAGCACCTCGCAGGCGCTGAAGTTCTGGGTGGACAGCGCCAATGCCGGCAAGATCGGCTGGGAAGCCTTTATCGCCCGGAAATAGACCGGGCGTCTGCCGTTTGCCGTTATCGGACATATGGGTGCGCGTTGGTCACCGGACGCGCCGCCGGAACGCGCGGGGTGCATCCGGTGGCCGGCTGCCGCGCCCCGCACGGCGAATGCGAGAACGGGACGAAGGAATTCTTCGATGACAAAAAGTTACATTCTGACCTCGGAGTCGGTTGGTCCGGGTCACCCGGACAAGATTGCGGACCAGGTATCGGATGCGGTTCTGGACGCGATTTTGTCGCAGGAC
>Ga0207714_1000848_pt1 | contig 20683 bp, 22 predicted proteins | sample PonA232FremontCA_2_FD_187270 | JGI IMG/M metagenome (GOLD analysis project Ga0207714, IMG submission 187270) | Marine sediment microbial community from Fremont, CA, USA - Pond A23 Sediment 2 (SPAdes) | ecosystem: Environmental > Aquatic > Marine > Unclassified | place: USA: Fremont, California...
GTTGAGGTTAAAATAAAATAGTAAATGGAGTAAATATTATGGAAGAATTAATAACAGTTGGAAAAATCACTAAAAACCAGGGTAATAAGGGTGAATTAAGAGTTAGTCCCTTTACAGATGACTTAAGAAGATTTAAGTTCCTTGATCAAGTTATTTTAGTAAGCCCTGATAAAGTAGAGCAAATTAAAAAAGATGTTGAGGATATCTGGCTTCATAAAAAATTTGTAATTTTAAAATTAGAAGGTATTGATGATATAGGTGAAGCCTTAAAATATCGTAACTATATAGTAAAAATTCAGCAAGAGGAACTATTACCTTTAACTGAAGATGAGTTTTATGTAGATGAACTCATAGATTTAACAGTAATTTTACCAAATGAAAAAGAACTCGGACAAGTAATTAATATTGTTGATACCGGGGGAACTGATATTTTAATTATAGAAGGCTCCAACAAGGAATATATGATTCCGATGAGTAAACAATATATCAAAAAAATAGACCTAGAAAACGATGTTATATATATAGAGCCGGTCCAAGGAATCTTAGATCTATAAGTTTAGGGGTGAAAAATATGAGATTTGACATTTTAACATTATTTCCCGAAATGTTTACAGGCCCCTTTTCAGACAGTATAATTAAAAATGCCAGAGATAATGGTATTATAGATATAAATTTAACCGATATTAGAGATTATACTACAGATAAACACAATACTGCCGATGATTATCCGTACGGTGGTGGAGCAGGTATGGTTTTGAAAGTGGATCCGATTTATTATGCTCTAGAAGATATAACTGATGATTTCAAGGAAACAACTACAAATGTTTTATTAACCCCCCGTGGTGAAAGAATGGATCAAAAAATGGTTAAAGATTTAAGTAATCAAGACCGTTTAGTCTTAATTTGCGGTCATTATGAGGGTGTTGATGGGAGAATAAGAGAAAATTTTGTGGATCTTGAAGTTTCGATTGGTGATTATGTCCTTACAGGTGGAGAACTGCCCGCTATGGTAATGGTAGATGCGGTATCCAGAATGCTTCCCGGAGTTTTAGGCCATGATGATTCTAAAAAGAATGATTCCTTTTATAATGGTATTTTAGATTATCCCCATTATACAAGGCCTTTTGAATTTAAGGGAATGGAAGTACCCGAAGTTCTTTTAAGCGGGGATCACCAACGGGTTGCTAAATGGAGAAAAAAACAAGCCTTAAAAAGGACATATTTGATGAGACCGGATTTACTTAAAAAAACTGAGTTATCTGAAACACAAAAGGAATTGCTGCGAGAAATTAAAGAGGAAATTGAAGGGGTAATTGATAATGAATGAGAATGTATTTATTGCACTAGTTCACCATCCTGTATACAATAAAGATGGTGAGATAATAACAACAACAGTTACTAATTATGATTTACATGATATTTCTAGAGCAGCAAGGACTTATGGCGTAAATAAATATTATGTAGTTAACCAACTTAAGTCTCAACAGGCTTTAGTTAAAAGGATGCGTGATTACTGGACAAGTGGTTTTGGGGCGGATTATAATAGCACAAGACATGAAGCATTTAAGGTTATGGATATTAAAGATACTCTAGATGACACAGTCGATGAAATAAAAGCTACAACCGGAAAAGAGCCTATAATTATCACTACTAGTGCCCAGAAAAGTGCTGAAACTATTTCTTTTTATAATCTTAGAGAAGAAATAAATGATACAAACAATCCTTATCTTATAATTTTTGGAACCGGATGGGGTTTAACAAAAGAAGTTATTGAAAAATCTGATTACCTTTTAGAACCAATAAAAGGTAAAACAGATTATAATCATCTTTCGGTCAGGAGCGCTGCCTCCATTATAATGGATAGGCTTCTGTCCTAGAAACTATTAATCTAATATAAAGTACGAAAGGAGGTCGACTGATGAATATTATCGACAGTATAAATAAAGAGAACATGAGAGACGATATCCCTGAATTTATAGCCGGTGATACAGTCCGCTTACAAGTAAAAGTTGTAGAAGGTGGAAAAGAAAGACTACAGCAGTATGAAGGTATTGTTATTTCCCGTAAAGGAAGTGGGGTTACAGAAACCTTTACTGTAAGGAAATTTTCCCACGGAGTTGGGGTAGAAAGAACATTTCCAGTCCATTCCCCGAGAATACAAAAATTTGAAGTGTTACGCAAAGGTGATGTAAGAAGAGCTAAATTATATTACTTAAGAGATAGAAAAGGTAAAAAAGCAAGAATTAAAGAGAAAAAAGAAAAAAGAAAGTAGTAAATTATTAAAGGGTGAGGGGGTTTATCCAGCACCCTTTATTTAATTTTAGGAGTGAATTTTATGAATATATTTCCTGGTCATATGGCCAAAGCAAAAAGAGTTTTAAAAGAAAATTTGAAGAATGTGGATCTAGTTGTTGAGGTCTTAGATGCTAGAATTCCTTATTCCAGTCATAATAAAGAATTAAAAGATATAATCAAGGAAACAGAAAAGATTGTTGTTTTAAATAAAAAGGATTTAGCCGAACAAAAATTTACTGATCAATGGAAAAATATTATCAGTAAAAAATCTTCCTGTGTAAAAGTTAACTCAGTAAAAAAGTCCGGGATTGATAGACTAAAAAATAAAATGGAAGAAAAGCAGGAAGAAATTAATCAAAAAAGGATTGAAAAAGGAATTAATAAAAGACCTGTTAGAGCAATAATTATTGGAATTCCTAATGTTGGAAAATCTGCTTTAATTAATGCACTGGGAGGCAAATCCTCCGCTAGAACTGGTAATACTCCAGGAGTTACAAGAGGAAAGCAGTGGATAAAGGTATCTGAAAATATTGAGCTTCTAGACATGCCTGGTATTTTGTATCCCAAAGCTGAAGATGAAGATATTGCATATAAATTAGTATTAACGGGAGCTATTGACTTAAAAAAGGTTGATACAGAGAATGCTGCCTATAAGCTTTTAAAGTATTTAAAAAAATTAAACAGATTAGATGCAGTTGTTGAATATTACGGGATTGATGTTTTTGAAAATGAACATCCTTATGATATACTTCCTAAAATCGGAAGAAAAAGAGGTTGTTTAATGACCGGAGGTAAAGTTGATCGAAATAGAGCAGCAACATTATTAGTTAATGATTATAGAGATGGGGAATTAGGTAAAATTTCTCTTGAAAAACCAGGGAGCGCTAACTATGAATTTTAATGAAATGACCATCAAAGAAATTAATAATTTCATTAATGAGTTTGAAGATATTGAAAAGATAGATAATGGTATTATAGAAGAACTTGCCAATGACTCTCGTAAGGGAGTTCAAAAAATTTGTAAAAAGATTAAAAGACAAAAGACTAAACGTAAAGAGAAAATACAGCAGTGGCATAGCCAAAATGAACATATAAATTTACTTGAAGAAAAAGGTTATGAATTAATTGCTGGTATTGATGAGGCTGGACGCGGTCCCTTGGCTGGTCCCGTAGTATCTTCTGCTGTGATATTAGACAAAACAAACCCTATACTTGGTTTGACTGATTCAAAAAAAATAAGTCAATCTGAAAGAGAAAGACTATTTGATATAATTCAAGAGGAAGCAGTAGGTGTAGGGATAGGAATTGTAAGTAATACCATTATTGATCGTTTGAATATTTATCAAGCTACATTTGTAGCGATGAGAAGAGCGGTTGAGAATTTAAAAACTTTACCCAAATTTTTGTTAATAGATGGAAATCAGACTATTCCTGATTTCAATATAGAGCAGAAAGCAATTGTTAGTGGGGACTTAAAAGTTAACTCAATAAGTGCTGCTTCGATAATTGCAAAAGTTACAAGAGATAAAATAATGGATGAATTACATGAAAGTTATCCCAGATATAATTTCTTAAGTAATAAAGGATATGGGACTCAAGAACATATTGAAGCAATTGAAGAGATTGGTCCCTGTCCTTATCATAGATTTTCGTATAAAATAGTTGAGAAAAACAAAAACAAGTGAGTGATTTTAATGAATACAAAATATTTAACTAGAGGAGCTTTAATTGCTGGCCTATATGTCATTATCACGTATGCACTTTCACCAGTTAGTTTTGGTCCCCTTCAATTTAGAGCTTCAGAAGCATTAACAGTTTTACCTATTCTATACCCCGAATCTATTCCTGCGCTCTTTATAGGTGTCTTATTGTCAAATATTATTGGAGGTTTAGGTTTGGTAGATATCATTGGGGGGAGTTTAGTTACTTTATTAGCAGCTTATGGTACCTATTATTTCCGCGACACTTTCCTTGCATATCTTAGTCCAATCGTATTAAATGGGTTTTTAATAAGTATCTACTTACATTTACTTTTTGAAATACCATATTGGATAACTGTTGTACAAATTTCGGTTAGTGAAGCAATAGTAGTAATACTTTTAGGTTATCCATTAATACAGGTCTTAAAAAGAAGACATACTGACTATCAGAATGATTTGTAAATCTTGCAATAAATAACAAATTAAGTTATAATTTAAATATGGACAATCTATTAAATGGAGGGATATTAATATGTTAAAGAAAAAAATTGAAGAAGAATTAAATGAACAGATAAATGCTGAAATTTTTTCTGGGTATCTATATTATGCTATGGAAGCATATTTTGAATCAGAAGATCTTAATGGTTTTGCTAGCTGGATGCATGTACAGGCTCAAGAAGAATTACTACATGCTCAAAAATTCTTTGATTATATAAATGAACGTGGTGGAAAAGTAGAATTAGAGGCTATTGAAAAACCTAAAGCTGAATGGGACTCACCATTACAGGCCTTTGAAGAAGCTTATGATCATGAAACCACAGTAACCGAAAGAATTAATAATCTATATGATTTAGCTTTAGAAGAAAAAGACCATGCAACTGCTTCTTTCTTGAAATGGTTTATTGATGAGCAAGTTGAAGAAGAAGCTACTGCTGATGAAATCGTAAATAAATTGAAAAGAATTGGAGATTCTGGACATGGTATTTTCATGTTAGATAGTGAATTAGGAAATAGAACATTAGATACTGCTGAATATACAGAAGAAAGTGAATAACATCTAATAAATTTGTATATGTCATGAGTTTCATGTTCGAAACTCATGGCATATTTTTGTCTAAATAAAAACTTACTTTTACTTTGGGGGTTATTTGAATGAGCTTATTTGAAAATATTAAGAATTTTTTTACTCCCTCTTCCGATTCAAAAGTTGTCAAATTATATGTTCAAGATAAAAAATGTGGTAATAAAATGAGGGTTGTTTTAAGGAAAGGTTATGATATACAAAGGATTTATAAAGATGACGTTGTAGGTAAATATCAAATAAGTAAAGTTTTAGTATGTGATAAATGTTATAATAATGTAGTAATAGATGTGAATTTTGATAAAAATTATAATATTCTAGATAGAAATATTGAAAATGGTAAATTTATCACTGAGGAAGAATTTCAAAATAGTAATTAGCAGTGGAGGTTCCTATGTTAATCAATTTTCCTAATATCTTAACAATAGTCAGATTATTGCTTATCCCGGTATATCTCTATTTCTTTTTAAATGGAGAATACATCATTAGTGGGGTGTTTTTTTCAATCTCCGGTTTGACAGATTTTTTAGATGGATATCTGGCTAGAAAATATAATATGGTAACGGAATTCGGGAAGTTACTTGACCCCCTAGCAGATAAATTAACTTTGATCAGTATATTAGCAGTTTTGGTATATATTGACCTCCTGCCTAAAGTTATAACCATAACATTACTGACAAGAGAAGTATTTGTATTATTTGGTTCGGGAATTATGTATCTAATGGGAGTAGATCTTATAAAACCTACTAAACTAGGCAAATTATCTATTTTTATTTTATATGTTGCAATTGCCGCTAGTTTATTAGATTTTCAATATATTGATATGGTATTATTTTATGTAGTGATTCCCCTTAATATTATCTCTGCTTTGGATTATATTCGTAACGGATATAAAAAAATATAAGATAATTAAAAGGAGATTAATCAATGGATATTTTATTAAAAAACATTAAAAATATATTTACCCCCAATCAAGATCTTAGTGATCATAATCATATAGTTATATCTGGTAAAACAATTAAAATGATTACAAAAGAAAATGAATTTGAAGAAAGTAATTTTGATGAAGTAATTAATTGCAAGGAACTGATTGCATTACCTGGTTTAATAAATACTCATACCCATAGTTCAATGTCAATACTGAGAGGATATGCTGACGATTATATTCTAGATAAATGGCTTAAAGAAAAAATATGGCCTGCTGAAGCAAAATTAACTAAAGAAGATATTTATTGGGGAGCTATGCTGGCTGTTTTAGAAATGGTAAAGACCGGTACAACTACTTTTACTGATATGTATTTTCAAATGGATGAGGTAGCTAAAGTAGTCAAAAAGACTGGAATAAGAGCTGTCTTAGGTGAAGGTCTAATTGAAGAAAATGATGGAATAGATGGATTTAATAACGCTTTGAATTTTGCTTTAAGGTGGAACAGTAAAGTTGAGGGAAGGTTAAGAACTTGTTTAGCACCACATTCAGCTTATACCTGCAGTCCTGAATATTTAAAAAAAATTCGAGAGAAAGCTTTAGAAAATGATCTTTTAATTAATATCCATATTAGCGAGACCCAAGACGAAGAAAAGATTATGAAAGACAAATTTGATCTTTCTACTGTACAATTATTAGACAGTATAAATTTTTTTGATGCTAAAGTTATTGCTCCCCACTGTGTGCACGTTAGTGATAATGAGATAGAAATTTTAAATAATAATAATGTGGGGGTTGTTTATAACCCGGCGAGTAATATGAAATTAAGCAGTGGTGTTGCTCCAATAAATAAAATGATTGATAAAGGTATTTCTGTTTCTTATGGAACTGATGGTGCAGCTAGTAATAATAATCTTGATCTTTTTGAAGAAGCAAGAATGGGTTCTTACTTGCAAAAAGTTTTTGAAAATGATCCAACTGCTTTACCAATTGAAGAAACTTTGCAAATGTTAACAATTAATGGAGCAAAAAATCTAGGTATTAATAAATTAGGGAAAATAAAGGAAGGATTTTTAGCTGATATTATATTATTAGATACTAAGGGGATGGTACATCAATATCCTTCCTATAATTATCTATCGAATATATTTTATGCAGGTAATGGAAATGATGTAGATACAGTTATAGTTAATGGAGAAATAATAATGAAAAATAGAAAAATGAAATTTATAGATGAAAATATAGTCTATGAAAAAATCAAAAAGTTAACTCAGAAATATGTTTAAAAATTCAGAAGGGAGTGGCTAAGATTGAAAAGCAAGTTTAGAAGTTTATTTTCAGTAATAATTGCTTTATTTATTGTATTTCTAATCGCAATTTTTGCGGGAGCCAATTTTTTCACTGAATGGGCCTGGTTTAATCAACTTGGTTATCTAAAGGCCTTTTTATTGATGTTTTTCTCTAATTTTGGTTTGCGTGTTTTAATTGGATTGATTTTTGCAGTATTTGTATATGTTAATCTTTCCTTTACTAAAAAGTTATTTACAAAGTATTTTGAACAGGATTCAATTGAAAGTGAAAATGTAGAAACTTTATTTAAGGGAGAAAGTGAAGGCTTTTTAAACTGGTTAAATAAAAAGAAACTCAACTGGATGTACCTTATATTAAGTTTAATATTAGGATTTTTATTCAGTTCAGTAAGTTCTGAACTTTGGAAAATAGTTCTTAAATTCTTTAACCAAACTCCATTTGGAACTACTGATCCGATATTTGGTAGAGATATTTCTTTCTATGTATTTAGTTTGCCTTTCTATTCTTTCATAAAAGAGATGGCAATGGTTTTAATTGTTCTAACTATTATTGTAATAGGTGTTATTTATTTTATTGCTTCTGGAGTAAGTTCATTTTCAGAAATGAAGTTAAAACTTTCTAACCGAGCGAAAAGTCATATCACAGTATTACTTTCAGCGTTTTTGTTTCTTAAAGCTTGGGATTACAGATTAGCGATGTATGAACTCCTTTATTCTTCAAGGGGAGTAGCTTTTGGAGCAAGTTATACTGATATTAATGCTAACTTAATTGGTTTAAGAATATTATTCTTTATAGCTATTGCTGTAGCTATTGGCTTATTAATTAGTTTATTTAGAAAAAATTATAAGTTAATAGCCTGGGGATTAGGAATCTGGATTGTAACCTCACTAATTTTTGGTGGTTTATATCCTGGCTTCGTTCAGAGATTTCAAGTTGAACCAAATGAAATAGAAAGAGAACGAGAATATATAAATTATAATATTGAAATGACTAATAAGGCTTATGGACTTAATAATATTACAACCAGGGATTTTCAACCTCAAGATGGATTAACATTAAATGACTTAGAAAACAACGAGGAAATTATTAGTAATATTCGTCTTTGGGATAGTAGGCCCTTACTATCAACTTACAGTCAATTACAAGAATTAAGACAATACTATGATTTCCAAAATATAGATGTTGGTAGATATACAATTGATGGCAAATATCGTCAGGTTATGCTTTCTGCCAGAGAACTTAATCAAGAATTATTGTCTGGTCAGGCCCAGACCTGGATTAATAGAAAATTGAAATATACTCATGGTTATGGAGTAGCAATGAATGCGGTTAATAGTGTCACTGAACAAGGATTACCAGAATTCATTATAAGAGATATACCCCCAAAAGTTAATGGAGATATTAAATTAGATAACAATGCAATATATTATGGGGAAAAAACTGATGATTATGTTATTTCAAATACAGATTCTACCGAATTCCATTATCCGCAGGGAGATGAAAATGTATATATAAGTTATGATGGAACTGGTGGAGTGGAAATCGGTAATTTCTTTAAAAAAGCAATTTATGCCTTAAGATATAATGACTTAAAAATCATGTTAAATGATGGTATAAATCCTGACAGTCGGATAATGTATCATAGAAATATTAAAGAAAGAGTTAGAAAAGCAGCACCTTTCTTAAGATATGATAGTGACCCTTATCTAGTCATATCTAATGGTAGGTTATTTTGGATACAAGATGCATATACTACAACTAATCGTTACCCTTATTCGGAACCAATTAGTGGTGTAGGTAATTATATTAGAAATTCAGTTAAAGTAGTTATAGACGCATATAATGGAGATATAGATTTCTATGTTGTTGATGATGAAGATCCAATTGCAAAAACTTATCAAAAAATATTTCCGGAAATATTTGTAGATGGAGACCAAATGCCAGAAGAAATGAGAAAACACATTAGATATCCACAGGATTTATTTAAAATTCAAGCTAATTTATACAGTACTTACCATATGAAAGATCCAGTTGTATTCTATAACAAAGAAGACCTCTGGAATATTCCTAATGAAAATTATTCTGGGAATACGGTAAAAATGGAACCCTACTATATCATGAGTAGTTTACCAGAGACTGAACTATCACAATTGGAATATTTACTAATGATGCCGTTTACTCCGGCTAATAAAAATAATATGATTGCCTGGATGGCAGGTCGTTCTGATGGAGATAATTACGGAGAATTAGTACTCTATGAATTTCCTAAAGATACGTTAGTATATGGACCAAGTCAGATTGAATCCAGGATTGATCAGGATTCACAAATATCACAATTACTTTCCCTTTGGGGACAAAGAGGTTCAAATGTTATTAGAGGAAACTTAATAGTATTACCTATTGAAGAGTCGATTATGTATATCGAACCCATATATCTGAGAGCGGAACAAAGTGAATTGCCAGAATTAAAAAGAGTAGTTGTAGGATATGGCGGCGATATAGTAATAGATGAAAACCTTGATGGAGCATTAGCACAAATATTTGGAGAAAGATCTCCAGAAGAAGCGATACCAGAAGAAATGCAGCAACAGCAACAACAAGCTTTACCTGAGGATATAAGTGGATTAGCTTCTGAAGCTTATCAAGTATATCAGGAGGCTCAAGAAGCTCTTAAACAAGGTAATTGGGAAGAGTATGGTGATAAGATAGAAAATCTAAATAATTTATTAGAAGAACTTAACAGCCTTAGTGGAGAAGCAGAACAAAACAATGAAGAAAATATTGAACAGTAAAGTTGAAGGGATCATTAAATGTTAAAAACAAGTAAATTTAGTGAATATAAAACAAAAAATAACATTGATTTGTATATAAACAATACTGATAAATTTAAAACCAACTATATCCATTTAGATATAGTAAGACCTTTATCAGATGAGAAAAATGTATCAAAGAATGCTTTAATTCCATATATTCTATATCGCGGGTCTCAAAAATATCCAACAAATCAATCTATTTCACGTAGATTAGATGAATTATACGGAGCAGATCTTAATGTGTCTGTAGCCCGTCGCGGTGAAAATCAGTTGCTTCGATTTTCAATAGAGGTAATTAATGACAATTATTTAGAATCAGAAGAAAGTTTAACTAAAAAAGGTATTAACTTTCTATATGAACTTGTTTTTAATCCTCTGCTAGAAGATTATGATTTTAAACCAAAATATATAAATAAAGGCTATGACTTTTTGAAGGAAAAAATACTTTCTTTAAAGAATGATAAAAATAGTTATGTTATAGAAAGATGTTATCAAGAGTTGTGTAGAGGGGAGAATTTTTCCCTCTACACTCTTGGTACCATAAATGGATTAAAAGAAAGCCAAAAAGATAATCTTTATGACTATTATAAAACGGTTTTAAAAGAAAGCCCTATTGAAATGTTTGTAATAGGTGATATTAAATCTTCTACTAATATATATGAATATATTAATAATCACTATAATTACAAGAGGGATCTAAAATTACCACTGAATAATACAGTTATAAAAACAAAAGACTTAGAACACAGAGAATTGGAAGAGGAAGATGAAATAACTCAATCTAAATTCTGTGCTGGGATTAGAGTGCCTATCACACGGGCTCATCCCTTATATTTTGCATTGATAGTATATAATGGAATGCTTGGTGGTTTTAGCCACTCCAAACTCTTTTCAACAATCAGAGAAAAAAGAGGTTTAGCTTACTATATAAATACAAGGCTAGAATCTACAAAGGGATTAATGTTAATTAATGCTGGTATTGATGTAAAAAATTATAATGTAGTAAAAGAAATTATTGAAGAGAAATTAGATGAAATGCGTAAAGGTAATTTTGAAACATATAATATTGAATGGACAAAAAAGAAATTAATAAATCGTTATAAGTCATTGAGTGATAACAATCATAGTATTGTAGATGCCTTTTTATTAGGCTTGATTAATGGAAAAAAAGATTCTTTAAATTATGTTATTAATTCTATTAAAGAAGTAAAAAAAGAAGAAGTTATGAAGGTAGCAAACCAAGTTGAACTGACTACTTATTATCTGCTTAAACCAGGAAGTGGTCAAAAATGAAATACAATAAATTTCAAGAAATAGAAGAAGAATATTATGAACAAGAACTTAAATCAGGATTAAAAGTTGTTTTAATTCCTAGAGAAAAATTTAATAAAAAACATGCTATTTTATCTGTGGATGTTGGATCTGTAGATTTGAAATTAAAAGATGAAAATGATAGAATTCATCAATATCCTAAAGGGATAGCTCATTTCATGGAGCATATGCTTTTTGAAAATAGGGAAGGTAGTATTATTGACAAGTTTTCTCAGATTGGTAGTAGTGTAAATGCTTATACAGGCTTTAATAATACTAATTATTATTTTAATACAACTAATGATTTTTTTAAGTCTTTGAAATATCTATTTGATTTTGTAATGAATCCACATTTTGATAAAAAGAAAATTAAACATGAAAAAAGTGTAATTAACCAGGAAATTAATATGTATCAGGATAGCCCCAACTGGCAATCCTTTTTCCAATTATTACAATCACTATATTACGAATACCCAATAAAATATAATATTGCGGGTTCACCTAAAAGTATAGAAAAAATAAATCAAAAGTTACTTCAAGATTTTTTTAATAGATATTATGATTTAAGCAATATGAGATTAGTAGTTATCGGTAATGTAGAGCATGAAGAATTATTTGAGTGGTTAGAAGATAAATTTTCACAAATAGATAACTCTAATAGTATTTTTGAAAAGCTATATCCGTCTGAACCCAAAGGCATAAAATTAAAAGAAAAAGATATAGCAATGAGTATTTCTCGACCTATTATTAGCCTGGGTTATAAAGAAAACAGATGTTTCAAGGATGATCGGAAAATTATTGAACAGGATATGACAACAAATATGATATTGGAAATGTTATTTGGGAAGAGTAATGATTATTATCATGAACTTTATAATAAAAATTTAATTGATGAAAACTTTTCTTTTAATTATATGCGTGAAAAAAATACTGGTTTTGCCAAAATATATGCTGAGACAACTTCTATAAGCGAAACAAATGAGGAAATAAATAAAATTTTAAATAACTGGGATAATGAAATAAACTCAAAAGATTTTGAAGTAGTTAAAAATAAATATATAGGTAGGTACTTTAGGTCATTAAATTCTTTTGAAACCCTTTCATCCCAGATTATAAAATATTTAAATTTAGGTCAAAATTATTTAGATATTATAAGAATAATTAAAGGAATAAAACTAAATGATATTATTGAACAGTATCATAATATATTTAAAGATCAAGAACAGGCGAAAGTTATTATTAGAAAGATAAGTGATTAAATTGAAATAATTCTTGAAATGCTATATGATTGGTGTTATAATCAAAAAAATAAATAAATGAAAGGAAGTGATATATGAGTAGTTAGTAGTAGAGTAAATATCAGTTTCTTATTTATTTTAAAAAGTTGAATAGAAAAACCCAAAAACATATGAGTAGAAAGGAGTAGATAGTAGATATGCAAAGAGATCGATGGGATAGTAGAACGGCTTTTATTCTTGCGGCAATTGGTTCTGCAGCTGGTTTAGGTAATGCTTGGCGTTTTCCGTATATGGCTTATTCAAATGGAGGTGGCGCCTTCTTAATTCCATATTTTATTGCTTTATTAACAGCTGGTATACCACTTATAGTTCTTGAGTTTTCAATGGGACAAAGTACTCAGAGAGGTGCTCCAGGAGCTCTTGCCAAAGCCGGTAGGAAGTTTGAAGGTTTTGGTTGGTGGGCAGTTCTGTCCGGTACTATTATAACTAGTTATTATGCTGGTGTAATGGCATGGGCCTGGGACTTTTTGGCAGGTTCATTTACTCTAGGATGGGCAGATGACGCTGGTACTTTCTTTTACGAAGAAGTTCTTGAGATATCCTCAGGACCTGGAGTATTGGGAGGCTTTTCCACTTCAGTATTAATTGGTTTAATAATTACTTGGATTGTGATCTATTTTATATTAAGAAATGGTGCCCAGAGTGTAGGTAAAGTTGTTATGATAACAGTTCCCTTACCTATTATATTAATGGGGATTTTATTAATCAGAGCAGTCACCCTTCCAGGAGCTGTAGAGGGGTTAAATTATTTCTTAGAACCAAACTTTTCAATGTTAACGAACCCGAGTGTTTGGATTGACGCTTATTCACAGGTATTCTTTACTCTTAGTTTAGGTTTTGGTATTATGATTGCCTATGCTAGTTATATGCCTGAAGATTCAGATATAATTAATAATGCTCTTATAACTGTATTTGCAAATTCTGGTATAAGTTTTATGGCAGGTATTGCTGTATTTGGTACCCTAGGATATATGGCTGAAACTCAGGGAGTAGCAATTTCTGAAGTAGCTACTGCTGGTGTTGGTTTAGCATTTGTTGTTTATCCAAATGCTATTTCACTATTACCAGGTGGTGGTTTTGTTGTCGGATTATTTGGCTTTGTATTTTTCGCCATGTTACTTTCTTTAGGTATAGACTCGGCTTTCTCAATTGTAGAAGCTGGAGTTGCTGCCCTCAAGGATAAATGGGGTGGTTCTAAAAGAAAAGTTACTCTCTTTTACAGTCTATTTCTTTTCATTGTTGGATTACTTTTTGTTACAAAAGCTGGACTGTATTGGTTAGATATAGTTGACCATTATGTAAATACTTATGGTTTAGTATTTGCTGGTTTAAGTGAAGCTATTATTATCGGTTGGTACTACGACACTACTAAATTAAGAAATTATTTCAACTCAGTTTCTGATTATCAATTTGGCAGCTGGTGGGATATAATGATTAAGTTTGTTACTCCTATAATGCTGATAATATTACTTGTTACTGAATTGATGGCTGATATTGGTACTCCATATGGTGGATATGAATTAAAATACTTAGTCTATGGGGGCTGGATTGGAGTAATTGGTCTACTGATTGTAGCTTCATATTTCTTATCTCGTCAGAGAGGCTTAGACGATACAGATGTTTAAAAACAAGTATTTAGAAGGGAGTATATAAATTATGAGTGGATCAGCAATTGTAACTTTGATTTTAGCTAGTGTTGTTCTTTATGGAGGGCTTTTTATAACAGTCCGTAAAGCTGTTAAATCTCGAAATAAAGATGAAGAATAATTTTTAAATATACAGGGTCCGAATTTATTCGGGCCCTTTTTTAAGTTATAAAAAAGAAGTGATATTATGATTAAAGATAATATAAAAATGAAATTTAATAAAATAGGTTTTGATTTAGTTGGTTTTACTAGGCCTAATATAAATCATAAATTTTCTAAAAATTTCAAAAAAAGATATAATGAGGATGATTTACCGTCTTTTGTACATCATAATGTTGAGAACATATTAAATCCTAAAAAGGAAGCACCATGGGCCAAAACTATTATTGTGTTAGGTTTGTCCTATGCTAGTAGTATAAACCAAAATACAGATGGTTTTATATCAAGATATACACGTGGAATTGATTACCACAAAGTTATGCGAGAAAAAATTGAAAAGGGAATTGAAGTTTTAAAAAATAATTTTGATAATCTTAAGTATTCTTTTTATGTAGATAATGGTCCTGTTATGGAAAAGGCTTTAGCCCAACAGGCTGGCTTAGGTTGGATTGGCAAAAATACTCTTTTAATAAATGAAAAATATGGATCATATATTTTTTTGGGAGAAATATTTATTGACAAAGAGTTCTCTGTAGATGAACCAACAAAAGACAAATGCAGGGATTGTACTTTATGTAGAGATAACTGTCCAACTGATTCTTTGGAAACACCATATTATTTGAACTACAAAACCTGTCGTAGTAATTTAACTCAAGAAAAGGGTATATTAAATAAGAGTAAAGAAAAATTGATTGGGAATTGTATTTGGGGATGTGATAATTGTCAAGAAGCCTGTCCTTTTAATAAAGAAATCCCTAAAGATTTACATACTGAATTTGAGCCTAAAATTACAGGAAATATAGTTGATATATTGAATTATGATAGAAAGGAATTTCCGAAAAGGTGGGTTAATTCTGCTTTAAGCTGGAGAGGAATGAGGGTGATTCAAAGAAATGCTCTTATTTCATTAATTAATTTAGATATAAGAAAAGAAGATTATAGGAAAGTAATAATTAAAAAGATGAAAGATAATTCACCAATTTTAAGATATTATGCATATAAATCATATTTAAGCTTAGGTTTTGAGATAAGTGAAATTCAAGATATAATAAACAAGGAAGCTGAAGTTAATATTAAAAAAATATTAGAAGGAAGTGATTAGATGCCTAATATTAAGTATAATAATTCTGACTATAAAATTTCTAATAACATAAAAGCTTTAGATTTGTTATCAGAAATTGATATAGATAAAAAAGATTTAATTGTTGGTATTAAAGTAAATAATAAACTAGTAGATTTAAATTATATAATTAAAGAAAACTGCCAAATAGAATTTGTTTATAAAGATAAACCTGCCGGGAATAGATTATATAAAAGAAGTCTTTTTATGTTATTGGCAAAAGCAATTTATGAAATGTATGGTGCTGATATTTTAAATATTGAACATTCTTTAAGTAATGGGATATATTGTGAATTAAGTGATAACAATGTTCTTAGTAAATCAGAACTAGAAGATATAGTTAAGAAAATGAATGAAATTGTAGAAAAAAATTATACCATCAATAAACATGTGTTATCTAGTGATGATGCAATATCAATACTTAAAAAACAGGGCAACTTAGAAAAGATAAGAATTATTGAACAAAAAAACCTTGAAGAAGTTAAACTTTATGAGGTGGATGGATATTATAATTACTATTATTATCCTTTATTACCTAATACAGGTTGTCTTGATGAATTTAAACTTCATTATCATTTTCCAGGATTTGTGCTCTTATATCCACCGATTGAAAGTCCAAATTCAATTAAAGAATTTATAGCCCAACCTAAATTAGCTGATATATTTTATGATTATGAAAAATTAGGAGATATCTTAGAAGTTGGTTTTGTACCTGATTTAAATGAACATATAGACAAAAACGAATATGGTGAATTAATTAGAATTTCAGAAGGACTTCATGAAAAAAACATAGCAAAAATTGCAGACCAAATAGCATCTCATAAAGAACAAAAAAGAATTATTTTGATAGCTGGTCCTTCTTCTTCAGGTAAAACAACATTTACCAAAAGACTTTCAACTCAGTTAAGAATAAATGGTTTAAAACCAGTATCTATTTCTACAGACGATTTTTTTGTAAATAGAAACAAAACACCAATTGATGAAGACGGTAATTTTGATTTTGAATCACTACAGGCCATAAATCTAGAATTATTTAATGACCATCTTGTAAGATTAATGAGAGGAGAAAAGGTCAGACTACCTCGCTTTAACTTTAAAAAAGGAGTAAGAGAGAAGAGTGATACAGTTTTAGAGTTGGACACCGATCAGCCAATATTAATCGAAGGGATTCACAGTCTAAACAATAAATTAACAGAATTTATTCCAGAAGACCATAAATATAAAATATTTGTAAGTGCTTTAACTCAATTGAATATAGATATGCAGAATCGAATCCCTACCTCCGACACTAGGTTAATAAGAAGAATAGTTAGAGATAACTTATTTAGAGGTCATTCTGCTTATGATACATTAGAAATGTGGGGAAGAGTTCGTAAGGGAGAAGAAGTTAATATATATCCTTATCAGGAAAATGCTGATGTCATGTTTAATTCTGCCTTGATATATGAATTGTCAGTTCTAAAAAATTGTGCTGTTCCCCTACTAGAAGAAATTGACAAAGATAACCATTATTTCTATGAAGCAAAAAGATTATTGGAAGTTCTGGACTGTTTTAAAAAAATGCCATTTGAAGAGATCCCCAAAACTTCCATTTTAAGAGAGTTTATCGGAGGTAGTGTTTATAGAGAATAGAGTAAATTAAGTTCAACTTGAAACTCTAGCAATAAGTTCATCAATAATTTCTTCAATATCATTCCAGTTATCTGCCCTATATAATAGATTTGAATTTTGTATATCTTGATTGTGATATTTATTAACAAGGATGACTGGAATGTTTTTATTTAATAAATCATTTGAATTAGACTTATTATCTTCAATAAACAATTTTATATTTTTTTCTTCAGCTAATTCAGCTTTATTATGCTCATGAAAGAGGTAATCATAATTGACTTTATGCTGTTCAAGCCATTTGATTGTTAGTGGTCTAAACTTTTCATTACGAGCAGTAATTAAATAAATTGTATGGCCCTCATTTTTTAATTTATCAATAATATTTTTAGCATTAGGCGCGATCCCAACATTCGAGTATATTTCATGAATTTTATTATTTAAAAATTCGCTTAAGTCTTCTAAAGGTAAGTCATAGGCTTTTGAAAAATCATATACATCTTTTTTTCTTTTTATATTTTCTTCGAAATAATTGTTTAATGATCTTAACCAAATATTTTCTTTGCCTTTTTTCTCATGTGTTATTACACCATCAATATCAATACCAATATTCATATTTATTGCCTCCCAAACTTCAATATAGACTAAAATTATGATATAATTTTTTTAAGATGACTAATAGTTATTTTAACATTTTTTTGGAGGATTTTCCAGAAGGAGATGATAATTTGGAAAAAAATATAAAAGAAATCATTGAATACTTTGAAGAGAAATATCCAGATCCAAAATCAGCTTTAAATTATGAAACTCCTTTTCAATTATTAATAGCGACTATAATGTCTGCTCAGACCACTGATGTACAGGTTAACAAAGTTAATAAAGAACTTTTTAAAAAATATAAAAATCCTACTGATTTTGCTAATCTAAGTGTAAAAGAATTACAAAAGGAAATACAAACAATAGGTTTATATAAAAACAAAAGCAAATATATTATAGAGACAAGTAAAATGATTTTAACAGACTTTAATGGTGAAGTTCCTAAAAACAGAAAAGAATTAACAAAATTACCTGGGGTTGGTAGAAAAACTGCTAATGTAGTTTTAGCCAATGCTTTCGACCAGGAAACAATTGCCGTGGATACCCACGTTTTTAGAGTTGCTAACCGGTTAGGTTTAGTGGATACTGCAAAAAGAGATCAGGTTGAACAGGATCTAATGAAAGTAGTGCCAGGCGATTATTGGACTAAATTTCATCATTGGTTGATTTTTCATGGCAGAGAAGTATGTAAGGCTAGAACACCACTGTGTAATGAATGTAAAATTAGTTCGAATTGTAAATATTTCCAAAATCAAATTAAGGAGGCTAATTGAAATGTGTAAAGGTAAAAAGATTTTATTATTATCTTTAATATTTATTTTAATGTTCACTATTTCTTCACAGGCTCAAAATTTACTGGAAAATGGTATTAATGAATATAATAGTAGAAATTATCAAAAAGCAATAGACTATCTTACAAGTTATGCTGCTGAAAAACAGGATAGCTATCTTGTTCATTTTTATTTGGGACTTAGTTACACCAAATTAAATCAATATGAAACAGCAATAGATTCATTTAATTATGCTAGGGAAATAAAGGGTGATTCCTATAATCTCTTAGTTAATTTAGGAAGGGCATATTATAATAATAATGAAAAATCAAAAGCTTATGATATACTTTTAAAGGCGGAAGGTTATACCCCTGTAGATGAACAGGTATATAATTTATTAGGTTTAATTCATATGGATAAAAGAGAGTATAATCAAGCTGTAGATAATTTTGAAAAAGCAATTGAATTAAACCAAGATAACTTTTATGTATATAATAATTTAGGTTTATGCTATATTAATTTAGGTAATTTTAGTGAGGCAAGAAAATATATTAATGAAGCACTAGAGTTAGACCCTTCTGTGCCATATGTTTATAATAATGCCGGTATTATCTATGAAAACCTTGGACAGCACTCCCAAGCAGCTGAATATTATGAGGAAGCGCTAGAAATTGATTCAAATTATAAAAAAGCAGAAGTAAATCTGGAAAGAGTTGAAAGCAAAATATCTGAGGAGGAATAAAATGCTTAAAAAATTCTCTGTCGACGAAGTGTATATGGGGAGACTGCAAAAAGATGATGACCTCCTAAAAGAGCTAACCAATATCATCAAAGAAAAAGAGATTAAAACTGGAATTATAAAGGTAATAGGTGCAGTACAAAAAGCTAAAATAGGTTTTTATAATCAGGATACTAATCAATATGAATACAAAAAGTTTGATAGAGAAATGGAAGTTGTAAGTTGTATAGGGAATATTTCTTTAATGGATGGTGAACCCTTTATTCATGCTCATATAGTTTTAGCAGATCAAGATGGGAGTTGTTATGGAGGTCATTTGGCGGAAGGTACTAAAGTTTTTGCCAGTGAATTTTATATTCAACCTCTTAAAGGGAATAAACTTGAAAGAAAACATGATAAGGCTACACAGTTAACTCTCTGGTAATTAGAAAGGAGCAAATAATATGAATAATAAAATATATGTATTAGATACAAATGTTTTGCTCGATGATCCCAGTGCTATTTATGATTATGAAACCCATGAGGTTATGATACCTCTAGCAGTTTTAGAAGAACTTGATAATCAAAAAAACAAAACATCTGATATCGGATATAATGCCAGAGAAACCTCCCGAATTTTAGATGACTTAAGAACAAAGGGTAAATTAAATGAAGGAATAAAATTAGAAAATGGTAGTACATTAAAAATTGTAATTGATAAAGAAGAACTTGAGCTACCACCTCATTTAAGTGCGACCAAATATGATAATAGAATACTTTCGACTGCAATTGATCTACAAAAATCTAATTCCGAAAAAGAAGTAGTTATGGTTTCTAATGATATAAATTTGAGGTTGATTGCAAATGCCTTTGATATAAAAGCAGAAGATCATAAAGGTAATGGTATAGATGGTGAAAAATTATATGATGGTTATGTTGAGATAAATACTACAAGTAATATAATTGACAAATTTTACAAGGATAAGGAACTTAATCCTAAAGAATTAGATGAAGATTTAGATGAATTTTATCCTCACCAAATGGTTCAATTATCAACTACTGATGACAAAAATAAGAGTGCTTTAGGACGTTTTGATGGTAAAAAAATTGTGCCCTTGATATTTGATAAAAGTACTCCAATGGGTATTAAACCTCTAAATAGAGAACAAAAATTTGCCTTGGAACTATTATTAAATGATGATATCAAAGTGGTTACAGTTTCTGGAAAAGCAGGTACAGGGAAAACTTTACTTGCTTTAGCTGCTGGGTTACAAAAAGTTACAAATGAGAAAATTTTTGAAAGGGTACTTATAGCAAGACCTGTTGTTCCA
>Ga0207714_1000849_pt1 | contig 20680 bp, 15 predicted proteins | sample PonA232FremontCA_2_FD_187270 | JGI IMG/M metagenome (GOLD analysis project Ga0207714, IMG submission 187270) | Marine sediment microbial community from Fremont, CA, USA - Pond A23 Sediment 2 (SPAdes) | ecosystem: Environmental > Aquatic > Marine > Unclassified | place: USA: Fremont, California...
TTCAAGGCGTGCTTAAAGCTCCAGAATGTGTCCGGATAGGCCGGATAGAGCATGAGGATATTCATAAATCGCCCTCCCCTCGATTAAACTGTTTGTCCGCTCCGACCAAAATGGACCTCCCGGATCCGCATACCCGACGAAAACGAGCCGCGTGGCCCCGCGAATCTCTTCGACTCTTGCGTATCCGCAACGAGTCACTGCCTTGCGAAACCGTGATTTTCACGGTGCATGTCCATCGACGCCAGAGAAATGGTGAATAGTTGCGTATTTCGTGTTATTGTAACCGATTTACCGGGAAAATGGCAAGTTACCGCCCGAATCCGCGCCTCTCCCTCGAAGCGCGAGGCATATCCGATCCGCCCGGCACAATGGATGGCCGCTACCCGTCGTAGTAGGCCCGCAGGACCTGGCTCCGCGAGGGGTGCTTCAGCTTGCGCAGGGCCTTGGCCTCGATCTGCCGGATGCGCTCGCGGGTCACGTTGAACAGCTTGCCCACTTCCTCCAGGGTGTGGTCCGACTTTTCCCCGATGCCGAAGCGCTTGCGCAGCACCTGCTCCTCGCGGGGGGTCAGCTCGGAGAGGATGTTCTGGATCTGGTCCCCGAGCTTGGTGTGCACCACCTCGTCCGCCGGAGCGGGAGCCCGCTTGTCCTCGATGAAGTCGCCCAGGTTGGAGTCCTCCTCGTCGCCGATGGGGGTCTCCAGGGAGATGGGCTCCTTGGCGATGCGCAGGACCTTCTTCACCTTTTCCAAGGGGTAGTCCATCCTCTCCGCGATCTCCTCCGGCAGGGGATCCCGTCCCAGCTCCTGAACCAGGTAGCGGGAAGTGCGCACCAGCTTGTTGATGGTCTCGATCATGTGCACCGGGATGCGGATGGTCCGGGCCTGATCCGCTATGGCCCGGGTGATGGCCTGGCGGATCCACCACGTGGCGTAGGTGGAGAACTTGTACCCCCGCTGGTACTCGAACTTGTCCACCGCCTTCATCAGGCCGATATTGCCCTCCTGGATCAGATCCAAAAACTGCAGACCGCGATTGGTGTACTTCTTGGCGATGCTCACCACGAGGCGCAGATTGGCCCGGATGAGCTCCTGCTTGGCCCGCAGGGCGCGGCGGTTGCCGTTGCGCATGCGCCACAGGATCTCCTGCAGCTCGGTCACATCGTGGCAGCACTTCTCCTCCAGCCGATTCAGGATCTCCTGCTTGCCGGTGAGCATCTCCTTGAAGGAGAAGACCTCCTCCACGGTCATGTTCAGCTCCTCCGCCATCTGGACTGGATTGACCTCCCGCCGGTCCAGCTTGGCGAAGAGCTCTTCGATCTCCGCCTGGTTCTTGCCCACGGAGAGGATGTACGCGGAATAGTCCCGCTTGCAGTTGTTCATCTGCCGCACATAGTCGCTGATGTTCTCGATAACCTCGTCGATGAGCTTCTTTTCCGGCTTGATCGCGCGCAACCGCTCCACGATCTCTTCCTTGAAGTCGAGGATCTTGTCCTGGACCCCCCGCACGCGCTTCTTGAGGGTGGCGGTCTCGTTGAACTTGTAGTAGAGGTGCTTCTTCTTGCGGTAGATCTCCTTGATCTCGTCCGCCAGGTTGATCACCCGCTCCCGCTGGTTCATCTCCTCTTCCGAAGGGTCGTCCTCCTCGATGGTCTTGACCACGTCCTTGAGCTTGATGTTGTCCTTCTTCAGCTCCTCGCCCACGTTGATCAGGTACTCGATGGCCACGGGAACCTCGACCATGGCGTAGAGGACCTCCAGCTCCCCGGCCTCGATCTTCTTGGCGATCTGGACCTCGCCCTCGCGGTCCAGCAGGGGAACCAGCCCCATCTCGTGCAGGTACATCCGCACCGGATCCGAGCTCCGGGACAGCTCCTGCTCCTCGCTCTCCTCGGAATCGCCTCCGGATTCCTCCTCGCTTACCGCGCCGGAGAGGTCCTTGGGCACCACGTCGATCTGCTGATTGCTCTGGCTGTCGACGATGGCGATCTCCAGCTGCTGAAAAATGGTGATGATCTCCTCGATCTGGTCCGGCTCATTCACATCGGCGGGCAGAGCCTGGTTGAGCTCGTCGAAGGTCAAGTACCCCTTTTGCTTGCCCTTGGCAATAAGGGTCTTGATTTGCTGAATATCCTTGACGTTACTCATTCACCCCCCTTTGTCGACTGACTGATTTGTTGCAGGAGACGATACACTTCCTGCCAATCCCCCCGGCTCTGAGCTTCGCTCAAGGCCTGTTGCAGCTCGCTGTACCGCTTCCTGTGTTTGATTTCCTCCACCCTGGCCCGGATGTCCTCCCAGAGCATCCGCGGCTCCTGCCCCGAATCGGCCGCGAAACGGCACTGGATATAGAATTGCTTCTCACCCTCGTCCAAATGGGGCTGGACCGCCTCCACACCGTGCTGCACCAGCTTGGACCAGAAGCGCCTCCCCCTGTCCGTTCGAAGCGCCCCCTCTAGGCCGATCCGCTGCAAATGATCCATGTATTCCGGATGGCACAGGGCGAAGCGCAAAAAGTCCTTGTCCAGTCTCCCCCTGGACGGGGCCTCGGGATTCTGCGCCGTCCGTCGCCGCGGGGTCCCGGTAGGCGAGGGCCCGGAAGGCTTCGCCCTGTCCGAGATCGCCTCGCGCAGCTCGGCTTCCGATATATTCAGGCCCGTGGCGATCCGGGGCAGGAAATAGGCCTGCCAGGACCGCTGGCCCAGATTGCTCAAAAAGGATACGGCCCAGTTCATGATGTCCCTGGGAACATGAGAATACCTAATCATGTTCAGGCAAAAGGCAAGCCCCTCCCTGGACTCTGCCAGCAATCGACGAAAGCTCTCCGCCCCCTGGCTTCGGAGCAGGCCGTCCACATCCTCGTCCTGGGGCAGGGTCACCACGTACACGGAGAGGCCCTGCTGCAGAATCATTTCCGCGCTGCGCAGGGCGGCCTGGCGTCCGGCGCGGTCCCCGTCGAAGACCAGGGTCACTTCCTTGCACAGCCCGGCCAAGCGCTTGATCTGCGAGGGCCCCAGGGCCGTTCCCAGCACCCCGCAGGCGTTTTGAAAGCCGAACTGCACCAGGGAGAGCACATCGGAATAGCCCTCGGTGAGCAGGACCTGCTTGCTCTGGGTCACGCTCTTGCGGGCCTGATACAGGCCGTAGAGATGCTCCCCCTTCTTGAAGATGGGCGTCTCGCTGCTGTTCAGGTATTTGGGCTCGCCGTCGCCGATGGCCCGTCCGCCGAAGGCGATCACCCGCCCCCCCAGATCGTGGATGGGAAAAATGATACGGTTGCGGAAGCGATCATAGATCCTGCCCCCCTTGCTCTGGGAGAGAAGACCGGCGGTCACGCCCTGCTCCGGGGAATAGCCGCTCTGGGTGAGCCTGCGCTTGAGCCCGTCCCAGGCATTGGGGCTAAGGCCCAGCTCGAACTGCCGGACCATCCCTTCGGAGAGGCCCCGCTTGCTGTAGAGATATTCCCTGGCCCGCGCCCCGCGCGGTCCGTCGAGCTCGTTGCGGTAATAGGCCAGGGCCACGGCGTGCAGATCATAGCATATACGCCGCTCCTCCCGTTCAGCTGAGACATCTCCCCCGCCCGGCTTGTTCCGCAGCTGGACCCCCGCCTCCTCGGCCAGATCGCGTAGGGCCTCGGAGAACTCCAGGCCGTTGATCCGGCTGTAGAAATCGATCACATCCCCCGAGGCCTGACAGCCAAAGCAGTAGAACATCCCCAGAGAAGAGCTCACGGAAAAGGACGGCTTGGTTTCCTCGTGAAAGGGACACACCCCGGTCCAGCGCTCGCCCGCGGGACGCAGGCCCACATAGCGCTGCACCACCTGGACGATGTCCAGCCTGGCCTTGATCGCCTCGATGTCGCTTCGATCGCCGGACATGGGGGTCCAGTTCGACGTTCAACGTTCAACGTTCAACGTTCGAGGTTCGAGGTTCGAGGTTCGGAGTAAAAAAAGGGAAAAGGGGAAAGTCCACAATACAAGATCGGACACCGCGCAACTGACCCACCGACACACTGATCCACTGACTGACGAACTGACCCATTGACTCACTGACACACTGACCCACCGATCTCACCCGAACTCCACCACTGTGACCCCGTCCCCCCCGCGATCCTCGTTGGCAATATCGAAGGAGCGAACCCCGGGGAAGTTCCGCAGCTGCTCGTGCACCATCCTGCGCAGGATCCCCGACCCGCGGCCGTGGATCACCTCCGCCTCCTCCCGGCCCTGATAAACCGCCTGATCCAGGAAGCGGTCCAGCTCCAGCCGGGCATCCTCCTCGCGGAAACCGCGCAGGTCGAGGCTGAGCTGAGCTCCGCCCTCCCTGCCCGCGCGGGCCACGGTATAGCTGCCCTCCCCATTGGCCCCGGCTGCGGACAGCTCCGCGGGACTTGCCCAGATGCTCACCCCGCCCAGATCGATCTTGAAGCGCTCCCGCTTGGGGTCCTTTTCCTGGACCACACCGGTCCGATCCCAAGGGGCGTAGCGCACTCTCTCTCCGGGCTGAAAATCCCGCCGTTCCTGCTGGGATTCGCTTTGCTCCCCGCGGGTGAGCTCCTTGCTCAGCTCCTGTTTCTTCTCGTGCAGGCGCTTCTGGGCCTGCTTGCGGCCGATGCGGTCCTTGCGCCACTGCTCCATGATATCCCGGGAATAGCTGCGGACCTCCTCAATGGCCCGGGCGATCCGCTCCTCGTATTTTCGGCGCAGATCGCTCTCCTTCTGCTTGAGGCGATCCCTTTGCTCCCGCAGGGAGGCGAGCTCCCGGTCGCGTTCCACAGCCAGCTCGTTGAGCCGGTTCAAAAGGCCGCTGGTGTCCTCTCCGTCCAGCAGGAGATACTGCTCCGCGCGCTCAAGGATCTCCTCCGGAAGCCCGTGCTCCCGGGCCACGTCCAGGGCCTGGCTCGATCCGGCCTGATCGTAGGCCAATCTGTACAAGGGCGTCCTGGTCTTTGGATCGAAGAGCACCGAGGCGGCGCGCACATCGTCCCGACCCAGGGCGTAGGCCTTGAGCGCGGGGAAGTGGGTCGCGGCCGCGACCCAGGACCTGTGCTGCAGCAGGCTGTCCAGGACAGCCTGGGCCAGGGCCGCTCCCTGGCTGGGGTCGGTCCCGGCCCCGAACTCGTCCAGAAGGACCAGGGAGTCCCGGCCCAGATGGGGCCAGACCCGCCTGAGGTAGTCGATCTGGGCGGTGAAGGTGCTCACGTGCTCCTCCAGGCTCTGCTCGTCCCCCAGAAAAACATACATTCCGGACCAGAAGGGGATGGAGCTGTTCTCCCCCGCCGGAACGGGAATGGCGCTCTGGGCCATGAGCCCGATGAGCCCCAGGGTCTTGAGGCAGACCGTCTTGCCTCCGGAATTGCCTCCGGTGATGACCAGGGCCCTTTGGCCCTCGTTGAGCTCGATATCCACCGGCTCCACCCGCTCCCCCTCCAGCTCGAGCAGGGGATGCCTGGCTCGCCGCACGCAGAGCTGCGCCCCGGCATCCACGGACAGGGTGGTGCCCTCCAGGTCGCGGGCCATGGCCACCTTGGCCCGGAGGAGATCCAGGTGCACCAGCCAGTCGTAGAGCCTGCGGAGCTTGTCCTCCTCCTGCCGCACCAGGGAGGTGAGATAGACCAGGACCCGTCTTTTGGCCTCGCGCTCCTGCTGCCCCAGCTCCTGCAATTTGTTGTTCAGCTCCACCAGGAAGATGGGCTCGAAATAGCAGGTCTCCCCGGTCTGGGAATAGTCGTGGATGATCCCGGAGAGGCGGCCCTTGAAATTGGCCTTCACCGCCAGGACGTAACGGTCCGAGGAAATGGTCAGGTACTCGTTCTGCAGGTAGCCGGCCACATCCTTTCGCTCCAGGAACTCTCCCACCTTCTTGGTGCACTGGCTCTGCAGGCGCCTAAGCTCGCCGCGCACCTGCATCAGCTCCGGGGAGCTCTCGTCCTTGAGCTCGCCGTCCTCGCTCAGGCAGCGCCGGATCCCCTGCCAGGTCTTGTCCGGCCAGGGCAAGTCCTCGCAGTAGCTGGCAAGATGCGGCAGATCCCGGGAATCCAGCCCGGACAGGGCGGATTGCGCCTGAGCCGCCCGCTGCAGGACCTGGCCCACCCCCCACAGCCCGTCCTCGTCCAGGGGGGTATCCGTATCAAGCACCCCAAAAACGCCTTCAATATCCGGGAAGAACTGAAGACAGCCCAGGATCCGCTCCATGTTCCCCAGGCATTCCGCAACCAGTTGCCTCTGACGGGTAATCTCGTGCCCCTGGGACAAGGGACGCAAGCTCAGGCAAAGGGCCCTGCCCGCCCCGGACAGGGCGTAGCGACCCAGGTGGTCCAACACGCGAGGGAAATCGAGAAGCCGAAATGTTCGTTCATCCATAAGATCACAAGCCTGTGGCGAACCTTTTGCAGCAAGCGCCCCATTGCTTCAGCCGTCGCATCGCTTGGGCCAGCTGCGCGCCTGACGCGACGGCTTCCACGGACCAAAGCCGGCAAGGGCTCACGGTATTCCGCGGTTTCCTTTCTTCCTTGTGGGGATGTCTCTTTGCGGACAAAACGCCTGCAACGGTCTTGAACGGTTTGGTGTGTGCGGTCTGTATCCGCTGCTTCGGAGGGGTGAAGGATACGTCGTGATCGAAATGGTGTTGCAATATACAAAAATGGTCACGGAGTGTCGCGCCCCTGGGGCAGTTATCCAGGACGCGGGATGGAAGAAAGAGAGCTCGCTCCCCATGGGGAGCGAGCTTCCCTTTTTCTTGTGCTTCGCTCGCTTCCGTTGGGACGATTTCCTTGCCCAACGGCAACAAGCTCACTTGACCAACTCGGAGCGGGGCTAGAGATGCCCCGATTTGCGCAACTTCTTCATGAGCCTCTTCCGGGCTGCCGCTTCCTTCTTCTTCCGCTGCACGCTCGGCTTTTCATAGTGCTGTCGCTTCTTCAGCTCGGACAGGATTCCGGCTTTTTCGCACTGTTTCTTGAACTTGCGCAAGGCGGCATCGAAATGATCATTATCGTCGAGAATTACTCCAGGCAATGAGTCTCACCTCCTTCCTTGAAAACTTTCCCTCAATCGAACATTACTATCATGAACAGCAATCCATGGCAAGAGCTGATCCGGTCTGCCGCCCGCACCAAAAAAACCGGGCTCAGACGCACCCTTACGTCGGACACAACACAGGACGCGCCCGGCCTATCGCTTCAGCTTCTCGGCCATCGTTTGATAGATGGAGCGCAAAACAGCGAACCCCACCCCGCTCACGAGCGTCAGCAGAACAATGTACAGCACGCCGAAAAAGACCGCGTGATCCGGTCTCCACCACGGAATATCCTGTGGAAGCATGCTGTGAATCGTTTCTCCAGGCAGCATGGGCTTCTCCTGTTATTTCACTGCTTCCTTGAGCAGCTTGCCCGGCCGAAACTTGACCACCTTGCTGGAGGGGATGGTGATTTCTTGCCCGGTCTGAGGATTGCGGCCCTTTCGGGATTTGCGCTGCTCCACGGCGAAGGTGCCGAAGCCGGTCAGGGTGAGCTTGCCGTCCTGGACCAGGATGTCCTCAATGGAGGCCAAACAAGAGTTCAACGCCCTCTCCGACTCCGCCTTGCTCAGTCCGGTCTTTTCCGCAATCTTGGCGATCAAGTCTGCTTTTGTCATTCCGCTCTTCCTCCTGTTTTCATTTGATTTCCTCACGGAAACGAACACCCTTCCCGACCCTGGAACAGGATTCGGGGAGGTCCTGTGTCTTCCCCTGTTGGGGAAATCTCGATCTCGTGCTTCGCTTCGGGGCCGGGGCCTTGCCCGAGCCAGGGCACCTCGCCTCTCTGGCGCTCGTATTGTGTCAGGATTAAACCTAAAAAATCCCGTCTGTCAAGCAGATCCTTAAAAATGGGGGTCACTTCGGGAGCGAGCCCCAGAATCTCCGAACTGCCGAACTACCTGGTTTTTCCGTCTCGAGCCGTGCGCTGCGCCATCGGGGATGGTTCCGCCGGAAAGCTTTTTTAGGGCACAAAGCGCCGTCAAATCGATAGAATCCGGCTCAGGGCCTGGAACTGGTGCGGGGACAGATCCTCGGGACGATTCCTCCGTTCCAGGCCCTGATCCCGCAGCCAGTCATCCAGGGCCCCGATCCAGCGCTTTTTGAGGATACGGCCGAGCTGCTTGCGTCGGTTCTGGAAACAGAGCTTGATCAGGCGGGACAGGCTGTCCGGATCCGCGGGCCTCTCGGAAACCGGGAGCGGCTCGAGGATGAGCACGGCGGAGGTGACTCCCGGTCTCGGCTGGAACACGTTCCGGCTCACGTCAAAGCCGTGGCGCACCCGGACAAAGGACTGCATCCACACGCTCAGCCCTCCGTAGTCCCTGCTTCCCGGAGGAGAGGCAACGCGCTGAGCCACCTCCTTCTGCACGGTGAAAACCAGTCTCCGCAAGCCGCTCCCGTGCCGGGCCAATTCCCACATGATCGGGGAGGCTACGTTGTAGGGCAGATTCCCCACCACCCGCTCCACGCGGCCCTGAAGGCGCCGCCAGTCGAAATGCAGCGCATCCCCGCCGATCACCCCGATCTCCGGCCAATGGGCCTTGAGCTTCCTCGCCAAACGCCGGTCCTTTTCCAGAGCCAGCACTCCGCGTGCCCGCTCGAGCAAGAGCCCTGTCAGGGCCCCGTTTCCGGGCCCGATCTCCAGAACGGTCTCTCCGGGCTCCGGCTGGAGAGAGTCCACGATCTTGAGCGCGACATTCTGGTCCACCAGGAAATTCTGTCCCAGGCTCCGCTTACTCCGCTCCTCCATCCCGCACCTCAATCCAGCTTGGGCAGATAGCTCCTGAGCCCGTCCCGTGGAAATTCAAGGGCCTGGCCCTCGAAGGCCGCCTTGAGGAAGGACTCCAGCCAGAAATGGATATCGTAGGTGCGGATGGTGGACCGCAGCCGGGCCATGCGCGCCTGTCGCTCCGAGACGTGCATGTAGAATCCGCGCCGGATGGCCTCGGCCACGCCGTTCACGTCATAGGGATTGACCAGGATGGCGTCCTGGTAGAGCTGGGACGCGGCCCCGGCGAACTCGCTCAGGATGAGCACCCCCTCCTCCCGATGATTGCAGGCGCAGTATTCCTTGGCCACCAGGTTCATGCCGTCCCAGAGCGGAGTGATCAGGGCCATGCTCGAGGCCTGATAGAAGGAGACCAGCTCCTGGCGCTCCAGGCTGCGGTAGAGATAGTGGATGGGCATCCATCCCGGCTGGGTGTAGCGGCCGTTGATCTCGCCCACCATGCGCTCGATCTCCTCCTTCAGGGCCTTGTATTCCGCCACCTCCTCCCGGCTGGGCACGAGGAGCTGCAGCAGGGAGATCCGCTCCCGCAGCTCGGGATAGAGGCTCAGGGCCTTGTCCAGGGCCATGAGGCGCTCCGGGATGCCCTTGGTGTAGTCCAGGCGGTCCACGCCCAGGATAAGCTGCTGATCGGGATGGAACAGGTTCAGCTTGGCCGTCTTGTGCTCCACCTCCTTGCTTGTGGCCTGCTCCTCGAACTGGTCGAAGTCGATGCTTATGGGGAAGCAGCCGGCATGCACCTTGTGCTCCTCGCAGCGGATACGCAGCAGATTCCCCGATTCCTCGTGGTCCACCCAGGGGCACAGGGCGCGAAGGCAGTGCAGGAAATTGGCGGTGTCCGCCTGGGTCTGGAAACCAACCAGCTCGAAGTCCAGCATCCCGGACAGGATCTGACGCCGCCAGGGCAGCTTCAAGAAAATTTCCGGACTGGGGAAGGGGATATGGAGAAAGAAGCCACAGCGCCTCTGGGCCCGCATGCCTTTCAGCTCCGCGGCCACATCCATGAGGTGATAGTCGTGGACCCAGATATAGTCGTCCTCGTTCGTGGCCTGTATGATCTCCCTGGCGAAGGTGCGGTTGACCTCCTGGTACTTCTCCCAGTACCAGGGCTCGAAGGTGCAACGGGTGTGGAAGCCGTGCAAAAGGGGCCACAGGACCTCGTTGGAAAAGCCGTAGTAATAGCCCTGAATGTCCTCGTTGCTCAGGGGCACGGGATGCAGGGAGTAGCCCTGCTCACGGGCGAAATCCTGCATGGGCTCGTTCATTGTCTCGTCCGCGGTGGTCCCGGGCCAGCCGATCCACAAGCCCCCCTTCTGGCCCAGGACCGGGGCCAGCGCGGTCACCAGCCCTCCAGAGCCAGGCTTGACCTCCCAGCTGTCCCCTTTTCGCTTCAACACGACAGGCAAACGGTTGGACACGATCACCAACCTGTTAAACTGATCTGTTCGCATACACGCTCCTCTATGCCAAATCCCCGCTTTCCCTTCCTGAAAGACGCTCGCTGCGCGGGGAGCCTATTCCAGGACGTCGAAGCGCTGGAAGCGCATGGCGAAAGTTCCCCGCCCCTGGGTGGCGGAGCGGAGCTCGGTGGAGAATCCGAACATCCTGCTCAAGGGGGCCAGGGAGTGGATCACCTTGCCCTCCGCGGACTCCTCCATGCTCTCCACCTTGGCCCCCTTGGCGCCCAGCAGGGAAACCACCTCGCCCACGAAGTCCTCGGGAACGAAAAGCTCCAGGCTCATGATGGGCTCCATGAGCACCGGCCCGGCTGCCGTCAGCGCCTTCTTCAGGGCGCCTGCGGCGGCCATGTGATATCCAGCCGCGCTGGAGTCCTCCCGCAGCTGCCCCATATCCGTCACCCGGACCAGGACGCCCTGCACCGGAGCCCCCTGCACAACGCCGCTTTGCAGCCCGTCCCGCAGGGCCTGCTCCACCTCCTGAAGCCACTCCGCGGACCACTCCTGCGTGCTCAGGGCCAAGCGGACCTCGCCCGGCCGATCCCGTTCCACGGGCTCGACCTCGAGAGCGACATGGCCGTGATGCGGGACTCCGCCCAGCTCTCTGGAAATCGTCTCCTCCGCCTCCCCTCTGTCCAGCACGGTCTCCCGGCGGACCACCTGGGGTCTGCCCGCCCGGAAATCCACGGAGTATTCCCTGCGCAGCCGCTCCAGGACCACCTCCAGATGGAGCTCGCCCATGCCGGAGAGCAGGATCTGCTCCGTATCCTCGTCCCGCTCCGTGAACAGGGTGGGGTCCTCCAGAACCAGCTTCTCCAGGGCCTGCAGGAGCTTTTCCTCCTCCGGGGCGTTGCGCGGCTCCAGGGCCAGGGACATGACCGGCATGTACTGCCCGATGCGCTCCAAAAGGATGGGCTGCTCCTGGCTGCACAGGGTGTCCCCGGTTCCGGCCCCCTTCAGGCCGGCAGCGGCCACGATCTCCCCGGCTCCGGCCTCATCCAGGCGTTCCTTGCGCCCGGCATGCAGGGAAAAGAGGCGAGAAACGCGCTGGGTCGCATCCTTCCCCGCATTGTAGACCCGATCCCCGGCCCGGATCCTGCCGGAGTAGATGCGCATAAGGACCAGCAGGCGGCCCCCTTCCAGGCTCACCTTGAACACCAGGGCCGAAAACGGGGCCTCGAGGGAGACGGGAAAGGAAGTCGCCTCGCCGCTAGCGGGATCCACCCCCTGAATGCGCGGCACCTCCAGGGGAGAAGGGAGAAAGTCGCAGATCGCGTCCAGCACCGGCCGCACCCCGATGTTCTTCAGGGCCGAGCCGAGCAGCACAGGCACGCCCTGAAGGCCGAGAGTTAGCTCCCGCAGGGAGCGGATCAGCTCCTCTGTCGCAATCTCCTCCTCGGCCAGATAGCGCTCCAGCAGGTCCTCGTCCTCCTCCGCGAGCATCTCCACCAGGCGTTCCCGCCACCCGCGTGCCCGCTCCAGCTGCTCCGGGCCCAGGTCGGTCTCCTCCACGCACTCGCCCCGGCTGCTGCCGGGAACATAGCGCAAAAACCTCAGGCGAAGGAGATCGATGATCCCGCCGAACTCGTTGCCCTCTCCCTCGGGGATCTGCAAGGGCAGGGGCCTGGCCCCCAGCTTGTCCTTGAGCTCGCGGAGGACCGCCTCGAAGTCCGCTCCCGGGCGGTCCATCTTGTTCACAAAGGCGAGCTTGGGCACGTGGTAGTGCTCGGACTGGCGCCACACGGTCTCGCTTTGGGGCTCGACCCCGTTCACGGCGCAGAAGACGCCTATGGCGCCGTCCAGAACGCGCAGGGAGCGCTCCACCTCGATGGTGAAGTCCACGTGACCCGGGGTATCGATGAGGTTGATCCGCTTGTCCCTCCATACGCAGGAGGTGCAGGCCGAGGTAATGGTGATGCCCCGCTCCTGCTCCTCGGGCATGTAGTCCATGGTCGCCGTGCCCTCGTGGACCTCGCCGATGCGATGGATCCGGTGGGTCTCGAACAGGGCCCGCTCGGTCCAGGTGGTCTTGCCCGCGTCGATGTGGGCGATAGTGCCCACATTTCGCATTTGGGCCAGAAGGGCGTCCGGGTTCTTGCTCATAGGCGATCAATCCGCTTGGTCACAACCTGTCAGCCGGGGCAGGGAGATAGAAAAGCGCCGGCAAGGACTCAAAAGCGCATGGCGCAATGTAACACAGTTGCCCCTTGTGCGCCACAGGGGAACCCGTGGGAAGTCATGGCTGCGCACAACCGCCGTAGTCGGCTCAGGGAGGCGAATCCGACTGGCTCAGGCACAGGGTCCTCTTCAGGAAGGATTCCGGGGCCAGCTCGGGCCAGACCCAGCACCCTTCCTGGCCGGGCCCCAAGACCCTGGAACAATGGGATGCTGCCTCCCGGAACAGGGAAGGGGGAACGTACAGGGCGTCGGGCCCCGCGGCGAAAAGCTCCTCTGCGGAGCCCTCCACGACGCGCTCCCGCGGATATTCCGCCTTCGGCGCGGCTGGACCGCCCACGAGGAGCTCGGCACGCGGATGGGCGATCCGGAGCGCTTCCAGGTCCCACTGCTCGGGCTCCTCGAACCAGAGGCCCAGCTTCGCAACAGCCGGGAGCAGGACGGGACCGCCGCAACTCGCCCCAGCACCACGCGCGGCTTCAGGCTCCTCCAGAAAAACGAGACGCGTCCCGGAATCTTGGCCCAGGTTCGCTACCCAGGCCTGAAAGCCCTCCGGGTCCGCGTCGTAGACCTCCTCGATCCCGGCAAGCTCCAGGGCCGCCAACAGCAGGGGATCCCACTGCTCGCCCCGAGCGCCGAACCGCACGGCGCAGCATCGCTGGACTCCAGCCGCGAGAGGGGGGAGGACCGCGGCGACGAGCCTGGGACTGGCCAAAAGACGGGAGGGGAAACAGACGGCAACCCCGGCAAAAGGCCTCTCCTCCATTCTCGACTGAAAGCCCTGGGACCACTCCAGATCCACTCTACGTCCCGGGCATCCCCGGTGGCTGTACATGGAGTGCAACTGAGAGATATTCTTCTTGATCCAGGCCCGGCTCACCGGATCGACTCGGTCAAAGGCCTCGTCGAATGCGGATTCCGGCACAAGCCGGTCACTCAGCTCAACAAAGGGATCTGCCATGGCATTCTCTCCCACAGTGAAACGTCTGTTCAAGGCTCCCGGTTCCGGGCTTTCGGGGTTCCTTTCGCGCTCGGGAAAACGATGAATCCCACGGAGCAATCATGCTCTGCGCGAGGCGTTCGGGTCAATGGCGAGCCTTATAGCTGAATGGGTATTGATCAGCCATCTTTTGCCTGATAGAATTATTATGTTCCTGTATCCCGTGATTCCTGGACTTTCCCTCCCCAGCCTTGGCTTTGTCCAGGGCTGACAGAGTCGAGGGCTCCAGCAATCCGATTCGGTCACCCCTGCACAAAGGACACTTCCCCTTCGAGCCATGCCATTTCCCAAGCCCCAAATAATCGGCACCAGCAATGCCATGCATAAGGTGCAGGAAATCACCCGCAAGGTGAGCGATACGGACCTGAATGTACTGGTCACCGGCGAGAGCGGCGTTGGGAAAGAGCTTGTCGCCCGCAGTCTCCACTACTATTCCAAGAAAGATCGTCCCTTCATCAAGGTCAATTGCGCCGCTCTGCCCACGGAGCTTCTGGAGTCAGAGCTGTTCGGGTACGAGAAAGGGGCCTTCACCGGTGCGGACAAGCCCAAGATAGGCAAGTTCGAGCTGGCCCAGGACGGCACCATCTTTCTGGACGAAATCGGAGAGCTGCCCCTGTACACCCAGGCGACACTGCTCCAGGTCCTGCAGGATCAACGCTATTACCGCATAGGCGGAAACAAGGAAGTAAAGGCTCAAGCCAGAATCGTCGCTGCCACGAACATCAATCTGGATGTTGAGCTCTCCTCGGGCAATTTCCGGAGCGACCTCTACTACCGCTTAAGCACCATATCCATCCATATCCCGCCACTGCGGGAACGCAAGGAGGACATCCGCCCTATCACCGAAAACTTCATTCAGAGGCTGCGGGACCAATACAAGGCCGAGCCCTTGCAGCTGGAGCCCCGCCTCATGAACCTCTTCCACGAATATCACTGGCCCGGGAACATCCGCGAGCTGGAGAACTATATCAAGCGCCTGACCCTGCTCGGCAACGTCGACGAGATCGAGGAAGAGATTCGCTATCACCTGAACAAGCATAACAAGCCCTCGGTATATCATCATTCCCCAGGCCTCCCGGCAGACAAGCCGGAACAGGCCGACTCCGAGGAAGGGACCGAAGAGGAGGAGAGCTTCCCTTCTCTCAAGGAAGTCCGCGACAAGGCTGTGCACAAGGCGGAAAAGGAGATCATCGAGCGCGTATTGGAGGAGACGCGTTGGAACCGCAAGGAAACCTCCCGTCTGCTGCAGATCAGCTATCGCGCCCTTCTGTACAAGATGAAGGATCTGGATATCAATCCGCCCAAGTCTCGCAGGCGGCAACAGGTCCGAGCCGAGAATTCCGGGACCGGCAAGGGGTCCTAGGGTTCCCCGTTCACCGTTCACCGTTCACCGTTCAGGGTTTGAAGTTGAAGGGGAAATGTTGGAAGGTCAAAGGTTGAGACAAAAGAAGCGAGGAAGATGGCGGCAAAAAGGGACACTCCGATATCCGACTTCCGACCCACTGACTCACCGACACACCGATTCACTGATCCACTGACCCACTGAACTACCGACTCACTGACTCCCCGACTCGCCGAACCCTTGGGGATTCCGGGACTGCCAGTTCCAGGCATCGCGGCACATGGTCTCCAGATCCCGGCTTGCGGTCCAGCCGAGCTCCTTCTCCGCCAGGGATGGGTCCGCGTAGCAGACAGAGATGTCCCCGGGCCGCCTTTCGGTAACGCGATAGGGGATATTTCGGCCGCTCGCCTTCTCCATGGCCCGCACGAGCTCCAGCACGGAATAGCCCCTTCCCGTGCCCAGATTGTACACCTTCACTCCCTGCTTTTCCCGCATTTTCCGCAATGCCCGGACATGGCCCTCTGCCAGGTCCATGACATGGATGTAGTCCCGCACTCCCGTACCGTCGGCAGTTGGGTAGTCGTCGCCGAACACATTGAGTCGCTCCAAGTGGCCCACGGCCACTTGGCAGATGTAGGGCATGAGGTTGTTGGGGATGTCGCTGGGGTCCTCCCCGATCATGCCGGAGGGATGGGCGCCGATGGGATTGAAGTAGCGCAGCAGGCTAGCGTTCCATCGTGGGTCCGCGCGATGAAGATCCGCCAGGATTTCCTCGATCATGAGCTTGATGCGACCGTAGGGGTTGAAGGGAGCCACAGGGGCGTCCTCCGGGATGGGGACCTTGTCCGGCTCTCCGTACACCGTGGCCGAGGAGCTGAAGACGATGTCGAAGACTCCGTGGCGGGCCATGGTCTGACACAGGACGCAGGTCGAGCTGATGTTGTTTTGGTAGTAGAGGAGAGGCTTTTCACAGGACTCGCCCACCGCCTTGAGTCCGGCGAAGTGGATCACCGAATCCACTGGATAGTCACGGAAGACCGCATCCAGGGCTTCCTCCTCCCGAAGATCGACTGGGTAGAACGGTATCTCCCGACCGGTGATCCGCTCCACACGTCTGATGGATTCCTTGCTGCTGTTGACCAGATTGTCCACGACAACCACATCATATCCCGCCTCGATAAGGGCCACACAGGTATGCGAGCCAATATACCCCGCCCCGCCGGTGACGAGTATGCTCATAACCACTCCCTGACTGTATCGCTTCGTGATCCGAGCCGCGCCACGCATTGCTCCCGCCCGCCGAATCACCGACTCACTGATTTACTGACTAACTGACAAACTGATTCACCGACCCCGCCGTCTGTCTTCCGTCTTCTGTCCTCTGTAATCTGGCACCCCGACTTACTGACCCACCGATTCACCGACTTACTCACAAACTGATTCACCGACGCATTGACTCACTGACACACTGATTACCGTCCATACTTATCCTCGAACCGCACGATATCGTCCTCTCCCAGGTAGCTCCCGGTCTGAACCTCGATCAGCTCCAGGGGAATCTTGCCCGGATTTTCCAGCCGATGGGGCGTTCCCAGAGAGATATATGTGGACTGATCCTCGCTCAGAATGGACTCCTCGCCATTGCGGGATATCTTGGCCGTGCCCCGGACCACGACCCAGTGCTCCGCCCTGTGGTGATGCATCTGCAGGGAGAGCACCGCCCCCGGATTGACCACGATCCGCTTGACCTGGAACCGCTGTCCCGCATCGATGTTCTCGTAGGATCCCCAGGGCCGAAAAACCCTGCGATGCACCGTCGTCTCCTGGCGTTCCTGACGCTCCAGGCTCTTGACGATCTCCTTCACCTCCTGACCGCGGTCCTTGTCCGCGACCAGGACGGCATCCTTGGTCTCCACGACGATGAGATCCCGCAGCCCCACGCCCGCGATCAGTCGATCCGTGGCGTGGAGATAGCTGCCCGAGACATCGTGACAGAGCACATCCCCCCTGCAGACATTACCGCTCGCGTCCCGATCCTGCACCTGCCACAGGGCGGACCAGGACCCGACGTCGCTCCATCCCGCCTCCAGGGGGACGACCATCGCCTTGTCCGTCCGCTCCATCACCGCGTAATCAATGGAATTCGAGGGACAGGCCAGGAAGGCCTCCCTACCCAGCCGGAAAAAGTCCATATCCGTGCTCCCGGCTTCGTAAGCCCTGCGGCATCCTTGAAGGATGTCCGGAGCGTGTTCCCCGAGCTCCCGGAGATAGCTCGAGGCGGTGAACATGAACATCCCGCTGTTCCAGAGATAGCGCCCAGTGCTCAGGTATTCCTCCGCCGTATCCCGGTCCGGCTTTTCCACGAACTCGAGCACGGGCATGACTCCCGCATCCTCGGACTCCATCTCCCGTACATTGCTGTCCGTGCGGATATAGCCGTACCCTGTCTCCGGATAATCCGGAACAATGCCGAAAGTGACCAGATTTCCGTCCCGCGCGGCGTCAAGGCCGCGACTGACGGCGTCTTGGAAGGCATGCGGGTCGCGGATCACATGATCCGCGGGAAGGACGAGCAGCACCGGCTCCTGGACAGTATCCATTGCATAGAGGGCGGATGCCGCGGCAGCCGGAGCGGTGTTCCTTCCCTTGGGCTCAAGGATGATGGCCTCGGGGTGCCTTTTCCATTGTCGCACCTGCTCCGCCACCATGAAGCGATGCTCCTCGTTGCACACAAGCAAGGGGTCGGCTTGGTTCTCGATGCCCTCCAGCCGGCTCAGCGTGTCCTGCAGCATGCTCCGCTCGCCCAGCAGGGGCAACAGCTGTTTGGGATACAGCTCGCGGGACATGGGCCACAGCCTCGTGCCTGAGCCGCCGCAGAGTATGACCGGTATAATCATCATGCCTCTCCTCACAGGATTCCGGATTGCTTTCTGAACGATTGTATCGCCTTGTGCACCAGGAATTACATGACACGGCTTTGGGCCGCAAGAAGGGAGCGGACGGTTCAAAACGCTTCACCGCGTGCGGCTGAAGGCCGCCCGCCTGTCCCGGGAAACAGATGGAGTCTCAGCGTAGCTGGTTTCACTGGGATGCGCGGCGAAGCCGCCTGCGCCGAATAAGAGGAAACCGCGAACTGACCAGATGGTGAACAGGTCATTCAGTTTCCCCTTTCAAGCCCCAACCCTGAACGGTGAACTGGGAACCCTTTCCAATTGAACCTACTCCCCAAACGGCTTATACAACGGATCCCCCACCAGGACCATTTTCCAGGACCAGAAGGGATTGGCAAGCAGATAGGCCTCTCCCAGGGTATATCTTCCGTCCAATAGGACCCGGAAAAAGACCTCCGGAACGGGAAAAGCCTGAACAAAGGGCTCACTCACAGGCCCTATGGTTGCGGCAACCCCCTCCTCGAGCATCCGCTTGCACCACACCTGACTATCCCCCTTGAGGGTGGCGCACTCTGCGCTGGCAATATGGTATCCTATAGCCCCGGGCTGCCACTGGAAGGCGTCCACATAATGGGCCAGCTTGTACCAGCCGCAGTACAGAGCGGCTTTCGGGCAATCCCCCGGCTGAAAGAGCTTCTGGGTGGCATTCACCTTCACCCCAAGCTTGCCGCTTTTCGCCACTCTTTCCGCCGCCTTGTGGATGGACCAGTCATAGAATTCGTATCCGGATTTTTTGGCTTCCTCCGGCTCGGGCCATCTGGCGTCGAAACAGGCCCGTCCCGTCAGACCGTCTTGCTCCGCCCTGAGACTGTCCCGAATGATACGCTTGACCGTGTCACTGTCCGGACCGTCGAGCCTGGCCACAAGGAGCACATCCTCCTTGGCCAGGGAAAGCTCCTTGTCCCGAAAGCCCACGAAATAGGGATTGGGCTGCCACAGGGACAGCGAATAATCCTCAGCCTGGACCAGGGCCAGCTCCGAATCCACAGAGCTCGAGCGATTGCGTCTGTTTCTTTCCTTCTGGATCGTCTTTTCGAGCTGCTGCAGCTCCTTTTTCAGGACTGCTGTCGCATTGTCTCCACTGTTCTCGATCTTGTTCTTCACACGCTCCTGTTCATCCTTGAGCTCGCGCATACGCCTTTTTTCCCGTTTGGAGAGCGGTGCCACTTTCAAGGGCAGGCCGTACATCAGCACCAGACAGCGGATATCCTGGCGATTTTTCAGCTCTCTGCGTACTGGCTTCAGGAGCTGCTTCTCGTACTCCTGGCGGCTGCATTTTTCCGAATCCGTGATCCCAACCTGGAGCAGATTGTCCTCCGGGATGTCGCGTTTATTCATGTAATATTCAGCGAGCCCGATACTGCGGCCAGCTTTCCTATTGGCAACGACCAGGATCGAATCCGGATCCAAAGCCAGGCCCGTTCGTGCTCCAGCCATAAGCAGCACAGCGAGACACAGCACCATCCAAAAGCCCTGCCAGATCCGCGCTCGAAAAACACGTTGCAGCATATATACACTATTTCACTTTTAATGCCATGCACAAAGTGGGCAATCAAAGGAATATATTACTCAAAATGTGCATGGCGTATAATGTGTACACATTCAGCCTTGGTGGTGCAGGATGTTGTATATGGTCTTTCTGGACAATTGCAACTTGTGGGCAATCTCTGACTTCTTGTACCCCCTGGCTACAAGCTGTTCCACCAGATATTTCCTGGCTTGCATGGATTCAGGGGATCTGGGCTTGCTTGAGGCCAGTCTTTGCAGCTGCTCTTCCAGCTCGACCAGATCCGGGATCTTTTGTTGCGTATCCCCTTCCTGCCCTCCTTTCCGGGCGAGCCTTTTGAAGAGCTCGGGGAACATCGATGCCAGCCTGGATAGCAAGCCTGTAATGGCTCCTTCCTGCTCCAGGGCGTTGTCCTGACGCTCCTGGCTGGCTTCCTGCAAAATCGTCGCATAATGCTTTTTGGCCTGGCTCAGGTTTTGGTGGTCCAGCAACTCAAGCACAGGTGCGGGGTCCACAAAGGAAAGGGGGGCGTTCACGTTGCAATACAAGCTACAGGAGGACCACCTATAGTCAGGGGCCTGTTGAATCAGATTCGCTCGGACGGGATTGAGATGAATATAGATCGAGGCTGCCAAGAGATAGCTGGTATCCAGACAGATGGCCTGGCGATAGGGACCGCCAAATATGTGTCCGCGCCTTCCGTACTTGCTATTGAAGCGCTTGGCGTAGCGGGAAAATATGGCATGCATGGCCTTGCTCAGATTCGCATGCCTGGGCTCCAGCAGCAGATGGACATGATTGGGCATCAGACAAAAGGCATAGAAGGAAAGATCAAAGTTGTGGGCTACATCCTTAAGAAGAGCCAGCATATCCAGATAATCATGGCGTTCCAGAAAAAGCGGCTCTCGACCTGCGGCCCTCTGGGTGATGTGCGATACATATCCTGCTGCCTGGATCTTCTCCCTGGACCGGAAAACTCTTTGTTTGCCTGCCAATGCTATGAAATCCTGCATATCCATACTCATTACCCATCCAATGCTTAGCATAAATTGAGTAAAATGATACATTTATTACCCAAAAAGTGCAATGCATCAAATGGCTCAGGAAAAAGCGAAACAGATACTAATACCGAGCTCGAGCACGATTCCATCTCCATCGATTCCGGAGAGTTCAAATCTGCTCCACGCCCTGAGCTTTGGATGGAGGGACGGCTTTAACCAACTCTTTTCCACCGCACCAGTGCCAACTCCGGCATGAGGGTGCTGTTACTCAAGGAACGCCTCAAACCGGATTTGGCCCCTTTTTGGGACAGGACTTTTAGGCTTTGCCTGGCTGGGCAGGACGAGGCTGACCAGCAGACAGAACAAAAGTATAGTTACTCAAAACACGCTATGCATGCAGTGGGTAATATGAATTGGGGGACTGGGAACGTAGTGCATTGGAGAAT
>Ga0207714_1000850_pt1 | contig 20664 bp, 21 predicted proteins | sample PonA232FremontCA_2_FD_187270 | JGI IMG/M metagenome (GOLD analysis project Ga0207714, IMG submission 187270) | Marine sediment microbial community from Fremont, CA, USA - Pond A23 Sediment 2 (SPAdes) | ecosystem: Environmental > Aquatic > Marine > Unclassified | place: USA: Fremont, California...
GGCCGGCCTCCAGGAGCTCGCCGGCAACGCCACCATGCTCTTCTACATGACCGAGGAGGGGCAGGAGGGGCGCAACGCCTACCTGGAGAAGCGCCAGCCCAACTTCCGGCGCTTCAAGCACAACCCGTAGCCGTGGCCGCCACGCTGCGCCGTATCGAGGCGCTGCACTACCGGGTGGCCCTGCGCCCCGGGGCGCCGGTGGGCGAGCGCGAGGGGGTGCTGCTGGACTGGCACGCCGCCGACGGCCGCCGCGCGATCTCGGAGATCAGCCCCCTGCCCGGCTTCAGCGACGAGGACCTGGCGGCGTGCCTCGACGCCTGCCGGCGCTGCCTCGCCGACGGCGCCGAGGCGGCCGAGGCCCGCCTCGCGGCGGCCCTGGCCGGCCGCAGCGCCGGGGGCGCTGACGATCCCCTGGGCGCTCTGCCCCCGGCGGCGCGCTTCGGCCTGGAGGCCGGCTGGCTGCAGCTCGGGCAACCGCCGGGGCCGACGCCCACGGTGGCGACCTGCCGCCTGCTGCCGGCCGGCGAGGCCTTGCCCGAGGGGGCGGCGGGGGCGTGCCTGAAGGTCAAGGTCGGCCGCGACAGCGTCGCCGCCGACCAGCGCCGCCTCGCCCGCCTCCAGGCCGAGCTGCCGGCGACGACGCGGCTGCGCCTCGACGCCAACCGCAGCTGGACTCCCGAGCAGGCGGCACGGATCTGCGACAGCCTCGACCCCCGGCGCGTCGCCTTCGTCGAGGAGCCGCTGCTGCCCGGCGCCTCCTACGCCGGCTGGGCAGCCCGGACCGCCATCCCCTTCGCCTGGGACGAGACCCTCCGCGAGCACCCCGACGCCGACCTGGCCACGCCCGGGCTCGGCGCCGTGGTGCTCAAGCCCATGCTCTCCGGCCTGGCGCGGACCCGGGCGTGGCTCGACGCCGCCCGGGCGTCGGGGCGCGCAGCGGTGCTCAGCGCCGCCTTCGAGAGCAACCTGACCCTGGACCTCTACGCCCGGCTCACCGCCCACTGGGGCCTGACGGCCACGCCGGGGCTGGACACCTTCGGCGTGTGGCCCGTGGCGCTGCTCGAGCCGCTGCGCAGCCAGCCGGGCCACGGCGACAGGCCGGTCCGCCACCGGGACGCGCTCACCCCCCTGGAGCCGCTGCTATGAGCACCGCCGCCCTCGAGTGCCGCCTCGCCCGCGCTGCCCGCCTGGCGCCGGGACAGCCGGCGCTGATCACCCCGGAGGGGACGCTGACCTTCGGCGAGCTCGACGCGCACGTCAGCCGGCGGGCCGCCGCGCTGCAGGCGCAGGGCCTCGGCGCCGGGGCGTGGACGGCGCTACGCATCACCACCAGCGTGGCCGGCGTGGCCGACTGGCTGGCCGTCCTGCGGGCCGGCGCCCGCCCCCTGCCGGTCTCGACCCGCCTGCCCGAGGCCGCCCTGGCGTCCCTGCTCGCCGAGCACGCCGTCCCCGGGGCCATCCCGGAGCCGGGCGGCACCCTCCAGGCCACCGGCTACGGCGAGGCTGTGCCACCGGCAGAAGGGCTGCAGCAGCGCCTCGACCCCGACGCACCGTGTGCCGGCATCGCCACCTCCGGCTCCACGGGCAGGCCGAGCGTGGTGGTGCACAGCTACGCCAACTACGTGCGCAGCGCCCAGGGCGCTATCGACTACCTCCCCCTGGCCGCCGGCGACCGCTACCTGCTGTCGCTGCCGCTGTTCCACGTCGGCGGCCTGGGCATCCTCTTCCGCTGCCTGGAGGCCACCGCGCCCATGGTCCTGGGCGGGCGCGCCGAGGACGCGGCGTTCCTGGCCAGCTACGGGATTACCCACGTCTCCCTGGTCGAGACCCAGCTGCGCCGGCTCCTGGGCGAGGCGCCGGACCCGCTGCCGCCCCTGCGCTACGCCCTGCTCGGCGGCGGCCCGGTGGCCCCCGAGCTGCTCGAGGCGGCGGAGGCGCGCGGCCTGCCCTGCTACATGAGCTACGGCCTCACCGAGATGACCGCCCAGGTGGCCGCCTGGCCCGCCCGGCGCGGCGGCGGCCGGGTGCTGCCCTACCGGGAGCTGGCCATCGACGGGGCGGGGGAGATCTGCGTGCGCGGCGAGACCCTGTGCCTGGGCTACCTGGAAGCCGGCGCGGTCCGGCCCCTGGCCGACGCCGACGGGTGGTACCGCACCCGCGACCTGGGACGCTGGCAGGACGGCCGCCTGACGGTGCTCGGCCGGCGCGACAACCAGTTCGTCTGCGGCGGCGAGAATGTCCAGCCCGAGGCCGTCGAGCAGGCCTTGCGCGAGCACCCGGCGATCAGCGAGGCGGTGGTGGTGCCGCGCAGCGACCCCGACCTCGGCCAGCGGCCGGTGGCCTTCCTGCGCTACGCCGGGCAGGCCGTGCCGGCAGCCGCGTTGCGCGACTGGCTGCGCGATCGCCTGAGCCCGCCCCTGATCCCCGTGGCCTACCACCCGCTGCCGGCGACGGAGGGGCTCAAGGTCCCTCGCCGGGAGCTCACCGAGCGCGCCGAGCAGCTACGCGGCGACCCGGAGGCGAGCGCTTGACCGGCGCCGCGCCGCCGCGGCGATAGGCGGCCCCGCCCGCTTTGGCCTACACTGAGGCGAAGGCCCGCACCGGGACCCGCAGACACCCGAGAGGAGATGCCGATGCCCATCGCGTACTGGATGGTCCTGATCGCCGCCGTGCTGCCCATGATCTTCGCCGGCGCCGCCAAGTACGGCGGCGGCTCGTTCGACAACAGCCGGCCCCGCGAGTGGCTCGACCGCCAGGAGGGCTGGCCCAAGCGTGCCCACTGGGCGCAGCAGAACAGCTACGAGGCCTTCCCGCCCTTCGCCGCGGCGGTGCTCATCGCCCAGCAGGTAGGCGCCGCCCAGGGTGTCATCGACACCCTGGCGGTGCTCTTCGTCCTCCTGCGCATCGGCTACGGCCTGCTCTACATCGGCGACTACCCGAGCCTGCGCAGCCTGGTCTGGAGCGCCGCCTTCGCCTGCACCGTCGGGCTGTTCCTGGCCGCCGCCGCGGCCTGAGGCGCGCGGCCGTCAGGGGCTATCCGCGCGCCGGCCCCCCTGCTCGGACCGCTCGGCGGTGTCGATCCCGATACCCGCGCCGGCCCCCGTGCGCTGGCTCAGCCGCAGCGGCTCGCTGCCGGGCTCCCTCCCGTAGGCCTGGCGCATCTCCCGCCCGGACAGGACCGAGGCCCTGACCGCGGCGCCGTCCCGGCGGGCCAAGATGGCCCGGTAGGCGAGCACCGCCTGCACGTAGTGGCGGGTCTCGCGGTAGGGGATCGACTCGATCCAGACGTCGAAGGGCTGCGGCTCGGCCTCCAGCCACGAGGCCACGCGACCGGGGCCGGCGTTGTACGCCGCCAGGGCCACCGGCCGGTTCCCCGCGAACCGCTCCAGGAGCCCGTCCAGGTACGCCGCGCCGAGCTCGATGTTGCGGGCCGGATCCGAGAGCGCCCCGGCCTCCGGCGCCGGGCGGTCGAGGCGCCGGGCCGCCTCGCGGGTTGCGGCCGGCCGCAGCTGCATCAGCCCCCGGGCATCCGCCGAGGAGACCGCGTCGCGGCTAAGACCGGACTCCCGCCGGGCGACGGCCATGAGCAGGTACGGCCCCGCGCCGGCCTGCTCCGCCGCCCGCCGGAAGGCCTCGCGGTAGGCGTGCGGGAAGCGCCAGGCCAGCGCATCGTAGGCGCCCGCCTCCAGGGCGGCCTCGATGGCCAGCCCGTGCCAGCCCTGCCGGTTGGCGTGGGCAGCCAGCGCCGTCCGCTGCTCCGGGTGGGTGGCCAGCAGATGCCGCCACTCGTCCCGGGCCAGGCGCAGCTTGCCGCCCTCGCGCAGGATCCGGACACGCAGCACCCCGGGCCTCGGCGCCGGCGCCGCGGGGTCGGGATCGGCCGCCTGCAGCGCGTAGGGCCGGCCGGTGCGCTCGGCGGCGAGGAAGCCCCAGAAGGAGCGCTCGCGGGCCGCCGCCCGCCACGCCTGCCGCGCACCGGGCTCGTCGCCGAGGGCCGCGCGGGCTCGGCCGAGCCAGTACTGCCAGTGCGCCGAGCCGGCCTGATCGCCGGGCAGCCGGGCGTGCCAGAAGAGCACGTCCGTCCAGTCCTGCTCCGCCACCGCGCGGCGCAGGCGCTGCGCCACCAGCTCCGGCGCCTGCTGCTCGGCCAGCCAGCGGTCGAGCCAGGCCCGGTTGGCCGCCACGCCGCGAATCGTGGAGTACCAGGCGATGCGCCGCTCGATGGCCCGGCGCTCGCCGTCGAGCAGTGGCGGCAGGGCCTTGCCGGTCGCCTGCAGCCGGGCCAGCGCCGCCTCCGTATCCACCTCGGCTAGCCGCCACAGGGCATCGGCCGTGAGCTGGCGCCGCAGCACCGGCGTCACCGCCCCGTCGAGGGCCTCCACCGCCCCGGGATCTCGGTCGAGCCGCTGCAGCCACTCCGCCGCGCTCAGCCAGCGCGCCCCGTCGAGCAACCCCTTGAGGTAGCGCATCAGGCCCGCGTCGGCGTTGCGGTAGGCGAGCCGCATGCGCTGCCAGACGGCGCGCTCGTCGATAGCCCCCGCCTCGCGGGCCGCGTCGAAGAGCCCGTTGCAGGCCGCCGGCTGCGACTCGCCCGCCTGCCACGCATCCGCAGCGAAGGCGAGCGCCTCACCGCGCCGGTCGGCCAGGTGCGCCCGCCACCAGTGGCAGCCCAGGGCCAGCCGCTCCGGCGGCTCTGGGCTCACTCGGCGCACGGCGGCGTAGCGGCCCGCCTCGGCATAGCGGCGCAGGGCCATCCGTTCCATGACCGCGGCCAGCGGGGTATCGGCGTAGCGCTCGCGATAGGCGACCACCCGCCCCGGATCCGCGCCGGGCAGATCGGCGCGCAGGCGGTGGAAATCCAGGTAGGCTGCCATGGGGTGGGCCTCGCCCAGGCAGGGCTCGAGCGCCGCCACCTGCGCCCAGTCATCGGCCCGCGCTGCCGCCAGCGCCTGGTGGAAGCGCTCGGTGTAGCCAGCTCCCGGGCAGCTGCCGGAGGGCCCCCCGCCCCCTGTGAGGAGGCCGAGCAGCAGGGGCGGCGCCAGGGCAGCGCGGAGCAGGCCACGGTAGCGCATGGTCCAGGCCCTCCAGGGCGCACGGGCACGGGTTGTACCGCTTTGACGCTAGCGCCTCCGCCCCCCACGGTCAAAGGCCCCGGTGGCGGCCGCTGCCGCCCGGGCCGGTAAGACGGCGCACGGCGAGCGTGGTAGCCTTTGCGGGTGAGCCAACAGGAGGCGAGCGTACCGTGGCCCTGACGCGCAAGTTCTGGAAGAGGCTAGGCATCGTGGCCGGCGTGCTGCTCTTGCTGGGGGTCCTGGCAGCCGCCGTCAACCCGTTCCTGATCGACACGAAACCGGCCGACGGAGTGGCCAACGGGCAGGCGCTCGCCGGGCCGGACAGCCGTTTCACCACCGTCCCCTTCCCGGGCACCGGCGACGGCCTGCAGCTACACTACCTCCGCGCCGGCGAGGCGAGCGCCGATCCCGGGCAGCCCGCCTGGATCCTGCTCCACGGCTTCAGCTTCAGCACCGCGACCTGGGAGCCCATCCTGCCCCGGCTCGCCGCCGAGCGGGACACCATCGCCTACGACCAGGTCCCGTACGGGCTGAGCGAGAAGCCGGCGTACGACGGCCAGGGGCCCCATCCCTTCACCCTGGAGGCCGACGTCGAGCGCTTGCTGGCCCTGATGGACAAGCTCGGCCGCGAGCGCGCCGTGCTGGTGGGCAACTCCTCCGGCGCGGTGATCGCCCTGGAGGCGGCGCGCCAGGCCCCCGAGCGGATCGCGGGCGTCGTGCTCATCAACCCCATGGTAGGGCTGGATCGCCCCACCTTCCCGGCATGGCTCGCCGACATGCCCCAGGCCGAGCGCCTGAGCCTGCTGGCCGCGCGCTGGCTCGGCAACAGCACCGCCCTGCTCGAGCGCTCCTACCACGACCCCGGGGCCATCACCCCCGAGCGCGAGGCGAAGATGCGGCGGCCCACCGAGATGGCCGGCTGGGATCGCGCCTGGGGCCAGCTCATCCAGCGCTCGATCAGCGAGGCCCTGGCGGTGCGGGGGCCCATCGAGGCGATCGAGACGCCGGCCCAGGTGATCGTCGGCACCGCCGACGAGGTGATCCCGCCGGAGGACTCCCGCCGCGTCGCCGAGACCCTGCCCAACGCGGAGCTCGCGGAGATCGAGGCGTGCGGCCACGTCCCGCAGGAGGAGTGCCCCGCGGAGGTGGCGGCGGCCATCGCGGAGTGGCGTCAGGCGCACGGGCTGTAAGCGGCCCGGGGAGGCGAGATGAGCCCATCGCAACCACACGTCATTGTCGTCGGCGCCGGCCTGGCCGGCCTGGCCGCCGCCCGGGACCTGGCCGCAGGCGGCGCCACGGTCCAGCTCCTCGAGGCCGGCGACGCCGTGGGCGGCCGCGTACGCACCGACCGGGTGCGCCTGGACGGCACGCCCGCGGCCGCCGGCGAGCCGGCCTTCCAGCTCGACCGGGGCTTCCAGGTGCTGCTGACCGGCTATCCGGAGCTGCGCCAGCGGGCCGACCTCGACGCCCTGCAGCTGCACAGCTACACCCCCGGCGCGCTGATACGCGCCGACGGGCGGCTGCACCGCCTGTCGGACCCGTTCCAGGTCCCGCAGGCCCTGTGGCAGACGCTGCTGGCCCCGGTGGGGAGCCTCGCGGACAAGGCCCGCCTCGCCCGGTGGCGCTGGCGGCTTCGCCACGGCGATGCCGAGACCCCGTTGCGCGGCCCGCAGCGCACCAGCGCCGAGGCCCTGGCCGCGGAGGGCTTCTCCGCCACCATGGTGGCGCGGTTCCTGCGCCCGTTCTTCGGCGGCGTGCTCCTCGACCCGCAGCTCGAGACCTCGGCGCGGCTGCTCAACTTCACCTTCCGGATGTTCGCCGAGGGCGCGGCCGCCGTCCCGGCCAGCGGGGTCGGGGCACTACCCGAGCAGCTCGCCGCGCAGCTACCCGGCGAGCGCGTCGAGCTGCGCCTCGGCGCCCGGGTCACCGCCGTCGGGGTCGGCCCGGAGGTCTACATCGGCACGGAGCGGCTGAGCGCCGACGCCGTGGTGGTGGCCACTGACGGGGCGGCCTATACGGAGCTTACCGGCCAGCCCGCCCCGTCAGGGCGACCGGTCACCTGCCTGCAGTACGCCGCGCCCCGGCCGCCGGTCGAGGAGCCGCTCATCGTGCTGAACGGCGAGGGGCGCGGCCCCGTCCTACACCTCAGCGTGCCCAGCGTCGTGGCCCCGCAGTACGCCCCGGCGGGGTGGCACCTCGTCAGCGCCACCGTCCTCGGCGAGGCGCAGGCGCAGGACGACGCCGCCCTCCAGGCGGAGGCGGCAGCGCAGCTGCGCGAGTGGTTCGGCAGCGCCGTGGACGAGTGGCGGCTGTTGCGTACGGAGCGCATCCCCTACGGCCAGCCGGTGCAGACACCGCCGGCCCTGGACGAGCCGTACCAGCCGGCGCGGCTGATCACCGCCGGGCTCTACGCCTGTGGCGACCACCGCGCCCACGGCTCGCAGCAGGGCGCGCTGCGCTCCGGCGGGAACGCTGCCGCGGCGGTGCTATCGGATATCGGCCCAGAAGCGGGGAGATGAGGCTAGAGAAAGGGATCTGGCCCGCCCGGCAGGACTCGAACCTGCGACCTTCGGCTCCGGAGGCCGACGCTCTATCCGGCTGAGCTACGGGCGGATCAGTGGGATTATGATACCGGCATCGGCCCCGCTCGCCAAGCCCCGATCACGCCGCCCCCATCCGGGGTAGGAGGGCGACAAAGTTGCACGGCCGCGTACGGGCATCCAGCTGCTCGCCCAGCACCTGATCCCAGGCCGTGCGGCAGGCGCCGGTAGAGCCGGGCATGGCGAAGACCAGCGTGGCGTTGGCCAGCCCCGCCAGGGCCCGGGACTGCAGGGTGGCGTTGCCGATCTCCTCGAGCGAGCGCTGCCGGAAGCACTCGCCGAAGCCGGGGATCTCCCGGTCGAAGAGCGGACGTAGCGCCTCCGGGGTGATATCCCGGTCCGTGAGCCCGGTGCCGCCGTTGACCAGGACCGCGTCCACCGCCGGATCGGCGATCCACGCCGCGACCTCGGCGCGGAGCCGGTAGCGGTCGTCGGTGACGATACGCCGCTGCGCCAGGTGGTGGCCAGCGGCCTCCACGCGCTCGGCGAGCAGCGCGCCCGAGGTGTCCGCCTCGAAGCCCCGGCTGTCCGAGACGGTGAGCACGGCGATCCGCAGCGGGCGGAAGGTGTCAGCGGCGTGTCCTCCCATGGGCACTCACTCCTGTTGGCTATCCGTGGGCAGGTGCTGCGCCACAGCCCCGGCGATCTCCGCCGGGCTGCTGTCCGGGGGGAGCCAGGCCAGCAGCTCCCCGTCCGTCCGGAGGACATCGTAGAGCGCGGTGCTCACGAGCAGCGGGATGCGCATGGCGCGCTCCGGTGCGGGCCTACGCGTACGGTAGCAAGGCAGGTATCCTTGTGTCCCGGTAAGCCGGCCGCCACCCAACTACTACCCCTGCGAGACCTATGCCCCGCACCCGCAAACCGTCCGCCCGTGCCTGGCGTCCATCCCCGGCGCCGCTCGCGGCGCCGGCTGCGGCGCGGCGGCTGCGCTAGCCGATGTCCCTGCCCTGGGAAAACCCCGAGCAGCGCCGGGCCCTGCAGGCGCAGCTGATCGCCTGGCAGGAGCGGCACGGCCGCCACGACCTGCCCTGGCAGCAGCCGGCCACGCCCTACCGGGTGTGGATCTCGGAGGTGATGCTCCAGCAGACCCGGGTGGAGACGGTAATCCCGTACTTCCAGCGCTTCATGGCGCGCTATCCGGACATCCCGGCCCTCGCCTCGGCGGAGCTGGACGACGTCCTCGCCCTGTGGGCGGGGCTCGGCTACTACGCCCGCGCCCGCAACCTGCACGCCGCGGCCCGGGCCGTTACGGCCGAGCACGGCGGCGAGCTGCCGACCACCCTGGCAGCCCTGCAGGCCCTGCCCGGGATCGGCCCGTCCACGGCCGGCGCCATCCGCTCGCTCGGCCACGGCCTGCCGGCGCCGATCCTCGAGGGTAACGTCAAGCGCATCCTCGCCCGCCTCGCCGCCATCCCCGAGTGGCCCGGCCGCAGCCCGGTAGCGCGCCGGCTCTGGACGATCGCCGAGGCCCTGGTGCCCGAGCAGCACTGCCGCGCCTTCAACCAGGGCCTCATGGACCTGGGCGCCCTGGTCTGCACCCCCCGGGCACCGGCATGCAGCGACTGCCCCCTGGCCTCCGCCTGCGCGGCCCGGGCCACCGGCGCGCCGGAGGCCTACCCGGGCGCCCGCCCCTCGCGGCAGCGCCCGCAGCGCCAGGTGCGGCTGCTGCTCATCGAGGACGGCGGCGGGCTGCTGCTGGAGCAGCGCCCGCCCACCGGCATCTGGGGCGGCCTGTGGTCACTGCCCGAGTGCGCCACCGAGGACGATCCGGTGGCCCGGGCGCGGGCGCTCGGGGCGGTGTGCGAGCCCGCCGGCGAGCTGGCCCCCCGGCTGCACGCCTTCACCCACTTCGAGCTGCACATGCAGCCGAGCCGGCTGCGCCGGGTGGGCGCGCCGCCGGAGGCGCGCGAGCCCGCTGCCGGGCTGCGCTGGTTCCGGCCGGACCGGGAGGCCCTGCCCGGCCTGCCCGCGCCCATCCGGCGCATCCTCACCGAGGCCGGCTATCCGACGGAGTGAGCCGCCCGGTGGTAGAGCGGCAGCGGGCCCCGTGGGTACACTGGCAGGGCCGTGCACCCGGCTGCGGGTGCCAACGCCGAGGACCGTGAGAGGGCAGCATGACGAGAAAGGTGTACTGCGTGAAGCTCCAAGAGGAGGCCGAGGGCCTCGAGCGCCCGCCGTACCCGGGGGAGCTGGGACAGCGGATCTACGACCACGTCAGCCAGGTGGCGTGGAACATGTGGCTCCAGCAGCAGACCATGCTGATCAACGAGTACCGGCTGACGCCGGCGGACCCGAAGGCGCGCGCCTTCCTCGAGCGGGAGATGGAGAGCTTCTTCTTCGGCCGCGGCTCGGAGCCGCCGCCGGACTACGAGCCGCAGACGGAGTGAGCCGCTACGCGCCCTTGACGCAAGCGGACGTTTTCGCTTGAATAGGCGGCCGTTGGCTGGGTAGCTCAGGAGGTAGAGCAGTCGATTGAAAATCGACGTGTCGGCGGTTCGAATCCGTCCCCGGCCACCAGTTTCCTTCTTCCCTTCCAGTAACGCTGATGCGTTAGCCCGCCTGTTCTAGGCCGGGGCGTCTTCTACTTCATTTCCGATGCCATCTTCGCAAGCTGTCGCTCTTCTCACGCGATAGGCGTCGCCTAGCACTCCAAGAGCTTGACCTATTTTCTCTTCGTGCTCAGCCGTCGTGATCATCCTCCGGTAGTTCGGTGAGCCAGCCGTCGATCTTCTCGACCATAGGCGGCATACCAATCTGCTCGTACAGATCGCGTGCCTTGAGCCAAAGCCGGCGGGCTTTGGCATCATCCCCTCGAACTTTGTGGATCTCCCCGAGGTTGCCGTATTGGCTGGCTATCCCCCTGCGCCGGCCAATTTGCTCGTTGATTTCAAGCGCCCAGCGGTGCATCTTCTCCGCCTCCTCGAGATCGCCGCGCGCTTGATAAATCAGCCCGAGGTTGCCGTAGACGCTAGCCATCCCTTCGCGCCGGCTAAGTTGTTCTTCGATATCGAGCGCTCGGCAATACATCCTCTCCGCCTCGTCCAGGTCACTGCGCATTTGATAAACAAGCCCGAGATTTCCGTAGGCGTTAGCCATCCCTTCGAGCCAGCCAAGTTGCTCGTTGATTTCGAGTGCCCGACGGTGCATTCTCTCCGCCTCGTCCAGGTCACCGCGTGTCCAATAAATCAGCCCAAGGTTTCCGTAGGCGTTAGCTACTCCTTCGCTTCGGTCAAGTTGCTCGTCGATATCCAGCGCCTGGTGGTACATCTTCTCCGCCTCGTCCAGGTCACTGCGCATTTGATAAATAAGCCCGAGGTTTCCATAGGCGTTGGCCATCCCTTCGCGCCGGCCAAGTTGTTCTTCGATATCGAGCGCTCGGCAGCACATCCTCTCCGCCTCGTCCAGGTCACCGCGTGTCCAATAGAGCAGCCCAAGGTTGCCGTAGGCGCTAGCTATCCCTTTACGCCGACCAAGTTGCTCGTCGATTTCCAGCGCCCGACGGTGCATCCTCTCTGCTTCCTCGAGTTCGCCGCGCTTTCGATAAATCAGCCCGAGGTTTCCGCAAAGCACTGCTTCTTCTTTCGATACGGATGTAACGGCATCAGAATCGAGCGCGCGATGGGATGTTTCAACAGCCGAGGCGTACAGGCCCAGTGTGAGCATGGGCCCCACGCATTCCTCGACGAAGCATCGAACCCACGCGGCGTCGCCCTCGACGGTGCGCACGTGCTCAGGCAGGCGTGTGACGGCACGCTCATCGGGCGGGCCTTCGGCAGCGAGCATGTCGCGGTACGCTCGGATGGCGCACTGGTGATAGGCTAGTGCGTCCGGCTCGCTTAGACAGTTCGTTATGTAGCGGCGGAAGACATAATGATAGATCGCCCGGCCGCGTCCGGTTTCGGGGAGCAGTCCGCCGACCAACGGATCATCCAAGAGTGCACTATGGCCTATCTCGTCGAGACCAGCGACCGTCTGCGCCAGTTCGTCTGGTACAGGCACTTCCAGAATGGCATGCGCGCAGAGCAGATGGGCGGCGTCATCGCGCCCGGATTCACGGCACCTACCAAGCACCTCCTTCCACAATTCTGCGGCGAGGGCTTCGGGGTCATCCGGTAGATCGGCCGGTTCGTAGCCTTGCCCGATCAGGCGGAACGCAGCGTCGATGGAGAACGGGTAGCCATGATACTTGGCGACGGCGTCGTGCAGCTGTTCAGAGGAACGGTTCAGGTCCGCTGCGCGTGTTTCGGCCCATTGGCGTACTGAATCCTCGTCCAAATAGGCGAGTTCACCTTCGGGGATGCGGACGAGAGAACCCTGGGTGGCAAGCCGCTGAAAATTGTCGTTATGCACCAGAACGCCGTCGCTGCGCTGGGCGAAAACGATCTTGAACCGATCGGGCAGTTTATTGATGAGTTGCCGCCAGGCGTCGGCGCTATTATCGGGCAAATAGTTATCTGGGTCGATGAAGAAGACCGCCCGGCCGTTTTCGTCCATCGCGTTCGAGATGTGGCGGAGGCGCTCGGCCAATTGCTTGCGGATGAGGCGCGTCGGTGCATAATTGAGCGCCTGCACAAGTTCGACGATCTCGTTGCCCTGCGGTAGGACGGCCTTGAACAAGGCCGCCCACTGCCTACGGCGCTCTTCGGTTGGCGCAAAAGAACCGGCGATCAGGTTCGCGGCATCGTAGGCATCGCCGAGCATCAGCTCCATCGTGGCTTCGACGGCATCCGTGGGGACCGGCTCGTAAAGTACACTGCCGCAGTGGAGATCCGGGTAGCTCTCGGCGACCTGCGCCATTTGCCGAAGCAGCGCGGACTTGCCCATCCCCCACGGCCCGGTGACAAGCACGGCTTGACCCTTCGGCGATGCGAGCACGTCGCGCCATTGCTGGAGTTCATCCTGGCGGCCAAAGAAGACGCATTGCGCGGAAGTGGACATACAGGCCCCGGTCATTTCGTGTCCGAAGAAGGTCTCCGCGGTTGCCGTCACTGTAACGCAACACCGCGGCAACCCGAGAACGCGGTCACCACGCTCAACCCGCGGATTCGCATCGAGCACATCCTCCCGGCTCAGCGCCAGATCGTTTGGAGTTGACCCGCTTCGGTGGACACCTTAAAGCTTGGGAAGCAGGAGGTGTTCATCATGCCAAAATCTCGTCCCCCGTACCCGGCGGCGTACCGGGAGCAGATCCTGGAGCTGGCCCGCGCTGGCCAGACGCCCGAGGAGCTGGCTGAAGCGTTCGGGCCGACGGCCCAGACCATCCGCAACTGGCTGGTCCAGTCCCGGCGCGATGCCGGCGAACGCTCGGATGGGCTGACCAGTGTTGAGCCCTGGCGAGACCAGGAGTCCCGGCAGGCCGAGTGCGGTCCAGCGTCGCGCAGTAGCCATCCCCTCCAAGATGTAGTGGGTCGGCCACCATTCCTGCATGTGCGAGGGGGTGTTTAGCTCTTGACGAAATTCTAAGATAGGGGAGTATGAGAAGCTGAACTCTTCCCTCCTGGGTTGCCGCACGGCCCGAGTCATGAGCTTGAGTGGGTAAAACGATGAAAGCTGGAATCCAGGGACTGCAACGCCCCGTCAAGACGGTCATTGACGGCGCTGAAGGGGCTAGCGCAGACCTGCTCAGTGCTGTTGATCAGGCGCTCTCGGGACTCGCCGAGGCTGAGCGCGGGGCCGATTACGTCACCGGCATGCTTTCCGATCTTGCGCGGGAGATCCGGGAAGAGTGCGATCCTGCCCATCTGGGCTACATGAACCCAGACGGCGTCCTCCACGAGGACATCCAGCAGCACCAGGAGGCCGTTCGGGCCAACCATGAGCGGCTTGTCCGCAAGTGGCAGTCCCTGTCGCCCCGGAGCGAGGAGAAGGCCGAGGCCGTGGCCGCCAGCTGCAACCGCACGGTGATAGCCCACGAGCGGCTGTACGACGCGCTCGAGGCGCTTCGCATAGCCGTCCTTGAGCACGATGCCGAGGTCGATAAGCGTGAAGGGGCGGTGTCGGGGCCGCACGACAACGTGGACGACTTGCTGGCTGCACTCAACGCTGAGGAGTGATCTAGGCCGAAGTATCCATGGAGGAGAAGGGGACCAGCCACTACGGAGGGCGCAGGATCGCTTCGGTGAGCTTCACCAAGACCTTCAAGCGAGACTACAAGAGGCTCGCGCCGGAGCGGAAGCAGGAAGTCGACCAAGCGTTGAGGGATCTGCTCCGAGATCCCAGGCCTCAGTACCTACGCTTCGAGAAGCTGAAAGGCTATACGGACCCTCCAGTCTACACGATCCACTCCAGCGCCAAGTTCAAGATCTCGATGGAGATTGATGGCGAACACGCGCTGCTACGGCACGTAGGCCATCATGATGAGCTCGACCGGCGCGCCTAGGCGCGCCAGGTCCCAGTTCGATAGCCCCGCACGGTCCGCCCTGCGGGGCTTTTCTCGTTTCTACTATCAGGACGCCTAAACCAGTAAACCCAAACGGAGCCAGGTCGAGCCATGCGGATCCACTACCTCCAGCACGTCCCCTTCGAGGGGCCCGCCGCGATCGCCGAATGGGCGCAGGAACACGGCCACGAGCTCGTCGGTACGCGGCTCGACCGGAACGAGCCGCTACCCGCTCTCCGGGATTTCGACTGGCTGGTCGTCATGGGCGGGCCGATGGGCGTCGGCGACCGCGACCGCTATCCCTGGATGGGCCCCGAGCTGGAGCTCATCCGCGAGGCGATCGCGGCGGGCCGGCGCGTGCTGGGCGTGTGCCTGGGCGCCCAGCTCATCGCCGCGGCGCTCGGTGCACGCGTCTACCCGGCCCGCCGGTCTGTGAGCGTGCCGAGTTACCGAGCGTCTTGCGGCGGCTAGCCTGGCGCCGTTCCCCGAGCCTGGGCCTCGTGCGTCTCCGCCGCCTCCATCTCGATGAAGACGCGCCGGACGTCCGGCTGGGCCTCCTTGACCGCGCGATTGAGGGCGGCGGTGGTTGCCTTGACCTGTTGCGCGCTCAGTCCATCGCGGAAGTCGAGGCTCAGGGTAACGATGACGTGGGAGGGGCCCATCTGCAGGGCGATGACCTCATTGACCGCCTCGACGCCGGCCTGCTCCCGCGCCAGCTCAGCGATCCGGCGCCGGACGTCCTCGTGCGCTGTCTCACCGATGAGCAGGCTCTTGGTCTCGAAGGCGAGCCACAGGGCGACGGCTGCCAGGATCCCCCCGATGGCCAGGGAGGCAACGCCGTCGTAGACCGGATCGCCGGTGACCACCGAGGCCGTTATCCCGGCGAGGGCCACCAGCAAGCCCAGCATCGCGGCGCTGTCCTCGAAGAGGACGACGAACAGCGTCGGATCCTTGCCCTTGCGCACGGCCTCCAACGCCCCGAGATCGCCACGGGCGTGCTGGAACTCGCGCCAGGCGTAGCGCCAGGCCACGCCCTCCGCGACCAGCGCGATAAGCAGGACAACGTAGTTGATGGTGGGGTTGCCGAGCGCCTCGGGGTGGCGGATGTGGTGGATGCCTTCGTAGATGCTCACCCCGGCGCCGACGGCGAAGATGGAGACAGCCACCACGAAGCTCCAGAAATACACCTCCTTGCCGTGCCCGAAGGGGTGGTGCTCGTCCGCTGGCCTGCGCGATCGCCGCAGCCCGAGCAGCATCAGGATCTGGTTGCCGGTATCGACCACCGAGTGCACCCCCTCGGCGAACATCGCCGAAGAGCCAGAGATCGCTGATGCGACAAACTTGGTGACGGCAATCACGGTGTTACCCGCCAATGCCGCTAGCAGAACGGTACGTGATGAGCCACTCGCCATGCTCGGTCGCCTCCTCGGAACGCGCTCCTTGCCCAGGTAGATAAGGCTTCTGGCCCTAGCGGAAAGACCCCAGCGAGCGCCTGCCCCCGCGCATGCAGGGCCGCCTCGGCCCTTGCTGCTGCCCGCCCCCAGGCCGGCCCGGCCGCGTCACGGCAACGGCTCACTCCTCGGGCAGGCGCCCGCCGTTCAGCCGACGCAGGACCTGCGCACCGAGCCACGCCAGGCGTGCGTGCGCCAGCTCCAGCTGGGCCTGGGCGTCGTCGTGCAGCGCGTCCAGCCGCGCCCAGTAGCGCACCAGCAGCCGCAGCGCTCCCCAGGACAGGGCGAAGCCGAGGCCGTAGCCGACCAGCAGGTCCACGCCGCCGACGGTGGGGCCGCCGCCGATGGCCACCAGCATGCCGCCGAGCAGCAGCCCGACGGGCACGAACAGGACCAGGCCGAGCACCGCCTCGAGCGCGTTGCGCAGCGCGAAGCGGCCGGGGCCGAGGTAGGCGCGCAGCACCTCGCCCTCCGGGGCGCTGAGCCCGAGCGCCGCCCAGATACCGAGCCGATGGCCGAGGAAGCGCCCCACGCCCATGGCGAAGAGCAGCCCCCAGGCCGGCACGGCCGCGATCGCTGCCGTGATGGCCAGGGCCACGGCCAGGAAAAGCGGCCCTAGCAGGACCGCGATCAGCGAGCCGCGCTCCAGGCTATGGTCGGGCCAGACTGCCTCGAGGAAGGCCATGCCCACCCAGTGCAGGAGGTAGTAGATCAGCACCGCAAAGAGCACGGTGGCCAGCCCGTACCAGGATTCGCGACTCCAGTGCATGGCGCCCCCTTCGTTTGGTGTCGTCTCATCCTAACGCGTCGTCTACGCAGGCTGGCAGCGTACCGGCGCCCGCGCCCACCCCGGGCGGCGTGACGAAACGCCACAGTACGCCTAGACTGGAGCGACTATGCCTGACGATCATCGAGACCAACGGAGCAACGCCGTCCCGAGCAGCCGGCTCGGACGCCTCTACCACCTCGGCCGGGCCTCCGGGGACCTGGCGCTGGGGCTAGGCTGGCAGGGACTGCGCGAGATGGTGCGCGGCAGCGAGGGCTCGGGGCAGATCGAGATCTCCCCGGCCCAGGCCAAGCGCATCACGGAGCGCCTCGGCCACATGCGCGGCGCGGTGATGAAGATGGGCCAGCTCATGTCCATGGACGGCAGCGACGTCCTCTCCCCGGAGGTGGCGGAGATCATGGGGGCGCTGCGCCACGAGGCCGACCCCATGCCGCTGAGCCAGCTCGACAGCGTCATGCGCCGGGAGCTCGGCAAGGGCTGGCAGAAGCAGTTCCAGGAGTTCGACTTCACCCCCATCGCCGCCGCCTCCATCGGCCAGGTCCACCGGGCGGTGGCGGCCGACGGCCGCGAGCTGGCGCTGAAGATCCAGTTCCCCGGGGTCCGCGAGAGCATCGACAGCGACCTCAACAACCTCGGCTTCCTGTTCCGGCACACGGGCATGATGCCCGACGGCGTCGATGTCGAGCCGCTCCTCGAGGAGGGCCGGCGGCAGCTCCACCAGGAGGCCGACTACGAGGCGGAGGCCGACGCCCTGGAGGCGTACAGCGCGGCGCTCGGCGACGATCCGGAGCTGCGGCTACCCCGGGTCCATCGCGACCTGACGACGCAGCGGGTCCTGGCCATGGACTTCGTCCACGGCACGCCGGTGGACCAGCTCGCCGAGCAGGGCACCCCGCAGGCGGTGCGCGACCACGCCGCCACCCTCCTCAGCCGCCTGAGCCTGCGCGAGCTGTTCGAGTTCCGGCTGATCCAGACCGATCCCAACTTCAGCAACTTCCTCTACGATGCCCAGCGCGGCTGCCTGATGCTCCTCGACTTCGGCGCCACCCACAGCGTGCGCCCGGAGCTGGTGGACCTGTATCGGCGCATGGGCCGCGCCGCGCGGGACCGGGACCAGGACGAGCTGCGCGCCACCTGCGAGGCCATGGGCTACCTGCGGCCCGGGGCGCCGGAGGCGGAGGCCCGGGACATGCTGGACCTGCTGGAGATGACCAGTGAGCCGCTGCGCCACGTCGGCCCCTACGACTTCGGCGCCTCGGACCTCTTCGAGCGGGTCTACCACCGCGGGCGGGCCATGTTCTTCGGGAATCAGTTCAGCAGTACGCCGGTGACGGATACCCTCTTCCTGCACCGGAAGTTCATGGGGACCTTCATGCTCTGCCGGCGCCTGCGGGCCCGGGTCGACATCAACGGCATCCTCACCCCCTACCTGGACGACCCCGCGGCGAGGGCATGAGAGGCGCGGGCGCCCGTAGGCGCCCGTCCTTCAGGCCTATCTGTGGATGAGCTGGCGCAGCCCCTCCGGATCCACGACACCGCGCGCCTTGAAGCTGGTGCCGTCGCGGCAGATGAAGCTCAGCCGCCCGAAGCCCAGGAGCTTGCCCAGCATACCCTGGTAGACCCCGACGGCCTGGACGTGCGAGCGCTCCACCACGCGCGTCGTCCGGGCGACCAGGCCGGTAGCGGCGATGAGCTTGTCCTCGGTCAGCTCCAGCTCGGTATTGAGGAAGACGCTCAGGGCCTGGGCCGCCGTGCCCGGGAGCACGATGAGGTAGAGGATCGTGGCGAGGCTGAAGCCGATCGCGCCCAGGGGCGCCAGCACCAGGATCAGGGTCGCCGTCAGCACCAGGATGGTGGGGATGAAGACCCCCCAGTGGATCTCGGCCTGGTAGATGATTTCCTCGTGCTCCGTGAGCATCTGATCGGCCAGCCGCCCCCGCTCGCGCAGGGAGAAGGCCAGAAGCGCCAGGATCACGGCGGGCGGCAGCAGCATCGTCCCCGCCACGAGCAGCATGGTCCCCGGGGCGGTGCCGAACCAGGCTATCCCCGCGAGCAGGCACACGAGGGCGGCGAAGGCGAGACCGCCGGCGCTGATGTACAGGCGCCGCCGCCAGCCCAGGCCGCTACGCACCCCCTCCGCCGAGCGCCGCGGCCACCAGCGCATCAGCCCGGAGATGAGGGAGGCCGGGAAGAGGATCACGAAGGCGAGGAGGAACTCGAAGGCCCCCTCCCCCCAGAGGATCAGGGTGCCGGCCAAGGCGATGAAGGCGCCGATGGCCAGCGCGATGTTGAGCCACCGGCCCAGCCAGTCCCACCACGTGTTCTCGTTACTACGGGCGACCTTGCCTTCTGCTTCCGTCATTGTATCGGTCTCATAGTCATTGAACGCGGGCCTTGCGCAGCAGACGGTCCCCGCTCAGGCGTCCGGAGCCGGCGGTGACGCAAGCGAGCGCAACAAGGGCGTAGAGCACGGCCTCTGCGATCGGAAAATAACGCCTCCCCCCGGCGGCTTCAACACGCCCACGGCCGCAGGGCTACCGGGTCCCGGGCCCCGGGCCCTCTCAGGGGAGGCCGTGCAGGTAGGTAGCGGCGATCAGCCCGGCCGCCGCGGCCACGACGATGCCGAGCTGGAAGATACCCGTCCGGGCCAGGCAGGCGTTGTAGGCTGCCGGATCGGCGGTGGTCATCAGGGTGCGCCAGATGCGCACGCCGAGGGGCAGCGCGGCCAGGCCCAGGGCCGCGCCGCTCCACGGCACGCCGAGGGCGACGAAGCCGAGCAGGCCCACGGCGACCCCCGCCAGCAGGGCGCCGAACAGCGCCATGGCACCTGTCGGGCCCAGGAGGATGGCCAGGGTCCGCCGCCCGGCGGCGCGGTCGCCCTCCCGGTCGCGCAGGTTGTTGACCAGCAGCACCGCGGCGGCCGGCAGCCCGACGACCGTGCCCATGAGCAGTGCCGGAGGGCTGACGCCGCCGCTGTAGAGGTAGACCACGCCGCCGACGGCCACCAGGCCGAAGAACCCGATCACGAAGAGCTCGCCCAGCGGGCCCCGGGATATGGGGAAGGGACCGCCGGAGTAGGCGTAGCCCGCCAGCACGGACAGCAGCCCCAGGATCAGGATGGGCACGCCGCCGAGGGCCACGAGATAGGCGCCGCACAGCACGGCGAGGGCGAAGGCCGCGTAGGCCGCCCCCATGACCTGGCGCGGCGAGAGCCAGCCGCGCTCGGTGACCCGCACCGGGCCCACGCGCTCGGCGCTGTCCGTCTCGTTGACCGTGTCCGCGGCGTCGTTCTGGAGGTTGGTCCCGATCTGGATGGCCGCGGCGGACAGGGCCGCCGTCAGGGAGATGTCCAGCCGCGCCGTGCCCGTCTCCACCCAGCCGACCACGGAGCCGGCGAGCACCGGCGACAGGGACAGCGGCAGGGTGCGTGGCCGGATCGCCTGCCAGACGATCACCGGCCAGGACGGGCGCGTAGCTCCTTGCGTCGTCGACGGTTGCATGCGAGAACGGGCGCTCCATCGGGACGTTGCGGCAGAGGGTACCACCCCACCGCCAGCGGAGCGATGGGCGGCGTTTCCGGCGGCGTACCCAGGCAAGGAGGTCGAGCCGTGCGCATCGAACTCTACGGCGTGCTCAGCGAGGCCGCCGGCAGCACGCACCTGGAGCTGCCGGCACCTGCGGAGGGCACCGTTTCCGCGGCCCTGGAGGCGGTGGCGTACGCCGCGCCCGGTCTGGCACCGCACCTGCCTCGGGCCGCCGTGGCCGTCGGCGACCAGCTAGTCCCGCGGGCGGCCCCGGTGGACGAGAGCAGCGAGCTCGTGCTCCTGCCCCCGGTCAGCGGGGGATGACGCCCCTCCGAGCGGCCCCCTACTTGCGGAAGAGCCACAGCAGCAGCGAGAGCACGGCGCTGATCAGCAGCGAGGTGGTGATCGGGAGGTAGAGGCTGAAGCCGTCGCGCTCGATGGCGATATCGCCCGGCAGCCGACCGAGCCCCAGCTTACCGAGCCAGGGCCAGGCCAGGCCGAGGGCGACCGAGACCAGCCCGACGGCGATCAGCAGGCGCGAGATATCCGGCATCACGCCTCCCCGGCAGGGCCGCCATTACTCGGCGGTCATGCGCCGTACGCCCGAGTCGCTGCCGAGCAGGAGCAGATCCGCCGGCCGCAGGGCGAAGATGCCGTTGGTCACCACGCCGGGGACGTTGTTCAGGGTCTGCTCCAGCTTCAGCGGCTCGGTGATGGACAGGCCGTGGACATCGAGGATGATGTTGCCGTTATCCGTGGTGAAGCCCTCGCGCAGCTCCGGCCGCCCGCCGAGGCGCACCAGCTCGCGCGCCACGGTGCTGCGCGCCATGGGGATGACCTCCACCGGCAGG
>Ga0207714_1000851_pt1 | contig 20662 bp, 15 predicted proteins | sample PonA232FremontCA_2_FD_187270 | JGI IMG/M metagenome (GOLD analysis project Ga0207714, IMG submission 187270) | Marine sediment microbial community from Fremont, CA, USA - Pond A23 Sediment 2 (SPAdes) | ecosystem: Environmental > Aquatic > Marine > Unclassified | place: USA: Fremont, California...
CAACCCATCGCCGTTGAAATCCCAGGCCCACGAGGTAATATTGCCCGTTGACTGGTCGGTGAACTGAACCGTAAGGGGGGCCGCACCGGAAGTGACATCGGCCGTGAAATCGGCTTCCAACCCGCCTGTAACGGTAATGTAACCGCTTTTGGTTTCGGTGTCGCTGTTGGTCCCGTCGCTAACCGTCAGGCGCACCGTGTAGGTGCCTGCCTGGGTGTACTGGTGGGACGGATTTTGGGTGGTGGCATCGGTCAGACCATCGCCGTTGAAATCCCATGCCCACGAGGTAATATTGCCCGTTGACTGGTCGGTGAACTGAACCGTAAGCGGGGCCGCACCGGAAGTGACATCGGCCGTGAAATCGGCTTCCAACCCGCCTGTAACGGTGATGTATCCGCTTTTGGTTTCGGTGTCGCTGTTGGTCCCGTCGCTAACCGTCAGGCGCACCGTGTAGGTGCCTGCCTGGGTGTACTGGTGGGACGGATTCTGGGTGGTGGCATCGGTCATTCCATCACCGTTAAAATCCCAGGCCCACGAGGTAACATTGCCCGTCGACTGGTCGGTGAACTGGACCGTAAGCGGGGCTGCACCGGAAGTGACATCGGCCGTGAAATCAGCCTCTATACCTGGTGTTGGAGACAAATCATGGGGAATGGCAAAAGCAGTAAGTTCATCAACAAATGTCCCGATCAGGCTTGCTACCCCACTATTGACATCAATCAAATACAAGCCTCCTCCTGCCTTGGCACTTGCCGGGGGAAGGCTTAAACTGCGACCAGCTTCTTTGGTCCCTTCATAAAGGGTTCCGTATAAAATATTGTTTTGGCGGTCATAAGCTATATCCTGTGCATAGTTGATGTTGATTCCCAGGCTGCCAATGACCGTTCCCGCTCCAGTGGTATTATTTATGCTCAACAGTTGATCATTGGCCAGGTCAATTCCATAGAGGTTTCCATTTTTGTCACAGGCAATACCAATAACCAGCCCGCCGGTGCCCATGATCTGTCCAACCTGGGTCAGGCTGCCCGTGGTGCGATCCACCTGATACAACACATTATTGGCCTGGCTTGTATAATCACTGACATACATCACATCGCTGGTCACATCATAAGCCAGGCCGGTTGGTGAGTTCAGGCTCATGGTGGCTATGGGGGTGAGGTTCCCGTTCACGGTATCGATGGTTACCAGGGCATTGGTACTATACTGACACCCGTACCATTTGCCATCGGCCCAGTCGGCTCCGGCAATAAAATCTGTGGTGTTTTCAGCAATGTTGGCAATCACACCGGTTGTACTTACCTTAACAGGGCCAGGGGTAGTTGTTTCGCTATCCGAGTATGCATCCCAGGCAAAGCCCAATCTTTGTTCGCCGCCAACCTGGATGTAGCCGGCCTTGGTCTCGGTATCGCTGTTGGTCCCATCACCAACGGTCAGGCTTACCGTATAGCTGCCTTCCTGGGTATACTGATGGGACGGATTCTGGGTGGTGGCATCGGTGATGCCATCTCCGTTGAAATCCCAGGCCCAGGAGGTAACATTGCCCGTTGACTGGTCAGTAAACTGGACCGTCAGGGGGGCTTGACCGGAGGTGACATTGGCTGTAAAATCCGCCTCTAAACCCGGAGTTGGAGACAGGTCATGGGGAATGGCAAAGCCGGTAAGCTCATCGACAAAGCTTCCCACCAGGGTAACCGAGCCGGTAGCCACGTCAATCGTATACAATCCGCCCCCTGCCTTGGAGGCCGATGCTGGCGGAATTGAACTTGCCTGGCTGAGGGCATTCTGTGACCCTTCATACAACGTCCCGTACAGTACATTCGCGTTGCGGTCAAAGGCGATGTCCTGGGCATAATTGATTTGAATGCCCAAATCGCCTATTGAGGTGGCTGCGCCGCTGGTCTTATCAATGCTGCAGAATTGATCGGCAGAGAGGTTCACCCCATAGAGATTGCCATCTTTGTCGCAGGCTATGCCAATGATCAAACCACTGGAGAGGATATCCCCAACCTGGGTAAGGCTGCCATTGGTGCGGTCCACCTCATAGAGCACGCTGCCGGTACCATCGTAATCGCTGACATACATCACATCGGTGGATACATCATAAGCCAAACCTGTAGGCGAATTCAAACTCATGGTGGCTATGGTGGTCAGGCTTCCGCTCAGGGTATCAATGGTAACCAGGGCGTTGGTGTTGTATTGGCACCCGTACCATTTGCCGTCGGCCCAGTCGGCCCCGGCAATAAAATCACCGTTGTTTTCAGCGATGTTGCTGATTGAACCAGCCGTAGAGACCACGACAGGCCCCGCGGTCATGTTCTGGCTTTCGGCATAAGCGTCCCAGGCAAATCCCAATCTTTGTTCGCTGCCCACCTGGATGTACCCGGGCTTGGTTTCGGTATCACTGTTGGTCCCGTCACTAACGGTTAAACCAACCGTATAGGTTCCATCCATGGTATAGACATAGGATGGATTCTGGGTGGTGGCGTCGGTGGTTCCATCGCCGGTGAAGTCCCAGGCCCAGGAAGTGATATCACCAATGGACTGATCGGTGAACTGAACGCTCAGGGGGGCTTGACCGGAGGTGACATCGGCTGTGAAATCCGCCTCCAAAGCACTGGTGACTGTAATGTAATCCGTCTTGGTCTCGGTATCGGTGTTGGTCCCATCGCTGACGGTCAAACTGACCGTATAACTCCCGGCCTGGGTATACTCGTAGGCGGGATTCTGCCCGGTGGCATCGCTCACCCCATCCCCGTTAAAATCCCAGGCCCACGAGGTAATGTTCCCGCTCGATTCGTCGCTAAACTGAACCGTCAGGGGGGCTTCGCCGGAAGTGACATCGGCTGTGAAATCTGCCAGAAGGGCGCCTTCCTGGAGTACGGTATAAGCCCTGACACACGGATCATAAGCCAGGCCCTTGACATCACCTCCCATCCCGGTCCAGTCCGTTCCATCATTGCTTAGCCAAAAGCTGCCTGAATCAGCAATGACGGCATTGCTCGAATAACCCTCTACATTTGACTCAACAGGGATGGGAAAACCATAGGTTCCGGTCTGATAAACAATATGCACAAAAATCTCCTCCCCCTCTGTTAAATCAATCGGAGTTGGCAGTTCCAGTGTATAATATCCGGCAAATTCGCAGGAGATATCCGTTAAACTTTCCCTCAACCCCGTTAAGGCAGAACCATCAAAATCATCATAGATCTCAATATCCAGTATTGTACCGGTGGCTGTGGCATAGGTTCCTATGCTTTGGAGTTGCTGATTGGTTCCGGCTTCAAACCGGACGATGGCATGATCGGTTCCATCTCCATAGCCCAGGGAGGTAACCCAACCCAGCTCATCGTACTCAAGAAAAGCTACCTCCGGGTCATATGCCATACGGTTGGGGAATATGCCGGTGGTTTGCACCCCAATCGAATCGTGAAAAGACAGGTAATAATAGCCGGATTCGCCCCAGCTGGTTCCCCAACTGTTCTTAACAATCCAGGCACCCGGGTCGTCGGCGGCCGTAGACTTTTGATCATCCCATCCCACCAGCAAGACACAATGACCTCCTCCTTCGCTGGGATCCTGGTCCGTCTCATTGTAAAAATAGGTATAATCCACAGGATTGTAAGAGGCCGTGTGGAAATACGTGCCGATGTGAACAGCCCCGTAATCCAAAATGGCCTGTTTGATGGTGTTGATAGAGGTATCGGGCATCCATACATCCGGTACATAGGCAACCGGTGTTAAACCCAGCGGACAGGTATTGTCGCTTATGCCTGAATAAGGATCGTCTGCCTCCGACATAGGGCCTTTACCCCGGGCCAACATGCTGGCCGAGATGAAAATATTTCCGCCCTCACAGGGCGCCCAGTCAAAATTGTGGCAATTGTTCAGGTTGTCCTCGGAAAGGTCAAACGTTCCAAATCCCTGCAAAAGCCAACGCGACTCCATGGAACCTAAAGTAGCAAAAGCCCAGCAGGCCCCGCACCGGCCCTGGTCCTTCACGGCAGTGACCCCACCTTCGGTGCGTAAATCATAAGATACCGGCAGATCCTTGGTCATTGCATCGGGTTTGAATTGAACCATGGCAGGAGCTGGCCTGCCACCAAAATAACGGCCATCATAGGCCTTCAGAAAGTCTTTCCCGGCCTTCTTGTGCTCCATGTAGTCTTTGAAATCGGGATTCAGGGGAGCTACGGCAGGTTTTTTCTGTGCATACAAAGAATGGAAAATCAGCACAAAAACCATGAGGGTAAAAATCTTTTTCATGTTGAAACGGATTAAAACGGTTGTTAAAAGATGGGGACATGGAAAAACCATGTTGCTTCCAGGGCGATTATACCAAGGTGCTTTACCCCTTACACGAACACTGACTTACAGTTGTTTAAATAAAACCGATGGCAAAAAAAATAACGCCCCGGCATAATGTAGGGACCAGCAATGAAAAGGCCGGAGCACAAGCAAATACATTAATGAATCAATATAAACCTTTCCGGGTTGAAAATATTGTAAAAATCGGACAGCCACGAAAAAACGATAAATGCCATCACTCCCTGATAACATCAGTGACCATGGCTTTTCTCTAAAAAGCAGCCACCTTATTGTCGGTTAATTGGTGGGATTGCTGCAAGTGGCCGAGAAAAACTCAAAACAATCAAGTGATAAAACAAAATCAATCCATCCTGAATACGGCCATAAAGGCAGACTGGGGCACTTCCACATTGCCCACCTGACGCATCTTTTTCTTGCCCTTCTTTTGCTTTTCCAACAATTTGCGCTTGCGGGTCACATCGCCTCCGTAACATTTGGCCGTCACGTCTTTTCGCAAAGCCTTGACGGTTTCCCGGGCAATGATCTTACCCCCGATGGCCGCCTGAATGGCAATGTCGAACTGCTGACGGGGAATCAGGTCCTTAAGCTTTTCACAGGTGCGTTTGCCAAAATCATAGGCATGATCGCGGTGAATCAAAGTAGAAAGGGCATCGACCATGTTACCGTTGATCAAAATATCCAGGCGAACCAGTTTGGCTTCTTTATAACCGGTCTGAAAATAATCAAAGGAAGCATAGCCCTTGGAAAGGCTTTTGAGCTTATCGTAAAAATCAAACACAATTTCGGCCAGGGGCATTTCAAAGGTCACCTCGACCCGGTTGTTGGGCTGAAAGACCTGATTTTTCAGGGTACCCCGTTTTTCCAGGCACAATGTCATGATCGATCCGATGAAATCGGCATGGGTAATAATCTGGGCGTTAATATAAGGTTCCTTGATAATCTCTATCCTTTTTTCTTCGGGTAAACCGGAAGGGTTGTGTACTTCAACCTCCTCCCCGTCGGTTGTTTCAACCACATAGGAAACATTGGGCACGGTGGTGATCACGTTCATGTCGTATTCGCGGTCGAGCCGTTCCTGGATGATTTCCATGTGAAGCAGGCCCAAAAAGCCGCAGCGAAATCCAAAGCCCAGGGCCATTGAATTTTCGGGTTCAAAGGTCAGGGAAGCATCATTGAGCTGGAGCTTTTCCAGGGAAACCCGCAACTCTTCATAATCATCGGAATTCACCGGGTAAATACCGGCAAAGACCATGGGCTTGACGTCCTCGAAGCCGGAGACCGCCTTTTCGCAGGGCCGGTCGAAATGGGTAATGGTATCGCCCACCTTCACTTCATAGGAAGCCTTGATGCCCGAAATAATATAGCCCACATCACCGGCATTCAGCTCCTTGCGGGATTCTTTCTGGAGCCGCAGCACGCCAATGTCATCGGCGTGATAATCTTTCCCGGTATTGACAAATTGAACGTGATCGCCTTTATGAATGGTGCCGTTGAAAACCCTGAAATAGGCCTCAATGCCCCGGTAAGAATTAAACACCGAATCAAAGATCATGGCCTGCAGGGGGGCCTGCTCGTCGCCCACTGGCGGGGGGATCTTTTCAATGATGGCATCCAGGATGTTTTGCACGCCAAGGCCTGTTTTGCCGCTGGCCTCAATGATGTCGTCGTGGTCGCAGCCGATCAGCTCAACAATCTGATCCTTTACCACCTCCTTGTTGGCCGCTTCCAGGTCCACTTTGTTCAATACCGGTATGATCTCCAGGTCATGATCAATGGCCAGATAGACATTGGAAATGGTCTGGGCCTGGACTCCCTGAACCGCATCAACCACCAGCAAAGCCCCTTCACAGGCTGCAATGGAGCGGGACACCTCATAGGAAAAATCCACATGCCCCGGTGTATCAATTAAATTGAGGTAATATTTTTGATTCTCGTGCAGATAATCCATCAGGATGGCGTGGCTCTTGATCGTAATGCCCCTCTCCCGCTCAAGTTCCATATCATCAAGCATCAGGTCATGGTATTCCCGCTCGGTCACCGATTTGGTATACTGCAACAACCGGTCGGCCAGGGTACTCTTGCCATGATCAATGTGGGCCAAAATACTGAAATTCCTGATGTGCTGCATTTTATGCTCCATGGTATTCCTTCCCTTTTCTTTTTATCTAACGTATTTTTGGAGGGTATAAAGATACGCAATAATTAAAGAATACTAAATCAGGCCCGGATAAATTACAGGCAGAGGCTGAACAACAGAGCTCAAAAGAGAGGAATCATGACAAGAGGAAGCTCATCAAGAGGGCATAAACCAGGTGTTCACGAATACGGGGCGAAAAAAAACCATAGAGGAAAGCAGGTCAAAGGGTAACAGAACAAAGGGCAGCAGAACAAAGGGTCGCAGGATAAAAGGTAGCAGGATAAAAGGTAGCAGGACAAAGGGTAGCATCATTAAACGAACCAGGACAGACGGACCGATGAAAACCAGGCCCGCTGGTTTTATGGGGTTGGCCTTATCTCATCCCAGGCTTTGGATTAAAAGGGCGATGGCATAACCCAGGTAGTTGCCGGCGGCATAACCCAGGATGCCCACGGTAAGGCCCGAGACGATGACTTCCCGGTTGCGGATGGCCCCGGCAATAACCGGGACAAAAGGCGGTGAACAGATCAATGCGGTGGAAGTGACCATCACCGTATCGGAGTCAACCCTAAAATAGCGGGAAATCAGAACATGCAGAAGCAACCCCCCAAAAACCACATAGGTGATGTAGAGGAACAACCCGGGGGCAGCCCCCGTGAAGTTGCGGAAATTGGCCATGGAAGCAACCACCAAACTGAAGATCAGGATCAGGTACATGCCCAGCTCAAAAGTCTTTTCAATCCGGTTGACCGAGGGAATCAACGAGGCACCGATGCCGAGGGTGGTAATGACCAGGATAACCACTACCATCCGTGCACTTTCGGGTACCAGAAAACCTAAGCCTCCGCCGATGGCAAAAATGATCGCTGAAAGGCCAAAAGCCTTGCTCAAAGGAACCAACACCCGCCTGCTCAGAATGCCCTGGTAGGGATCCCGCCCGTTCAGCTGGGTATAAGAGATGGACCGGCCGGCCGCTGAGGTGGGAAAAGGCCGAAGGATGGCCCCAAAAACCCTTTTTCCCAAGGTAATCAAAAACAACAGATAAAAACTCGACAGGATCATGTCGTAGGTGTGGGTGATGAGGTAGGTATCGGGGTTGACATTGAGCATCATCTTCAGGGAAGCCAGATTCGGGGTTCCTCCGGTGTAAACCCCCACCAGCATACCGGAAACCTTCCACATCTCCTTCATGCCTGCCCCGCGGAAAATCAAATAACCGGTGGCCACCACCACGATGACCCCAATCAGGGCGGCCAGCATCGACAGCATGGTTTTGCCGGCCATCATGAACCACGATTTGACATTGGCCGAGAAAAGCAAAAGAGGAATGGCCAGGGGAATGGTGATCATCGTCAGGGCATCCTGAACGCCGGCCGATCCCTCGGGGAGGATGCCAATGTTGCCTATGATCAAACCCACTGCATAGGCGATCAATACAGACCCCAATTTGTTGACCATTGGGAATTTGCGGCACAAATACAAAATGGCCATGGGAAAAAAGACGTAGAAAAGTATCAGCAAAACTTTGGCACCCATCCTCCAGTTTTTCTCCCCGGCAAAGTTGGGATTTTTTTGGGAAATGAGAGCATGAAGCAATGATTAAATGAGAGAATGATTGAATGATTGAATGCCTGTCCCGAAGCAGTGAAACGAAGGCGGGGATTGAATGAGGAGATGCTGTATCCGGCTTTCATTGGTGGAGCTGTCCCGTCTGAAAGCGGTATTCGTGGCTATCTTCTATAATATAGCGGCTGGAAGCCGGTGGTCCGCTAATATTCCTTCCACCGGAATCCTTCCGGGTTCATCACAGCCATGTTTTCCCCGGATTGCGTCAGCACAAGCAAGCCATGTTTGGCAGCCAGTTCATAGCTGTCGGGAGGAACGCTCATGCCAGCCACTGCTCCTATCACCTTTTTATGGGCATATTCACGAAACAAAGGTTTGAAATTAGCCAGTTTGCGGTTGATAAAATCCAACACATCGTCCGGGTGCAGCTTGTATTTCACTTCAATCACGAGGGCATAAGCTCCATTGTGAAGAACAATATCATATTCTCCCTGCAGTTTCTTAGAAGTTCTTGCCAGGTGATCCACTTCAAAATATTCAATGCCAAAAAGCGAGCTTCGTGCTTCCAGTCCTCTTCTAAAGAATTCCTCTGCAACATCTTTGCTGTTTTCCGATACCCCGCCGTATAATTTGGCTAAACGGTCGATTCTGCGGTCGGTCTCTTTGAACTTCTCATCGGTCTTTTTGAACCTCTCATCTGTTTCTTTGAACATTTTATCGGTCTCCTGGAACATTTTCCAGACTTCATTGAAGGAAACCGGTTCACCATAATCCGATAACGGTTCATTGGCCTTGTTTTTTTCGTCTTTGCTCATAGCAGCTTACAGCTTATATTTTCTCTAAACTTGGCAAATTTTTCATTCACCCTCAAGGGTATAAACGCGTATAAAAAGGGAAATGTTTTGGCTAAAAACTATTGATATAGGGTTTTATTGCACTGGTATTGAAAAAGGCTGAGGCGAAGAAAAGCGAAAAAAGGTTCTATTGTTATACTGCCATATTGTTAGAGAAAGTACCGGGCAGATTTCTTCCCCTACATAAGACAGATTTCAATCATCCCTTTGATGGTCATCGGTTATGTGGTTTTGTTGATCAACACGAAATGGGGATCAAAACACCCTAAGGCAGGTAAAAAGAGAGAAGAGGTTGCCCTGCTGGGGGGGGTAGCCTGGCTCCTTCTGCAAGGGCTAAAATAGCAAGATGAAAGCCAATAACGGAAGTTATTTGCCAGGCATTCAATCATTTCTTCATTCCCTCCCCCGGGTGCGGTGTTTGACGCCCTGTTCATCTTTGCAGTCGCAGATGTCGTCGAGGTTTTTGTTGTAGATGTCCATGGCGGCGTGGCTCATGCCCATGCTGGAGAATCCCCCGTCATGATAGAGGTTTTGCATGGTGACTTTGCGGGAGAGGTCTGAAAAGAGCATCACGCAGTAATCGGCGGCCTCATCGGCGCTGGCATTGCCCAGGGGCGACATACGTTCGGAAAAATCGAGCAACCCCTCAAAACCCATCACGGCCGATCCGGCTGTGGTTGGGGTTGGAGACTGGGAAATGGTGTTGATGCGAATCTTTTTCTCTCGCCCGTATATATAGCCAAAACTGCGGGCGATCGATTCGAGAAGGGCCTTGGCATCGGCCATATCATTGTAACCATAAAGGGTGCGCTGAGCGGCCACGTAGGAAAGGGCCACGACCGACCCCCATACATTGATGGCATCTATATGCCGGGCAGTCTGAAGGATCTTATGAAAAGAAAGGGCCGAAACATCAAGGGTTTTTTGAAAGTAATCGTAATTGGTATCATCATAAGTATTGCCCTTTCGCACGTTCGGTGACATGCCGATCGAGTGAAGAACAAAATCGATCTTTCCCCCAAAATGCTCCATGGTTTGGTCAAAAAGCGACTCCAGGTCTTCCAGTTTGGTGGCGTCGGCCGGGATGGCTTTGGTATTCAGCCGTTCGGCCAACTCCCTGATATTGCCCATGCGAAAGGCCACGGGGGCATTGGTTAATACCACTTCTGCTCCCTCTTCATGCGCCCGGCTGGCAATGTTCCAGGCGATAGAGTGTTCATTGAGGGCCCCGAAAATAAGGCCCTTCTTGCCTTTTAATAAATTATACGCCATAATTTATGTTTTTGGTAAATGGATTAGAATAAAATTCAATTAAAATTCTGTACTTCAATATAATAACAGTGTATAATTCGGTTGTCCCGGTAACCTCTGCCGTGGAACCTGCATGTTTTTGCAGTGAAAGTTCCTGCATCCAAATTTTGTTGTGACAAATACAAAGGAATATTGTTCCCGGAGGAAGACAATTTTTTACCGGGATTTTTGGAGAAATTCCCTTGCATTCTGGAGGGCTGTATCGGTGAGTTCTTCGCCGCTAAGCATTTTGGCCACTTCCCGAATCCGCTCCTGTTCTTCCAGGGCCTTGATGGCGGTGCGGGTACTTTCCTGGTCATCGTATTTATAGACCAAATAGTGATAATCGCCTTTGCTGGCAATCTGGGGCAGATGGGTGATATTGATCACCTGCATATTTTCGGCCATTGATCGCATAATGGCCCCCATTTTATCGGCGATGTCTCCGGAGGTGCCGCTGTCAATCTCATCGAAGATGATGGTGGGCAGGGCCCGGGTTTCGGCGATCAGGGATTTCAAGCTCAACATGAGCCGGGAGAGCTCGCCTCCGGAAGCGACTTTGGAGATCTCTTCGGCCTCAACATTCTTGTTGGCTGAGAACAAAAACTGAACCTGGTCGCGCCCGTATTCATTATAATCACCGGGATCGGTAAGCTCTATGCGAAAAGTGGCATTGGCAATGCCCAACTCTTTGAGCATGGCGGTGATGCGTTGTTCAATCTGCGGGATGGCTTCCCGGCGGGCCCCGGTCAAATCCTCTGCCTTATTGCTCAATGCCGACTCCTGTTTCTTCAGCGACTTTTCCAGTTCCTCGAGGCGAAAATCGTAGTTGTTGATCTCCTCGAGCTTCCGGGACAGATCATCTCGTATCTCTATAAGCTCACTTACGCTGGAAACATGGTGTTTGTGCTGGAGGGAATAGATATCATCAAGCCGCTGACGGATGTATTCGATGCGACCCGGGTCATGTTCGATGTGTTCATTCAACACATCAATCTCATTGGACAGGTCCTGCAGCTCAATGTAGGTACTTTCCAGCCTTTCACTGATCTCGGAGGCTTTGGGATAAAAATCGAGGATCTTTTTCAAATGATCACCGGCCTCACGAAGCTGGCCAAGTATAGAGGCGTGCTCGCCGGTAAGTAGCTGCGAAGCCCCGGTCAGATTGTATTTTATTTCTTCGGCATGGCTCAGGGTTTCATATTCCTTCTCGAGTTCTTCCTGTTCATCGTCTTTTAAACCCATCTGCTCAAGCTGATCATACTGGAACTGGTAGTAATCCAGGTCGGAGGCAGCCTGCTGCGACTTCTCCTTTAAATCATTGTATTGTTGCTCCAGATGGCGGTATTGGCGGTAAAGCTCCCGGTACTCGGCCAGCAAATCGTGATTGCCGGCAAAAGCATCCACCACATTGAGCTGAAAACGGTTGTCCTTCAAAATAAGATTCTGATGCTGGCTGTGAATGTCTACCAGATGCTGGCCAAGCTGTTTGAGCACCCTGATATTGACCGGGGTATCGTTGATAAACGCACGCGACTTGCCTTTGCTGCTTATCTCCCGCCGGATGATCGTCTCCGGATCATAATCCAAATCGTTCTGCTCAAATATTTCGCGGAGCCCGTATTGCTCGACATCAAAAGAGGCCTCTACCACACATTTCCTGCTTTCATCCTTCAATACGCTGGTATCCGCCCGATTGCCAATGATCAGCGACAATGCCCCGATCAGGATGGATTTTCCGGCACCGGTCTCGCCCGTAATGGTGATAAAACCCGGCGCCCAGTCGATCTCAATGTGGTCAATCAGGGCATAATTCTGAATCTTAAGCGAGTGAAGCATATATCAAGGCCAATGTTTGGTAAGATAAATTTAACAATAAAACCGCTTCTTTACTGAGTTTGCTGGGTGATTTTCTTATATTTTTCACTCTGAGAAGGATCGATTTCAGCCAATATCTCGTAAACCCGGGTTGACTGGCTCTGAGGGGACTCAGAAAAAACATTGATGAACTCATTGCGTTTGGCTTCCATCATCAGGTTCATAAAAAACATATAGGGGTCGGGTTTCTCGCGGAACACATCCCTTAGCTTTTCCAGGCTCTGGGCGATATTGGAACGGGCCTGGGCCTGGTCATCATGCATCTGGTCGAGGCCTTTGCGGTGATACTGGTAGAGGAATTCGCGAACCGGGCCATATTCGTTGTTCAGTATATTTTCAACCAACCAGTAACGGTTGCGCCGGCTCTCAAAAGCTTTCCATCCCTTTCCCCGGGCATTCTGCGCATTGCTCACGATCTGCTGCGCCTTGTTATAATAAGGGGTGCCGCCCATGGGCGAGAAAGAATCAAAATCCAGCCCGATGATGATATAGGCATAATAAGCCAATATCGATGTCAGGTTGGACTTGAATGAATTGATGTCAAATTCCAGGGGCTGGTTTTCCAGATAACGAAACTGGATGTCATTGTCCTTATATTGAAACATCGTTGTGTTGTAAGAGGAATTATAAACAGGCCGGCGCGAGCTAACCGTCATGGAACCACTGAATTCATCGCCGGTATGTTTATCCAGATTAATCAGGATCTTACATTCAATCCGCTCATTGTTCTCAAATTTTTGGTTGGTCCAGATGCGGTTGTTCATGAACTCATAAATATCCTGTTGCAGGGTTTTGTATATCTGCTTATTGGTGCCCTGGATCTGGTTGGAAAGGATTTGCACATTGCATCTGAGCTCCTGGGCAAATCCCGAACTATGGGCGAGAATCGTCAGGATAAAGGCGAGCAATAGGAATGACTTAAACCGCTTCATAATGGGTTAGAATTTGATTAACAATATCTTCTGCCACTGCCTGTTTTGACTTGAGTTCAAACTCCCTGGCCTGGCCCTGGTCATCAATGATGGTAATTTTGTTGGTATCCACCTGAAAACCGGCCCCTTCTTCCTTGAGCGAATTCAGCACGATCCAGTTGAGGTTTTTGGCGTGGATTTTTTTCCGGGCATGGGCCAGTTCATCTTGTGTTTCCAGGGCGAAGCCCACCAGGAGCTGGTGGTTGGTTTTCATCCGGCCCAGTTTTTGGGCGATATCCGGAGTTGGTTCGAGTTTGAGGGTCCAGGCCTCGCGGCCGCGTTTAACCTTCTGCTGGTGATGTTCCACGGGTTTAAAGTCGCTGACAGCAGCGGCAAGAACGGCCCCGTCGGCATTTTCAAAGGCAGCCACAGCGTGTTGGTACATCTCTTCGGCCGTTTGGACCCGGCAAAGTCGAATATTGGGATGGGCGGGGGTCAAGTGTGTAGGGCCGCTGACCAGGTCGACTTCAGCCCCGTGCATGGCCAGGGTTTCGGCCAGGGCATATCCCATCTTCCCGGAGGAATAATTGCCCAGGAACCTAACGGGGTCCAGATTTTCATAGGTTGGCCCGGCGGTAACGAGGAAGCGTTTACCGGTCAGTTTTTTTTTTGAACCCAGGTGTTGGCGAAGCTCCTCCAAAATGTCTTCCGGCTCCTTCATCCTGCCTTTGCCGGTGAGTCCACTGGCCAATTCGCCGCTGTCGGCTTCAATAATGGCATTGCCATGGGAACGAAGCAATTCCACATTTTTCAGGTTGGCCGGATGCTGGTACATATCCAGGTCCATGGCAGGGGCCACCAACACCTGGCATTTGGCACACAAATAAGTAGCAAGCAGCAGGTTATCGGCAATGCCATGGGCCATCTTCCCCATGGAGTTGGCGGTGGCCGGTGCAATCACATACAAATCAGCCCATTGCCCCAAATCCACATGGCTGTTCCAGGCACCAGTCTCCGGATCATAGAAATCGATCATTACCGGCCGCTTCGAAAGGGTGGAAAGGGTGAGCGGGGTGATAAAAGCCTTGGCAAAAGGGGTCATCAAAACCTGCACCTCAGCCCCCTCTTTTACCAGCAACCTAACAAGCATAGCAGCCTTATAAGCTGCTATGCCTCCGGTAATACCGACCAAAATTTTTTTGTCCCTGAATTCTGACATATTCAGAATTTATTGCCCGGTGGCTTCCTGATCGCCCTGGGGATTGGTATTTTCACTGCCGGTCGTGGGGTTTCTGAAGTATATCTTCCCCTCCAGATATTCCTGCAATGCAATCAAAGTGGGCTTGGGAAGCCGTTCGTAAAATTTGGATATTTCGATTTGTTCCTTGTTCTCAAAAATCTCTTCCAAATTGTCCGTATAAGAGGCAAATTCTTCCAGCTTGGTATTCAACTCCTCCTTCATCTCTGAGGCAATCTGATTGGCCCGCTTGGCAACAATAACTGTGGCTTCATAAACGTTGCCCACGCCTTCTTCCAGCTTCTTAATGTCGCGGGTTTCTGTAGTGGTGGATGCATTGGTCTTCTTGTAATCCATAGCCGTCCGCTTTTAATTAGTTTGTAAGGTGTTTCTGTGTTGATTGATAGATCTCTTTGACTTCACCCGAATATTCACTGTCAGGATACTCACTGGTGAAGGTATAATAGGCATCCAGGGTATTCTGGTAACGCTCCTGCTTTTTGGATTGAACGCTGTTGGAGGCCAGAAGGTACTGCGATTTCAATATCATGAATTTGATTTGTTTGCGGTGCGTGGTGTTGGGAAAACGCTTGAGCGCGTTCTCCAGGGCGATGACCGCCGCTTTGTAATCCTCCATCTCATAATAAAGCCGGGCCGATTTGTAGGCTTTCATCGCCAACTTGTCGGTCAACTCCTGAATCAGCTCATGGCACCTTGAAACCTTTTCATGATTGGGATGACGGGTGATGAAAAGGTTGAACTTGTTGATCGCCTTCTTGGTATAACTCTGGTCCAGTGCAGGACGCGGAGAAAGCTTATAGTTGCAATAAGCGCTTTTAAATTCGGCGTCATCCGACCATCCATGGTTACCAAAGGTCTCATAAAACTGCTGATAGTGATGCTCGGCCAGAATATAGTTTTCCTGTTCAAAATAACTGTTGGCCAGGTAATACAGCACCGTATCGGCTTTTCCTGTGGCCTTCAGCACGGGATTCAACTGCTCAAATAAACCTACCGCCTTTGAATAATCCTTTTTCTTATAATATTCTTTGGCCTTGTTGTATTTCAGCTGATAATCAGTGCTTTTCAGCAATTTGTCATACTGGCAGGAAGTGCCGATTAAGGCCACCACGAAGATGAAGCTTGCTATCTTGAAGATTTTGTAAAACATTCCGCAAAAATAATTTATTCCACTTAAATAATAAAATGATTCGAGAGGAAACGGTGCGATATTATAAAATATTTTCTGCAATTTGAAAATTGACAAAAAAAACATAGTTTTGCTACATCAATAAGGCTGGAGTGTAGAACTCAAAAAAGCAAACCTGTGGATTTATTTGAAAAAATAGAAAAGGACAAAGGGCCGCTGGGTCAGTATATGGAACAAGCCCATGGCTATTTTGCCTTTCCGAAGCTGGAAGGTGAGATAGCGCCCCATATGATGTTCCAGGGAAAGAAGGTGTTGACCTGGAGTTTAAACAATTACATTGGTTTGGCCAATCATCCTGAAGTCAGGGAAGTAGATGCCCAGGCTGCCAGGGATTACGGGCTGGCTTATCCGATGGGAGCGCGCATGATGTCGGGTCAGACCAGCAAGCATGAGGAGTTGGAAGGTCAGCTGGCCGAATTTGTAGGCAAAGAGGATGCCTTTTTGCTGAACTATGGTTACCAGGGGATGGTCTCGATCATTGATGCCCTGGTGAACCGAAATGATGTGATCGTCTACGACTCGGAAGCCCATGCATGTATACTCGACGGTTTGCGCTTGCACATGGGCAAACGGTATGTATTTCCCCACAATGACATAGAAAAACTTGAAAAGCAGCTGGAAAGAGCCACCAAGCTGGCCGAAAAGAACTGCGGCGGCATTCTGGTCATTACCGAAGGGGTTTTCGGCATGGCCGGCGATTTAGGCAAGCTGGACCAGATTGTTGATTTGAAGCAGAAATACAATTTCCGCCTGCTGGTGGACGATGCCCACGGTTTTGGCACGATGGGAGACACCGGGGCCGGTACCGGCGAACATTTCCAGGTACAGGATGATATCGATGTTTATTTTGCCACTTTCGCCAAGTCAATGGCCGGGATTGGCTCTTTCGTGGCCTCCAAACAATACATCGTCAACTATCTGCGCTACAACATGCGCTCCCAGACCTTTGCCAAGTCACTGCCCATGCCCATGGTGATTGGCGCCATCAAGCGGCTGGAACTTCTGAAAAATAAGCCTGAGCTGAGGGAAAAGCTCTGGACCATCGTCAATGCCCTGCAGAAAGGATTGAAAGAAGCGGGCTTTAACCTTGGCAACACCGAATCGCCCGTAACCCCGGTTTATCTCTCGGGTAGTGTTCCGGAAGGAACCAACATCATCATGGACCTGCGGGAGAATTACAACATCTTCTGTTCACTGGTGGCCTATCCGGTGATTCCGAAGGGCGAACTGCTGATCCGGCTGATCCCTACAGCAGCGCATACCCTGGAAGATGTCAATTACACCATACGGGCCTTTAAAGAGGTTCACCAGAAACTCGAAAACGGGGATTACCAATCCGACAACATTGCCAAGGTGAGCTAACTGGCATCAAAGAAAACCAAGATACTGGAAATAAATTAAACTCGGTTTTACAGAAAACCATTAAAAAGGGTATGGCTCCCAAACCATACCCTTTTTTTATTTGGTGCAGCCTTTACAGGAAAAGCTTTTTCTGGAAATTCCCTTACAAGTAAGGCTTGTTTAAGAAACCTTTTCACTAAAAGCCTGTTCAGGGAAACCCTTTTCAAGAAAATTTTTTTCAAGAAAGGCTGTTTTCAGGAAAGCCCTTGTCACGTATAAAGGCTTTTTCAGAGGCAGGCCTTTACGAATCTTTTCAGGCCTCCTCTTTTTGAGCGGCTTTTTTGGCTTCAAATTCTTTTTCAGCCAGCCAGCGCTCGGCATCCAGTGCGGCTTTACACCCGGAACCAGCCGCCGTCACTGCTTGCCGGTAAATGCTGTCCTGCACGTCGCCGGCGGCAAAGACCCCTTCCAAATTGGTATGGGTACTGCCCGGGGTGGTTTTGATGTAGCCGGTCTCATCCATCTCCAGGTAATCCCTGAAAATGTCGGAGTTGGGTTTGTGGCCAATGGCCAGGAAAAAGCCGGTGACTGATATGTCATATTCTTCCCCGGTGGTCTTTTGGAGGCGGACACCGGTAACTCCATTTTCATCGCCGAGCACTTCCTTGGTTTGAGCGTTCCAGAGGATTTCAATGTTTTCGCTCTGGAAAACCCGCTCTTGCATGATCTGTGAAGCCCTGAGCTGATCACGGCGATGGATCATATAGACTTTATTGCATATTCCGGCCAGGTAAAGGGCTTCCTCGGCTGCCGAATCGCCACCACCCACTACAGCTACATCCTGGTTTTTGTAGAAAAACCCGTCACAGGTAGCACAAGCCGACACGCCCATGCCCTTGAATTGATCTTCCGATTCAAGCCCCAGGTATTTGGCCGAAGCGCCGGTGGCGATGATCAGGGCATCGGCCTGGATCTTCTTCTTATCGTCGATGGTAATGGTATAAGGGCGCTGGGAAAGATCGGCCGCGGTAGCCAGCCCGAAACGGATGTCGGTGCCAAAACGCTCGGCCTGCTTTTTAAAATCTTCCATCATATCCGGCCCCTGAATGCCCTGGGGATAACCCGGGTAGTTCTCGACATCGGTGGTGGTGGTCAGCTGGCCCCCGGGCTCCATCCCTTCATAAAGGACTGGTTGCAGGTTGGCCCGGGCCGCATAGATGGCCGCCGTATAACCTGCCGGTCCTGACCCAACAATCAAGACTTTGACGTGTTCGGTTTCTCCGTTGAGTTGCTCGGTGTTTTGTTCCTCTTCGAGGTTGTCCATCTTCTTAAATAATGCCATAATATTGCTGTTTTTATGTAAGTTGATTTACCAAGATATCTATATAGGTAGATTTGAATTTTGGGGCAAAGTTAGCAATAAATATACCAATTTTCATGAGGTGAAAATTTTGCAGAAGGAGTTAATTTTTACCACATCATCTTTTCACTACATACATTTTATCCTTACAATCTACACCCTAAACTGGCAATCCAAACGAGATAATAAATGGATTACGGACAAGTTGTAATTATACGTCAAAATGTCAGGTTCCGATGCATCCCCCCTACCCTAAAATAAAACCGGTTCATCCGGTTAATGCTTAGGACTTCTCATGAAGACTCTATAATTTGAAAATAAAAAACTCAGACCGAATGGTAAATTCAGGAAAATCCCTGAAATAACAATGTCTCTCAACAAGAAAAGCAAAAAGATTTCCTGCGCTTTCATTAATTTAGATGTTCAAAAACAATACCCACAATTATGAACTCATACAAAGACAACGTTATAACCCATAACCCCTATATGCAGAAACCTGCATCCAGTAACCTACACAACAAGGCCATGGATATACATGCGGGTTCCATAATGATTGACCCCATAATGTCGGTTTTAAGATTCAGATCATATTGATTTACAAACTTTTAATTAAAGTATATCCGTATGAATTTAGGTAAAATAATTGTATATATATCGTCTACAATACTTATTACTTCCTGTGCAATACCCAATTATAATCACAGATATAAATCTCCCAAAGGTTTGGATTTACGAACGGGTAAATGGCTGGTGAGTTATGTAGAAGGTAATTTGACCACCGATGAAAGCAAGATGTTGGCCAAAGAGGTATTCCGGGAATTTAAAGAAATCGGGGTTGACTCAATCCAGCTTATTGACAATGTGAGATTTGATTATATTCTCCCTGATCGGTTTCGATTTTTGGTTTCAACACAGACATTAGATTTATTGCACAAGACAACTGACTTCAATTACATGATCGGTGTTAAAGCAGTGAGGATTAAAGATGAGCTTGCATCCATTATGATTGATCCACCCTATAAAGAGAGCGAAAACAAATCCAAAGTTGAAATAGTGGTCCACGATATTGATGATCGTGAAAAAATTTATCATCAAACAATAACAGGAACAGTAACACTGGATGAAGAAGATGATGAAGTGATTTTTACAAAATCTACCAAAGGATTGATAGAAGGAGCCTTAAAACGGGGACTGAAACAAATAAAGAAATATGCTGCCTATTGAAAATTGCTAACAATCAGAAAATGCCCATAAACCTGATCTTTATTGGGAAAGAGTTTACCTGTTCATTGGCCCCGATTCTGAATGGTCCATCTTAATACAAAGATTTCATTTTCAGGGACCCTTCAATCAAGGGTTGCTTGTTGCTGTGAACAGTTCCTATAGAATGCCCAAAAAATGTCAAATTCGTTGACGAATTTTTGATGAATTTTTCTATATTTGCCCTGCAAATGACGGCGCACTAATATACAAGCCATTGATTATCAGTAAAGTTCGGGATGTAGCTCAGTCCGGTTAGAGTACCCGTCTGGGGGGCGGGGGGTCGCGAGTTCAAATCTCGCCATCCCGACAACATGCACTTCAAGCACAATTAAAAAAAGCCTGCAAATCTTTTGATTTTCAGGCTTTTTTATTTTTCTCATATCAATTCAAACCATACAATTTCATCCTAAATGTGCCCTTGGGTTCCAGGCTTGTATAAATGAGTACAAAACGCTTTATGTAACAGCAAACAAACTCTTTGACAAGCTCCTTTATGCCAAAGCAGACGGCAGTTATCTTAAGGAACTGGCTAAAATAGCCAAAATGGATCTTCTTATACTTGACGATTTCTGCTTAAAACCAATTGAGCCCCAATCAAGAGCTATGCTGTTGGATATAATAGATGACCGCCACGCTAATAAATCAACGGTCATCGTATCTCAACTGCCGGTGAACAAATGGCATGAACTTATCGGTGAGCCTACCATTGCCGATGCGATAATGGACCGGTTGGTAAATGGATCCTATCGCATCAATTTGAAGGGAGAATCAATGAGGAAATTTTTGAAAAAAGAGGATTAAAAGTTTTAATTTTATGACCATAACTTTTTGAGAAAAGTGTTCATTTTATTTTCAAAAAAAGTGTCCGCCTTCCTCCGGAACGACTGTCCGTTTTCATCGGAATATGCAACGTACGCATAACAGTTGATGGAAGACATATTGATATCGCCCTGAAACGCAAAATCCCTCTTGAAAACTGGAACGACATAAAAGGAATGGCCAAGGGAAAAAGCGAAGAAATCCCTGCATTGAATACCTACCTGGAACGAATTCGAGGACGGTTAAATGACTGTTACAACGTATCCATCCGAGCAAGTACCCCTTGTGCAGCAAAAAAAATTGGGGTGATATTTAGCCAATCTTCAAGTTCTGGGGTAAGAGATGATCAGACAATATGCCCGGCATCTTAAACTTTCCGTTCTGCGGACAGACCCCCAGGACTTTCTCCACCGGGCCCAGATCAACCAACCTTCTTACCTCGAATTTACCCGTGATCTATTGAAGAGAGA
>Ga0207714_1000853_pt1 | contig 20633 bp, 18 predicted proteins | sample PonA232FremontCA_2_FD_187270 | JGI IMG/M metagenome (GOLD analysis project Ga0207714, IMG submission 187270) | Marine sediment microbial community from Fremont, CA, USA - Pond A23 Sediment 2 (SPAdes) | ecosystem: Environmental > Aquatic > Marine > Unclassified | place: USA: Fremont, California...
CCATCACTGAAGGTTTGAATTTCCGTCTCGATCCTAATGTCTTGGCCCGGTGGCTGTTGCGTTGATGCCACCTGCTTGATTTGGGTCGACGGGGTGATGAACGGCCGACTGGCAATGTTGTACGTATCCGTGGCGGCGTCCATTACCCCACTGGCGCTAGCCTCCACTTTCACTTCTCGCTCTGTCGTTGAGGCAGACGACCCCTCAAAATCCGACGGCGACAGGCAGGTAATGACGTACGTGCTCGACGTTTGGCTGGTAATTGCATCAGCCACGGTCGTTGCGAACGGGTCGAAGATGTCGAAGATCTGTCCGCCCGTAGCGTCAGTTAGCGGCTGAAAGTCCTCGTTTAAATCCGATGTTGTTGCAGCGTATAGGGTGACATCTCCGTTCGAAATCGCCTGAAGGGCATCATCGACATCAGCAAGGTTGGTATCCTGTGCCGGTGTCTCATCGGTTGCGACGACAAATAACTTTTCTGCCCCACCACGGAATGTGAAGTTGCTTACCGACGCATCGATGGCAAAATATCCAGGCTCGTTGCCTCCATTCGTGATATTACGGGTGAGAACGTCGTTTTTGAAGACTTGATCATCGGTCGTTAGATTTCCCTGGTTCTCGAAAATGGGACCACCGCCCGTTTGCCCCAAATCTCCGGTCCCTGACTGACCATAGCGAGTAAGGCCCAAGGCCGAGTTCACTCCCCGAGCCCGTAGTTCGTCGACAAAGTCCTCAATGTTTTGCAGGACATCATCCTGCTCGAATCCCATGCTCCCACTGTTGTCGACGATGAAGACAATGTCCGCCAAACGTCGATTGATGCCCTGTCCGGGAGGGGTAATCGTACAGCTTCGCTGACTGGACGACCCAATGGGAATGTTTGACCCGTCTTCGGTGATAGTAAAGTCACTTGCCGTCAGATTTTCGACCGACTCGCCGTTGTTCTCTACACTCACAGTCGTGATGGTCTGCACGGGTGTCGGCAGCTTCGGATAGTCAAGAAGCTTGAAGTCAAGCGAGGAAATGTCCACGACCAAGTCGGTGGGCTGAGTCGAACTCACGAAGCCTCTGAGGGCCAAGTCCTTTCCACTCAAAGCACTCCACGAACCCTGCTTCGCACCCGACTTCGGCCTCACTATTTCATCCGGGTCGTCCGCCGTCTGATGTCGTAGACGGTTCGAGGAACCGCCTGTCATGATTGAGGAACGGCCATCTACCGACTGAGTCTCAGCAAGAATATCGAGAGTTCCAGACGGGTCATCAGGGTAGATGACTATATGGTAGTCCGTATTCTTCGCAACGGACACGTCCGTGTCAGACAGCGGAATGTAGTTCCAAGAGTACTCCGCTAAGGCCGACGACGAGACCTTTACTGTATTTCCCTGCTTCGTACCTGGAAGTCCGTTTCCGTTATCGTCCCATACTTCCACATTCAGTGAGTCGGATAGCTGGTTGGCATTCCCAAAGCTGACATGTAAGAGAGCCCCCGTGATCGCTCCGTTAATGGTGGGGGTAAGTCGAACGGCTAACTTTTCAGAGTTGCTACCTCCGAGAATTTCACTGTCGACGGCAGAATCACTTTCATCGTACGACAACATCTCACGCTCCGGCACCTTGCTCCCTGTGAGTTCAGCCATGGCCCGAAAGACATCCAACTTTCCGTAGCCCCACGTATTGTTCGGAGTCGCCCCGGTGAAATCATCAGTCGTAGCCTGGTTAGTGATGAGATCTTTTATTTGACTCGAAGAAAGAGAGCCGTCTTCTTGGAAGAGCAAAGCTACAGCTCCAGCAACCGCGGGCGCCGCCATACTTGTTCCCCTTTTTAAAATGTGCCTACCGCCGGGCAAAATTTTATCGGCGTCCGTTGACGAATCGAAGGATGAAAGGGCTGATGCAGTCCGCTGTCCAGGTGCTGTAACTTCCGGTTTCAAAGTACCATCGCGACGTGGGCCAATACTGCTGAAGAATGAGCGTTCACCATAGTTGTTGTCGCCGATGTTTATACTTCCTGTACTGTCAGCCCAACGGCCTCGATGGGCCCAGGCCCCAACTGTTAGGGCAGTACTCGCCGTACCAGGAATAGAAACTGTGTACTGGCTATCGTTGTTTGTTTCTTGGGTATACCCAGCATTAATTTTACCTTCCTCACCAATTCTTCGGTCATATAACCAAGAGTGAAAAACAACTTTACTTTCAGAGGTATTTACTATTTCTACGGACCAAGCTCCAGGAGTTGGGCTAGGAGCAAGGTTCGAGTCATACACTTCTATTTCGACTCTTCTGTCACCGTTGATGTTGCTTCCACCTCCAACTCTGTTACCTATAAAAACTGCACCATCTTCCGTATTTTCATCCTCTACGCCTCCTGGCCCTTGCGATACACTGATACCGCTCGGTGTCGTAATGTTAACTTTTACTTCAGATTCAGAGTCTAGCCATATATCGAACTTAACGTCATTTCTTTTTCCTCCAATATCGTTGTCGTAATTTTCTATCTCAAAATCAAACGATTTTCTAGATTTTCTGTCGACTTCGTTCTGAAGATGGATTCCACTACTCCCCTCATTTCCTGCTGAAACTACAACAAGGCGCTCACTTCCAGAGAAGTTATCTATGTCACTTGCTAGTGGACTTGTGCCATCATGAGGACCACGATGTCCTCCGAGACTCATATTCACGACGACTGGCTTTCCTTGATCCTCAGCCACCTCTCCGCAATAGTTCAATCCCGACATGAGATTCATATTGCGGAAAGACTCGTTCCCTGCTTTCACGACAATGAGGTCAGAACCTGGAGCAGTACCTTCGTATTTTCCATTAGGGTGAGCATTCCCGCTCGCGACGGCAGTGCCAGCCACATGCGTCCCGTGTCCATCGGTATCTTTGCTTCGCACGTCAGGGTCACTTGAGCCGAAGGAAGTCTCGATGTCACTTTTAGTATACTCGACACCTACATCGAACGCGGAAAAATCGGAATTGCCGCGCTCGGCCGGAGTTTGCTCTCCATTCTGCGCGCTGAGGGTCAGGTCCCAGATGTATTCAATCTTGCTGTTGTTGAGGTTGCTTCCCGTCCGAAAGTCATCGTGCTCCCAGTCGATTCCGCTGTCAATGATGCATACCATCGCCCCGCTACCGGTATAATTGATATTATTTAGGAAGCCGCTCTGTAACGCCTCAGCACCCGTTGCCCCCGCTGTCACGTCGTTGACGGGCTTCAATACGGTTCCGGAATCTACCCACTGAACAGCGCTCAACTGGGCCAGCGCCAGCAACTCGGAAGGCGACACCCACGCCGTCACGAAGTCAGACTTAATCAGTTGGACCGAAATACCAGCCGCACGCACTGCCTGTACATCACTGGTGTAGATGAATGCCCCGTATCGGGTCTCTCCCCTCTTTGCAAACCCCTCATTTTGAATGGGATCTGGGGTCATTCCCGTCGCCGTGAGGCCCGCTTCAGGATATTTTTCCGCGACTACCGACTGAAAGCGTGTATCAAGTCTTGATTTTTCCGTATCCGTCAGCGCCTGTCCCATGGCGGACGTTACCGGAAGAAACAACGTAGCAAGCAGAAAAGTGAACGTACTCATCTGTATTCGATGCATCCCGAAGCGAGAAGCCATAACAGAGTTGATTATGGGCGAGTCTGAAAATGAGAACTAATTGGACCCCGAACCAGCATATCACATTCCCCTAAATCGTAGGTGCTACCGCTTCGGCTCACTCTTCCCTCCAGCTTCAATTACGTGAACTGATTCTTGGCGAGCCGCTAGGCGAATTTCTTCCACCGTCCAGCGCGCCGATATGATTTTTCCCGAAACGGTGTTGATAGGTAAACCTGCTTTCGTGAGCGCTTCTGGATCGTCAGTCCGTACGAATACGTCATACGCCACTGATCCATCGTCGCGGGTAGTGGCCTGGAGATCTGGATCTTTCCCCTGTAAGACTAGCCGATACAATTGAGTGTCCAGTTTTTTCTTCTGCTCGGAGGTGAGTTCTGCTTCACCAGAGCATTGGAGAGTAATCAGCCCCACGCAGACAAGACAGAGCACACTGAAAGAATAATATAAGGAATCAGAGAGGACTGTAGTCATCAGAAGTTATGATGGTGCGGTCGTGATGCTGAAACCGTGGACCTCTCGAGACCAGATATGCACAGTTGGAAACGAGCAAACTTAAGAACTCGGATCTGGTCTACCCCACCACCTTCTGCATCCAGTGAGGCAAGCTTGAGACTACACCGAGTTTACTTTCAGGGATCTCATATTAAACCGAAATGCGAATACAAAATAGAGGTATTGGATCTTGGTTGGTCATCAATTCAAACCGCCGGGCCATAATCTTTACACCCGGATTTTTATATATCTAACCCAAACCAGGAGCATCGATCTACGCTGAACCCAATTATAAGCATTTCAAGGCCACAGTTTCTCACTCAGCAAGTGATATATCGACTTATATCAACTACTGGGGGTCATTGTGCGGTGCGGACGATAGCCACGCAAAAACCCAATCCGTCCGATGCGCAATCCGCCCGAGATTTCAGAATCGACCGATTGGCTTGAGAAGCAGGTCCGCGCTGAACAGGATGCTCAGGTCCAGCGCCGCCTCCACATGCTTCTTCTGCTGAAAAGCGGAGAGGTAGAAAGCCGAAGCGGGGCGGCCCGCCATCTTGGTGTCCATCGCAATCCGATTGCCAACTGGCTTCAACTCTATGAGGATGGAGGAATCGAGGCGCTTCGTGAGATCGACGATCCGGGGCCGGATCCCGGCCAACAGTCTATCCACCGGAGGTAATGGAGAAGCTGAAAAAGCGCCTCTCTAAGCCGGAGGGGTTTGGCAGCTACAAGGGGGTCCAACAGTGGCTGGCCGAAGAGCACGGGGTTGAGCTTACGTATTCGACGGTTCACGGGATTGTGCGCTACGAGTTGGAGACCAAGCCAAAAACCCCTCGACCCAGCCACCCAAAAAAAAGCGAGCAGGAGCAAGTAGCGTTCAAAAAGGAGCTTCCAGCCTGGATCAAGGCGATTCAAGTACTAGGTCGTACTGACAAACAGAAGATTCAAGGAAGGGGCATCTTTGTCTGAGGATCGGCGTCTACAGGTCTCTTCCACCCTGTTTGACACCACTCTTCGAATTTTCTCCTATGAGACGACGCTATGAACTGACCGACGAGCAATACAACCGCCTCCGACCGCTGCTTTCTGGCAAGCCGGGTGATCCGGGCCGTAACGCCGAGGATAACCGCCGCTTTTTGAACGCCGTGCTCTGGATCGCGCGGACCGGGGCTCCCTGGGCCGATCTTCCAGAGCGCTTCGGCAAATACGATACGGTGTACCAGCGCTTCAATCGTTGGGCGAAGAGTGGGCGCTGGCAGTCGATCTTCGAGGCCCTCCAGGAGCCGGACCTTGACTGGGTAATGCTGGATTCCTCGGCCGTAAGGGCTCACCGGCATGCTGCAGGTCGGAAAAAAGGGATCCCGAGGCAGAAGCGCTCGGGCGAAGCCGCGGAGGCTTCTCCACGAAGATCCACGTCGTCACGGGCGCGCTCGGCAACCCCCTAGAGATTGCTCTGACGCCGGGGCAGGCCGGAGACTGCCCGCAAGCGGAGCCGCTGCTTGAGCGGATCGTGGCGGCTTCCGAGCAAGGACTCTCAGACTCGAAGACGCTCGAGGCGGAGAAGTCTCCTGTAGCGGAGAAGCCTCCTGTGTTTGGGGCTGTTCTGGCCGACAAGGGCTACGATTCGAATGACCTCTTGAAATACACGGCTTCATTGAAGGCCGAAGCGGTGATTCCGGCGAAGAAAAACCGCAAAGTCCAGCGGCCGCTCAACCGAGAGCTCTACAAGGATAGAAACAAGATAGAACGCTTCTTCAGTCGCGTGAAGCATTACCGCCGTATTGCGACTCGATATGAGAAGACCGCACGTAACTACATGGCAATGCTGCACTTGGTCGCAGCGATGGTGTGGCTACTGTGACTGTCAAGCGAAATTCTCATTTGTCAGCACGCCCTACAACCAGGAACGGCGACACTCTTCAATCGGCTACATTCCGCCCCGCGAACATCTTGAGCAAACCCTCGATATTCCCGAATCAGAAGGGCAACTTACTGCTGCGTCTTAGCCGAAAGTAGCCGCCCAACTGGTCCAAAAATTCGGGCACACATCCCTTGCCCTAGCCCGCGTCTAGGCCCGGCCCGTGATTCCGTGATTGTCAAGCCGGCTCGTCGGTTGGAATTGCCTTGCTGAGAACCTACACTATGCTCGTAAAGTAGTATAGAATAAAACTAGTTATGCTATGCTTCTGAAGAGGGGATAGCTCCCGTTGTTGGCGACCAGAATTCCCGCAGCTAACGCTTCCCTAGCTACTGCTTCACCACCAGCTGACGCTTTTCCGCGATGCCCGATCTGATCCCCCAGCTCCGCCAGACCCTCCCCGCCGTTCTGCAAGACGCCGGCGAGGACGCTTCGTCGAGAGTGATCGAGTTCTTCACCGCCGAAATCCGCAACTCGAATACGAGAGAGGCCTACGCGAGGGCTGTGAGGCGGTTTTTTCGGTGGGCTGCCCGCAGGCAACTCAATCTATCCGATATTCAGCCGGTCCACATCGCCACGTACGTCGAGGAAGACGAGAGGGCCCCGGCGACCGTCAAGCAGAACCTGGCCGCCCTCCGGCGCCTCTTCGACTTCCTCGTGACCGGGCAGGTGCTTTCCTCTAATCCCGCCGAGCCGGTTCGCTCCCCCAAGCTCGAAACTGACGGCGGCAAAACGCCCGCCCTTACCGCGGAGGAAGCCCGAGAGCTTCTCGACTCTATCGTATCTGAAAAGCAGGGTTTACCTCAATTGCGCGACCGGGCGATCATCGGCGTCATGACGTACACGTTTGCCCGCGTCTCGGCGGTTTGCCGTTTGGACGTCGGCGACTACTTCCGGGCGGGCCGCCGCTGGAAGATTCGCCTCCATGAGAAGGGCGGGCAACGCCGAACCGTCCCCGTCCACCACAAGGCCCGAGACTACATCGACAGATACTTGGGTGAAGCCGGCATCCGGGAAAAGCGCGATGCGCCCCTGTTTCAGTCATTGAAGGGGCGCACGGGAAAGCTGACCGGGAAGCTCCTGCTCGCGGACAACGCCCTGCAGATGGTGAAGCGGCGGGCGGAGGAGGCCGGCTTCGACCCGGCTCAGGTGACCTGCCACACGTTCCGGGCAACCGGCATCACGACCTTTCTTGAAAACGGCGGCGACCTGGAGACCGCCCAGCACATCGCCGGGCATGCCTCGGCCAATACCACCCGCATCTACGACCACCGCGAGCAGAAGGTGGCGCAGGAAGAGATCGAACGGGTTAGGATTTGAGTACCCCCGTTGACTATCTGCGCCTCTCAACCTCGATTTATTCGATGCCGTAAAGAGGACTCCGCGTCCCGGCTTTTCCGTCTTGAAGAACGTGCGTGTAGACCTGGGTGGTACGCAGATCCTGGTGGCCGAGAAGCTCCTGCACGGTGCGGATGTCCGTGCCCTGCTCCAGGAGGTGGGTCGCAAACGAATGCCGCAGGGTGTGACAACTGGCGGACTTGGTGATGCCTGCTTCCTCCACCGCACGCTTGACCGCCTTCCCCGCAGACGAGGGGGAGCTGCGGGGCCGCTTGATGTCGCCGCTCCGCGGGTCTTCGCTCCGCCGGACGGACGGGAATACATATTGCCACCCCCATTCTGTAGCTGCATTTGGATACTTACGCGCCAGAGCTTTCGGCATGGAGGCTGCCCCATATCCGGCCTCTTGGTCCTCCAGCCAGATGGACTTGCTTTTCTGAAGCTGTCGGCGAAGGGGATCTTCAAGCATTCCGGGAAGCAAGGTCCGCCGATCCTTCTTCCCCTTGCCCTGCCGCACCGTGATTTGTTCGTACTCGAAGCCTGTGTCTTTCACCCGCAATCGAAGGGCCTCCGCCAGTCGCAGGCCAGCCCCATAAAGCAGATGGGCCACAAGGCCGTTTGGACCGCTCATCTCCCCCAAAACAGCTCCGACCTCTGCCTGGGTGAGAACCACTGGGAGCCGCTCTGGCTCTTTGGCGCGTTCGAAGTCAGATACCTCGTCCCACTCCGCGCCGAGCACGCCCAAGTGGAGGAACAGAAGGGCATTTAAGGCCTGATTCTGCGTCGAGGCGGCTACATTCCTCTCGGTTGCGAGGTGGGACAGGTAATCCCGCACTTCAGGCTTCCCGAAGGTCCGGGGATGCTCGGTGCCGTGGTGCTTTACGTACCGGACGATCCAGCGGAGATACGTCTTCTCTGTACGATAGGTGTATCCTTTTCGGCGACAGGCCGACCGGACGCGATCTAAGAAAGGAGACGAACCATCTGACGACGAACCGTCCATGTCGGGAGAGAGAAAGCGGACGAGTCGTTTGGTTTGATGTGCACAGCGCAAAGCTGTATCGTGTAGACACACTGACGCCGGTCGGCATAACGTTGTTATGACGATTGGTTCGGCATAATACTCACGCCGTTTCTGTAAACTGTTGGGACCTCCGAGGATAGACTACCTATCGACTCGTATTATGCCGATCCACATAATGTGATATGACGGAATCGGTCGGCATAAGATATGTTATGAGTCCTCAGGAGTCCTTACACTATGCCCTCTGACGCTTATCAAAATTTCCGAGAGAACCTTACGGATGTCGAAAGGCTAATCGGAAGCCACACTCAGTTGAATCATGAAGGTGGTGGAAGGAGGGGGTTGGGACATATTACTCGGAGTGGGGTAGTTATGCTTTGTGCTGCATGGGAAGTCTATATTGAAGAGGTGGTCATGGAATGCGTTGAGTACTTCGGCGAATATCTAGACCAGCCTTCTGATCTTCCGAAATCGGTCAAGAAGAATTTAAGCAGAAAGGTTAAGAAGGCTGATCACGAGTTGAAGCCTTTGGAGCTGGCTGGTGAAGGGTGGAAAGACCTTTTTAAAACCTACGCAGAAGAAAGCATCGGAAATCTTCATACTCCCAAATGCACTAAAATAAATTACCGGTTTAACAGGTATCTTGGAGTCGATGATGTGTCCGAGCTGTGGTCAGAAGAGGGTGAAGAGATCGATGAATTTGTAAGTAATCGTGGTGAGATAGCGCACAATGGCAGGCATGCTAGATATATCCAGATAGGTACTCTAAAGAACCATCTCGAACTAATACGGAGGAGCGCTGCTGAGACGGACAACTCTCTGGCGAATTACATGAAGCAGCATAATCCTGCTAATCGGCAACCCTGGTATAAGATTGATCTTGATGAGTTTGAGTAGGACTCATAACACCACATTGCAGCCGACGACGGGCTGTTATCGTTTTCGAAATTTGGTGTCTCCTGCGCCCCTCTTCGTACGTTTCGTAGCCCGTCGCGGCTGAATTTTTACGTTATGCCGGAGTAGTTATTTCTGATCTAAGTCAATATTCAAGTATCGATGCGGACAACCGCTCTCATCGTAGAATTTTTGGTGACTGGGGTCGCCTACCTTGTATCTATCATCGCCCTTGTATGGAAAATCCTGCCCTTCCAGGAGGTAATTGAGCCTATCTATGTAGGAACCCTGTCAGACTTGGGGCTGATTTTCTTTATCACGGCTGGGGCGATTGCATATCTCTTCGGCTTTATAATGAACTTTGGAGCTTACCAATTATTACGTCCTCTTGAAAGCAAGGCATATCACCGTCATTTCTCGGGAGATGATGAGTTTCGACGCGTCGAAGCAGAAATATTGCATCATCCTATGCAGGCTCATCAGTATCAATTCATCACTACCGAACTTAGCTTCCTTCGGCTATCACGGGCAGCCTCACTAGTGTCTCTGATACTGGCACTCGCATCCCTTCTGAACGGGCTCTGGCTCTGGGCTTTACTACTTTTTGGTTTCTTCCTGGTCGGGCTGTGGTCTGTATTCTTTAGAGCTGACCGCTACTTTGCAATAGTGGCTGGTACTTATAGCGCCATTTCGTCACAAGACACTCCAAGTGTAGCGGATGAGCCAACCAGTTAGGACGAAATAGAGCATCCGCGGGGCAACCAGCCACACGACTCTTATTCTATTTAGATCAAGCAAGACACCGACATAACGATTATTGCAGCCGACGACGGGTGGTGCCATTATCGAAAGCTGTCTGTTGCTCTGCTTTCTCGTACGTTTCGAAGCCCGTCGCGGCTGAATGCTCACGTTATGTGTTGCTGAATAGCTATGATCGAAGACTGGTCAGATTTTTTCTATGGTGGTGTCCCACCGGGTGGAATGTTGAAGATCGAGCTGGAAAATCTCGAGGAACTGATCGAGGAAGACGACAATCCCAATGGTCTGAGCAGTACCTCAGGCCTTTGCCTTATCGGGCTAGTCGCCCACTTCGAGGCGTACTTCAAACACGTTTTCGCTGCTGTTGGAAATATCTATCCTCCAACACTTGATCGTTTTACATCGGAAAGGAGAGAAGTGGATGTGGGTCTGAAAGACATTCGCCGCTTGAGGGGACCAGTTGAATATCAGCTGGGCTTTCTCATATCCGATGAGTACTCGTTCGGCGATGCGAAATCGATAAACAGCCTGTTCCGCGATCTTATCGGCATTACCCCCTTTTCGAAGGACGAGAAGCGTAGATACGACAAAATATTAGCGGAGCGCAATCTCCTCGTTCACAATGGGGGCGTACTCACTGCTCAGAGTGTCGCCCAGGATATGATCAGACATACTCGTCAGAAGCGCTCCTTTTTCGACTCCGTGGTAATAGAACCAGAGCAGGTCCTGGACGATTTGAGATTCGCAGATGAGATTGCAAGAAAAACAACGCATGCAACACATCGTGCTCTAAGGGAAATTATTCGTGAAGTAGACAATAGTCTACTTCCAAAACAAAGGAAAGCGCTAGATATGATTAAGCACTACGATTTATAGTACAGAGTAACACATAATTTTCACGTTATGCTGCTGTGGTCAGCCGGGTGTGTAGAATATATGTAAAACTCCATTAGGCTCGTTCCTATAAGTGTATGCGCAATAGGAGATTGGTACGTTATATCCTCCTTTCTTACAAGCAGGTAAGCACGGCTTCGGGTCAGGAGTGATTTTTGGTGACAGGCGACTGTCTGACCCAGGGATACCACCGCGACGTCGACCCTCAGACCGGGTGGTGCGTATCCACCATGTCCAGCCTATCGCCGGGCACGCCTCCGCCAATACGACGCGGATATGCACCCACCGCGATCAGAACGTTGCACAGAAGGAAATCGAGCGGATCCGGATCTTAAATGCGATCACTCCACGGGACGGTATTCCTGTACACCGCATTGAGGCTGTACATTTGTGGAGGCGACCTGGGCCGTCCGCCACGCAAAATGGTTCGACGAGGAAGATCTCCCCTGCGGCGGGAGGGGGACAGCTCAAAGAAGCACGGAGGCTTCCTGCGCGCACCGAAGTGTCGCTACGGCGTCTCCTTCGCAGTATTTGGCGACCTCCTCCAGCCGTCCCTCTTGCGTTAGCTCCGCAACCATCGACCCATCGACCTCGCCTTTGGACGTCTCTACGCCGAGGAATCTGCAAAGGCCTTCCAGCGAGTAGTTGGAGCTGGGCCAGAGCCCCATAAGATCTGCATGGGGCTCGTGGTCGTACGGGTACGTGTTTGTGATGTCTTTCCGCGTCGGGGCGAGCCCGCTTGCGACCGTGCGGGCCGTGAGGAAGGGCACGTCGAACTGCTTGCCGTTGAACGTGACCCATCGGAGGTCCTTTCGGTTCTTGTCGTGATGGCGGCCGATCGCGTGGATGTCAGCCCAGAACTGGTCGAGCATCTGGCTCTCTTCCTCGGGGGACGCGGCGGTCCAGCTCTTCGGCTCTCCGATCTCCTCGGGGCCACCCCGCACGGCGCTGATGCAACAGATTCATCCCAGATGCGGGTGGAAGCTTCCGGCCTGCCGGGATAGGTACTCATCCGTTCCATCAGGATTATTACTTCGGAGCCGGTCAATTTCGCTTTCGCGCCGATCCCGTTGCGGGTCGGATAAGTCGTCGGGACGAAGGGGGCAGATCTCGATGTCCCACGCGACGTAGGTCATGAGGAGGCACGCCGTCCCGCAGAGAAGCTTGTATGTATCAAGGATGATAAGTCAGAATATACCAAACGTTTCGACAATAAACTGCAGATAAGAAGGGGGTATTGCATGTGAGTAAATGGGAATACGTTTGGGCGGAGTAGTCCCTCCTACAGCCATCGCCGCACGTTCTGGCAGTGGCGCTCGTACTCCGCCCCGAACAACGACGTGAGGCGCGCCTCTTCCTGCTCGATGACCCACCGTAAATAGAGCCAGACAGGCACGAGCGTTAGGATCGGCCAGAGGCTATCGGCGAAGAAGCTTGCCCCGAGGTGCATCAAGCTGTGGCTCGTGTAGATAGGATTGCGGCTCCACCGGAACGGCCCGTCGGTGATCAGTTCCGGGGGCTCGTCGGCGTGGGAGGGATGCTTCCCGCGGTTCCGCATAACATAAAGAGCCCCGCCAAAAAGCAGGGCGCCACCGGCCACCAGCACCGTCCCAACTCCCAGATTCCATGCCCACGGCAGGAGACCCGTTGGCCTGGTCCACTCGACCGAAAGTCCCGCGAAGAACGCAGCGAGCGTAAGCAGGGGCGACGGGGCAAGAATGGTTCCGGGCGGGGCCTCGCCAGAATTGGAGTCTTCACCGTGGCGGTTCTTTTGGGAATCAGTCACGCGAGAGGGGCGGTCTTTCCAGAGAGATGTTTTTATAGATCCATTTTTATAGATCCAAGAGCCGACCTCCGTGGAGGGGGCACTGTTTCTCCACCTCAGCCCTGCGGTTGTGTGTTTTGCGTGGCAGAGGTATAATTGAAGCCTCCCGTAGGTTCTTCGGCAAAAAGTTCTTCGGAAAAAAGTACGTGACGGTTCGTCGCCGCGCAGGCGCGCCTATTCTGCTCAACCAAACGCCCCTCATCATGGAATACACGACCCTCGGCTCCACCGGCATGGAGGTGAGTCGCATCTGTCTCGGCTGCATGAGCCTCGGTTCGAGGGGTTGGAAAGACTGGGTGCTGGAGAGGGAGGGAAGCCGCAAGATCATTGAGCGGGCAATCGATTTGGGCATCAACTTCTTCGACACCGCCAACATGTACTCCCACGGCGAAAGCGAGCGAATTCTGGGGGAGGTCCTATCGGATCACAACCGGGACGAGATGGTCGTGGCGACGAAGGTGTACTTTCCTCCCGAGAAGGACCCGCACCGGAATGCTACGGGACTCTCCCGGAAGACGATCGAGCAGGAACTGGAGGCGTCTCTCGATCGGCTCGAGATGGACACGATCGATCTCTACCAGATCCACCGCTGGGACTACGACACGCCCATCGAAGAAACGCTTCGCGCCTTAGATGATGCAGTCCGGCAAGGCAAAGTCCGCTACATCGGCGCCTCCTCGATGTGGGCCTACCAGCTTGCCGAGGCGCTCCACACAAGCGAGAGGCAAGGCCTAGAGCGCTTTCAGGCGATGCAGAACCACTACAATCTCCTCTACCGGGAGGAAGAGCGGGAGATGATGCCACTCTGCCGGCGGAAGGGCGTTGGCTCGATTCCGTGGAGCCCGCTGGCGCGCGGATTTCTCGCTCGGCCTCACGATGAGATCGAAGCGACCCTCCGCGGCAAGACGGACGACTTTGCCGATCGGCACCCGTACTTCGAGGGAGGAGGGAAGGAGATAAACGAGCGCGTAAAAGAACTCGCCGAAGAGAAAGGCGCAACGATGGCCCAGGTCGCGCTGGCCTGGCTTCTCCATCAAGACGGAGTCGATGCGCCGATCGTCGGGACGACCAGCATTCAGCATCTCGAAGAGGCGGCCAAAGCCACGGAGATCGACCTTTCGGGTTCAGAGCAGGACTACCTCGAAGAACCCTACGAGCCGGTTCCGGTGTCCGGCCATGAATGATCGATAACCGTTCGGAGGAAATTTTGCCCTATTCCAGATTAACGGTCGCGAGCAAATCCCGGTGGATGAGCCGCCAACTCTGGCTCAAGTCAATCCTGGATGCGGGTCGAGGTTTGCATCCAGCCGTTCTGATGCAGATACCAGCGGTAGCGCTCGCGGATAGCCGTGAGACCGGTCGGCCGAATCCGCTTAGCAAGCAGGCAGGACGTGTCCTCAGCGAGTCTTTGCAATTCCAGACTGTTCTCTTCAGTACGAATCGCTGGTTCTGTCCGGAGATCAAGGCGTCGAAGACGGCCCAGACTGATAAAGTCGTAGGGTGGGAATGAGGAACGCGGCCAATACTCTCGTAGGATCGTGCCATGCGTCGCACACACCCAGATGCCGGGCAATTGGTGGATTCGGTGCCAGTAGGAAACGCCGTGCACATCGCGGTCTTGCGCTGCGCAGTCCGGGCAGAACCGAAAGGGTTGAGATAGAGAGACTCGGGAGGACCTGAGCCCGAGACGTCCGTGGATTGTGCTGCCCTCTCCCGTTCTCATCGCTCGTTCGGCGCGAGCTGCGCGCTCTGGGGGCAAGAACGGCACGTAGTACGGCAACTGGGTATGCTCGTACAGAATCCGCTTCGGAGTGTACTCGTGACCGGCGGGGAGGGAGGAGAGAAGCGCGTCGATCCGCCCCGGGAGGTCAAAGACCGCGCGGCCGGTCTTCGCCTGGAAAAACGTCCTGTGGACGGATCGCCCAGCCGCGATCCCCATCATGTCCTGATAGCGCGCCAGCGCGCTGTAGAGAAGCTCGTCGGGAAAGGGGTCGGGGAAAAGGGCGCCCACGGTGAAGGAGGTGCGCTCGGCCAGCCGCTGGGGCGGCCGCAGCTCTGGAGGAATGGAAGAGCGAGATCCGACGGGTGGTACTCATATTCGTACTATCAGCTCGTGTAATTCGTACGGAGAGGTCAATAACGTGGTAGGGCGATCGGAATTGCGCCCACCACTCTCGCATCGACACGGCCTCTTTTTGTGACCGGCGAAGAGCTTCGACGAAAGTTTGGCCGTCGTATTCGCGCGATTCGTCGGAGTCGTGACGTGACGCAGGAAAGGCTGGCGGAGTATTGCGATCTGTCCCCGGAATACATCAGCCACATCGAGCGGGGAAAGGCCTCCCCGTCGTTCGACGTGATCGCGGGGCTGTCCGAAGAGCTTGGTGTTGAACCGAAGGCTCTTTTTGATTTTACCGGGCTGGAGGAACGGTCGTAGGAAGAATTCGGCCAGACGATGCCGAATTTCTGCAGAGTGGCTCTCGCTGAGACCCACCACGGGCTCGGAGGTGCTCCAGATTCGCCCCAGACGAACGATCCCAGTAAATGAGTACCCTCCCTGGGGTAAGAGAACATCGTTCGCTGCAAGGTCCCCTCTCACGTCGCTTTTAACACTCACGAGCAGGTCTTCCCAGCTTCATGGAAGAGCCGCGGGTATTTGTTAGTTCGGTCATTGAGGGATTTGAGGCCTACCGTGAGGCCGCCCGGGCAGGAATCAAGGCCGCTGGTGGAGAACCGGTGCTTGTAAATGAGGACTTCCCCTCAATGCCTAATTCCTCTCGAAATGCCTGTTTAGACGCAGTCGCAAGTTCAGACATCTACCTGGCTATTATCGGAGAACGAGGCGGTTGGCAAGCTCCCTCCGGTAAATTGGTAGTTGAAGAGGAGTTTGAGGAGGCTCAGGATCAGGACTTGCCAGTGCTCCTTTTTCTCGTTGACGGACATCGCGAAGAAGAAGCCGAACGGCTCGCGCGGCGCCTTTCCGACTACGTGGAAGGCTACTTCCGGGTCGAGGTAGAGAACTCCGCTGAACTGCAGGAAGAAGTAGAGCGAGCACTCCAACGGCTCATCGACGACCCCACTGACGAGCAGCCCGACATGCAACGTGTTCAAGATTCCACGTCTTCCCCATACGACCTCGGTGGTAAGCCAAGTCTACGAATGATTCTGGCTCCTGAGCGAAAGGAGGAGGTCGTTGATCCCATGACTCTCGAATCGGCCAAATTTCGACATCGGGTGTACAGGATCGCTCATAGCCTCAACGTCAAGCTCTTGCGCTACACAGAGCCGAAGTCTCACACGGTTAATCAGGAGTCCCTCATAATTATGCAGCGCTCATCGAGCCGGCAGGGAAGCGGAAAGGAAACCGCGCGCCTCGAGATTGGCGAACGTGGGCGGATTATCGTTGACGCGTCCCTGACGGAGCCTAGCCAGAGGGGGATGGGCTCAGGAATGGTGATCGACGCTTCGAAAATCAAGAACGTAGCGCGACGGGCATTTGCCTTCGCCGAAACCTTCTACGACGAAATCGATCAGCATGGAAGGTATCAGCAGTTCCTACATAACGCTGTCCTCGCTAATCCAGGCAACCGGAAAATCGTCGACGAGGTCGATCCTCAACAGCAAACATTCTCGATGTCGTATGGGGCCCAAAATGATCCCATTGTTGCATTCGACAATCCTCGGAGGATTTCCCGCAACACCCTTCGGGAGCCGATAGATGAGATTGAACGCATCCTGACGCGAATCCGACGACAGAGAGAATCGGATGCCCAGCGGGGATTCTAAATCGACCGGACGACCGCTCTCAAAGCCTTATTGACCGGCTCTTAGATCAGAGAGAGATCTTTCAGGATGGGCATTACGTCCACCCGTACCAGAAGCAAAGCTGGTCGGTAAAGGAAGTATTGCCCGCCTTCAATCCGGATCTTGAATACGACGACTTGGACGTTCAGGAAGGGAAGCCGCGGTGGAGTATAGCAGAATGATTATTGTCCCTGAGATGTCTGACTCCACGGCTGCGTGCAGGGTACCTGGGCGATGGTGGTGATTCGGAAAGAGCTGTCTGAGCTTATGGGGCGGGAGTCCATCGCTTGCGACCCACTGTGTTGTTTTTGGGAGACGGCAGACGGCTGACCGCAGAATATGGTGCATTACGGCGGTCCGCCGTCATTGAGGCAATACACTTGTACCCTGCAACTTGGTTTAGGTAAAACAATCGATCACGCAAGCTCGCATTTCTCGCCAGTATTCGCATTTTTAGTGAACGCAAGTTGAGGGGCACTCCGACCTCCTCGACCGCTGCGGAGTCGCTTCCTGAAGACCTGATAGAGACCATTTGCTTCAAGCCTCACCTCCCTCGGCCACTCTTTTATGCCCCACGGTCCCGAAGACGATGCCCGTGACCAGATCGACGACATGCTTCGGCAAGCCGGGTGGGCCGTGCAGGACGCCGACGCCTACGATCCGGGGGTTCCCGAAAGCGGCATCGCGCTCCGCGAGTATCCCTTTGAAAGCGGGCCAGCGGACTACCTCCTCGTAATCGATCGCGAGGCCGTGGGCGTAATTGAGTCCAAGCCTGAAGGCACGGCTTTGGGCGGTGTGGCTGAACAGTCGCAGAAGTACGCCACGAGCGATCCGAAACACATTCCGCCGGCAGAGGAGCCGCTCCCATTCGTCTACGAGTCTACTGGGGTCGAGACGAACTTCCGGGACCTGCGCGACCCACAGCCCCGGGCCCGCGAGGTGTTTCACTTCCACCGGCCGGAGACGCTGGCCGACTGGATCGGACAATCGGAGACGCTTCGTTCGCGCCTCCAACGCATGCCGCCCATCCAGCACGGCACGCTCCGCGACTGCCAGTACGAGGCCATCGAGGAACTGGAAAAGTCCTTTGCGGGCAACCACCCGCGCTCCCTCATCCAAATGGCCACGGGCAGCGGCAAGACGTTCATGGCCGTGACCGAGTGCTACCGGCTCCTCAAACACGCGAAGGCCCACCGGATTCTCTTCCTCGTCGACCGGACGAACCTCGGCAAACAGACGGAGAAGGAATTCCAGCAGTACACGATTCCCGACAGCGGGCGCCCGTTCACGCAGGAGTACAACGTGCAGCACCTTCAGTCCAGCACGATCGACGAGGTGTCGGACGTGTGCATCACCACGATCCAGCGTGTCTACTCGATGCTGAAGGGCGGGGACCCGGACGACCTTGACGAGGACACGTCGGCCTTCGAGACGACCCCGACGGGCAACATTCGGGACGTGCTCTACAACGCGGACCTTCCGCCCGAGACGTTCGACTTCATCATCGTCGACGAATGCCACCGCTCCATCTACAACCTCTGGCGGCAGGTGCTGGAGTACTTCGACGCCTTTCTGGTCGGGCTCACGGCCACGCCCTCGAAGCAGACGCTCGGCTTCTTCCAGCAGCAGCTCGTGAGCGAGTACCCGTACGAGAAGTCGGTCGCCCACGACGTGAACGTACCGTACGAGGTGTTCAAGATCCGCACGCGGATTGGCGAGCAAGGCAGCTCGGTCGATGCCGGCTACACGGTGGAGCAGCGGGAAAAAAAGACGCGCCGCACCCGCATGCAGGAGCTCGACGAGGAGCTGGAGTACGAGGCCTCGGACCTGGACCGCGACGTGGTGGCGCCCAGCCAGATTCGCACCGTCCTGTCCACCTTCCGCGACGAGGTCCGGAATCGCCTCTTCCCCGAGCGGTCGATGTTTCCGAAGACCCTCGTGTTTACGAAGGACGACAGCCACGCCGACGACGTCCTCCGCATCCTGCGGGAGGAGTTCGAGAAGGGGAATCGTTTTGCGAAGAAGGTCACCTACACGGTGCAGGACCCGCAGGACGTGATCCAGCAATTTCGTAACTCCGTCTACCCGCGCATCGTGGTGTCGGTCGACATGATCTCGACGGGAACGGACGTGAAACCGCTGGAGCTGCTGTTGTTCATGCGCAACGTCAAGTCCAGCGTCTACTTTGAGCAGATGCTGGGCCGGGGCACCCGCACCATCGACGCGTCGGACCTGCAGGCGGTCTCGGGGAAGGAGGCCTACGCAAAGACGCACTTCGTGCTCGTGGACGCGGTGGGCGTGACGGAGAACAAGAAGACCGACGCGAAGCCCCTGGACCGCACCCCGTCGGTCTCGTTCGACCAGCTGGTGCGCGGGGCGGTGGAGGGCAGCGCTCGCGACGAAGACAGCATGTCGTCCCTCGGCGATCGGTTCGCCCGCATGAACCGCTCGCTGCAGCCGGAGGATCGCGAAGAGATTGAGCAGGAGCTGTCCCGAAGCGCCGACGAGCGGGGGCACGGCGTGGACACGCTCGCCCAACTCACGGAACGCTTCGTGCGGGCGGCCGACTACGACGAACAGCTGGCACGGGCCAAGGAAAAATTCGGCACCGACGACCCGTCGGAAGAGCAGGTCGAGGCGGCCACCGAGGAGCTGATCGACGAGGCCTGCGCCCCGATCGAGGACCCGGACGTGCGAAATACGATCAAGCAGGTCCGTGAGCGGAGCTACGTGACGATCGACGACGTGAGCACCGACGAGGTGACCGGCGTCGAACACGAGACGCCCGCCAGCGCCTCCTGGGCCCACGACCGCGTCGACTCGTTCGAGCAGTTCATCGAGGACAACAAGGACGAGATCGACGCGCTGGAGATTTTCTACACCCAGCCGCACGGCGATCGGCACCTCACGCTCCAACAAATTCAGGAGCTCGCCCAGGCGATCAAGCAGCCGCCCCTGGAGACGACGCCGGAGGAGCTGTGGCAGGCCTATGCCCGCCTGGAGCAGGACAAGGTGAAGGGCGCCGGCGAAACGCGCCTGCTTACCGACGTGATCTCGCTCGTGCGCCACGCGATGGGCGAGGACGACGAGCTGGAGCCGTTCCGCGAAGAGGTCGAAGAGCGGTTTTACGAGTGGCTGGACCGGCAGGACCGCCAGAACCGGTTCACGCCCGAACAGCTGGAGTGGCTGGAGATGATCAAGGACCACCTCGCAGCGAATCTCACGATCGAGGAGGACGACTTTGAGTACTCGCCGTTTGAGGAGAAGGGCGGCATCTACAAAGCCCACGCCCTCTTCGACGACGATGAACTGGACGCCATTCTCAACGAACTCAACGACGTTGTTGCGGCATGACCGAAGCAAAAAGCCAGGACTTTCCAGAGCACTGGCAAGAGAAGACCCTCAGTGAGATTCTCAAGGTAGTTCGAGGGGTGTCTTTTCCCAGTGAGGACAAAAAGCAGTCACCTGAGGAGGACCATATTGCCTGTCTACGAACTGCTAACGTGCAGGAGAAGGTAGACTGGGACGATCTCTGGTACATCCCCGAAAAGCACATCAGTCGAGAAGAACAGTATGTCCGTGAGAATGACATCCTGATCTCCACGGCCAACAGCTACGAGCTGGTTGGAAAAGTATCGCTGGTGCGTGACCTGCCGGAGCGAGCGACTTTAGGAGCCTTCATTTCACTGATACGAGTGCCGGAAGGGTTGGACAGTAAATTTTTCTTCTATCAGCTCCGTTCTACGGAAGTCCGCAATGAGATGAGACAGCGGGCTTCGACTACTACCAACATTTCGAACATATCTACCTCTGATCTCAATGAGGTGCCGCTTGGAGTCCCCCCCCTCCCCGAACAGCGCCGCATCGTCGCCAAGATCGAAGAGCTGTTCACCAACCTCGACGCGGGGATGGATGACCTCCAGGCCGCCGGGCAACAGTTGGAGCGCTACCGGCTGAGCGTCCTGCAGGCCGCCGTCGAGGGCCGCCTCACCGCCGACTGGCGCCGCACCCGCAACCCCGAGCCCGCCGATCAGTTGCTGGAGCGGATTCTGGAGAAGCGGG
>Ga0207714_1000854_pt1 | contig 20608 bp, 19 predicted proteins | sample PonA232FremontCA_2_FD_187270 | JGI IMG/M metagenome (GOLD analysis project Ga0207714, IMG submission 187270) | Marine sediment microbial community from Fremont, CA, USA - Pond A23 Sediment 2 (SPAdes) | ecosystem: Environmental > Aquatic > Marine > Unclassified | place: USA: Fremont, California...
TAGCCGGTCGCGCCGCCCAAGGCCCGGGCCGGCCGGGACGGCCTACTGCTGGCCGCCGCCCTGGCGCTGCTGCCGGATTTCGTCCTGGGTGATGACGCCGTCGCCGTTCTTGTCGCGCTGTTCGAAGAGCCGTTCGGCGCGGGCCACGGCCTCCTCGCGGGTGACCGAGCCGTCGCCGTCGCTGTCCAGCGCGGCGAAGGAGCGGCCCACCTGGTCCTTGCCGCTCTGGCTCTGCGACCGCTGGCGGTCGCGCCGGCGCTCGATCATCTTGCGCGTGACCCGGGTCATCTCATCCGGGACGATCACCCCGTCGCCGTTGGCGTCGTAGCGGCCGAACACCTTGGCGGCGCGCTCGGGATTGCGCGACTGCTGCGTGAACTCCGACTTGGTGATCTTGCCGTCGCCGTTGGGATCGCGCTGCTGGAAGCGGCGTGCGGTCGCGGTGGCCAGCCGGTCGTCGATCCAGCTCCGCAACTCTTTCTCGGTGAATTTCCCGTCGCCGTTTTCGTCCAGCATCTCGACGCGCCCGGCGGCGAAACTGGTGACCTCCTCGCGGGTGACCTTGCCATCGCCGTTCTCGTCGGCGCGCTGGAACATGCCGCCGCCGCTGCGCTGGGCCACGGCCGGGGCGGCGAGACTGGCCCCGGCGGCGGTGACCAGGGCGATGGCGGCGGCGCGGCGAAACCCGTTGTTGCGCACGGCTACGGCTCCCTCGTGGTTGACCCCTGTGCTTCCCGCGGCCCGCAATCGGCCGCGTGCTTTGTGGGGATGTGTGACAGCCGCAGCGCGTGCGGGCAAGCCCTGTAACACGGCACACCTCGCGGCGGCACCGGCGCTCTAACCATTTCCTAACCCCGCCGCGCGACTCTCTGGCCGAGCGGGGGATGGGGCCTACCGTCGGGTAAGGAGGGCGGCGTAACGATCATGTCCCAGGATCCAGCCGAGGCGCGGCGCATCGCGGCGCGCGCCATGGCGCTCATGGCCCGGCACGACATCCCGCCGACGCCGGAAAACTACACCATCTGGTACAGCTATGCTGCCGGCAGCAATCCCGCGCTGGTGCGTTCGCTGGACATCCTGATTTCCAACAAGACGCCCTTTACCCCGGAGCGCAACCAGGAGATCTACGCCCAGTTCTTCGACAGTCAGGCCTATGCGCAGGCGGTGGAGGATACCTCGTCCCAGCTCGAGGACGCCCTCGACCGGGTGCAGCAGCTCATCAGCAAGGCGGGGCGCGACACCTCCGCGTACGGCCGGCGCATGTCCAGCCTTTCCGGGGCGCTGAACGAGGAGACCCAGACCCTGGAGCAGATCCGCGAGACGGTGGGCGCCATGGTGCAGGAGACGCGCGCCATCCTCGCCAAGAACCAGCGCCTGGAACAGCGGTTGCGCGATTCCACCGAGGAGATGGCGACCCTGCGCCAGGACCTGGAGACGGTGCGCCAGGACGCGCTCACCGACGCCCTCACCGGTGCGGCGAACCGCAAGCAGTTCGACCAGCACCTGCGCGCGGCCAGTGCCAGTGCCATGGAAGCGGGCGAGCCGTTGACCGTGATGCTCATGGACATCGACCGCTTCAAGGCGTTCAACGACCGCTACGGCCACAGCACCGGCGACGAGGTGCTCAAGCTCGTTGCCCGCCATCTCAAGGAGCACGTCAAGGGGCGGGATCTTCCCGCGCGCTTCGGCGGCGAGGAGTTCGCCGTGATCCTGCCGGACACCCGCTTGGAGGACGCCGTGCGCCTGGCCGACCGCATCCGGGCGCACCTCGCGCACCGGCAGGTGACTCATCGCAGCACGCAGCAGATCTACGACCGGGTGACCATCTCCGTCGGCGTGGGGAGCTACCGCTTCGGCGAGCCGCTGGAGCAGCTCGTCCAGCGCTGCGACGACGCCCTCTATGCGGCGAAGCGCGCGGGGCGCAATCGGGTGTGCTCCGAGGCGATGGTGGATACGCCCAGGGCCTCCAGCGGCTGAGTCGCGCACGCCGCGGGATTTGACACGCCTGCGCGGGCGCGGCGACGTTCCCGGCCTTCATGATGTCACGTCGGGTCGCGGGCCGGTCGGAGGCTGAACGCGTGTGCGCCAGGGCTGTCATCCAAGCGGCGGAAGCATCCGCACGCCGGGCGCCGGCTGCATGGCGGCCGGCGGCGCGCGGCCGGCTGGCGGTGGCGCCGCCCACGCCGTGCCGCCTGGCTGCGGCACTGGGCGGGCGGTTGCCGCCCCGCGGCGCCCGAATCGGGCTGCTGGGCGGTTCGTTCAATCCCGCGCACGGGGGGCACCGGCGGATCTCCCGGGCGGCGCTGAAGCGTCTGGGGCTGGACGAGGTGTGGTGGCTGGTCTCGCCCCAGAACCCGCTCAAGCCCAAAACCGGGATGGCCGCCCTGGAAACCCGGCTCGCCACGGCGCAGGGGATCATCGCCGGGCATCCGCGCCTGCGCGCGACGGCCGTGGAGGGCACCCTGGGCACCCTCTATACCGCCGACACCATCGCCGCGCTGTGTCAGCGGTTTCCGGGCGTGGACTTCGTCTGGCTGATGGGCGCGGACAATCTCGCCCAAATCGACCGCTGGCACCGCTGGCGGGCGATCTTCGAATCGGTCCCCATTGCAGTCCTGGACCGGCCTGCGTATTCTTACAGTGTGACGAGCGCCAAGGCGGCCATTCGGTACCGCCGGGCCCGTATCGCGGAAGCGGCGGCGCGCCGGCTGCCCGGTGCCGACCCGCCCGCCTGGGTGTTCGTGCATCAACCGCGGGATCCGCGCTCGGCCACGCGCATCCGGGGGCGGAAGAGCGGCATCGAGGGAGCGTCTTGCGAATCTGTCGGTCTCACGCGGACCCGTGCCTGATCCGGCCGTCGCGAGGTTTTCGCAAGGCGGCACCCGCCCATATCGTGACAAGCCATTGCGGTTCCCGACCGGGGCGGTGCGCCGGCCCGAGCGGGGCCGTTGCGGCATGCGATCGGAGGTTGGAGCCATACACGACGCGAACGCGGCATCCCTGATCGATCCGGCCGCGGGCGAAAGCCGCCCCGCCGGCCGGGAGATTCTGGATCTCGTCCAGAAGAGCCTGGAACAGGACAAGGGCGAGGACGTGGTCGTCATCGACCTGGCCGAGAAAAGCACGATGGCCGACTACATGGTCGTCGTCAGCGGCCGGTCCAGCCGGCAGGTCAGCGCCATGGCCGAGCACCTGATGGAACGCCTGAAGGCGGCGGGAAGCCAGGGGCTCGCGGCCGAGGGCCTCACCCGGGGCGACTGGGTGCTGGTCGACGCCGGCGACGTGATCGTGCACCTTTTCCGGCCCGAGGTCCGCAACTTCTACAACCTGGAGAAGATGTGGGCCTCGCCCGTGATCGACGACATCGCCGCCGAACGGGCGCACGCCTGAGCAGGACGCGCGCCCGCCGCGCGGGAACGGACCGTCAAAACCGACGTGGCCGCACGGTATCGGCGTGCGGCGCAGGGTCATGCGAATTACGATCGTCGCCGTGGGCCGGTTGAAGCGCGATCCCACGCGCGAGCTTTTCGACGCGTACCGCCAGCGCTGTCGCTGGGAGATCGTGCTGAAGGAAGTGGTCGCCCGGCGTGGCGGCGATGAGGCCGCGCAACAGGCGGACGAGGCGGATCAGATCCTGGCCGCGCTGCCCGGGCGGGCCACCCTGGTGGCGCTGGATGCGCGCGGGCGCGCCTTGACCAGCGCGCAGTTCGCCGACTGGCTGGGCACGCGGCGCGAGGGCGGCGAGCGGGATATCGCGGTGGCCATCGGCGGCGCCGATGGACTCACCGACGCGGTGCGCGCGCGGGCGCAGCTCGTTTTGGCGTTCGGCGCCATGACCTGGCCGCACATGCTCAGCCGCGTCATGTTGGTGGAGCAGCTCTATCGCGCCCAGTGCATTCTGGACGGGCATCCGTACCACCGCTGATCCGGTGCGCCGATGGGATGGGCGCGGCCGCGCCCTGTCGTGTGCGCCACCAGTCGGCTATAAGGACCGCATGACCGAGGACATCCGACCCCAGCGCCCGCGCCCTGTCGTGCTCTGCATTCTCGACGGCTGGGCGCGCAATCCCGAGCGCGCAAGCAACGCCATCGCCCAGGCGCAGACCCCGACGATGGACCGGCTGTGGCGCACCCAGCCGCATGCCACCCTGACCACGCACGGGGCCGACGTTGGCCTTCCGGAAGGGCAGATGGGCAACTCCGAAGTTGGCCACATGAATCTGGGCGCCGGCCGCGTGATGAAGCAGGAGCTGCCGCGCATCGACGACGCCATCGCGGGCGGCCGGCTCGCCGATGCGCCGGCGCTCGGCGAGGTCGTGCGAAGGCTTAAGGCGAACGGCGGCACCGCGCATCTGCTGGGGCTGGTCTCGCGCGGCGGGGTGCATGCGCACCAGCGCCACGTGGCGGCCCTCGCCAACGTCTTCGACGCCGCGGGCATTCCGGTGGTCGTCCACGCGATCACCGACGGGCGCGACACCCCGCCCATGTCGGGCCGCGAGGCGCTGCGCGACTTCTGCGCGGCGGCGCCCAACGCGCGCATCGGGACCGTGATCGGCCGCTACTACGCCATGGACCGCGACCGGCGCTGGGACCGCGTGCAGGCGGCCTTCGACGCCATTGTCGCCGGTCAGGGACAAGCGCGGGCGGACACGGCCGACGATGCGGTCGCCGCCGCCCACCGCGCGGGCACCGGCGACGAGTTCGTCCCGCCCACGGTGATCGGGGACTATGCCGGCGTCGCCGACGGCGACGGTTTGGTGTCGGCCAACTTCCGCGCGGATCGGGTTCAGGAGATTCTTGGGGCGCTGGTCGACCCCGCATTCGACGGCTTTGCCCGCGTCCGGGTTCCCGAATTCGCCGCCACGGCCGGTATGGTCGCATACTCCGACCGGCTGGCGCCCTTGATGCCGGCGATCTTTCCGCCCGAGCAGCCGGCGGACGTGCTGGGCGAGGTGGTCGCGCGCGCCGGTCTGACGCAGTACCGCGTTGCGGAGACGGAAAAGTATCCGCACGTGACCTATTTCTTTAACTGCGGCGCGGAGACCGTGTTTCCCGGGGAAGAGCGCTGCCTGGTGCCCTCGCCCAGGGTGGCGACCTACGACGAAAAGCCCGAGATGTCCGCGCAGGCGGTTACGGACGCGCTGGTCCGGGCGATTGAATCCGACCGCTTCGACCTGATCGTGGTCAACTATGCCAACGGCGACATGGTCGGCCACACGGGGGACATGGATGCGGCCGTGCAGGCCGTGGAGACCGTGGATCGCTGTCTCGGCCGGGTGGTGGCGGCGGTTGAGGCCGCCGACGGCGCCATGTTCGTCACCGCGGACCACGGCAACGCGGACATGATGCGCGATCCCGAGACGGGTGCGCCACACACCGCGCACACCACCTTCCCCGTTCCCGCCGTGGTGGTGGGGGCGCCCGCCGGCACGCGGCTCGCCGAGGGCCGCCTGGCGGACGTGGCGCCCACCCTGCTGGCGCTCATGGGGCTGGACCAGCCGGCGGCGATGACGGGGCGGAACCTGCTTTTCCCAGACGCGCAGCAAGCGGAGGCGGCGCATCGGCGTGTCCTGGCCTGACGGGCGCCGCCGGCTGGCGGCATGCGCGGCTGGAAGGCTCCGGCGCGCCGTCCCGGCGGTCGCGCTGGCGGTGCTGCTGGGGGCGGTCGCACCGCTTCCGGCGCCGGCGCAGGATTCCGGGTCGACCGAGACGGACGGCGCCGTCCGCGACCTGCAGCGCAAGGCGGAGGCGGACCGGGAGCGCGCGCGCGACCTGCGCGAGAAGGCGCAGAAGATCCGCGAGCAGATCCGCGCCCTGCGCTCCGAGTCGGTGGCGGCGGCAAAGCGGGCGCAGAAGCTCGAGGCCGAGCTGTCGGGCCTGGAGAGCACGCTTGAAAGCCTCCAGGAACGCGAAGCGGAAAAGCGCGCGGCCCTGCGCGACCGCCGCGAACAGCTCGCCCGGACCCTGGCGGCACTGCAGCGGATCGCCATCCAGCCGCCGGAGGCCATGGCCATGGGGAGCCGTTCGCCGCTGGACGTGGTGCGCGGCGCCATGATCCTGGGTGACACCGTCCCCGCCATCGAGGAACGGGCGCGGCACCTCAAGCGCGAACTGGCCGATTTGCGCGTGCTGCGCGACCGCATTGCCAGTCAGCGCGCCGCGCTGCGCGCGACCAAGGAGAAGCTGGCCGAGCAGCGTGCCAAGCTCCGCGACGTCGTCGCCGAGAAAAAGGCACTGCGCCAGAAACTGGTGGGCAAGTCGAAAGAAGCCAGGCAACAGGCGCAAAAGCTCGCCCGCAAGGCGGCGGACATGCGCGAACTCATGGCCAAGCTGCGCGCGCAGCCCGACACGCCCCCGCCGCAGGCGCGCATGCGCCCGGCGACCCGGGACGACGGCGGTGCCCGCGGGGACGACGGCAGCCGGGCCAACGGCGGGGCGGCGGACGGCGACGCGGCGGGCCCGCAGGGTTCCGCACGCAGCGCGGGCGACGCGGACGTGCCACCGCTGCCCGCGAGCAAGCCGGAAAACCTCCGCACCCGGACGGCCAAGCTCGCGCGCCCGGAGGACATCCGGCCCTTCCCGCAGGAGCGGGAGAGCCTGCGCATGCCCGTCAGCGGCAGTGTGGTCACGCGCTACGGCCAGAAGATCACCCGCGCCGGAAGCACCACGCCGGCCAAGGGCATCGTCATCGAGACCCGGCACGGCGCCCGGGTGGTCGCGCCGTACGACGGCAAGGTGGCCTACGCCGGGCCGTTCAAGAGCTATGGCCGTATCTTGATCATCGAGCACGGAAACCGATATCACAGTCTCCTGGCCGGCCTTGACCGCATCGATGCGATCGTGGGCCAATGGGTGCTGGCAGGTGAGCCCGTGGGTGTCATGTCGACGAGCCCGGCACGGACTCCCGAACTCTACATGGAGCTGCGGCGCACGGGGCGGCCGATCAACCCCCTGCCGTGGCTCGCGCAAACCGGGAACAAGGTAAAGGGCTGATGCGTACTCTGCGTTTTGCGACGCTCGTGGCCGTCGCATTTCTGGCGCTTGCGCCGGCGGCGGTGCATGCACAGGACAACGGCGGCAGCGGGGACGAGGAATCCGGCGACACGTACAAGCAGCTCCAGCTCTTCGGCGACGTCTTCGAGCGCGTGCGCGCCGATTACGTCGAGAAGGTGGGGAACAAGGAACTGATTCATTCCGCCATCCGGGGCATGCTCAGCTCCCTGGACCCGCACTCCAGCTATCTCAGCAAGGACAATTTCCAGGAGATGCAGGTCCAGACGAAGGGCGAGTTCGGCGGCCTGGGCATCGAGGTCACCATGGAAAAGGGCGTCGTGCGCGTGGTTTCGCCCATCGACGACACGCCCGCTGCGCGCGCCGGCATTCAGGCGGGCGATCTGATCATCGCCCTGGACGGCGATCCCGTGCGCGGCCTGACCCTCTCCGAGGCGGTGGAGAAGATGCGCGGCAAGGTGGGCAGCGATATTGAGCTGACCATCCGGCGCGACAACAAGAAAGAGCCCTTCGACGTCACCATCACGCGCGACAAGATCACCATCGAGTCCGTGCGCTCTGAGACCTACGGCGACGTCGGCTACCTGCGCATCACCGCGTTCAACGAACAGACCCAGCCGGGCCTCGAGGACGCGGTCGCCAAGATCGAGGAAAAGCTGGGCGACGAGCTGGACGGCTACGTCCTGGATCTGCGCAACAATCCGGGCGGGCTCCTGGAGCAGGCGATTTCCGTCTCGAACGCCTTCCTGGACAAGGGCGAGATCGTCTCCACCCGCGGGCGCGATGCCGAGGACAACAAGCGCTACAACGCCGAGGACAACACGATCGTCGGCGATGCGCCCGTGGTGGTGCTGATCAACGGTGGCTCGGCTTCGGCCTCCGAGATCGTGGCGGGCGCGCTCCAGGACCATAACCGCGCCGTGGTGCTGGGCACGCGCAGCTTCGGCAAGGGCTCGGTGCAGACCATCATTCCGCTGCCCGGGCACGGCGCCATGCGCTTGACCACCGCCCGCTACTACACGCCGTCGGGGCGCTCGATCCAGGCCAAGGGGATCGATCCGGACCTCGAGGTGAAGCAGGCGAGTGTTGAACTCGTGGACAACGGCGACGCCCGGCGTGAGCAGGACCTGCGCGGCGCCCTCGGGCGCGGCGAGGGCAACGGCGCCTCGGCCGGCGAAAGCGGCGAGGCGGGCAGCGGCCTGCCCGAGGCCAAGGCCAAGGAGCTGCGCCAGGACTATCAGCTCTCGCGGGCCGTGGACCTGCTGCGCGGGCTGACGCTTTTCCAGCAGCGCGTTCTGAATTAGGCTGCGCGCGGCTGGTTTGACGTGGCAAGCGGAGGTCGCGCGTGTACGACGACGCCGAGCCCGGGCAGGACAGGGTCAGCGGCGGCCGCGGCGCCCTGATCGTCGCGAGCCTCGCGGTGGTCGTCCTGCTCGGGGCGGCTGCCGGCTACGTCCTGTTCGTCCCGGCCGACCGGCAGGAACTGGCGGAGTACGGCCGGGTCGAAGTCCCCCTCAACGCGCGCACGGTGAAGCAGCTTCCGGCGCGCGAGGAGGGCGGTGCGTCCGCCGGCGGCGGATCGGAAACGGCCGGCGCCGGCCGGTCCGAGCCGGGGACGGGCGACGCCGCGGGCGCCGGTGAAGACGGCGACGACTCCGGGGCGACGGCCGCGGGCACGCAGGTGATCACCGGTTCCGGTGCCGGGCAGACGGCGACCGCCCAGGCCACCGGCGCGGCCGGTCAGGCGGGAGCGGCCGAGGCGGACGGCGAGACCGGAAGCGGCGCGCCGGCGGACTCGGCGGCCGGGGACGAACAGAGCGCGCAAACGGCGCAGGACGGCGACGCCGCCGGTACTGCCGGTGACGGCGCTGGCGACGGCGCGGGGACCCAGACCGCGCGCGTGCCGGAGACGCCCGCGGCGCCCGAGCGCGACGGCGGCGTATCCGGCGAAAGCGCCATCACCGGCGGCGGCGAGGGGACGCCGCAGTGGCAGAAGTATGCGCGCGAACTCAGCCCGCCCGAGGGCGTGGACCGCATCGCCGTCGTGGTGCGCGGGCTCGGCCTCTCCAGCGCGGCGACGGAGGCAGCGATCCAGCGTCTTCCCGGGGAAATATCGCTGTCGTTCTCGCCCTACGCCCGGCGTTCGGCGGAGTGGAGCCTCCGTGCGCGGGCACGCGGGCACGAGGTGCTGGTGGACCTGCCCATGGAACCGCGCAGCTTTCCCGCCGACGATCCCGGCCCCAAGGCGTTGATGACCACGACTCCGACGCCGCAGAACCTGGAACGTCTGGCGTGGGTGCTGGGCAAGGGGCGGGAGATCGTCGGTGTCGTGGCGCAGATGGGCTCGGCGTTCGTCGACAACAAGCGCGCCTTCGGCCCGGTGGCGCGCAGGCTCAAGCAGCGCGGCCTGATTTTCGTGGACAACGGCGACGTTGCCGACAACGCCGCACGGTCCGCGGCCGAGGATCTCAGCCTGCCCTTTGCGGTGAACGACCGGACCCTGGATGAGGGACAGGTGAGCCGGCCGGCCATCCGCGGGCGGCTCGCCGAGGCCGAGCGTATCGCCAAGCAGGCCGGCTCGGCCGTCGTCCTGGCGCATCCCTATCCGGTTACCATCGACCTGCTTCAGGACTGGAGCCGCAAGGTGGGGCAGCGCGGCTTGGCCTTGGTGCCCATTACGAATATCGTACGCACGCCCGGGCGTACCGAGGCGGCGCAGCTTCGCTGACGCGGTGCGCACCGGGGACACATCCCCGGAACCAGCGGACCCGATACGGCGCATGGCAGCGACGCAAAGCGGCGGCACGGCACCGCAGAAGATCGCCGACCTTCCCTACCGGCCCTGTGTTGGGCTGATGCTGCTCAACCACCGGGGCGACGTTTTCGTCGCCCAGCGTGTGGATCAGCGCGGCGAGGCCTGGCAGATGCCCCAGGGCGGCATCGACCCCGGCGAGGACCCGCGCAGCGCGGCGTTCCGCGAGCTTCACGAGGAAATCGGCACGGACAAGGCCGAGATCCTGGCGGAAAGCCGGCACTGGCATCATTACGACCTGCCCGCGCACCTCGTCCCCAAGGTCTGGGGCGGGAATTACCGCGGTCAGGCGCAGCGCTGGTTCGCCCTGCATTTTCTGGGCGACGACCGCGACATCGACCTGGACGCACACCACCCGGAGTTCCGGGCGTGGTGCTGGGTAAGCCTGGAGCGGCTGCCCGAGCTGATCGTGCCGTTCAAGCGCGACGTTTATAGCAAGGTGATCGCCGAGTTCCGCCCCGTGGTGGACCAGCTCCGCGGCGCGTCCGCCGACTGACCGACGCGGCGCCGCGGCGCGGTCCGCAGGCGGGACGGCGGGCAAGGCGATGCCGCCGGAATTTGCCTTGTTCCCATCCGGCGAAGGGCGTATATTGCGGTTAAATAAGTGTTAATACGGAAACCGCAGATGGACGAGACGGTGGACGGGTTCGACGGGGCGCCGATCGCGCACCCGAAGCTGCGGGCCCTTCACGATTTCTGGCACCGTTGCCGCGGCGAGGGAGCGTTGCCGCGGCGCAGTGCCATACCGGCCGAACAGTTCAAGCCCTGGATGGGGCACATGATGATCCTGGAGCCCGTGGGGGAAACGGCGGCCGCACTGCCGCGTTTCCGCGTCCGGCTCCACGGGACGCGGCTCTACGGCTACGACGGCAAGGACCTCACCGGCTGGTTCATCGACGATGTCGTGGGCGAGCCGGGGCTGAGCTGCATCGTGGCCCCCTACGCGGCCGCTGTGAACGCGCGCGCGCCGCAGTACGACGTCATCCAGTCGCCGTTTCCCGGGGGCACGGTGCATCACCTGTGCCGGCTCGTTCTGCCCTGCGCCGAGGACGGTCACCAAGTCGACCGCCTGCTGGTGGGCATGTATCTGCATGCGCAGCCCCGGCACGACCCGCCACCCCATACCGTGCCACCGGATGCGGCGGCGGGGCACGGCGGTTACGCCTGACCGCCCGGCGCACCGGGGCGCGCCGGTATCAGGCGTGCTCGTCCGAATCCCCGCCGGTGATGCCGTAGCCGCCGCACATGGCGACGATCAGCGGGAAGAACACGATCGCCAGGACCAGGGCCGCGTAATACAGGATGCCCGGCCAGAAGAACGCGATCGCAATGACCGCCAGCAGCGCCACCCCGGCGCCCGTCATGAAGAGATTGAACCCGTCCATCCGCATCCTGCGTCCTCCCGCGTCAGCGCCCTTTGGAACCCGGTCATCCGCCGAGTGTGCGTCTGCGGCACCGACGGGGCAAGGCGTCGCAGTGCGGCACGGTGTCCAGGGGCGGCCTGCGCCCGCCGGATCCAGGCGCGTGCGCGCTTGACCCGCGTCGCCGCGGCCCATAGATGCGCGAGCGCGTTCCATGATAACCCTTTGAATGACGCGAACCACGACGACCGAGACCGAGCAGCCCGATGGCCAAGCTTCCCATCCTCATCGCCCCGGATCCGACGCTCAAGACCGCCGCCCGGCCGGTCGAGACGGTGGACGATCGGGTGCGCCAGCTTCTCGACGACATGCTGGAGACCATGTACGACGCGCCCGGAATCGGGCTGGCCGGGCCGCAGGTGGGCGCGCTGGAACGCGTCGTGGTCATCGACGCGGCCGAGAAAGGTGCGCCGCCGCAGCCCCATAAGCTGGTCAATCCGGAGATCATCTGGCATGGGGAAGAGTTGGCGACGCACGAAGAGGGGTGTCTCTCGCTGCCCGACATCTTCGCCGAGATCAGCCGCCCCGGGCACGTGCGCCTGCGCTACCTGGACGAGAACGGCGCCGAGCAGATCCTGGACGCCGACGGGCTGCTGGCCACCGTGGTCCAGCACGAGATCGACCACCTCAACGGCGTGCTCTTCGTCGACCACCTCAGCAACCTCAAGCGCAACATGTTGATGAAAAAGCTGTCCAAACAGATGCAGAAGAGCGGCAAGCCGCGCTATGCCGCGGCGACGGCCTGATCCACGATGGCCGATCCGCTCCGCATCGCCTTTATGGGCAGCCCGGACTTCGCGGTGCCCAGCCTGCGCGCCCTGATTGACGCGGGGCATCACGTCGTCCGGGTGTATGCCCAGCCGCCCAAGCCCGCCGGCCGCGGCCACAAGGAACAGCCCGCGCCCGTCCAGGCCGAGGCCGAGTCCCACGGCCTTGAGGTCGTGACCCCGGAGAGCCTGTCCGCGCCGGCGGTCCAGCAGAGCTTCAAGGACCTGGCGCTCGACGCGGCCGTGGTGGTTGCCTACGGCAAGCTGTTGCCGCCGGGTTTCCTCCACGCGCCCCGCCTCGGCTGCCTGAACGTGCATGCCTCGCTGCTGCCGCGCTGGCGCGGTGCGGCGCCCATCCAGCGCGCCGTGCTCGCCGGCGATGGCGAGACCGGGGTCACCATCATGCAGATGGACGAGGGCATGGATACCGGTCCCATCCTGGCGCAGGAGCGGGTGGCCATCGACGGCGACACCGACGCGGGGAGCTTGCACGACACGCTGGCGGACCTGGGGGCGCGGACCCTCGCGCCCGCGCTCGCCGATTTCGCCGCCGGCCGGATCGAACCCGAGTCACAGCCCGCCCAAGGGGTGACCTACGCGCGCAAGCTGGGTCCCGATGATCGGCGCATCGACTGGCGCCGCCCGGCCATCGCGATCACCCGCCAGGCCCGTGCGTTCGCCCCCAAGCCCGGGGCGACAGCGACGCTGCCCGACGGCGAGACGCTCAAGGTGCTGCGTGCGGAGGTGACCACGAGCACGGCGCCCGCCGGGACCCGGCCGGGAACCGTCCTGGATGCCGCGCTGTTCACCGTGGCCTGCGGCCAGGGGGCGGTGCGCCTGACGCGCGTCCAGCGCAGCGGCAAGAGCCCCATGGATGCCGATTCCTTCCTGCGCGGCTATCCGCTGAAGGCGGGCGACGTGCTCGGCTGACGCGTTCGCCCCGGCGATGACCGCAACGCGCTGGAAGCTTACCCTGGAATACGACGGCGGCCGTTTCGTCGGCTGGCAGCGCCAGGACAACGGGCCCAGCGTGCAGCAGGCGCTGGAAGAGGCGGTCGCGCAGCTTTCCGGCGAGCGCGTCACGGCGCAGGCAGCCGGGCGCACCGACAGCGGTGTCCACGCCCTGGGGCAGGTGGCGCACCTCGATCTCGAAAAGCCGATGAATCCGGGCAAGCTGCGCGACGCGCTCAACCACTTCCTGCGCGAACGCGGCGTGGCCGTGCTGGCCGCCGAGGCCGTGTCGGGAGATTTCCACGCCCGATTCTCGGCCACCGCGCGCGGCTATCTCTACCGCATCATCAACCGCCGGCCGCCGCTGGTCCTGGAGCGCGGGCGCGCGTGGTGGGTGCCGCGTCCGCTGGACGCCGACGCGATGGCGCAGGGTGCACAGCACCTGCTGGGCCGGCACGACTTCACCTCGTTCCGCGCCAGCGAGTGCCAGGCGAACTCCCCGGTGAAGACCCTGGATGTGCTGGCGGTCGCGCGCACGGGCGAGGAGATCCGCATCACGGCCGCGGCGCGTTCCTTCCTGCACCACCAGATGCGCAACATCGCGGGCACGCTGAAGCTGGTGGGCGAGGGCAAGTGGCACCCGGACGATGTTGCGCGCGCCCTGGCGGCCCGCGACCGTTCGGCTGCCGGGCCGACGGCCCCGGCGGCGGGGCTTTACCTCACCCACGTGCGCTATGACGGGGATACGTGAGCCCCTTGCCAAGCCCCGCCGCATGTGCCTATAACCCCGGTGTAACGCGGGCGTAGCTCAGTGGTTAGAGCACCAGCCTCCCATGCTGGGGGTCGTGGGTTCGAATCCCATCGCCCGCTCCATCTCTCCCTGATACGGCCGTTTCATCCTGCCGGAACGCGCAGCCGCGTCAGTGCCCAGACCGTGAGCGTCAGCACGAGAATCGCGCCGAGCTGGTGCAGCGCACCCAGCCACACGGGGACCACGGCGAGCAGCGTCCACACGCCCAGCGCCACCTGCGCCGCCGCGCCCAGCGCGAGATACGTGAGCGCCCGTTGCGCCGCGGGCGTTAGGGGCAGGCGCCGCGCCCAAAACCACAAGCCGAAGGCCGCGAGCACCGTGAGGATGGCCAGCAGGCGGTGATTGAACTGCACCGCGACCGGCGTCTCGAAAGCATTGCGCCAGAGTGGGTCGTGCCGGACATATCCCGGCGGGACGACCTGCCCGCCCATGAGCGGGAAGGTGTTGTGGACAAGCCCGGCGTTGGTGCCGGCGACCAGCGCGCCGGCGAGCAGCGTCACGGCCACGAGCCCGGCGAAGGCGACGAGACCGCGGCGCAGGCCGCGTGCATTCGGGCTGGGCGCGGGCGCGGGGGCAACGAGCCGGATGGCCAGCCCGAGCGCATAGGCGTAGATCGCCAGGGCCATGCCCAGGTGGAGCATCAGGCGGTATTGACTGACGTCGGTCCGGTCGCCAAAGCCGCTGGCGACCATGATCCAGCCGATCAGGCCCTGCAGGCCGCCCAGCGCGAAAAGCGCGGCCAGATGCGGCCAGAGCCCGCGGTGCAGGCGGCCGCGCACCAGGAACCACAGGAACCCGCCGGCGAAGACGAGGCCGATCAACCGGCCCCAGAACCGGTGGACCCATTCCCACCAGAAGATCGTCTTGAAGTCGGCCAGGTCCATCCAGGCGTGGACGCGCTGGTATTCCGCCGTCTGCTGATACAGCGCGAACAGGCGCGTCCACTCGGCCTCGCTCAGGGGCGGTAAAACGCCCGTAACCGGCGCCCATTCCATGATGGACAGGCCGCTCTCGGTCAGCCGGGTGATCGCGCCGATCACCGCCATCGCCACGATCATCGCGCACACGCCCAGTAGCCAGAAACCGACCGCGCGGTCGGCCGTGCCGCGTGCGATGCGCCGGGTGCGGTGCGAAGACGTGACGGCGATCATGGTGGGCGGCCCATTTTGGTGATCCCGCTCGCCTTGTCGGAAAGCGCGCGGCGGTTCCAATCGGCCGCACGAACACGCAGAGCAAATCCCAAGACACGGCTGGCCAAACCAACAATGCCTTACATTTCCGTCTCGCGCGTGCGCGCGATGAAGGTGTAGAACGCCGGCACCACGTAAAGGGTGAAGATGGTTCCGATGGTCATGCCGGCCGCGATGACCACGCCGATGTGGAAGCGGCTGACCGCGCCGGGCCCGACGGCGATCAGCAGCGGCACCATGGCGAACACCAGCGCGGCCGTGGTCATCAGGATCGGGCGCAGGCGGATGCCCGCGGCGTGCTCGATGGCGGTGCGCTTGTCGTAGCCCTCACGCTGGAGCTGGTTGGCGAACTGCACCAGCAGGATGCCGTGCTTGCTGATCACCCCGATCAGCGTGACCAGCCCGATCTGGGTGTAGATGTTCATGGTCGCATAGCCCAGCGCCATGAACGCCAGCGCGCCCGAGATCGACATGGGCACGCTCACCAGCATGATCAGCGGGTCGCGGAAGCTCTCGTACTGCGCCGAGAGCACCAGGTAGATCGTGATCAGGGCGAAGAAGAAGGTGAAGACGAGCGCCGAGCCTTCCTGGACGTACTGCCGCGACAGGCCCGCATAGCCCACGCTGTAGTCGCGTGGCAGCACCTGTTCGGCCTTGGCCTGCAGGAAGCTGAGCGCCTCGCCCATGCTTACGCCCGGCGCCGGGATCGCCGAGATGGTCGCGGCATTGAGCTGCTGGAAGCGGTTGAGCTTGCGCGGCTGGGTGGTGCGCTCCAGCGAGACGAAGGTGGAGACCGGCACCAGCTCGCCGCTCTTGGTGCGCACGCGGTAGTCCAGGATCTGCTCGGCGTTGACGCGCTCGGCGCGGATCACCTGCGGGACCACCTTGTAGCTGCGCCCCTGCAGGTCGAAGCGGTTGACGTCGCCGCCGCCCAGCATGCTCGCCAGGTCGATGCCCAGCGAACGCATGTCCACGCCCAGCGAGCGCGCCTTCGTCCGATCGATGCGGATGTTCACCTCGCCGCGGTCGTACTTCAGGTCCGACTGGGCGAAAACGAACTTCGGGCTCTTGAGCGCCGCGCCCGCGATCTGCTCGGAGAAATTGTAGATCTGCCGCGGCTGCTCGATGGAGCCGACGACGAACTGGACGGGCAGGCCGCCGCCGCTGCCCGGCAGCGGGGGCGGGATGAACGCCGACGCGCGGACGCCGGCGATGCCGGCGAGCTTGCGCTGGACCAGCGGCTTGACGGCCATGGAGGTGCGCTCGCGCTGGGTCCAGGGCTTGAACTTCATGCCCGCGATGGCGGTGTTGCTGCGCGCCTGCGAACTGCCCCCGGCGAGGCCGTTGAGCAGGAAGGCGTTATTCGTCTCCGGAAAGCTCTGATAGATGCGCCCGACCTGCCTGGTCCATGTCTCGAGCTGGTCGATGGAGCTGTTCGGCTGCGCCGTGGCCTGGGCGATGATGATGCCCTGGTCCTCCTGCGGCGCCAGCTCGCCCGGGATCATGGTGAACAGGACGTAGCAGCTCCCAAGCACGGCGAGGCCGAACGCCGCGACCAGCCAGCGCGCCTTGAGCGCCTTGTCCAGGGTCCACTCGTACGCCCAGCGCAACCGGTCGAACAGCGCGTCCAGGGCGTGCATCAGCCGGCCGCCGCTCGCGGTGTGCGGGGCGAACAGGCGCGAGCACATCATGGGCGACAGGGTGAGCGCGACGATCCCGGAGATGATCACCGCGCCCGCCAGGGTGAACGCGAACTCCTGGAACAGCGTGCCGGTGAGCCCGCCCATGAAGCCGATGGGCGCGTACACGGCCGCGAGCGTGATGGTCATCGCCACGACCGGCCCGGCGAGCTCGCGCGCGCCCTTGATGGCGGCGTCGAAGGGCGACAGCCCCTCCTCGACGTGGCGGTGGATGTTTTCCACCACGATGATGGCGTCGTCCACCACCAGCCCGATGCCCAGGATCATCGCCAGCAGGGTGAGCAGGTTCACCGAGTAGCCCAGGGTGAGCATGATGAACCCGGCACCCACCAGCGACAGCGGGATCGCCACCACGGGCACGGCCATGGCGCGGAACGAGCCCAGGAAGAGGAACATCACCACCACGACGATGAGCACCGCTTCGGCGAGAGTCTTGATGACCTCGTTGATGGCGTCGTCGATGTAGGTGGTGGCGTCGTGGACGATCTCGGCGTTCAGGCCCTCCGGAAAGGCCTCGCGGATGTCCGGGAAGATTTCGCGGATCTCCGCGGCGACGTCGAGCGGGTTGGCGTTGGGGGTGACGTCGACGCCGATGAAGGTGGCGTTCTTGTCGTTGTGGAAGACGCTGGTGTCGTAATTCTCCGCGCCCAGCTTCACCTCGGCGATGTCGGACAGGCGCACGATGGCCCCGTCGCGCTCGGCGATCACGAGGTCCTTGAACTGTTCGGGGTCGGAGACGTTCGTCCCGGCGGTCAGGCTCACGGCCAGCGTGGGCCCCTTGGTGTTGCCCACGGCCGCCAGGTAGTTGTTCGCCGCCAGCACCTCGCGCACGTCGCCCGCGGTGACGTCCAGGGCGTCCATGCGCTCGGGCTTGAGCCAGATGCGCATGGCGAAGGTGCGCGCGCCCAGGATGTTCGCCTTCTCCACGCCGTTGACGGACTCCAGCTTGGGCTGGACGACGCGGCGCAGGTAGTCGGTGATCTGGTTCCCGGCGAGCTGGTCGCTGAAGAAGCTGATGTACATCGTGGACGTGGTCTCGCCCACGGAGAGGTCGATCGAGGGGTCTTCGGCGCGCTCGGGCAGCTCGCTGCGCACCTTGTCGACCTTGGACGAGATTTCGGTCAGCGCCTCGTTGGGGTCGTAGTTCAGGCGCAGGTTCGCCGTGATCGTGCTCAGCCCCTGGATGCTGCTCGATTCCAGGTAGTCGATGCCGTTCGCGCTGGCCACGGCGCGCTCGATGGGCGTGGTGATGAAGCCCTTGACCAGGTTCGCGCTCGCGCCCGGATAGGCGACCGTGACCGTGACCTGCGCGTTCTTCGCCTCGGGGTATTCGCGCACGTTCAGGAGCTGATACGCGCGCGCGCCCACGAGCAGGATGAGCAGGCTCACCACGATGGCGAGCACGGGGCGTTTGATGAAGATATCCGTGAACATGCGGCGGTGTTAGGTCCTGGCGGGATCGCGGCGTGTCTGGGTCCCTTCTCCCCCGCGTGCGGGGGAGAAGGTTCGGATGAGGGGGCTGTGTCCAAACCCCTCACCCTGTCCCTCTCCCCTTTGGCAAAGGGGAGAGGGAACCAATTTGCTCAACGGACGTGCGAACGCCATCACGGCTCCTTCGGGGCGGCCGTGGCGGTGTTCTGCGGCTGCACCGAATTGTCCACGCGCACCGGCGCGTTGTTGCGCAGCTTGATCTGCCCGGCGGAGACGACGTCCTCGCCGCCGTCTAGCCCCTTGGTGATGGCGACCTGGGTGCCGCGGCGCGCGCCCGTGGTGACGAACTGCTGCTTCACGCGGCGCGGGCCGCCACCCTCGGGCGATGGTGTCACGACATAGACCATGTCGCCGTAGGGCTGGTTGACGATGGCCGTCTGGGGCAGGGTGACGACGTTCTCCTGCGCCGGCTGGATCACGCTCACGCGCGCGAACATGCCCGGGCGCAGCTTTTCCGCCTCGTTGGGCAGTGTTCCCTGGACCCGGATCTGGCGCGTGGCGACCTCGACCTTGGGGTTGATGGCGGTGATCTCGCCCTTGAACACCCGGTCGGGGTAGGCGTCCACGCGCACCTCAATGGGCTGTTCCCGCGCGATGTCGGGCAGGCGCCGTTCGGGCAGCGAGAAAGTGACGTGCAGCGGCGTCAGATCCTGCAGCGTCACCAGCGGGGTGCCCGGCTCGACGTAGGCGCCCAGCTGCACCTCGCGCAGGCCCAGGCGTCCGGCGAAGGGCGCGCGCACCGTCTTCTTCGCGATGTGTGCCTGCTGGCGCTCGATCTCGGCGTTCAGCTCCTGAAAGCGCGCGCGCGACTGGTCGAGCTGCGCCTCGGACTGGTTGCCCTGCTGATACAGGCGCTGGTCGCGCTGGAACTGTGACTTGGCCTGGTCGCGCTGGGCGCGCAGGGACTTCAGCTCGGCGCGCGCCTCCTCGCTGCGCAGGCGGACCAGGGCCTGGCCCTGCTTCACCTCGTCGCCGGAGGCAAAGGCGATGTCCACCACCTGCCCGGACACGTCGGGGACCACCTCGACGCCACGCACGGCCTCCAGCGAGCCCGTGGCGGAGATGGCGGGGCGCCAGGTCTTCCGCTCGGCTGTTGCCGTGGCCACCGTCGCGGGCGGCCGGCCGCCGCCGCCGCCGCCGTCGGATTCGGCTTTCTCGCCGTTGCCACCGCCGTTCGCCTCGCTCTCGGCGCCGTCCGAGCCGCCATCCTGCGCCACCGCACCCGGGATGAGGGTGGCCTGATACCACTGCCAGCCATAGCCCCCACCCGCAGCGACGCCGGCGGCCAGCGCCAGCAGCCCGATACGCCTTGCGGCGCGCCCCAGGGCGCGCCGGTCCCAATACCCGTAACTTTGCATCCACTTTTCCAACTACTGCGTGGGGGCGAGGGTAACCGCATGGGCGGGTGGGTCAAGGTGGGGGTGGGTCACGGGTTTGTGCGGATTAGCGAACACCCCAAAGCCCGGCACCCGCTATCAAAATCGTCACCGCCCCATACCCCGCCACCGACACCCAGAGCAGCCGCAGCAGCACTTCGCCCTGGATATGAAACGTCATCCCGAGCGCGTCCTCGCGGGCGCGCAGGTCGCGGGCGAGGGCGCGGACCTCGGGGATGCCGCGGGCGTAGACGAAGCCGGTGCCGGAATTGAGCAGGAAGGGCACCACGAGGCCGAGGCGGGCCTGCGGGTTCGCGGCGAGGTCGAGGCTCGTCACATAGGCCAGGATCGCGCCCGTCACGGCGAAGACGGCGATGTTCGTGGCGATGGTGATGGCCAGGTAGAAGCGGTAGAGGCTCACCGCCTGCCGGTAGCCCTCCAGCGCGTCCAGCCCGGCCGTCGGGCCCGCGCCGCGGGGCGCGGTATCGTCGGGGGATTCGCTCATGGTACGCGCCGCGGCCTCCTGTCTTGACCCATTCAAAAAAGCAGCGTACGGGTATATCGGCTTCTAGGGGAGCCCCGTCCAAGGGGCTGAGAAATCGCTGGGCGCCGGCCAACGGCCCGCCGCATGCGCGGACGGACGCAACCGGGGCGACGCGATGACCCTTTGAACCTGATCCGGGTTATGCCGGCGCAGGGAAGAGACGGATGCCGCGATTCGCGACGCCCATCCCATCATCCCCAGTGCATTTCGCCGGATCTCGTCCGTTCAACCTCGGTCGTGGCGCGGGGATGCGATCTGTCCGAACCAACACCTCATCTTTCGACAAGCTCAAGATGAGGCGTTGGCGGCCGATCGAACGGGACCGCCTCATGCTGAGCTTGTCGAAGCATGAGGCGGAGTCCGGCATCCGCCCGCCCGCGGCCTCGACAGGATAGAGGTCCGCCCGTCATGCGTTTGATCCGCCACGCCACCACCGCCGCCGGCCGCGGGTAACCCGGCCGTGCTCGACATCGCAACCGCCGGTCTCCTGATCGCGGCGACGTGTGGGTTCGCCGCGGCGGGGCTTTATGCGGG
>Ga0207714_1000856_pt1 | contig 20575 bp, 21 predicted proteins | sample PonA232FremontCA_2_FD_187270 | JGI IMG/M metagenome (GOLD analysis project Ga0207714, IMG submission 187270) | Marine sediment microbial community from Fremont, CA, USA - Pond A23 Sediment 2 (SPAdes) | ecosystem: Environmental > Aquatic > Marine > Unclassified | place: USA: Fremont, California...
CGCCCGGAGCGGGATTTGAACCCGCGTCACAACCGTGACAGGGTTGTATGATGGGCCCCTACACCATCCGGGCTTGCGCTTATTCGTAGCACCACCCGCCGTATAACTCTTACTAACTTCGCCCTACACCGCCGGGATCCCGAAGTCAGTTATACGGGGAGCGTTAACTCCGTCCATGAAGCTATCCGACGACGACCACGCGCTCGTCGAGGAACGTCTCGGGCGTCCGCCCAACCGTGTCGAGGAGGCTCTTTTCGTCAACCTCTGGAGCGAGCACTGCGCCTACCGGTCGTCACGTCCCGTTATCGCCGATCTGCCGACCGAGGGCGAGGATGTCGTGATAGGTCCGGGCGACGACGCCGCTGTCGTAGGGTACGACGAAGACCACGTCCTCGCCGTCGGTATGGAGAGCCATAACCATCCGTCGTACGTCGACCCCTACGACGGCGCGGCGACGGGCGTCGGCGGCATCGTGCGCGACATACTCTCGATGGGCGCGCGCCCTATCGCGCTTCTCGACACCATATACTTCGGCGGGTTCGACCGCGAGAAGGCGCGTTACCTGTTCGAGGGCGTCGTCGAGGGTATCGGCGACTACGGAAACTCGATCGGCGTCCCGACCGTCGGCGGACAGACCTACTTCGACGAGTCGTACAACGGAAACCCGTTGGTCAACGTCGTCTGTGTCGGCTTGGCGCGTGAGGACGAACTCCTGACCGCCGATCTGAAGGGGGAAGGCAACGCTCTCGTACTCGTCGGTAACGCGAGCGGGCGCGACGGTCTCGGAGGCGCTTCTTTCGCGTCCGAGGATCTGAGCGAGGACGCCGAGAGCGAGGATCGACCCGCGGTACAGGTCGGTGACCCGTACACGGAGAAGCTTCTCATAGATGCGACGTTGGAGATACGTGAGTACGCGAAGGCGGCGCGCGACCTCGGCGCGGCGGGTCTCGCGGGCGCTTCTTCGGAGATGGCGGCGAAGGGCGAACGCGGCGTCCGTCTCGATCTCAACGACGTGCATCTACGCGAACCGCTCAACGCTCTCGAAATACTCCTGAGCGAGTCACAGGAACGTATGCTGTTCGAGGTCGAACCCGACGATATCGAGACGGTTCTGGGTATCGCCGACAGGTACGACCTCGAAGCGAGCCTTATAGGAGAGGTGACCGATGAGGGCTTCGTCGCCCAACACGAGGGCGAAACCGTCGTCGACCTACCGCCGGGGTTCCTCGCAGACGGCGCACCCACACACGACCTCGAACGCAAGGAGCCTGACGAATCCGAACCGCCAGCACCGTACGAGGAGACGCACGACGGTCTGCTCGACGCGCTCGCCGACCCCAACAACGCGTCGAAGGAGTGGGTGTACAGGCAGTACGACCACGAGGTTGGGACACGGACGGTCGTAAAGCCCGGCGACGACGCGTCGGTGCTACATATCGGCGACGGCGGTCTTGCGCTCTCGGCGGGATGCGACTCCGAACGCGTCTCTGCGCGCCCGTACGAGGGTGGCTACGAAACCGTCGTAGAGAACGTCGCCAACCTCGCCGCAAAGGGAGCGCGTCCGGTCGCGCTCGTCGACTGCCTCAACTTCGGCAACCCGGAACGCCCGGAGGTCTACGGCGAGTTCGCCGACGCCGTGCGCGGAATGGGAGACGGAGCGCGCGATATAGGTGTGCCTTTTGTGGGCGGCAACGTCTCGCTCTACAACGAGAGCGAGGAGTTCGGTACGGCGGTCAACCCCACGCCGAGCGTCGGCGCCCTTGGTGTCGCCGACGATCCCGACTCCCCGCGTGCGACCGTCGACGGCGTCGGCGTAGGAACGCCGCTCGTCATACTCGATGCGACCGACGAGCCTTCGGCGTTGAGCCGTATGGCAGAGGATATCGCAGAGGGAGCGGAGGCGGCGCACGACGTATCCACCGGGGGCGTCGCCGTCGCACTCGCCGAGATGGTAGGCGAGAACGGCGTGCGCGCGGAGACGGACGCACCGTTCGACGCACAACCCGGACGCGTCGTGGTCGCGGGCGACCCCGACAGCTTCGACGGTACGTACGAAACAGGACGTATCGGCGAGGTCACCGACGGGGGCTTGACGGTTGAACTCGACGACCGAACCGTCGAACTGTCGCGCGACGAGATAGACGAGGCACGTTCGGCGCTCGAAGACGCGATGTAGGGGTAATTTTTAATACCGTCGCTCTACGAACCGTGAACAGATGTCTGAATCATCGGCGGGACACCGCGAACCGAGTAGGTCGTTAACCCTTCTTGACGCGACTATGGTCGGCATGGGTGCGATGATCGGCGCGGGCATCTTCGTCCTGACGGGTCTCGCCGCCGAGACAGCGGGACCCGCCGCCATACTCGCATTCGCTCTCAACGGTATCGTGACGGGGTTTACGGCTCTTTCGTACGCCGAACTTGCGAGTTCGATACCCAAGAACGGCGGCGGATACGCCTACGTCAACGAGGTTTTCTCCGACATACTCTCCTTCCTCATGGGATGGATGCTCTGGTTCGCGTACATGATAGCGGGTGCTCTCTACGCACTCGGCTTCGGTTCCAACTTTATCGAGTTCTTCCATATCTACGACATCACACTCCCCGGCGGGCATACCGTATACGCGCTGGCTGTCGTCGTAACCTTCGTCGTTCTCAACGCCGTCTCGGCGAGCGCAAGCGGCGGAGCCGAAACCGTCGTTACAGTCGTAAAGATAATTATACTCGTCGTCTTCTCCGCGTTCGGTGCATCGGCGGCGAGCGCAGAGGAGTTCACGCCGTTCCTCACCGAGGGCGGTACAGCGGTTCTGTCGGCGATGGGTCTGACGTTTATAGCCTTCGAGGGCTACGACCTCATAGCGACGGTTACGGAGGAGGTGAAGAACCCGCGCAAGAACATCCCCCGCGCCATCTTCATAAGCCTCGGTGCTACGCTCATCATCTACATGGTGGTCGTCTTCGTCGCCATAGGTACGCTCGGCGCGGAACGTCTCGGCGCACAGGGCGAGACGGGTATAGCCGTCGCCGCGGGTAGCTTCATGCCCGAGTTCCCTCTCATCGGGGGCGGTGAGTCGGTGATAGCCTTCGGTGCCGTCTTCTCTACGATAAGCGCACTCAACGCCGTCATACTCGCCTCAAGCCGTGTCGCGTTCTCGATGGGGCGTGAGGGACAGCTCATAAAGAAGGTTGGTCAGCTACACCACAGGTACGGTACGCCGTTCTGGGCTATCGTTGCGAGCTCGGCTGTTATGCTCCTGTCGGTGGTCTTCATACCTATACAGCAGGTCGGTAACCTGACGAGCCTTTTCTTTCTCGTTTCGTTCGTTCTCGTAAATGCGAGCGTGATACGTCTACGCAGGGAGCGCCCCGACATGTCGCGTCCGTACGAGATGCCTTTCTACCCGTTACCGCCTATACTCGGTATAGTCCTAAACCTCGTTCTCGCCTTCTTCATCGATCCCGAAACGTGGCTACTCGGAGGGGCGTGGCTGTTGTTCGGTGTCTTCGTCTACTGGCTACTGCAGACACCGCGTGTAACCGTCGACAGGCTAAGACAGGGTGTTAACAGATGACAGGAAAGCTAAGGATCATAATAGCAGGGATGGGAAGGGTCGGCTACTACGCGGCGAGGTCGTTGAACGGTCAGGGTCACGAACTCGTCGTTATCGAGGAGAACGAGAAGAGATGCGGTGAGATAAACGACGAGTATATAGCTACGGTCATACAGGGCGACACGACGCGCCCGTCGGTTCTGCGTCAGGCGAGTCCGGAGAAGGCGGACGCCATCGCGGCGCTTACGAACGACACTGCGGCGAACCTTGCCGCATGCATGACGGCGCAGAAGATGAACGAACGTATACGTACGGTGATGCGTGTCGACACCGAACTCGGTGACGAGTACCGCGACATCGTGGACGAGGTTATCTTCCCCGAACGTATAAGCGCGAGAGCCGCCGCCAACTCCGTGGTCGGTGCGGATATACGGACGCTCGAATCCGACACGGGGGATATCGATATACTCGAAGTCCGTGTCGACGAGGGCGCGCCCGCGGCTGGCAGAAGGCTTGACGAGGTGAGCTTCCCCAAGGGAACCCTCGTCATCTCCGACTTCAACGGGAGTAGTATAGCCAGACCTGAGACGTGTCTCGAAGCGGGTAAGAGGTACGTCGTCGCCGTCGAGCCTGACGTTAAGGACGAGGTCATCAACCTTCTGAGAGGTTAGGCGTCGAACGTCTCGACGAAGCCGCGTATGCTCTCGTCCGTACCCGCTATCACCAGTTCGTCGCCCTCCTCGAAACGGAAGCCGGGTGTGAGGTTCGTGACTACCTCACCGTCGCGCTCTACGGCTACGACCGTACAGCCCGTCTCCGACCGTACGTCAGCACCGCCGAGAGTACCGCCCGTCAGACCCGGTGCCTCAGTCTCAACGACCTTGACGTGCGACCTCGTCGGCTCCTCGCCGTTGTCGAGAACCGCGGACGCCATCATCCTACCCGTCATCTCCGCGAGGGAGACGACGTAGTCGGCACCCGCCCTGTATATCTTGCTGACCGCCTCCTCGCGCTCACACCTCGCGGCTATGCTCGCCTCCTCGTTTACATCGCGCGTAACGAGGGTGGCAAACTCGGCGTCTGTGTCGTCCGGGACGGCGAATATAACCGAGTTTGCCTCCCCAACACCCGCGGTTTCGAGAACGTCGGGGTCGGTTATGTCGCCCACAACGTCGACGCCGTCCGTATCCTCGGTGTCGATGACGGTGTACGGTACGTCAGCCTCGTCAAGGACGGCGACGACGCGTCTACCGACCTCGCCGTAGCCCGCGACCACCGTCTCGCCCCTTTCGTACCTGCGCACCTCCGATGTCGTCAGCCCCTCTAGCTCGTCTATCTCGTCCTCGCCGCCGGTTACGAGTAGAACAGTACCCGCGTCGAGCGACTTCGACGGCGGTACGGGGGAGAGGAACTCACCGTCCGACCAAGCGCCTATGACGTTCACGCCCGTGTCCTCGCGTAACGAACTCGAACCGAGCGTCTCCTCGGTCAAGCCGCTACCACGTGGTATCAGGAGTTCGACTATACGGAAGTCGTCGCCCGCCTTCACGGTACCGCCGACCTCGGTCGTAACGTCAGCCGTAACGAGGCTTGCGAGTCCATCGCCTATCATACGTCTGGGTGAGATAACCGTATCCGCGCCCGCGAGTTCGTGGTACGGCGACAGGTTCGGCTCCTCGACGACGCTGACGACCTTGACCTCCTCGTCTATCTCCTTGGCGGTAAGGACTATGCTCGTATCCACACGGTCGGAGACGTCCGCGACGAGCGCCTTGGCGTCGGTCAGGTTCGCACCGCGGAGAGTGGAAGCCGAGTCGGGCTTGCCCTGTATGACCTCGTAACCGTCCTCATAAAGCTCCCTCGCCCTCTCACGGTCGGACTCGATAAGGACGTAGCCGACATCCCTCGCTTCCAGACGGCTTACGAGCGTCTCGACCCTCGGCGTGTACGTGCATATGACGACGTGATCCGAGACGCCGCGCCCGACGGAGCTAGGTACGGACGTTGAGAGGGCGTCACGTATCGCGGGGAACAGGAAGACGGGTAGCGCGAGGAATATCATGAGCGTCCCCACAACGTCGATGACTATGACGAGTACGTTCATCTCGGTGCTTACCCACGGGGAGTCGGAGCCGTACCCCGTCGTCGTGTACGTCTCGACGACGAACTGGAGAGCCTCGACGTACCTTCTCGGGTCGTTCTCGAACCTCGCCATACCGTACCGGTAGACGTACGCGAAGCCGAATACGGTCGCCAGCAGAACCGTAAGGTAGTACAGGTTCCTCCTGCGCCTTCTGTCCATGGTGGAGCGATGCGCCCCGGTTTCTAAACACTGGCGGGCGCGTCGAAGCGTGGGTTATATGCGTCTCGACGCGCGACGCGTATACATGAGCTTCGAAGAGGACGACAAGGTCATCTTCAGGGACGAGTACCACGAGAAGGACGGCGAGGAAGGAAAGGTCGTACAGGTCAGCGAGACTATGTTCGGCGACGAGACGTACACCGTCGAGGTCGACGACGAGACAATAGGCGGCTTGGGCGAGGATCAGCTGGAAGCCGTCGACGGGTAACGGCTACGTTTCGGCGCTTCCTTCGGTTTCTTCGTCGACGCGGAATATCTCCGACGCCCTTCTTAGAGTCTCGTAGTCCTCCGACTGCGCGGCTTTCTTGAGCGCCTCCGTCGGCGTCGAAAGTAGCTGGCGAACGAGCGAACTCGTCAGATCGTCGACTATCTCGCGCTCGCGGTCGTCGAGGCTCCTACCGCCGGATTCGAGCCTTCGGAGAGCCTCGCGCGTCTCCTCCTCACGTATCTCCTCCGCGCGGGCGTATATGGTCGACAGCATCTCCTTCGCGCGTTTCTCCTTCAGCTTGTCCTCAAGAACCTCCATCTCCTCGTCTATCATCGCCTCTACCTCGCCCGCGGCGCGTCTGCGCCCCTCGACCGAAGAGCCTGCTATCTCGGAGATGTCGTCTATGTCGATGAGTTCGACGCCTTGGGCGTCCGCGGCGTCGTCGCCAACGTCGCGCGGATTGGCGAGGTCGAGTACGACGAGGTCGTGTCCGCGCAGGTCGGTTCCGTCGAAGATAAGATGCGGCGCACCCGTCGCCGTAACGACGACATCCGTCTCGTCAAGATACGACGATATCTCACCGAAACGGACGGGTTCGCCGCCTATCTCGTCGGCGAGACGCGCCGCGGTGTCGTACGTCCTGTTGGCGACCAGAATCTCGTCGTAGCCCGCGTTGCGGTCGGCGAGTGAACGCGCGACGAGTTCGCCCATCTCGCCCGCGCCCACGACGACGACGTTGATCCCGTCAAGGCTTCCGAGCCTGTCGCGTGCCGCCTCAACTGCGGCGCTACCCATCGATGCGTTCCCTTCGTTTATAGCCGTCTCCGTACGTGCGCGCTCGCCGACGTGCAGAGCCTTCAGAACGGCTGTTTCGAGAGCGCCGTCCAACGCACCGTCGGATGTGGCTCCGTGGTAGGCGTCGCGCATCTGACCGATTATCTCGTCCTCTCCGACGACCATGCTCTCCAGTCCGGAAGCGAGACGCATGAGGTGACGTACGGAGTCGGTATGCGCCATGTACTCCTCGGTACCCTCGCGCACGCCTACGTCTTCGGCAAGTTCATCCAGAACGTCGCGCCCCACGCCGGAGACGTAGAACTCGGCGCGGTTACACGTCTGGAGAACGTACGCCTCGTCGGCACCTTGGCTCAGGAGCCGGTTACGTAGCTCCCCCGCCGAAGGCTTACACAGCTCCTCTAGGTCGCTCAGTTCGGCGCGTTTGTGTGTGATCAGAAGAGCTTCTATCTCCTGCATAGGTAACACCGTTTCGAGGGATACGACCGTGAGGAGAACGACGTTTCCGGCTGTCTGTTTCCCTCTTTCATACACCGATATTACCTTTGTCGGAGTTTAAATCTGTCGAAGGCGCGGAGTCGTCTAAGGAAGGCTTTAATACACAAGCGTTCGCCCATACCGGCGTATGAAGCCACGTCTCCTCGACCTTCTGGAGCCGCCCGACTTCGTATCGCTGATGAACGCGGGGTTCGGGTTTATCGCGCTCATAGCCGTCGCGTACGACGACTTCACGATCGCGGCGGGTATGGTTCTCGTGGGTGCGATCGCAGACGGTCTCGACGGTATCATAGCGAGACGGACGGCTTCGGGCGAGTTGGGCGTCGATATCGACTCTTTGAGCGACATCGTCTCTTTCGGTATAGCGCCCGCGTTCCTCGCACACTACGTCGCGCGCGAAACCTCCTTGCTTCTCTCGCTCGTCCCTATCGTCTTCGTACTCGCCGCGCTCGTACGTCTCGCGGCGTACAACGTTCAGGACGCCGACTCCGTGGGGTTTACGGGCGTGCCGTCGACGTTCGCGGGCATCTTCGTCGTAGTCTTCTTCCTCTCAGGCGTCCCCGAAGCCATCGGTGCCGAGGGTCTCGTCCTCGTAACCTCGACGGTCATACTCGCGTACATGATGCTGGTCGAGATAGGCTATCCGGAGATACGTGACCGCCACGCCGTCGGCGCGGGCGGTGTCGTCGCACTCACCGTGCTGTTCCCTCTGGCTTACGGTGCCGTTCTCGCAAAGATCCTTCTCGCAGTCCTCGTGGGATACATCGTTCTCGCCCCACGTTACTACGCCGGCTCAGGAAAGTAGCTTCGTCGGTACGACCGGCGCGAACCGCGTTTACGGCTCAGATAACGCGGTTCTGTAGGTAGTCGAGGTGCTTGGCGTTGTAGACTATCTTTACGTCCTCCTCGGGCGTACCGATGCACGTAAGACGGACGTCGCGGTCGTCGACCTCCTCGTCGCTCAGAATCTGTTGCATATCCATATCCATCTCGCCCTCAATGATGATACCTGCACAGTTGGCGCACGCACCCGCGCGGCATGAGAAGGGCCAGTCGTAGCCTTCGCGTTCGGCGGCTTCAAGTATGTACTCGCCCTCGTACACCTCAAGCTCTCCGTGATCCTCGTCGCTCAGATCCATATCCGCCGCCTTATCGAAGTTCTCTTCGTCGTATATGTCCCATCCGTTGTCTTCGACAACGTCGTAGTTCAGGTATTCTACCGTCGGCATACACCAACTTCGACCCGTGGGGGCTTAGAACTTTCCGTTCCTCACGGATCTAACCAACTATCATCAAGAAGAGTTATGTGCCGAGCGCGGCTACGCTGAGTATGCTCTGGACGGCGAAACACGCGCCCGAGAGCTTCGACGACCTGCCGCAGGACGAGGTGGCGCGTCTACTACCGCGCGCCGCCGGGTCGGGTCTAAACGTCGTCCTCCACGGTCCCAAGGGTGCGGGGAAGACCGCCGCGGCGCGTCTCTTGGGCGACGACCCGTACGTCCTGAACGCCTCCGACTTCTTCGGTATGACGAAGGACGAGATAGCCGACGACCCGCGTTTCCGCGGCTTCATAACCGCAAAACGGAAACGCGAGACCTCAAAGGCGGATCTCATAAACCACGTTCTCAAGCAGGTGGCGTCGCACTCATCGGTCGGTGAGGGACGCCGTACGATCGTCATCGACAACGCCGAGGATACACGCCGCGACTTCCAGCAGGCGCTCCGGCGTGTCGTCGAACGTTTCTCAGAACAGTGCAGGTTCGTGCTAACGACACGGTCTCTCTCGGCGCTCATCCCCGCGATACGGTCGCGCGCCCTACCCGTCGCGGTAAGACAGGCGACGAAGGAGGAACGCGTCGAGGCTCTCGAACGTATCGTCGACCGCGAGGGGGTAGAGACGAAAGAGGCGGGCGTTGAGTTCGTCGCCGAGGAAGCACAAACGCTCCGCGAGTCCGTCCTCCTCCTACAGACGGTCGCAACGCGCGGGAAGGTCACCATGGGGTCGGTACTCGAAGCCGCCGACGACGTGGAAGGTGATCGCGTACCGGATATGCTCGAAGACGCACGCGCGGGCGGTTTCGACGAGGCGGTGGAGACGCTCGACGACATGATGATAGAAGGCGGATGGTCGGGCGACGACCTTCTCCGCCGGTTTCTATACGAGACCGATAAACCCGGTGAGGTGGTCGCTATCGGAGATGTCGAGCACGCGCTCAAAGAGGGAGCGAACGACAGGATACATCTCGAAAAGCTTATAGCCGAGATTGCGGCGGTGTGAAGTGTTTACTGCCGAGACTCTTATACGAACCCTCCGGTTCTGATTTATAGAAATATACCGCCAAATTAAATATGCCCTGTCGTATACAGTTAAGTGACGCATGAACACAAGCTTAACCGGTATAGACGGCGACGATATGGTGCGCAGGTCGATGGAAGAAAGCGGAGGGGAGCTACGTCTCCTACAGGTCTCGCCCGCCGTACTGAGCAGGTACGTCAAGGTTCTCAGCGAGGAGGAAGGCTCCGTCGAGGTACGCGCGCTCGTGGGCGAAGGCGCACTCAAGGATGTTATGGACGACTTCCTCGTTGCGAGCGCGGCGAGCGACCTTATCAAGCAAGGAAGGCTCGAACTCCTTTCGACACCCGACGACTCGCGCAGGTCACTTGTCTTCGTCGGCGACTCCGAGGTTATGAGCTTCGTCGATGTCGGCGACGAGATCGGCGCTGTTTCGACCGACGACGACGAGATAGTCAGCCGCGCCTCCGACCTTTTCGGGTCGATGTGGGAGAACGGTGAGGAGTTCGGGATACGGACGCCCCCGGCTTCGCGTATACGTGAGACGCTCCGCGAGGATATAGGCGAGGATACTCAGGAGGACTTCGACGGTATACTCGGTATACTCGAAACCGCGAAGGGCGACGGCGAAGGTCTCGACGAGATCACGGTCGCTCTCCTCGCCGCGGCGCGTAACGAGATACTGCTCTACGATATCTCCAAATGGGGTGAGGACTCCGGGGTTGCATCGAAGGCGACGTTCTCGCGCAAGAAGACGGAGATGGAGGACAACGGGATTATCGATACCGAGAACGTCCCCATCGATATAGGACGCCCGCGTCTACGTCTCAAGTTCGCCGACGAGTCGCTCCACGAGGCTCCTCTCGAAGACGTGGTCGATACGGCGAAGAGGGCGATGGAGTGAGCGGGTAGACGGCTACGTTTACCGGTTCGTCCGTTTTTTTCCCTCGGTTCGGCTTCGTGACCGGCTGAACCGCCCCGCGTCTTTGCTGTTCCTTGCGCGTATCACGGTTACGCCGCGCCGGTCACGTCTATAAACCTAACTTCGCTATACGGAACTGCGGCATTCAGATTCGTCCTTGTGCAGTTCCTCCCGATTTTTCTTCGGCACGAGAAATCCCCGTGTCTCTCCGTGTCGACGGCTACGTTCGGCTGTTCCTCCGCGATGAAGACGTACCATCTCAGACCAGCGAGTGAGGCTACAACGGAGCTAACACTTCTGCGATACATAGCTTCGCTAAATGGACACGAAGCCTGCTTTCAGACTGCTCTTTAGATGTGCGTTCTTATGAATCCCAACACCATCGTATGAACCTGATCACCGGTTTCGGCACCGGTAGTTCTCTCACCGGTACTCGGAGATAGATCGATAAGGAACGTAGTAGCCGATATCGTCAATCCACGTCGACAGCCACTCATCAGCGGTCTGTTCATCGATCTTTCCTGCATCGACCGTAGCCAACAGGACACCGACTGATCCGATAACGGTTACGCCTTGGTCTTTAGCAAACGATCGGGCATCCCCATCATCGGTCAGTAGTCGACCGTCGTGTGCGTCCGCCAAGGCAAACGCCTGTGCCTCGCCGGGATCGAGATGGGTACCGGCGACCTCCTCCCTATCTGCGACCGTCTCCGAAACCGTCGCAGTAGGAATACGGTCGTCGAGTATATCAAGTCCTGACCGTACGTACGGATGATCATCGACGCCGTCTTTGAGTTCCTCGCGAACGACCGGCACCGTACAGACACCGGAGAGTCCTGCGACCACCCACAGCTGGTCGATATACGCAAAGTTGGAGAGGAGCGTCGTGTTCAGGACGGTCGGGTTGGCTGGAACACCGTCACCTGTCATTCGGTTCGGAAACCCTCACCGTCCGGATTCTCGTCACCGAATTCGAGTTCGCTCGCCGCTTCCACCTCATACTCTGCGTCTTCTTCGTCAACGAGTCCAAGCCGGAGCTCAGCCCCGTGCTCACGGAGTATATCACGCATCGTCCAGCGGTCGACATCAGCAAGCCTCGCGGCATCGCCGAGCGTGATCCGTTCGTGTTTGTAAAGCGCGACTGCGGCTGAGATGCGCTCGTTTTCGTGGTCTTCGAAGTATTCACGGACGAACTCTCGGAGAGCATCACCCTTACCGCCAAACACACCCGCTTCAACAGCGCCTTCGATCAGAAGATCGAGGTCATCTGGGTAGGAGCCGGTGATCCGTGCCATCGTTGTATCCCAGACTACGTCCGCATACTACTTATGAACTTCGCCAGAAACTCATGGATCGAGAGTGTCTCGAATACGCTCAGAAGATATAGCGGTATGTGATATATCGCCTCAGACGGACGTGCGGGCATCGAAAGCCGTCCAAAGATAAGGGTCGACAACCGCCTACTGCAGGACGGTGTATGTAACGAGCACGAGTACCGCGAACGCGAGGGCGATAGAGCCGTAGAAGAACGACGGGCGCGTGCGGCGCGTCGTCGTGTAGACCACGTAGCCGATACGTCCGCCGTCGAGAACGGGATGTAGATTCTCCTCCGAACCTTCGGGACGTTCGCGGTACGTGATACCGACCGTCTCGACGCTGTGTCCCGCTCCGACCGCCTCGGCGCAGATCTCCGTCTCTATACCGAAGCCGTCCTCGGTGAGGTTGAGTTCGCGCGCCGAGTCAAGCGTGAACGCGCGGTACCCCGTAAGGATGTCGCCGAGGTACTCGCCGTGCGCAACCGCGAACTCGGCGTTGAATATACGGTTGCCTACGTAGTTGAGACGGGTGAAAGCGTCGGGGTTGCCCAGCCTGTTTCCGAGTACGTGATCCGCGCCTTTGTCAAGGGGGGCGAGAACGCGGTCGACCTCGCCGGGAAGGTAGGTACCGTCGCCGTCTATCATAACGACGTACGGGCGTTCGAGGTGTTCAGCGATCGCCTCGCGCACCGCCTGCCCCTTGCCGCTTCCCGACTGTTCGACGACACGCGCGCCGGCTTCCTCGGCGACGGCTTGTGTGTCGTCGTCGCTCCCGCCGTCGGTTACGAGAACGTCGTAGCCCTGTTCGGTGAACCCGCGTACCACGTCGCCGACGGTCGGTTCCTCGTTGTATGTCGGGACGAGTACGGTAACGTCCTCCTTCGCCGGCGTCACAGCACCACCGTCTCGTCGGGTTCAGGTACGTGGACGGTCGCATCGTCGACACGGCGTGCGAAACCGTCGGGGTCCTGCTCTATGGGCGGGAAGGTGTCGTAATGCATCGGGAAGGCATCGTCGACGCCGAGCCAGCCGACCGCCTTCACAGCGTCGCCGGGATCCATCGTGAAATGATCTCCGATAGGCACCGCCGCGGCGTCGGGCGCGTAGACATCACGTATCACGGTCTTCATATCGCCAAAAAGGGACGTGTCGCCCGCGTGGTAGAAACGCGTTTCGCCGTCGTCGACGACGAAGCCCGCGGGCGTCCCTGCGTACCTGTCGAACCCGCCGTCGTCGGGCGCTCCGGACGAATGGAACGCCTTCGTCATCGTAAAGCCGACGCCCGCTTCCTCGTACGTTCCTCCGATGTTCATACCTGTCGCATCGACGCCGCGTTCGCCGTAGCACTCGGCGAGTTCGGGCTGACAGACAACCGGTGCGTCGAACAGCGGTGCGTCGCCCGCATGGTCGTGGTGTCCGTGTGTGACGGCGACAACGTCGGCGTCGAAGTCACCGGGTTCCGCATCCGTGCCGGGGTTGCCTTCGAGAAACGGGTCTACGAGTACGGTGGCTCCGCCGGCTTCGAGTTCGAAGAACGAATGTCCGTGCCAAGTTACGCGCATACCGGTAAACGCCGCGCCTACGTTATAACCCTAACCCTCGTTTCGCCTCACTCTTCTTCCTCTATCGTCTCGGGTTCGCTCACCGCCTGTGCGAGAGAGTCGAGACCGTTGACCCATTCGCTCACGAAGCCGTATTCGAGGTCTTCGAAGGCTTCGGCGTCAAACCCTTCGTCGTCGAGTATGAGCGCACCCGCCTCGGCGGTGAGTGCGAGCGCGCGATCCATGTCGTCCTCCTTCTCGGCGCGCCGAGCCTCTCGGACGTACTCGTCGACCGTACCGTCGTCCGCCGCGGAGCCGTTGTTGGTGACGTACGCCTCACACGAAGCCATGACGCCTATAAGCGAGGTCTGTACGCCTTCGAGAACCATCGCCTTGTTCTCCTCAAGCTCCTCCTCCGCCATCACGATCCGGCGTATCTCGTCTATCTCCTCCATGAAGACTTCGTCGTCTATTTCGCCGTCCTCGTACGCCTCGACAGCCTTCGTGCAGGCTATGGTGATATCGTCCTGGAGGTTGAAGAACAGACGCGCACCGTCGCCGTCGTCGTCCTCCGGGTCGAACTTCTCGTCCCGCAAACGCTCCATCCAGTTGTTCCAGCGTTCGCGGCTGTAGAACCCTTCGTCTTCTTCCATGGGGGACAGAAGCCTCTCAGCGTAAAATGGGTTTCGATGGTTTGTTGTTCGGACGCCGAGAAAGGGCGACGATGAAAACCGAGGGAGGCGCGCGTTTTGAGACGGAAGGCGCGTTCTACAACGACCGTATGGAGATGAACCGCGACATCACCGTCGCCGCCCTGCGCGCGTGGAAGAGGAACGTCGACCGTGACCCGCCGTCTTACCTCGACGCAAACGCGGCAAGCGGTGTGCGCGGTATACGTGCCGCCCTCACAGGGTACGACGCGACGCTCGCCGACAGGAGCGACGAAGCCGTCGCGCTCGCGCGCAGTAACGTCGAGGAGAGCGGTGTGGGAGGACAGGCGGAGGTTGTACACGAGGACGGTAACGTCGTCATGCGACGGTCGCGTTTCGACGTTGTCGATATCGACCCTTTCGGCTCTCCTACACAGTTCGTCGACGCGGCGTTCTCCGCGACCGACTCGCTCGCGTGTTTCACGGCGACCGACACAGCGCCGTTATGCGGTGCGCACGACTCAGGCGTGCGGCGTTACTCGTGCGTTCCTCTTAACACGTCTTACCATGCGGAGATGGGTCTGCGTGTCCTTATCGGGGCGCTGGCGCGTACCGCGGCGCGTTACGATGTCGCAGTCACGCCTGTCCTTTCACACTCTTCGGATCACTACAAACGCACCTACCTCGCAGTCGAGGAGGGCGCGAAGGTATCGAACGAGGCGCTCGAAGGCGTCGGCTTTCTGTCCCACTGCTTCGAATGCGGCGCTCGCGACGTTCACGAGGCGGTGGGAGCGGCGGTACCGGCGGCGGTCGAACGTAACTGCACGTGCGGCGCAAGGCGACGCGTCGCGGGACCGCTCTGGATCGCACCCGTATGCGACACGGGGTTCGTCGACGAGGTTCTCGATAAGCTCGACGATAGCATGGGGACACACGACCGCGCAACAGGGATGTTACGCATCGTACGTGACGAACTCGACACCCCGACGCATTACGATCACCACGAGGTATGTAAACGCGCCGGAGCGACGCCGTCGAAGCTCGACGAGCTTCTGGAACGTCTACGCGACGAGGGGTACGACGCGACGGAGGCGCACTACTCTGGCACGGCTTTCAAGACGGACGCGTCGCACGACGAACTCGTTAGGCTCGTGGCTGACTGAGACGGAGAGAAAGAGGTTTGTCGTAAGCGCCCGGTTTTGGACTGTATGTCAGACGCAGACACAGAACCGAAGGTCGTCGTGGTCGGCGCGGGACCCGCGGGTCTGTCCGCCGCCGTCTTCGCAGGACGCGCAGGCTTCGAAACGACGGTTGTCGAGAACGGTAGCTCGATTCTGAGCAGAAACGCACATCTTGAAAACTTCCTCGGATTCCCTGCAGGCGTAAACTCGCGCCTACTCCTCGACATGGGACGCGACCAAGCCGAACGTTCGGGCGCGGGGTTCGTGGACGCAGAAGTCGAAGCCGTCGAGAGGGACGGCACGGGCTTCGTCGTCAGTACCGACGACGGCGACCACGAAGCCGACTACGTCGTTGTCGCATCGTGGGCGGACGCCTCGTTGGTCGACGGCTTCGACATCGAAACGACCCAGCAGGGTTCGAAGACGTACGTCGAGACACAGGACGGACGTACGGGCGTCGAAGGTCTGTACGTCGCCGGACGTCTCGCGGGACAGCCTCACCAGACGGTAGTAAACGCGGGGCACGGCGCGAAGACGGCGCTGTCGATGGTACATGACTCCGACGTTTCGTTCTATCACGACTGGGTCGCCCCCGAAGGCTACTTCACCGACCGCGGGCGCGAGGTACCACCGGGATGCGAGGAGGTTTCCGAGGAGGAACGCAAGGAGCGCGAGAAGGAGTCACTGCGCGTGATGCGCGGCTACTTCGACGAACCCCATCCCGAAGAACCGACGCCGCATCCGAGTCAGGAAGGCTGACGGACGTAGGACGGTGTATCAACCCGAACCGTCCACGAAGACGCCGTCGTCCGTACGCGGTACCGTATCGGTGGAGTCGAAACGGAGTATACCGTCGAGCTCCTCACCGAGACCTACGTTACGTATCCAGTCCGCTGTGTCGGAGCCGGTGACTGAGTCACGTACGTCTTGGGCGACCTCGTCGTTGACGCCTCCGTCGTAGTGAGCTTCGATGAGACGTACGCCTGCGGTGTCTTCGGGCGTCGGTTCGCCATACCTTCCCGCCGCAACGAGCCACGTCTCGCGGTCGCGTTCATCGAGAACCTCGGCGACCGCGCGTGCGTTAACCGTACTGGCGACGAGGATGTTCTCGTGCGCACCTATACGTTCGACCGCACGTGTACCGTTCGTTGTGAGCATGCCCACACGCGCGCCTTCGAGGTCGTGGTCGCCGAACGAAGACGGGAGGGGCAGGAGGTCGAAGCCGTCGACTGGCGCGCCCGCCTGTTCGCCGACGAGTACGGCGTCTTCGACCCTCTCCGCGAACCCACGCGCCTCCTCTATACCGCCGAAGGGCTTGACATACTCGGCACCCTGTTCGAGGAGACGTACGATAGCCGTCGACGCCATTATAACGTCAACCACGACGAAGTCGGCGTCGGGCGTCGGTGACGGTACGTCTTCGAGACGGTCGACGCGCCTGACGGTCACGTCTCCTCCGTCATACTCAGTGCGTTGTCCGCGAGCAACGGTACGCCTTCTTCCATCATGGCGTAGAAGCTACTGTCGCTGTTGCCCATGAGGTAACGCGCGTAGAACATCTCACCGAGGGCGCACATCTTGTACGCCGCGAGTACGCGGTAGAAACGCGCGTTCTCGACAGTCATACCCGACGCCTCCTCGTACATACCGACGACTTCGTCACGCGACGGGTAGCCCTCCTTCTTCGTAAACTGAGGTAGCATCGTCCGCGTGATCTTCGACTCATCGTCGCCTTCGTCGCGCCAGAAGAAAAGGAGCCATCCGAGGTCACAGAGCGGATCGCCGAGTGCGCTCATCTCCCAGTCGAGAACGCCCGCGATACGCGGCGCGTCGGGCTCGAAGATGAGGTTGTCGAACTTGTAGTCGCCGTGGACGAGACCGCCGGCATGGTCGTCGGGTGCGTTGTCTTCTAGCCAGTCGCCGACCTCGCGTAACGCGGGTACGTCGCGCTCGTCGGTCGTCTCCTCGAACGCCCACTCTATCTGCTCCGTCCACCGCTCGACCTGTCGACGCGTGAAGCCCTGAGGGTTGCCGAAGTCGCCGAGACCGACGTCCTCAACATCGGTACCGTGTATAGAGGCGAGTGTTTCGACGACCTCCTCGGCGACCTCCCTGCGCGTTTCGGGGTCGGCGAAGCGGTCGGGTTCGGAGAAACGTACCACGTCGCCGTACAGGCGTTCCATCGTATAGAACTCGCACCCAATAACGTCGCGATCCCTGCAGACACCGACCGTACGCGGCACGGGAACCTCGGTCTCCTGCAAAGCCTCCATGACGGTGTACTCACGGACGACGTCGTGCGCCGTCTCGGCGGTCTCACCCGGAGGGGGACGGCGGAGAACGAGATCGTGGTCGCCCCAAGATACGAAGACCGTCTCGTTCGAGAAGCCTTCGTCGTGTCGCTCGAACTCGAACGCGTCCCCACCGCCGAGACGGTCGGTGAGAAAGCCGCGTAACCCATCCTCATCGACGAGTTCGTCTGAGTCTGTCATCGGGTGTAGGTACGGACGGAGGTTCCTTAACTCTGTTTCCGACCCGGCGTACACCGCGCTGAACTTAACCGTGCGCACCGACACGTACGTGTATGGAGATAGAGTACGACGGTTCGGAGGTGGCGCGCGAGTACGCCGAGACGACACGCGAACTCCTCGATGAGGTGGTGATACCGCGCGAACGTGAGCTACTCCGGAACCGCGACGAGTTCGAAAGCCGTGACAGGCTTAATTCGGCCGTGGACGAACTCCGCGACGAGGCGCGCGAACGCGGCGTCTACGCACCCCAGATACCCGAGGAGTACGGCGGTCAGGGTCTGTCGCTAACCGACGTCCTACCGACGTTTGAGGAGGCGGGTCGGTCGCTTCTGGGTCCCGGCGCGTTACGTATCTCAGCCCCCGACGAGGGTAACATGCATACGATCGAACTCGCGGGGAGCGAGGAGCAGAAGGAGAGATGGTTACGACCTCTCGTCAAGGGCGAGGCGCGTAGCGCCTTCTCTATGACCGAGCCTCATGGGGGCGCGGGTTCCGACCCCAAGATGATACGTACGACGGCGGAGCGCGACGGAGACGAGTGGGTCATCGACGGACACAAATGGTGGACATCGCAGGGTGTCGAAGCCGATGTCTACCTCGTGATGGCGCGTACGGACGACGACGCGCACCCGTACCGCGGATGCTCGATCTTCCTCGTCCCTGCGGACGCCGACGGCGTAGAGGTCGTGCGCGACGTTCCGCATATGGGCGAGAGCGGTATGAGCCACGCCGAGATGCGTTACGACAACGTCCGTGTCCCCGACGAAGCGATGCTTGGTACGGAGAACGCGGGCTTCATGATAGCCCAACAGCGCCTCGGACCCGCGCGTCTTACACACTGCATGCGTTTCGCGGGTATGGCAGACAGAGCGCTCGGTATCGCCGTCGCTTACGCGTCGAACCGCCACGCCTTCGGCGACCGTCTCGCCGACAAGCAGGAGACGCGTTTCAAGATCGTCGACGCACGGACGCGTCTACACGCTGTACGGACGATGGTGCGTCACGCCGCGCGTGAGGTGGAGAACGACAGACGAGCACGCGTCGAGGTGGCTATGTCCAAGACGTTCGCCGCCAACGTCGTACAGGAAGCCATCGACACCGCGGTACAGGTCTGTGGGGGGAACGGTATAGGCAAAGACCTGCCCCTCGCCGACTTCTACGAGAACGTCCGCGCGTTCCGTATAGTCGACGGCGCGGACGAGGTTCATAAACGTTCGATAGCGAAACGCGTCTTCGACGACGACGCCGTCGACGACTCCGAACTCGAAAACCTGACGAGGTACGGCGGGTTCTGACCGCCACGGTTTTGCGTCGTGAACCCGACGGATCCGTATGGGCGACACGACAGCGACGTTACATACTTCCGAGGGCGATGTAGAGATAGAGCTATACGAAGACCGCGCGCCGCGAACAGTCGAAAACTTCGTCGGTCTCGCAACGGGTGAGAAGACGTGGACGGATCCCGATACGGGTGACGAGATCGAGGGCGAACCCCTGTACGACGACGTTCTCTTCCACCGCGTCATAGACGGCTTCATGGTACAGACGGGTGACCCGACGGGGACAGGACGAGGCGGTCCAGGGTACACTTTCGACGACGAGTTCCACGACGAGCTTCGACACGACGGCTCCGGCGTCATCTCCATGGCGAACTCGGGACCCGACACGAACGGCTCGCAGTTCTTCATTACGCTCGACGAGACGCCGCATCTTGACGACAGACACGCCGTCTTCGGACGCGTTACGGACGGTATGGAGGTCGTACGTTCGGTAGGCGACGTAGAGACCGACGGGGACGACAGACCGGTTGAGGATGTCGTCCTCAGATCCGTGACGATCGACGGCTGAGTCAGTCCTCGGTCTGTATCTGGTTGTAGATGTTCTCTACAGTCGCCTGAACGCGCCGAAGGTTTATCTCTGCCTCGCGTGACGAAGGCGATGTCTCCATATGGTTTACCTCGTTCCTCCGATCCTTGAGATAGCTCAGGTCGGTCAGAACCTCAGGGCGCTCCTTCTCGTGGTCGTCGTACAGGTCGGCAAGCTCTCCGAGAACATGCCCCCATGGACCGAGGTCGATATCCTCCGTCGAACGTTCGTTGTGCCATTCGCGTAGCTGGCGTTCGACGGCGCGTAGGGATACCATGACGGACGCCGTCGGGCAGTCGACCGCGAGCGTCCGTATCCCCTCGCGTAGGTCGCGTTTCGACTCCTCGTTTAGCCAGTCCCAGACATCGGGGTCGAAGAACTCCTCCGGGCTTTCCATGGCGCGGTCGATGTCGAAGAACCCCGAGTCACGCGTGTGAACGATAGTCCGGTTCTCCTCGACGGCGGAGAACGTCTCCGCCCAACGTGTCGATAGCTCGACGGCACGCGACGCGTCGTCCTCGCTCGGCGGCTCTCCGACACCGTATCCGTCAACGAGACGCTCGACAAAGTCGCGTGTGTCCTCGACGAGATGCTCCGACGCTTCGAGTTCGTCGGCGCGCCTGAGGAAGAAACGCAGACTGCTTACGAGGTCACCCTTTCCGCCCTCGGATCGTACCGTGATCGACTCGCGCGCAGGCTTACAGCTCGCAAGATACTGCGTACGCGTGCCGAGGTAGTACGCGTCCATCAGACCTATCTGCTCGCCGCCTTCCTTTTCGAACCTCTCAACTGTCTCCTCGGAGTCGGTCATCATCGGACTTTCGCCCGCGTAAGTAATAAGTGCTGTCAGAGCACCGTCGC